>ERZ773055.243-NODE-243-length-37154-cov-9.997763_pt1 | contig 37154 bp, 56 predicted proteins | sample MGYA00580515_ERZ773055 | MGnify/ENA primary metagenome ERZ773055 (study PRJEB29015, sample SAMEA2737993) | human oral metagenome | biome: human oral; feature: human-associated habitat; material: dental | place: China | collected 2064 ...
TTTTGTTAATTTTAATAATTTCAGTAGAATACTTCATAACTAATTACATATATAGGTCTAGGACTTCATAGGAAGCTCTCTACTCATTTTAAATTACATTTTAATATAAATATACTACTAGCTATTTAAAATTGATTCCAGAGCTTCCTAGAGCCTTAGAAATACAACAAATAAAAAGAAAAACAACTCTTGGGATTAGAGTTGTTTTATTTTCATTTATCTATTTAATATTAAGATTTTTTAATAACTTTTCTAATTTTATTCATTTTCTTCCAGTTGTAATTAGGATCCGCATAAGAAGTTACATCAAGTCCGTCTTCCAGACTAATGCGAAGTATGTGCATTTGTCTCCAATCAAAGTCTGGATTAGAATAAATTGAGACATCAATGTGATTCTTCATGCCTAAATAAATTTCATTCATTTGCATATTATTAAAATTTTTCTTAGTATAAATAGTAACATCTAAATTATCAGTAAGTCCCTTATAAATACAAAGTTTTTGATGAACATCAAATTCTTCGTTAGCAAAAAGTTTAACATTAAGATTGTCACATAGGCCAAAATAAATTATTTTCATTTCTTCAAAAGAAAAATTGGGATTTGAATAAAATGAGACTTCTAAACCTTCAATAATGCCTTTATAAATAAGTTCTTTTTGTTTATTACTAAAATCTTTATTCTTAATTGAATTTAAAAATTTTTCAGCTAGTTTTTTCTGCTTAAACCTAAAACCTTCTACTTCATAAACAGTAATTTCTTTAATAAATGAGTGCATAATAGTTTCCTTTATTTTAATAAATAATATTTAAAATATAAATAAAGAGTTTTTATTTATATTTTAAAATTCTTTTCATTGCTCGTTCAAATGATTTTTCAATATTAGAGTCAATTTCCCATATCCCATTAGGATATAATATTACAAATCCTCCAATACCATCAAAGTGCAATTCGTCTTGTCTTTGAATTGAGAAACTTAGCCAAGGATAATTAGCTTCAAGAAAATTCAAACCTTTTTCTTTATATTCTTTTTCAATCTTTTTAATTCCTTTGTTAATATTAGTAATTCTGTTTAGAACTTTTAATATTTTAGCTCTGTTTTGATTGTTAAATTTTCCAATTAATTTAAAATCAAGATTTTCTAAATCAAATAATAGCACAAAATCATTTTCTTTAAGATTAAATGGTTCATAAATATATTTTTTGTTATTAAGTTCAATTTCTTCTGAACATTCTTTAAACCATAACATATCTGTAGAAGTTTTGTTTCTAAAATGTATCCATTCATTAGTTGAATAAATTAAATATATCCCATCATTTAAAGTTGTTATGTCAGCATTTAAATCTCTCATTTTACCATAACTAATATAAATATTAGGAATAGGATTTTCCTTTTTAAAATTTTCAAGTAATTCTTTCATTTTTTATTTCCTTTATAATATATTAAATCTATTCAAATTTAAAATCATGAAACTTATTTAAGATTCTAGAAACTACAGTTTTGAAATTAAAAGTTATATCAGATAAAGGAATAGAGACTTTTTCCTCAAAAGAAATTGGCACTTCATCTAAAGATAGATACCCTCTACTAGTTTTGTAGGGAACAAGTTCAAAACCTTTAATCTTACATGTAAAAAATTGTATGACTCGAACTGAGGTTAGTTTAGTTTCTGTAAACTTAATTTCTAGATAGTAATTCATATAATCCTTTACAATAATTCTGTTTTTTCCTGCAAAATTGATTTCTGTTATATTGAATAAAGAAATTAAGTCAATGATAAGTCTTTCTGTTACGTTCCACTCACCTCTTTGTATAGAATAAGCAATAAAAGAGTCTTTATTAAAAATATAAGGGTTATATATATAAGAGTCTCCATTTGATAAAATAATTAAATTGTTAGCTGTTTTCAAATTTCTAATCTCCACCTTTTAAATTAATAGAAAGAATAGTTGTTTATTATTAAATAGCAACTTTTCCTAGTTTATAAGAATATTTACTTAGTAATTTATCTAGATAGAACAAATCTTCTGTTTTAAGAGTGTTCACTTTTTTAATAATTTCTGAACAATCTTTTTCTTTACTGTTAGCAATAAAACTAATAACTTCTAGAATAATATTTTTATTATTATCTTTTTGTTTAATGACATTTCCTTTAATAGCTTCTTTTACAAATGTTTCTTTAATTTTCATTTTAATTCACTCTTTCTTTTGAATATATTTATTTTAGAATTTTAAATTCAATAGTTGATGATTTCATTTTACTTCTTAATGTATTAGAGTTCCAATTGTTTTCAATTTTATAAATAACCAAAGTTTTATAATTATCTTTTTCATATAAAACTTTAAAGTAATAATCATAAGAACCATTTCCTTTGTAGTATGATTCCCTAATAAAATCAACTACTGAATCATTATAAAACAATTTTGTTAATTCTTTAAAATATTCATCTGATTCATAGGCTTTTAAAACTTTTGTAATTGGAACAAAATCATTTCCTAAATTAGTATCTTCTAACTCAACTGATTTCAAATCTTGTTCTTCAAAATAATGAATTTCATCATCTTTAGAAATATTGACTACAATCAGTTGCTCCTTTAAAAATGTTTCCATTTTCCGTTGAGGCATGAAAATATCTGTTTTCTTTCCATTAATAACTAATTGAAATTGAGTTGATTTTAATTTAGTGTAACTATAATTGTTGGAATCTAAATATCCAATTAATTTAATTTCATCTCCAACTTTCAAAGTCTTAGTTAAAGTTGTTTTCTTTAGAATTTCTTTCACTAGATATAAGTCTGTACTTACTGTAATATTCATCTTTTTCTCCTTTTAAAATAATAAATAGAGTTTTATAGAGGTGTAGGAGCTTATAGGAAGCTCTCCACTCGCTTTTAAATAGATTTTAATATAAATATACTCTCTACTATTTAAAATCGAATCCAGAGCTTCCTAAAGCATTTAAAGAAGATGTTTTAAATACTGTTTCATTGTATCTTTCAAGAATTTAATTAAAGATATATTATCAAAATAAACTTCTTCTACTCGATAATAACAGTCACAAGTTTGAAGTTGAAATCCTGTAATTTGAATAGTATAAATCTTGTCAGAAATCATAATTTCATAGATATGACTTTCTTCATCGGGGAAGTAATAAGATTGATTTCTTCCACCGTGACTAAAATTAAAATTTTTACTTTTTGATTCTTCAGATAATTCTTTAATGTTTTTATATCCAAAAATTTTTTCTAAAATTTTTTTAATATCATTAAAATCTTCAACAAGAGGATTTTGTTCAATAAGAAAGATTAATTTTTGTAATTTATTCATGATATATATTTCTTACTTTCTTTTAATAAATAGTTTCTTCAAATTCAATATGAGATTGAACATCTTGAATGACTTCTGTAAAATCATATCCACCATATCCATCAGCAATTGGGTCTACATTAGCATATTCAAATTCATGTTTAATTTTAGCAACACGAATACGAACAGATAATCCAGTTTCTTCTTTCATAGAATCTAACATTTCACGGGTTACAGTTTGGTCATCTTCTAGTTCAAATTCAACTTTAAAGAAGTCTTTTCCAGCAATTTTAGTTGATTTACCCAATTGAATAATTGGAGATTCCAAAAGTAGAGATTCTACATAGTTCAGGTGAGAAATGCGTTGTTCTTCTAGACGTTTTTCTTGAAGCTCTTTTTCTTTTCGTTCTTTTTCTGCACGGATTTCTTTGATAAAAGGTTCTAGAGATTTAGCTTCATCTTTTTTATAACGAAGAGCAGGTTTAACTTTATCAATACCACTTACTTTATATTTAAAACCTTTGATTACATCTTCTACTGTTGATACTTCACGATTTAAGTATTCTTTCCATTCTTCAATTGTTCCAGTATAGATTTGAGTTTCTTTGTTCCAATAATAAGCACGAATAGTAATAGTTTCCATTTTAATTTCTCTCTCTTTCTCTTTATGTTTTAATTATATAACATTAAATGTTGTTTGTCAATAGAAAAGTGAAAATTTTATATAAAAAAGATAGAAATAAAACTATCTTTTTTTATATTTAAAAATCATTTTAACCTTCAATAGCTTTCTTAACAGCTTCTAAAGATTGTTCTAATGTAATATTTTTATCTAATTCTGAAATCATAAATTTAAATTCAGATTTAATTTCTTCTTCTTTAATTAAACCAATAAATTTTCTAGGAGTCCCTTCATTATTTCCTTTATATCCAATATTAATTGAATATCCATCTGGACCTCCTGAAAATTGACCAAATTGTTCTGGTTTTAAAAAGATAAAAAAGTCTTCATAATAATTTTCAAGCATAATGTTATTTGTTAATGCTGTTTTAATTATTTTGTGAATTTCTTCTTTATTAAGATAATTTTCAAATTCTTTTCTAAGTTTCTCAATATAATCTTGTTGTTTGTTATATTCTTCTACGTTTTGTTTTAGACTTGTGTTTTTTTTTGATTTCCATTTTGATAACTACTTTCTATTTTTTAAATATATTTATTTTATATAAAAATTACTTTTTTCATTAAAATCCTTTGATTTAAGTAAACATTTTGTCAAAATCAAATTCAACTGATGAAGCATCCTCTCCTTTTTCTAGAGCTAAACGATATTTCCTCATTTTTTGATAATCAACTTCAGCTCTTGTATAAACTGAGATGTCAACTTTATGTTCCATTCCCAATCGAATTTCTTGCATTTGTAAATGGTCAAATTCTCTCTTTACATAAACTGAAACATCTAATTCTTTTTCAAGTCCTAGACGAATCTCTCTCATTTTGAACTGATTAAAATAAAACTGAGCATAAAGACTAACATCAAGATTTTTTTCAAGTCCTAGACGAATTTCCTTCATCTGATAATACTCATAACTTGGACTACTATAAATTTTTACATCTAATCTTTTTTCTAGACCAAAACGAATCTCTCTCATTTGGTCATAATTAAACTCAGGCATAGCATAAATAGAAATATTAAGTCCATTTTTTAGACCTAATTTAATTTCATTCATAGATTTATAATCAAAGTAATTTTTAGCATAGATACTTACATTTAAACCTAGTTCTAATCCTTCACGAATCTCTCTCATTTGTAGATGATTAAATTCAGGTCTAGAATACCATAAAACATTTAAATCTTTTTCAATACCTAATTTAATTTCATTTCTTTGATTTTCATCAAACATATATTTAGTTGTAATCTCATTATATAAATTTTCTCTTTTTTCATAAGTTAATGCTTCTTCTTTATTGTAAAAGAATTTTTCTCCTACAAGATAAACTGTTTTTGTTTCCATTTTTATTCTCTCTTTCTTAATAATTTATTTTTAATCAATTAAATAATTTTTTAAAGAAACCTTTATTTTTTTCTTTTTCAGCATTGTTTAATTGTTCAATTTTTTCATCTAATTTTTCTTTTGCTAATGTAATAGATGTTTTTGGAACAACAAACCTATGTTCTTCATTTTCAATTAAATTTTCATCCCTATAACAATCTAGATATAGATAGTCAGCATAATATTTCAAATCATCTTCAATTTTAATAGAAGATAGAAAGTCAGTAAACATAGAGTTTTTCAAATAAGTAGGTGCACCAGGAAGATGGCAATCTTTCATCCATTGAAAATACAAATCATAGATGTAACCTACTAGCATTTTTTCAGCAGTTGTTAATTCTTTATATTGTTTTTTATTTGGAATATACATAATATTATAGTCCTATTCTTTTTGAATTTATTTATATAATTATTATATAACTTTTATTAAATTTTGTCAATAGATAAGTAATTTAAAAACATAGTTAGTAAGTAACCTAACTATGTTTTTCTTTTAAGAATAATATTTTTTAATATCTTCTTTTACTCGATTCATAAAACCTTCAGGTCTTTCAGCTAAACTTCTTGTATAAAAAGTTTCAGGAGAAACTCCAATAACAGGAATTATTTTTTTATTTTTCAGCAATTCAAAAATAGTTTCATTAAAATAATTAATATATTTTTCATTTGAAAAATAAGGTAAAAAAATACTTACAATTTTAAATGTATTATTTGTTTCTTTAACAGCATATCCTGCAAAATCAAAAAGTTTTCTATCTTCATAAGTTAAGAAATTTTCATCTCGAATAATAGGGCGTCTATTCTTATAGTTTCCTTCGGGCATTTTAGGGATTGTAATGTATCTACAACTATATAATCTTCCTCCTGAAAATACTTTAAAGAAATCTTCATCAGTTAAAGTTTCTGAAGAATTATTATTTTCTTTAAACTCTTTCATACTTTTAATAAAATTTTCCCAATCAGTCTTTTCTTGCTTTTTTCTAGCTTCTTCTTTTTCTTTTTTCTCAATTTCTTCTTGTTCTATCATTTTAGGAGTTTTAAATGGAACAGAAGCAGAAAGTTCATCAGAATAAACAAATTTAAGAGTATTTAAAGTAAAAGGAGTATATTCTTTTTTCTTATTTGGTTTTTTAAGAGAAATTTTAATAAAATAAGAGTCACTTTCATCTTCAGGAGAAACTTTAATAATTTTAAAATCTTTTCCGTATAGAACAATGTCTCCCTCAAAATCAATCATATGTGTTTCTTTCATAAGATTTAATGTTGCTTCAATATTCAATTTAAATTTATCTCGAAAATAAACAGATTCAATTAAATTTACATCATTAATCAAATCTATAAGATTATCATAAGAACTATTCATTTTTTCACCTCTTTATAATTCTTTACTTTATATAATAATTCCATAGCTAACAACTGTTAAATGTTCAATTTCAACATCTCTTTCTCTTCCTTCATCATAAGTAATAAGTTCTTCATTTTCAAGTCCTCGTTCCAGGGACCATTGATAAAGTTCATTAATAGTCATAGTTTTTTTACCTCGTTCTATTTTTTATTTTGTAAATTTACTAGTTTTAAGATTTTTGTAAAGAACAGCATATCCACGTTTTTTGCTATAAGGACAATTTTCTTTTGCATATTTTTTATCTTTATATGTACCCCAAGGTTTCATATATTGAGAAATTGTTTCTTCATTTGTTGTTGTAAGACCATTTTTAATTAAATCCATAACTTCTGATTCAAATAAAGATGTTTTTGTTTTATCATAAATCCAAACTTCTATCATTTTTATTTCCTTATATTCCTTTAGAATTTATTTTTTATAATTTAATTATACAATTGTTTCATAAATTTGTCAATAGTAATCTTTTACTGATGACAAAAATTTTATAGAAGAATTGGAAGTAAGACTAATTTTTATTTGGATTATAGTTAGTTCTCTCATTAAATCTTTATTACTTACAGCTATTTGTGGTACAAGAATTGTAGAATATTGTCTATTCCATAATTCAAGATTGTTTTTCGTCCGTGACCACAATGACTATTTCATCTTAAATCAGATGAACATTTTAATTTCATTTTCTTTTTTGTTTCACCACGTGGGAATTACAACTTTAAAGAGGATGAAAAGTTATTTTAATTTGAATTTCCACACAGAGCCAGACATCAATCACTTGGTCTTATTCTGGTTAAGCAGAAATACTATGTTATTTTATCTTTTAGAAACATACCTCTACGAGCAATAACATAAGAAGCTCCCGAGTGTATATTTAATTTCATTTTAGAACAATATTTTTGTTTTGCTACCCAACTCGTCCATGCTGGATTAACTTTATGTAAGAAGATTCTGTTTTTGACACATTTTGAAGTTATAATAGAACCAAATTTAGAATAAGCAAGAGATGATAACATCTCATTATATTTTTTACCTTTTTTACTAATTAAATCATCTTTCTTTTTAGTAAAATTAAGTTTCTCTATAACTAAATCTTTTCCAGTATTTAAACAATAATCTTTTAATTTTGTTGCTATATATTGAAAATCATTAGTTGTTTTATTACCTTTACTATATTGATAGTCTATATTAAAAGTATTTATTAAATTACCATATTTATCTGTTTCACTTACTGATACAAAACCCTTATTAAAATCTACTCCTACTACCCCATAACTATTTCTAGTTACACATAAATCTTTGTTATGTTCAAAGTTATATATGATTTGGAGAAATACTCGATTTTCTTTAATCTTAATTCTATAAGTCAAAGCACTTTCTTTAGTTCTAAGTAGGTTTTTTAATAAGTTAGTATGATTTTTATTATTAAAATTAAATTGACCATAAACAAATTTATCATTTTCTAAATCAACTTCTTTTCTAATTCTAAAATAGAATTGATTTATTTTGGAACTATATTTGACTTGAAAATTTAGGTTGCAGGCATTATCTCCAGCTCTACCTAAGAAATAGATTTCACTATCTCGTTTTTTAACAAATTCTTTATAATCTTTTTGTAGTAATTCTTTTGTTCCAAAACAAACTTTATATTTGCCAGTTTCAATTTCTTTTTCAAGTTTTTTAAGTCTTTGTTTTTTTGTATTTAATCTGTTTTGGCTCCAATAGATTTTTATTTTTAGATTTTTGTATTTGATAAAGTTGAAATCTTTAGAATTGTTACTTAAGTTAATTCTTTGTAAAGTTCTTTCATCTTTTAATTTAATCAGTTCTTTTTCAAGATTGAATATTTTTCTTTCTAAGCTTTTTTTCTCAAATCCTTTTAATTCTTTGATAGATTCATAACGACCTAACATATTGCTTAATATTGCATCTATTGCTCTACTTGTTAGGTTAAATTCTTCTTTTAGTTGAGCATGAATAATATTTCTATCTTTTTGAGTGATTTTACCATTTTTTATGCAGTAATTTTTAATTCTATGAAAAGTCAACCGTTGAATTTTATTAAACAGTTCAATATAATCAGAAATGTATTTACTAACCAACTGATTATATTCTTTATTCAATTTTAATTCAGTTGTTACCGTAAATACATTACTCATTATTTGATAATTTCTCCTTATTTAATAAAGCTAATAAGCTCTTTATATATTCCTCTAATTCTTGTTCAACTGATTTATTATTTTGTTCTGATTGCATTATAACAATTTTTACATTATGATGATTACAAATAGATTCTATATATTCAAAACCAAATCTAGTTAATCTCTCTTTATAAGTTATAAAGATTCTATTTACTTCATCATTCAAAATCATGTCTATTAGTTTTAGAAGTTTCTTTCTTTTGCTATTCAATCCACTTCCTAATTCTTTTAAAATCAAAACATTTTTTAAATCATCTCTATTAGAAAGAATATAATTAACCTGCTTATCTAAATCATCTTGTTTATAGGTTGATACTCTAGCATAAATAACATCTCTTTTAGAGAGTGATTCATCCTCATAGAACATATTTTTTGATTTTAAATATTCAATAAGAGTTTCTTTTGGAAGAACTCTTCTGTTAGTAGGACTTCTTTCAAAATTAAGAATACCTTTATTATCCCATTTTTGAATAGTTTTAGTAGATACTTGAAATAAATCAGCAACTTCTCCAGTTGTATAATAATTTTTATTTATATTTTCTCTTGTAAAAGCCATATTTACCTCTTATCACATATTATATATAAATAATATCAGAAAGTTAAATGGAGATATGTAGAACAATGTATATCAAACATATCATCATTCTACATATTTTGTTACTACTGGTTTGTCTAGGAGTAATATTTGGATTCATATTTTTACTGGATTTATTTAGACTTATTTAATTAATGTCAAAACAAAAAGAAGGTTAATAAAATTAACTTTCTTTTTATTTTTATAATTTTATTTTTTAAAAAATATTTTCTTCAAAATATTCAATTAATTCTTCTTCATTATTAAACTTTTTACTAATCTTATTAACATTTAATTCATTATCTTTAGAAATTAAATTTAAATCATTAAAAATCTTTGTCCAATTGTTTTTTAAGCTTGAATTAGTTTCAAATTCATAATAAAAAGCTGTTTTACTTTTCTTATTAAAAAATAAAAATGTTACAAAGTTCCCATCATTATATGTTTCTACTAATTTGTTCTTCATAAATCAAATACCTCTTATAATTTATTATTAATTATTATATAACTTTATATTTTATTGGTCTGCTGAGAATTTAAATTGAATTAATGAAGACTGCATATTTCCATCATAAAATTCTTGAAACTCTTTTTCACTATTCGTAGAATCTTCTACTCTTTCCATATAATCAATAGTTGTACTATATACTTTATCGGGTGAGATATTTTCAAAACTTTCATCTCTTTCAAAAATAGCATATTGATTCCCTTTTGTAACTTTAACTTTAAAATAAATAAGAGCTTCAATTTGTAAATCATAATCAATTTCAAAAGTTCCACTCATAGATAGTAATTCAATTTTAAAATCTTTTGAGAATGGAACAATTTCAGTTTCAACTTTAATAGCATTAGAGCAAGTAATTTTTTTCATTGTATCAACAGGCCTTTCATTTTTCATATTTTAATTATATAATATTAAATATTTTTTGTCAAATGATTTATATAAAACTATTGACAATTTTTGTAAATCGTTGTATAATACAACCATAATAAAAAAATAATATAAAAAATCAAAAGGATAAAATATTATGGTTGAACTAATGAAAAGTTACAAAGTTGAAAATTTTATTTTTAATGAATTGTCTCAAGCTGAAAAATATGAAGAACTTATTAATAAATATGACTTTGACCAAAATCAAAAAGAAAAAATTTATGAAGGTCTTAAAGATAATCTAAATGTGGATTGGTATGCAAAGCCAGAATTTGATTCATCTCAAATGTTTTGGATTTATAAAGGACTAAAAAACAATAATCCTTTTGTTGGGTTTTATGCTAAACCAAAATATAATTCAATTCAAATGCAAAGATTCTACTATGATGATTCAGTAGATTTTGAATTTAGAATGTTCAAAAAAAATCTAATAGATTTAAAAAATTTTGAATATAAATTTATTGAAGAATATAATAATAAACTTAAAAAATATAATAAATTAAATAACTATAAATTTGATAAAGTAGGATATTTCAATTTTTAGACATCTCAATCCAGCTATTTTTAGGATAGGCATAAATAGTTACATCTAAATCTTCAATTTGCCCTATTCTAATTTGTTTCATTTGGTCAGCATCATAAATCTTTTTAGCATAAATAGTTACATCTAAATTATTGATAATTCCAAGATATATTTCTTTCTTTTGTTTAAAATAAAATTTGTTATTTGAAATAATTTCTTCAAATTGTAGAGCTTGCTTTTTATCTTCAAAAGTAAAATCTTCAACTTTATATAATATTTCCATTTCAATTAACCTTTCTAAAGTTTTAATAGAATATATTTATTTTATCATTTTTTAAAAAGAAAAACAAAAAACTCTTAAAATTAAGAGTTTCTTTTTTATTTTAAATAAATTCCCAATAAGCAAGTGTCTTATTGAAATTTTCTGCAATTTTATTGGCTCTATTATCAATTTTAAAGACATCATTTTCTTCTTCAAAACTGAATTTTTCTCCATCTGTAAAAATAGCAATTACTTTTTTCATTTTATTTTTCTCTCTTTCTCTTTATGATTTAATTATATATCATTTAATAATAAATGTCAACACCTTTTTGAAAAATTTTTAAAATAAAAAAGAGAACTAATATAGTTCTCTCTTATTCTTCATCAATCACTTGAACAGCTTTTTCTAATCCAGAATTTAAAGAAACTTTAGATATATTTTTATTCTTTAAAACATCATCAGCAAAAATTACTTCTGAAGCAATTACATAAGGATATATCCAAATAGATAATAAACCTAAAGTTAATGTAGAAAGAATTTGCCACCAAATAAAGCTTAAACTAAGAACAAATAAATCACTTTTATGCCCTATCATTATAAAACGGCTTTCATTAATATTCTGTAATGAACTATTTTCTTCCTTATCAATAGATAAAAATATAGCTAAATTATAAGAAAGAGTTTTAACTAGACTTATAATTGAACCAACAATAGGAATTAGAGAAAAACAAAATATTAAAACTGCTGAAACAAAATAAGTTGCAAAACTTTCATATGTTATTGAATTGATAATGTCTAAAATTTGATTTAAAGTACCTTCTCTAATTTCTTTCTTTCCATTTATAACTTGATATAAATAAATTTGGACTCCTAATTCATATATGCCAACTCCAAATGCTGGTAAAAATAGTAAAGCTAAAATATCTTGTGAAGTTAAAAAATAAAGTAATAAAGCTAATGGAAGTATTAAAATTGGTAATCCAATTGCTAACCATAAATTATTTGTTTTAATCAAAGATTTTGCTTGATTTTTGATTTCTAATCTTGTTTTCATAGAAACTTACCTCTGAATTTAATATTTTATTATAATATCAAAAATTGTTAATAAAAAAATAGTTATCAATAAGATAACTATTTTATTTTTTATATTTAAGCCTTTTGAAAATTTTAGTAGTTTTAAAATCTTCAAGATTTTTAATATTCAAAAATTCTTTTAATTCATCTTCTGTTGTTCCAAACCAATCATGACGAATAACTTCAACTTCTTCTTTTGTTTTAGGATTATATCCTTTACCTAAATATTCTTCTCTAATAAATAGATTTCCATATTTATTTACAGTTTTAACTTCATTTTCCCAATTATGTCCAATTGAGTCTAACTTATTTTCAACTTCATAAGTTTTTAGATTTTGTACTTGTTTTTGAGAGAAATATTTTCTTCCTAACATTTGAACAGAATTTCGTGATACATCTTTCATTCTCCACCAGATAGAACTTAAAGCTTCATTGATTTCTCCTTCAATATTGAAAGCTCTAGAGTCAAATCTAGCATTAAATAATTTTCTTTGAAGAATTTCTTTATAATCAGTATCTTTTGTTTTATTAATAATTTCATACCATGCTTTATTAAATTCTGCTGTTGCAATAGCCGCAGTCAAAGAAACTGTTTTTTGTAATTTACCTTCAAAAAATGGAGTAAATTCTTTTTTAACTTTATTTTTAAAAAGAAGGATTGTGATTTCATCGGATCCAAAATAAACAAGTTGAGCACCTTGAACTTGTTTAGCTAATTCTTTTGCAGTTTGTTCCATTGCTTCAGAAAAAGAATCATCAAATGGTTTATTAAGACCTCTAACAAAAGAACCACCTGAACGCATGTCAAGACGAATAACAATTGTTTTATTTGCATCCAGTTTAGCAGATTCAGCTTTTTCCATTTTCTTCATATTATCTGCAAGTTCATTCCAATTTAATTTCATTATTTAATCACCTCATTTTTTATTTTATAAAATCGAAAACATTTTTCAAATCAGCTCTGTTAGATAGAATATAATCTATCTGTCTATCTAACTCACCTTGTTTTTGTTGCTCATAGGTTAACACAATCTCCTTGATTAAAAAGTTCTTAAATAACTTCATTCTCTATGATAGTTAGAAGTTCAGCATATCTATCTGTAATCTTTATATTCATTTGAAATTGTTTTACTCCACAAGCTTTAGCAATTTTTAAATCTTCAATAAAATCTTTATATATTTGATTATCTACAGGGGGATTAAATTTTGGAGCATTATATTGGAACACTGTTATAACTATTGCTTTAGAATTGTGAGTTCTAACTTCGTTAGTTAATTCTCTTATGTGTTTTTGCAATCTTTCAATTGATGGCTCTTGTTCTTTCATCAATTTTTTAAACTGTTCAGAAGTCTCAGCATAATATTCTGCCACCATTGTTTTAACTTCTATATAACCATCACTTGATTTAAAGTCAATTCTGCTTTCCCCTAATCTTTTCTCCCTCGTAATTGGTCCTTTAATATTCAAAGTATTTTGTATAGCTTCATCTTGTAAGAAATGATTAACAAAATTATTAGATTTTACTTGATTGATTCCTGCATAAGTTAATCCATTATCCAAGCTTATTGCTTCAACAGTATATCTAGTTCGTCTATTTGGATTTTCTCCATTGTCACTCATTAAGCATGGGATATTTTTAAATTCTTTTCTGGGTATTCCAGCTATAGTACCACCTGATGGGCAATGTGCTTCTACTTTTGTTCCATTCAAATTTACTATAAAAATAAATCTATTTATTCGTGATTCAATTGTTGCTCTTATTAGTGGTTTGTCAAAATAAAATCTTATATGTTTCATTCGTTACCTCATAGTAATTTCAAAAATCAAAACTTCTTCACCATTCTCAAAGTCAAAATCATCTTTATATAGTAAGAATCTGTACCCTTTAACATTTCATATGTGGAGTTCTAGGAAATTTAAAAGTCATATTCTTTCTCCTTTAATCAATAAATTCTAAAACTTCTTTTACAGTATTGAAAGTTTGTTCATCTTCAATAGTCATTCCACTTTCTTCTGAATGATAACTTCTAATTACAAGAAAATAATTTTCTTTTGCTTTAATTTCAAAAGTTACAGATTCAGAAGCATAAAGCTGAATTAAAGTTAACTCATCATCAAAATCTATTAAATCAGAATAGCTAATTGAGTTATTTTCTATTGCTTCTTTTAATTCTTTTATTGATATATTCATTTTATTTCCTTTAATATATTTTTTCGCATTGATATTATCTATTTAAAATTCATTTCTTATATATTATATATAAAAAATTACTTATTTTCAAATCTTTTAGAATTTTAAAATATTATAAGATTTTTATATAATGAATATGAATGAAAAACAAAAGATGATTAAATTTATAATCATCTTTTAAATTTCTACAAATCAAGTAAGAGAATTGCAAACTTTTCATTTTTATATTCAAAAATCTCTTCCCACAGTACACCTCTTGTAGAAATATAATCTTTTTCTTTCACTACTTTAAATTTTTTAATATATCCACAATTGTCTGTCCAACGAACAAATAGAAAGTTGAAGTTTTGAGAAATATTTAGTTTATTAATTTTTTCAGTGAAAGTTTTATTTAAAATCTTAATAAGGAAGGATTCTGGTATCATTTCCATTAATTTATTCTCCCATATATTTTTCAATAGAAAAATCTGTATATTTTGGATTTGAGTTAAATCCAACAGAAATAACTTTCAAATCTTTTTCATAATTAAAAAATGCTTCACTATAAAATGAAATAGTTACTTTTGTATCATCATTATAACTTATATAATAAATAGTTAATCCATATTGTGATTTTACAGAAAGATAAGGAAGGACATTTAATCTCTTTTGAAAATAATTAAATTTATTTGCAAAATATGATTGAGAGACTTTGTTTGGATTCATAATATTTTCTACTGAGAACAATTTTAATTCTTCTAATATTTCACCAAACATAACTTTATTTCCTCTTTTGTTTTATATTTTCTAATAGTATTATACATTATTAGAAAACTTCTGTCAATAATTTATTTGTAAAAATAAAAAGAAATAGAATCTAATTCTATTTCTTTTTATTAAGATTAGGATAATTAAATATATAATTTCACAATTTCTTCATTACTATCTCCAGGATCTATAACATCAAAGCCTTTAACTTTAGATTTTAAAATATTGTCATTAAAATCTCCGTAAGTATCTCTTCCTTCTACAATTTTTTTATTATCAGAAACAGAAATAATTTCATAATAAAGGTCAGGATGAATTGAATTAATAACTTCTGAAACTTCTTTGCCATTAAATTTATTTAAATCATCATATACATATCCATTCTGATTCTCATAATGATTTAAAAAAATAGCTTCTTTTATTTCTTTTTTCTTTCTAGAAAGTTTATTTTTAATTTTTGTTTCATAATCTTTCAAGACTTTTTCTTCATCTTTACTTAATCCTCTTATATCATGTCCAAGAGGGGTTACAACAGTATGTCTAAAAGTTCCTTTATTATTTTCATCAACATCAAATTTAATTTTATTAATATTATCTAAATCAAAATACATATTAACATCTGACCGAGTATAAACTGGATATTCACTAGATAAATCAGATACAGCAACATCAATTTGTAGACTAACTTTTATTCCATTATCAGTAGTTGATACTTTTTCATAATAGTTTTTATATTTAATAGCTGGAACTCCTGATTTAAGATTGGGAATACTATCAAGAACAGAATAAACTACCCTATCAACTTCATTACTAAAATAAGAGTTTCTTATATAATCTTTTCCAACTTTATCTCTTTTTATTCTTTGTTCATTTAATTTGTCTGCATGAATTTGAGCTTCTTCTACTGTTGGAAAATGTTCTGATAAATCTCCATAAGGACAATTTCCTGGTTTAGCTCTACATACACCTGGAGTACCATCTTTTTTAATATGATAAGACATTTATATTCTCCTTTGATTTTATTATTAATATCTCATTTAAGAGAATTTTTCTTATTTGTAACAAACAGTTTAAATAATTGTTGTTTATTATTTCCTAATGTGAACTCTTGTTTTTATTATTCTATATTTTATTTTTATGTTATGTTTTTGAGAAATCCTAACCCTTGATTCAATCACTCTTGTTTTTTTAATTTTTCTCATAATTATTAAACCTTAACTTAATAAAAATACTTTTCAAATTTATTTTCAATCTCTTTAATTAAAATCAAATCTTGTTTAAATAAATAATCTTTTAATTCTTCTAATGGAACATATATATAATAATCATTTTCAGGAATATTCATTTTAAATTTTTCAGAATAAAATTCATTAGAATATAAATTATTTAAATTCCATATTTCTTCCATAGGGTACAAAAAATAATAAACATTTTTCTTATTACCTTTTCTCTCTAATTTAATTTTTAATTTTCTATAATCAATATATATAATTCCTGTTTCTTCTTTAAATTCACGAATAGCAGTTTCTTTTAAATCTTCACCTTCTTCAACTCTGCCTTTTGGAAAACCAAATTTTTTTATATTTTTAAAATAAGGTCCTCCTGGATGAGCTAAAAGAAATTTAAATTGTTTAGAATCTTTATCAAAGAAGTAAGCTATAATACCTGCTGAAATTTCTTTCATTTTATATTAACCTCCAAATTTTAAATCTATCTATATAATATATAAATTGTTTCCAAAAGTCAAACTATTAATTGACAGAAGTGAAAAAATGTAATATAATAATATTATTCAAAAGAAAGAAGGAAATTATAATGGCAAAACGTTATCAAGTAACACAAAATATTTATGGTAGAGGAAAAACTCGAACCTATACACATGAAGGAACAGTTGAAGAACTTGTTGCTAATTCTAAATATACATTAGAAGTGGGACAAAGTTATAACTATAAAATTAATACAAATCCTAAAACTATTAGAGGATATATTTCTAATCTAGAAAAATCCCTAAAAGAAAAACATTGTTGTCCAGTTGAAGTTTCATATATTGAGGTTAAATAATGAAAAAAGAAGTTCTTATTAAAGCAAAAACAGAAGAAGTTATTGCAGATTTTTTACGTCCTATTATTAGAGAAGAAGCAGATAAAATGCTTGAGAAATATCCTTCTCAATATAATTTTTATAAAAATAACAAATCCCTAATTGGAGTAACGGTAAATCTTAATGATAAAGAATGTCCAGTTTATATCAATTTCAGAGGAACTAATTATGATAAAACTGAAATCATTTCAATTCTATATGAAAAAGATTGGATTAAAGTTTTCAAAGAAAATATTACAAAAGAAAAATTTGTTGAACTTGTTTATAATAAAATTGTTTTTGTAATGAATAACAAAAAAAATATTCCTAAAATTTCTTTTCTTGAAATTGAAGAATATATTGAATTTGTATACAATCTAGATATGAATAATAAATCTAATAAGATAGATGATTTACCAAAAATTGTTACTGATTTTATTAAGTCTGAATATATCTTTTCTTTTGTTGCAAAAGCAGTTCCAAATTGGTATTATTCTCGATTAACAAATTCTGCGAAATTGCAGATTATTCTATATAATTCATTATATTCATCTTCAGCATTTAGAAATAAAAATAAAAATCCAAAAAACATTTATGAATATATCAATTATAAAAAAGAGCTAAAGAAAATTCATGAATATATTCATTGTAATATTGAAAAAGTTTACAACTTTATAGAGAATTTTGAAGGAACTAGAAAGTAGTGAAGTAAATGAATAAACTATTAAATGAAATTACTAAAAAAGAAAAAGAACTTAATTCATTATATACGGAATTAAATAGTTATATTAAAACTAAAACAATTTTGAATCCAAATGTTAAAACCTTTATTAATTATTTACTAATTTATATTGAAGAACCTTCTTGTAAAAGAATCTTAAAACAATTTATTGATAATTATTGGTTTTCTTTGAATATTAATAGAAAATATCCAAATGTTCCTGAGTATATTGCTTTTTCTATTAATAATTCAGGAAATCTAGTAAGAATTAATAACAAGATTGTTAATTTTAATTCTATTGATTTTGAAAAAACAGGAATCTTTACAGATAACAAAGATAATATTATTACTCCTGTTCCAAGAAAAGTTTATGAATTAAAAATTACAAAAAATGATAAAGATTTAATTACAGATATAGATTTTAGCATTTATTAAATTAGATAACAAAAACTTTAGATTTTTTACTCTAAAGTTTTTTATTTTAAATTAATTTTATTATACAGATATGCAGTTATTTTACTATAAAAATACAAAAAATTAGCATTTTTATTAAAAACGTAGATTTGTTCATAATTAACATTTTTCTCCTAGGAATTTGATTCTAGACTAGATATTTCTAATTGGAATATTTCAATAAAATAGAATAAAAGGTAATAAATATGAAAACGAAAATTATATTAACAGTAGGTTGTTTAGGAAAAACATATTTAGATTCAAATTACATTAATATATATGATTTTGATAAACATACTTTAGAATATAAATATGATAAAACAGGATTTGAACATCTTTCAAATGAAGAATTTAAAAGTATACCAGGAAGAAAAATAAAAGAAAACTGGTTTAATTTATATATGGAAGATTGGTGCAAAATTATAGATTCTAATAAATATGAAGTTGTTACAGGTTGGTTACAAGATGATTGTATTGAATATTTATTGAAAAAAGGATATGAATTAGAACTTATTTTAGTTGATGTTAAAGATTATGAAAATATTTATAAAGAAAGATGTGTTAGAAGAGGAAACAATAAAAACTATTGGAATAATTTAAAATCTTATTATGACTCAACATTGAATAAATATAAAGATAGAAAAGATATGAAAATTACAATATTTACAAAACCATTTCATTTAAGTGAATATTTATTATTTTCAGGAACAATATTAAAAACTTGTAATAAGTTTGGACATTCTTATATAACAAAAACAAAAGAATTAGTAGAAAAAGAATTTAAGACTCAAAATGAATATTTATCTCCAGTGTTCACTTCTTTTTATTCTCAATTAGTTTTAACTTCACTTGCTTCTAATCAAGAGATAACTAAAGAAATGGTTCATGAAGCATGGTCAATAGCTATTGATAATGATAATCCTGATAAAATTCATTCTTCTTTAATTCCATTTGAATATTTATCTAATTATATACAAGATTTAGACCAATATTACGTTGAGAAATTAACAAATGTTTTAGAATATTTAAAAGAATTAAAGTCTATAATAAAGAGAAATCAGGAGAAAGAATGAAAACAAGAATAATTTCAGCTTTCCCTTGTTTAGGAAAAACATCTTTAACTCAAAAATATAAGGATATATATTTTGATTTTGAAATCTATGAAACTAGAGCAACTAAAGGGATGAATCAACTCCAAGAATTTGAATTTTTTAAAAATTGTGCTAGGAATATTCAAATTCTTTATGAGACAGGATTTTATGAAGTAATTTTTATTACTGATGATGAAAGACTACTCAGAGAATTAAGAAAATTGAATTTAGAAATAATTCATGTTTTACCTAATATAAATAAAAAAGATGATTTGTTAGAATATAAAGAAAGAGTTGTTACACGTTCTGGAATAGAATGGTTCAATAATATTTTATTAAAAGATATAAATGATTTACCTAATAAATTATTAAAAATAAATAGACTTAAAGAGAAAATATATTTTGTTGAACCTAGAAAATATATTGAAGATTTAGTTCCAAACATAAGGAGACTTTATGACAGAGAATAAATCATGGTCTAGAAAAAAACTAACTCAAATGCTTTATCATAGTTTTATTGGAACAATAGCAGATAATTCAGTAGAAATAGGATGGATTTTATGTTTTAGTCTATTAGCAGATAAATCTTTAGTTGAAAGAATAACTGTATTATTTGGAGTAAATGATGCTTTTTGGGTTTTATTGTCTTCCACTTATTATACAGCAAGAACTTCTTTAACTGCTATATTACCAAAATTAATAGAAGAGAAAGGTAAATATATAGAAAGTAAAATTGTTAAGAATCATATATATTTATTTTACTTAATGTTATTACCTTCTTCTATTGCTTCTTTTATATTCTTACCAAAATTATTATTGTTATTAGGAGTATCTTCAGAAGATTTTTCTTTATATATTCCTTATTTTCAATTATCAATATTATCAATATTAATTTCAGCTCCATGGTCAACATTTATACCAGCTTATCTTAGAACAAGAGGAAGAAGTAAAGAAGCTGTGATTTTAGACCATTCAATTGCTTGGAGTATGATAATAGGAATATTCATTACAACTCATATTTTTCATTTAGGTGTCAATACAGCATTAATAGTTAATATTATAACAAATGCTATTCCTTTATATTGGTTTTTAATTAAGAAACCAATTCCAAATTTTTTCAAAAAAGGATTTGAATTTGATTTTAAAGAAATTAAACGTTCTTGGAAAATTGTAAAATGGGAATTAGTAAGAAGAATGGCACCTAGAGTGTCTGCAATTATTGGGGTTTCTTTAATGATTGTTATTAACCCTATTTATGCTGGAGTTAAATATTGGATTAGTAATTTATTTACTTTTGTTGAAGGTTGGATTGATGCTATGGCAGGACTACTAAATAGTCATGTTTCTAGAAATGTTGGGTTAAAAGTTAGTGTGCCTCAAAAAGATAATGAATATATTTTTATAAAATCAGCAATTGGAACTATCTTAACAATTATATTTATATATTTTTGTGCTAAATATTTACTATGGTTTTTACCTGAATCTATTTATAATGAAATATTAAATCCTCTAATTTATATATTTGCTTTCTTTGAATTTTTAACAAAATTAAGATACTATATGTGGTTATCTATTAGTAGGTCTTATAAAACAGAGTTAAATGGAAAAGCTCAATTATTTTATGCTTTGCCAACAGCATTTTTAACACCTTTATTATTATGGTTATTCTTACATAAATTAAATTTAGGAATAGAATATATATTTTTAACAGGTGCGATTGTAGGAACAATTCAATGGATATTAACTGAAATATATTTTAGAAAGAATTTAAATAAAAGAAAAAGAAATATTTAAAATAATATTTCTTTTTAAAATTTAGTTTCACCAATAATACATTAGTATTATATAATGAATGTATTTTACTTTATAACAAACAATCAAATAACTATCAGAGGTATATATTCTCTTGATTTAGAAATTCTCATATAAATATTACCATAATTATTACGTTTATTTAGAATATAAAAATCAATTATAAATGTATTCTGATTTTTCTAACATTGTCCCATAAGCCACCTTTTGATTATCAAATACTTCTTTAGATACATGGTAGAAACCAGATAAATCAATAATTTTTCTTTCAGTATAAATATTAATCCATAATGATTCATAATGCTTTTTTAAATCTTCTTTAACAACTTTCAAATTCATAATGCTAGTCATATCTTCATCTTCAGTCCATTCAGAATGATAACCTAATTGCTTAATAGCTTTAAATAGTTCAATAAATTTTTCATAGTTATCAAATTCAATAAAAATCATTTTGTAATTTTTCATTTGTTCAATAATTGCTTCTTTTGTTAATTTGTTACCAAGATATTTTTTCATTTTTATTCTCTTTCCTATTAGTGTGATGATTAAGCAGTTTCTTTGAGTAAGTTGTTTACTTGAAGAAGTTTAGATTTCTGATTCATCTAGCAAAAGAAGCTATTCTATGAAAATATAATCTAACTACTTTATTTATATAAATATTATATAACAATAAATATTATTTATCAATCAAAAAGATTGACAAAAATTTCTATAAATTAAGAGTTTTTATTAGTAATGAATCTAAAAAATTTAATTTATTTATTTTTAATATTTTTTATTGACAAAGGTTATATAATATTGTATAATATAAAGTAACACAACAAGATATGAAAATATAAATAAGAGGGTGATATATATGAATAAAGAAATTTCACAATTTAATAAAGAAGTAATTTCTGAATTAAAAGAATTAATGAGAAAATCTAGAAATTATGAAAAAGAATTTATTTTAAATAGCTCAAAAAATAAAGGTATTTTATTAACTATTTTAAATGAAGATAAATTTAATCAATCTTATATTGTAAAAAATATTGATTATATTAAAAACTTAATTGACAGAGAAGAAGTTAAATGTATCTCGAAAATTAATAATAAATTTTTTGAAATTGTATCAAAGACTTATATTTTTGATGATTTGCTAATTATTGAAGATTTTAGAAAAAAAGATACTTATAAAGTTATCACAAAAGAAAAAATTTTTAATTTAAATGATTATGACTCAGATTATGAAGCATTAGATTCTTTTTTGAATAGTTATATTGAATCTGATTAAATCTTTGAAACATAAAGAAAGTTGGTTAAATATCATGGGTTGTTCTTGGTGGTCATATATTAAATCTGATTTAAATGAGGACTTGATTGAAATTGGAGAAGATGCTATACTTTTAATTCCTGAATATGCTCAAGAATGGGTAGGGAAGAACAAACTAATTGTAAAAACTTTGGGTGATTATGCCTCATTTTCAATCATTTATAAAAATAAAGAAAAATTTTTGAATGGTCATATTTTAATTGCTATTTTTAGAACCTTATATTATGATAAAGAAATTGATATATCTTTTGAAGATTGTTTATTTGAAGATGATACTTGTATCTCTAATAACAAGTATTTAGAAGAATTAAGATTAGAAGGTATTTATGATGAATATAGTCTTGATTATGGATTAAAATTTGTTACTTCTAATGAAATAAAATCTTATGAAGATATAATGAATTGTTCTTATTGTGGTCAATTTTAAATAAGCATAATATTTATGATTAAAAATCAAAAATAAAAAATACTTGAGAACTATAACTAAATCTAAATAGAAAGAAAATTGTTAGAAGACAAGAGGATTATTATATGTCAGAATTTCGACCATTAAGCTTATATGCTATTAAAAATGATTCAAATATCATAGCGGATATTACATATTATCAAGGTAATAATATTGTTAATCATGAAATCATTGTAAAAAGTAAAAAAGCTTTTGAAAATCAGCATCCGTCTTTTATTAAGAAAAATGTTTTAATTTTAGATGAAATTTAAAAGTTAAAGATAATTAGAATATAAGGAAAGTAAAATGGAAACAAAAACAATTTATATTGTAGGTAATGCAACTTTTGAAAGTTTTATAGAAGCAAAAAATTATGAAAAATATCTAAAAGAAAAAGAATTTAATGAATTGTTAGAAAACACTATTTTAAATTGTGAAATTGATTTAGATAACTTTAATGATTATCAACTTGAAGAAATTAAATTAGGACTTAAACAAAATTTAGATGTAAGTATTTATGCTAGTCCCAAGTTTTCTGCTGTTCAAATGAGTCTTATCAGAGAAAGTCTTAAAAAAGGATTGGACCTTAAACAATATATAAATTCTAAATTTTATATAGGTCAAATGAAATTAATTCTTGAAGGACTTGAAGCAGGATTAGATGTAAGTATTTATGCTAAGACTGAATATAGTTCAGGTCAAATGAATGAAATTAAACTAGGTCTTTTACATGGCATTAATGTTGAACTTTATTTAAATCCTAAATTTGATAGTCTACAAATGAAACAAATTAGATTAGGATTAGAAAATGGAATTGATGTTTCATATTATGCTAAAATTGAATACAATCATGAACAAATGCAAATGCTAAGATTAGCATTAATTGATAACTTGGATTTAGAAATCTACACATCTTATAAATTTAAATTGTCTCAAATGTTAGAAATCCGTAGAGGTCAATTAAAGAATTTAAATGTAACTATTTATGCTAAACCTGAATATGATTCATCTCAAATGAGAGAGATTCGTTTAGGTCTTTTACATGGTATTAATATTGAATCTTATTTAAATCCTAAATTTTCAGATAACAAAATGAAACAAATTCGTTTAGATTTAGAAAAAAGTTTGATTAATTAAACTTTAGAAGAGAATAAAGAAATTTAAAAAGATGATTAAACTTCATAATCATCTTTTTATTTTAATAAATTAAATATAAATATAAGAATAAACTATTTTAAAACTTAAAATTTTTTTAGTTTTAAGATAGTTGTTATTTTTTAATAATCCTCTAGGTATCTTACATTTTCTAAGTCAGTTATTATCATTGAGTAAGTAAGGTTGGCTAAATTTTCATGTAAAATGTCACCATCGTGTAAAGAAGGAATGTCTATATCTAAAGCAACAGATATAGAAGCACTACGGTCACCTTTGCTTAAATCTGTTGGAAGAGAATCTTTATCTTCTCTATAGAAATGAGCAACTATTTGAATGTCAAATTCATCAGACTGGTATTCTAACCATTTAGAAGATTTATCAGATTTTAAGAAATTTTTAAAATCAGCATTGATTTGAGCTTGAAAATCTTTATTCCGACCATAGTAGTAAGAAAAGGTGTTTGAATAATTAAAAATCCATATGAGAAACTTATTGAAAATATAAGGCTCTGTTTTATCTTCTGCAAAAGCCACATAAGACTCCCTACGATAAGACTCATTAAATGTAACTACTTTTGTATTCTTTTTGAATTCCATAAATTATATCACTTTCTACTTGATACTATATAAGTATTATATTTGAATAGTTGTTAAATGTCAACAATAAAGACTTTCTTTTTTAATTAGATAAATATTGATTAAGATACATTGATATAATTTATGAAAATATACTTTAAAAATTTAAACTTAAATCAATTTTAGTATGCAAATACAAAGTTATTTACATAATTTTTTATTAAAAATAGCTGTTTTTATGAAAAACGTAATATTGTTCATAAATAGCATTTTTATCCTAGGAATTTGATTTCCATAATTATTAGATTTTTAAATTTCTTTAAAATTTTTATTTTATAGATAATTTTATTTTTTATTTCTTTAAATTTTTTAAACAACTGTTGACAATCTATTTTAAATGTTGTATAATTTAATCATAAAGAGAAAGAGAGAAACAAAAAATGAAACTAACTAAAGAACAAAAAAAAGAAATCAAAAATCAAATCAAAAAAGAAAAAGCTCCTAAAGTTCTTAATTTTGAAAAAGAAATTACTCTTAAGAAAAATGAAAATCTTACAATTGGACAAATCCAAGAAAAAGTAGAAATTAGTAAGAAACTTAATAAAAACTTTATTAAAGATGAAAATCTACGTTTCAACTTCCGTTTAGCAGAAATGAAGAAAGAGAAGTTGATTGAAATCAAAAACGAACTAAATCAAAAATTTAATATTAGTTTGACAGATAAAATTATCTCAACTCTATCTGCTCATACAAAAGATGAAAAACAACTAGTTAAACTTGCTGAACAACTTATTAATATTCTTATTATTGATGATATGAAAATTAGTAACATTAATAAAATCAAAAAAATTTCATCTTATGAAGTTTGGAAAAATGCTCATAAACTTTGGAAAGAACATAAGAACTCTATTCCAAAAAATGAAAAGAAAATGAATTTTAAAGATTTTGTTCTCCAAAACAAACATCTTACTCTAAAAGAGGCAAAAGAACAATTTTCTACTTATGAAAAAGCTTTTAAATCTAAAGAAATTTCTTTTGAAGATTTTGAAGAAAAAGCTTTTAAAGAAGCTTATGTAGAAATTTTCCAAGAATTTACTAATGAACCAGAAAGTCTTTTTAACATCTTCCACAAACTTGTTTTTCCTGCAAAAGGAGTGACTAACAATAAAGAATATGGAAAATGTTTTGAAAAAATGAAGGTCCAATCATTTTCAATTCTAAAAGCTTTTTCTAAAATCAATAATTAAAAGAATAGTTTTAATTAACTATTCTTTTTTATTTCATTTAATTTAAACTGTTAAACCTTATTAAATTAATTTCATCTTTATTTCTTATTGACAAATTATTTTTATTATTGTATAATAGACTTATAAGTAAGAAGGTAAAAAAATGAATAAAGAAATCAAAAATTTTGTTAAAAAATATAATAATAGTAATATTCAACTAAAATATAAGTTTGAATTAGTTGAAAATAGTTATTATGCTTGGATTTATGAAGTCTGTAATATTAAACTATTTATTATGATTAAATCCGTTACTGAAACTAAAGTCAAATTATGGTGTAAAAGAACAGGAAAGAATTTTGTTCCAATTGAAATTATTGAGCCTTCCTATTCAGACATTTACAATGCTGTATATAAATTTCTTATTGAATCAGTAGAAAATACAGAAGCTCTAATACAAGCTGAAACTAATATGAGATTTTAGAATATTAAATTAAAAAAGGAAATATTAATGAAAGTTGAAAATATTAAATTTAATGATAAATTCTATAATTTATCTATCAGTCGCTATGCTTCTAGCAATTTTGTTGCTATCTTAATGGGTGAACCTAATGATGAATATCCATATGTTATCACAACGAATAACTCTGTAATGGAAAAAGATGAAAATGATGATACTGAATATATTCAAATCCGAACAGATGAACGTGAATATGCTCAATTACTTATTGAAAATGGGCTAATTGAAGTTAAACCTGACTTTATTATGCCTCAGGGTTATATTGGTATTATGTTTTTCGCTCCAACTGAAGAATTTGCTAAATACATTAAAGAAAATGTTGAATAGAATTTAGAATTTTAAATATTACTTTATGAAAAAAAGAAGCTTTAAAAACTTTATTATTGAATTGATTATAATTTTAATTTTATGCTATACTTTATATTATTTATATGAAATTTTGTTTGGAGATTGGGTAAAAATACTTCTTGAGTTAGATAAATATTAAATAAAGTAGAAAGATAAGACCATGAATAAAGAACAGAAAAAGTTATATAAAAGTCTTTTGTTTAAATATAAATTTGATAAAAAACAAAAAGAACAAATTGAATATGGAATTAAATCTAATTTAGAAGTATCATGGTATGCTAATCCCAAATTTACTTTTGAACAAATGGGAGAAATCAGACGAGGTCTTGAGTTAGGACTAAAAGTATCATGGTATGCTAAACCTGAATTTGATGCTAACCAAATGTATGCAATTCGTGTTGGTTTAATGAAAGATTTAGAAGTGAAATGGTATGCTAAATCTGAACTCAATTCTAATCAAATGAAAGAAATTGCTTACTGGTTAGAAAAAGGTTTTAATGTAAGTGATTATGCACATCTTACTTTTGAAGAAATGAAAGATTATCTATATTGTATTGATTCATCATATTATAAAAAATAAGTCATTTACATAAAAAAATGTTTATATTTAATAAAGTAGAAAGATAATACTATGAATAAAGAACAAATTGAAAAAATTATTGAAAATCTAACTAAAGAAGGCTATCATCTTGCAAATAAAACAGTTGAAGATGATTTAATTAAACTTGATTTTGGAGATTGTAAATTTACTTTTAATTTCAAAAATAAACCATTACTAATTGAATCTGTAATGCCTCTTGATTATAGAGTGACTTTTGACCAAGATAATGTGAATTTCTTAAACTCTATTACAGATTATTGGGAAATCTATAAACATTGGATTACTTTTAATTTCACACCAAAAAATGAACAAGACCTAGAAGCAACATTAAAAGAATTGCTTGAAAGCTATAACTAAATCTAAATAGAAAGAAAATTATTATGAATAAAGATTTATTTAAGAAATTTATGAATCAAGCTGTCCAAAAAGGATTCGCATATAACTTAAGCTCAGAAAATTTGAAAAATGCTAAAACGCATAAGGAAATGTCTCAATCTAACAAACCTTCTCAAAAAGATTAATCAAAGAAAGGATTTTGAAATGAATCTAGGAGAAACATTACTTTTACAAGTAAAAATTGTAGAACGGATTAATAGAATAAATGATACTCTTTATGGATTAGAATTGCCTAATGGAAAAATTATTCATATAAAAGAAAAATATTTACATACTAATGAAAATACTACAAATAAAAGTCTAAAAGAACAATTGAAAGAATATAAAACTCAATATTATGAAAGTAAAGAAAAACAAAGGTTGGGATTATCTTTAGAGCAAGCAAAAGAATTTGAGAGACAATTTAAGGGTGACCAAGAACTATTTGAATCCGGTTGGGGTACTTATTAAAATAAATTATAATTGAAAGAGCTATATTTATATAGCTTTTTTTATTGAAAAGAAAATTATATTTATGATATTTTTTTACAAAGATAAAACAATTTACTAAAATTAAGGAGAATATTAATGACTTATCATATTAAAAAAGATAGTACTCCAGATATATGTAGAGCTAAACCAGGTAATTGTCCTCTTGGTGGAGATGAAAATCATTTTCCTACAAAAGAAGAAGCTCAAATTTATGCTGATAAATTGAATGAAGAACAAATTTTAGAAGAATATAAAAATAATTTCTTAAGAAATTTTGATAATAAATTTAAAGAATATAGAAATAAAGCCATTAAAGAAAATCAAGATAAAATAATTAAATTAAAAGAAAAATTAAACTTAGAAGAATTGCCAGAGTTTTTAATTGATGAAATTATAACAGGTAGTCATGAATATCCTTAATTTATTACTTCCTTTAATTACTTAATTATATAACTATTCAATTTGACTTATTATTCAATCAAATAACTTTGTAAATTATATATAAATTATCCCTTAAATTATGTTTCTTCTGACATTCTTCACAATATATACAATTAGGAAGATTAATATAATTTATATTCTCAAACTTAGTCCTAAATTTTGAACATGAACATCTAAACTCATAAACTCTTTCTAAAGAACCTTTGTTCATTAATAAATTTAATATTACAAATAATTTATCTAAACTAATATTTAATTCTTCAGATAAACTTTTGGGATAAATAATCTTTTTTGATGTTATATATTTTTTAATCATCAAATCATCTTTATTAAAATTTCTTTTCAAAATTAGAATACCCCTGTACGATTTAAATTATCATCTATATTATATATAAATAATAACAGAAAGTCAATTTAAATAAATCTAGCAATAAATAGTTTTTATTCTTTTAAATATATTGCAATAAAATAAAACCTTAATATTTATACAGTATTTGAAACATTCTGAATTTTCAAAAAAAAAAAATAAACCAACCATAAGCCGGAAGGAATTACCAATCCAATAATTAATCATCTTATCATTCCTCTTCATTAACTTCTTATTTCTTCTTGATTATCCTTATTCTCTTTTTTTAGTGTTCTTTTATATTTCTAATTATAACCTAGGCTCGCCACTCCGTGGCTCGCCCTACCCCTTTCTCTCATTGGCTTATTTCCTATAATATAGTTCAGATAGATAACTTTATTTACTTAGTAAGTTTCTCTTCCTAGATTTTATTTTCATTATATAGTTTATATCTTACCGGGATTAATCTCTTATTATATTCATCCTATAATAATTCATTTTCAGGATTACCACTCTATAATATAATATAATTAGTTTATACGTTTTATATTATGCCGTAATTCATCATGATTTACTGTAACGTTTATCTTGAATTTCATTCAGTCAGATTTCACTCTCTCACTTCAGAGGTCGCTCGCTAACGCTCGCTCGTGGCTTATCGAAATATGCTGTCGCTATTTCTCATGCCACTTCTCCACCTTCCGTGTCGAACCTCTATCGCTCTTTCATTTCATCTTCCTTCATTTATTCACTGTAACACTACACTTATTCTTATGAATTACTTCTACTTCAACGCTACACTCTACTTCTATTAAATCAGGTGTAACACTACACTTGAATTTATTCTGAATGACTAATATTAGGATTGAGGTTGGATATAACTAGAAATGGATACATATAGAGACAGAGGACCTACGGGAATAAGTTCCTATAGGAACTTATTCGGAACTAATAAACTCTGACAGAAAGGATTAGGATATGACAGAGGAATAGGCTAACAGAGTTTATTAGTTAGCAGGTTAGCTAACCTGCCCGTAGGAGGGATAAATACCCCATACGGTTTTACCGTCATGGTCAGACGGATAGCGGTAGCTATTGGAAGATGGAAAGTAATTAGGAGATTTATCGACTTTTTACTTGTAATCTTCTAGGCGAACCACGAAGTGGTGAGCCATGTCTGGACAATGGGATATTTAGACCTGCTAAAATGGAGCTGAAAGAACTTTGTTCGCTTGATATTATTTCAGGCAATAACGATATTATAAAATAACAAATAATTCAAAAGAATTTATAAATAAACAAAAAACAGAATATATATTCTGTTTTTTAGAAGTAAATAAACAATAATAAACAAAAAATAAAAAATGAAATTTTAAACATGTAATATTGAGTTTTTTACATATTATATATGATTATAAAGTAAATAAAAAATTGCGAACAATAATGAAAGGTAATATAATGGAAGATAGAATCATTTGGGCATGGGAAGAAGATGATGAAATTGACTTAAAAGAACAAAAGCAAACACTGCCTACACTTAAAACATTAGAAGAAAATACTAATTCTTCAAATAACAATGAAAAATCTTTATCTGAATCTAAACAAGAGAATGAAAGAGATAGTTTCTTTGATTGGGATATGGAAGATGATAATGAAGAATTTTATTCACTAAATAAACAAGATAATATTCCTTGGAAAGATATAATTCCAAGTGATTATGGAAATAAAAAAATATTAAAAAATATAGAAAAAGAAGAAAATAAAACAACAAAAAGAAAATCAACTCTTACAGAGGAACAAAGATTTGGACATAAGGGAATTCCCTTAAATGGAGAAGAAGTAGGAGTATTTCATTATAACAAACAATCAAATAGTGGAATACAATCTATGGAAAATAATTTACATTCTTTATTAGATATAGATACATCAGAAGAAACTCAAGAAGAAGTAAATCATATAATAGATAAAAAAGTAGAAGCTTTAGGTCAATATACTGTTTTAAATGATAAAAGCAGATTAGTAGAATTTGAAGATGGAACTACAGTTGCTGATATAATAAAAAAGAAAAGAAATAAAAAAATAGACCCTATAAAAGAAGTAAAGAAGCAAAAATTACAAGAAAAATATGATAATCCTGACTATGCAAAATCATTTAAACGTTATCAGGAAGAAGTTCAAAAAAAGATAAGAAATTATAGTAGAGTTCATAAGAAAGAAGCTAATAAGAGCAAAGGAAGTTATATAGATAGATTAAAAAGTGGAAATTCTTATAAAAATTTATTGAAAACATTAAATGTAAAACAAGAAGAGCTTTCAGAATTACTTTCAGAAAATAACAAATTATTAAGTAAAAAAGAAAAAGAAAGATTGCTTACAATGGGTATAAATACTCCTATTTATACCGCACCAGTATTAAATAAAAATGGAAATAAAGTAAGAGGACTTAAACGTCCTACATTGACATTTGGAGATTATATGTTAATGGATTTCTTATATAGGTTTAGTCATAGTGGATTAAACACAATTTCTTTAGCATTAGGAAGAGACTTGAATAAAGTAGCAAATCAATTAAATAAGCTAATGAAGATGGCATGTATAAAAGAGCAACAATTATTAGGGACAAAATATGTATATTATTTATCTAGTGCTGGTTATACAATGCTAACAGGAGAACCTGTTAAATATGGTGTAGATAAGATAAAAGAAGGAACAATATCAAATAAAGCAATAACAAATTATGTAGGAGCTTTATTATATTCTAATAAAGTCAATGTATTAGATTTAGATGATTATCCTAATAAACATAGATACTTTAGAGGAAAATATTATAATGGAGAAACAATTATACCAGAAAGATTTTATAAAAGTTCATTAAGTTCAATGGCTAATAAATTTGAAACAGGATATAAAGCTGGAGCAAAAAGAAATGAGATAGGTAGAAATCGTTTTAATAAATTATGGTTAGAATGGGAAGCTAATGGAAAGCAAGGACCTAGTCCTGAAGAATTAGTAGGAAATGAATTTATGTATATTCTATATCCCACTGGTATATTAAATCAAGGAACAGTAATACCAGATTTAGTAGTAAAAAGAGATAGGAAAGATGATGGTAAGCCTCAAAATATAGCTGTTGAGATTGAAAGAGAAAATAGGAAAAAAGAATATTATGTAAATAGATTAAGAGTATATCAACAAGATAAAAAGATTTATAAAGAAGTTGTATATATTGTAAATGAAAAATCCGTAGCAAAAAAATTGATAGAAGCAAGAGATTTAATAGGTTTTGACAGGTTAAGAATAGTTGCATTAAGAGATTTAAAAGGTAAACCTATGCCAAAAATAAAGGATGTTTGGAGATTAATATAATAAATGGATTATAGTAAAAAGTTACCAGATATATCAGATTTAAATTTTGATTATACAAGAAAATCAGTAGAAGAAAGTTTTGAACCATGTCCATCAAATGGTGATACTTATGTAAATGATTGGATTATGACAGGATGGACAGGTTTAATAAATATAGATTTAGTTTTATCAAAAGCAATTGAAAAGAAGGCTTCAGATATACATATAGCGGCAAATCAACAGATAGCTTTCACTATATTAGGTGATATAGTAAAACAAAGTGAATTTGCTGTTCCTGATAGAGAAACTATGGAAGATATAATGCACGGAGTTTTAACAAATGAAGCTCAGGCTTTATATGTAGTAGAAAGAGAATATGATACTTCATATGAGATAAGATTTGGAGACTATAAAACAAGAAGATTTCGTGTTTCGATAGGTAAGTCATTTGATGCAGATTTCTTAGTTTTTAGAACTATTTCAGATGAAATTCCTAGTAAAGAAAGTTTAAATATAGAACCAGAAGTAGAAAGTTGGTTTAAAAATTCTTCAGGAGCAGTATTAGTTTGTGGTCCTACAGGAAGTGGTAAAGCACTACATAAAGATACAGTTATACCTTCTCCTAATGGGACAAAGAAAGTAAAAGATGTAAGAATAGGAGATTTATTATTAGATAAAGATGGAGAGACAACTCAAGTAGTTGCTATTCATAAAGCTGAGTCTTTTGATAAATTTTACAAAATCTCATTTAATAATGGTGAAGAAATTTTATCTACAGGTAGACATGATTGGTATATATACAATAATAAGGGATTACTTGTAAAGGTTGATACTACATGGATGTATAATAATCAGGAACGATTAAATTTGGTTATTCCCAGAAAATTCACAGCAATTGAATATTTAAATAATTATCATAAAGATTTAAGAAAAACAGAATTTGAGAATTTAATTTATAAACAAATAGATAAAATTTGTAAATTTAATAATTCTGAAGATTGTTTTAGAGCAAGTATTTTAGGTTCATCACTTGGTTATATGATAAAAAAATTAAATGATAAAGAATTGTATGTAGATAAAAATAGTAAGAACAGAGGATTTACAATTGATTCAATAGAAGAAATTGAAGATGATTTCAATGATTATCTTTGTTTTGAAGTTTCAGGAGATAGTAAAACTTATATGGTAGGTGAAACATTTATTCCTACTCATAATTCAACTACAATGGCAAGTATATTAAGAGATATACAGATACATCAAAGTAAAAAAATAATTACAATAGAAAAGCCAATTGAAGCTATTTATCCCAGTGATGGTAAATCAATGATAATACAAAGGTCTGTCCCAGAAGATTGTTTGACATTTGGTAATGGTTTAACTGGAGCAATGAGACAAAATCCTGATTATATATTAATAGGAGAAGTTAGAAATCATGTTGAAGTTTCAGAGTTCTTGAGAGCGGCTGAAACTGGACACTTAGCAATGAGTACAATTCATACAGTTAATAATGTTACAACTTTAAATAGGATTCGTTCTTTATTTCAAGGAGAAGAACAAAAAAGAATTTTAGCTACATTAGGAGATGTATTAAGAGGTATTGTTAATCAAGCATTAGTAAAGACGAAAGATGGTAAAAGTCGATTTGCAGTAAGAGAAATATTAACAATAGACTATAAGATTAGAAAATTAATAGCTAATGATAAGTTTGATGAAATTCGTAAATATCAAGAAGATAATAGATTAACTATGGAACACAAATTATGTGAAGCTTTTATTGAGGGAAAATGTTATTTAGATGAAGCTAGAAGTAAAGCTCCTGACCAAATTTATTTTGATTATTTACTGAAAAATGTTTATTTATATGAATGAGATAATTTAATCTCATTCATTTTATTTTTTCTTTTATTTGTGATATAATTATTATGATATATAACAATTAACTAAAAATTAAGGAGATTAATTTATTTATTATGTCTTATTATTATAATAAAAAATCAAAAGAATTTGTGGAATTAAATAAAAATAATTATTTAATAATTAAAGATAATAAGTTTTATCAAACTTATTCATATAATTATAATAATTATGGATTATATAAAGAAGATGAATTAGAAAAAGCCTCTAAATCGGAAGAGGAATTGTTGAAAAATTTAAATCTTACAGTTAAAAAAGAAGATAAAAATAGTTATTCATTTAGAGAGAGGGGACCTAAACATGGTTATTGTGCTTATCAATTTAGACCATTCTCATTTGAAGTTACTATAACTAACAATAAAATTTTAGAAATTAAAATGTTTGTTAAGGATAAATATGTTGGAACTTGTAATAAAACAATTGCTGAATTTGAAAATCTTTATTACATATTTAATGATTTAGAAGTTCTGTATAGTTATTTTTATTATAAAAATTATAAACCTTATCAAATTAATTTTATTGAAAGGGTTAATATAGATATACCAGTTCATGATATAAATAAAGAATACTGTATTGCAAAATATAGTAATGACGATTTTGATAATTATTGTTCTGAATGGAATTATAATAAAGAATTTCCAATGAAAATCAGAAATTATAAAAAATGTAATTATTGTGGAAGAGAAGTTGAAGTAATTCCATTTTAAAATTAGAGAGAATCAAATTTTCTTGTCTATAAACAATATTTTTGAACAATACTTCAATTTTTATAAATATTCATAATTATCATTATTTTTCTGTTAAATAACTGTATATACTCATGAGCAAATTAATTTAGGAGAGTGCAGAAATATTGAAAAAAGTAATCTTTTTAACAGGTTTTAATAAAAATAAACTACTAAATATTTATTCAAAAGAAAGAGATATAAAATCAAAAATTCTTGATTTTTCACATATTCAAAATACTGGTTTTATATTTAAAGAGATTAAATTTTCACTAGAAAATTATGATAAACTATTTGTTATAATTTCTTTTAATAAAAGAAATACAAGAAGAGATTTATATAATAATATAAAATCTTTAGATAAATCAATATTTGTTTTTACATATATCAGTCATTCTCCCTTTAAAATTCTTTCTAAAACTGATAAAAAATTAACAAAAGAAAAATATATTAATTTTGAAGTTCCTAGGAAAAACGTTGATACTGATGATTTTAAATTAATAACATATTTAAGAGATAAAGATAGAAATTTTATTATAAATGAATATATAAAAGAAATTAAATTTAAGATTACAGAATCTCATAATAATCCTTTTCATATTGAATCAATATTAGAACATATTCTTTTAACTTATAAAAATTCTAACAATAATAGAATTATGAGAGAAATTTCATTGTTTCATGATTATGGAAAATCAATGGCTCGTAGAAGTTTTAAACCTAATGAAAAAACTCTTGATTTCTATTATAATAATCATCAGAAATTTGAAAGATATACTAATCATGAGAAATTATCTTCAGTTTATTATTTAATTTTTAATGAAGAGAAATATGATGAAGATGTTTTAGAAGTTATATTTCAACATAGTGACTATAGTAAAGGAATTTTTAATAAAAAGAGAATTAATAACAATAAATTAACTAGTTATATATTAGAATTATTAGAAGAGTTTAGAAAAATAGATAATGATAGTAAAATTTTTTGGAAAGAAAAATAAATAGAGATATTTCAATATCTCTATTTTAATTTATTAATAATAATGGATAAATTTTCAGGATTTTTAGCAATCTCATATATTAATGGATTTGATGAATATTGAATTAAAATGTTTGCAATTTGTTCCATTTCATCTTTTTTATCAAATTCCAAAATATAATATTCAGGTAAATCAGATTTATTAATTTGAGGTAATGAAAATTGCTTTAAAAGATTGTTAAATTTTGAGAAATCATTTCTTAATGATAACAAATTATCTAAGAAATTTATGATAAAATTTAGTTCTCCATATTTTATTAAAGTTCCTTTTCTTGTTTTCTCTATTGTTTCTATTAATAGTCCATATTTCATATTTATCACTACTCCTTATTTATATAATATAATTATATAATAAATTTTTACCCACCGTCAAATGAATTAAGCTAAGTGAAATATAGATTCATTAGCTTGAAATCAACATATTTTTCATCTATTTTGAAATATGATTTATACACCCCAATACTCTCAAAACCGTGTTTCTTATAGAGTCTAATCGCCCTCTCATTGTCACTCCTAACAGCAAGTTCAATGATTTCAATGCCACTTTTTTCGGCAAAGTCAATCACCGTTTCCATGAGCCTACTGCCAAGACCCTTGCCCCATTCAGACATCAAAACGGTAATCCCTAGCTCAGCTCGATGACTCATCCTCCTCGGAAGACCATTTAGGCTGACCGTACCCACGACCTCTCCATCTTTGATAGCAACATAAAGAACAGAGCGAGGAGCTTCATGCATCATCTCTATATATTCCTTCTCGCCTTCAAGCGATATCGGAAATCCATCTGCTCCAAAGGAAAGGTTATCAGTTTCAGAGCCCACTCTTCTTGAATGCTTCATGCAGGCTGCCGCATCGGCGGGAGGTGCTTCTCGGATAATAATGTTTT
>ERZ773055.244-NODE-244-length-37111-cov-4.804593_pt1 | contig 37111 bp, 27 predicted proteins | sample MGYA00580515_ERZ773055 | MGnify/ENA primary metagenome ERZ773055 (study PRJEB29015, sample SAMEA2737993) | human oral metagenome | biome: human oral; feature: human-associated habitat; material: dental | place: China | collected 2064 ...
TCTCGCACTCCATGGACGTAGCGCAAAACGGGCATTATTTCCTCCGCGCGGCAAATGCTAACTATAAACGCGCCGACGGCAAAAATGTCCGCACCGTGCGCGACGTCATCGTCGAGGTCGATAGAGACGGCAACGTCGTGGATGATTTTAGGCTGTATGAAATTCTCGATCCGTACCGCGACATCGTGCTAAAAACTCTCGATCAGGGCGCGGTGTGTCTAAACATCGACGCTAGCAAGGCAGGCCATACCGCAAGCTCGGACGAGCTAGCCGCGATGGATACGAACGAAAAATGGGGCGACATCGTAGGCTCGGGCCCTGGACGTAACTGGGCTCACGTAAATAGCGTGGATTATGATCCGAGCGACGATAGTATCATCATCTCCAGCCGTCACCAAGATGCCGTCATCAAGATCGGCCGCGACAAAAAGATCAAGTGGATAATGGGCGCGCACAAGGGCTGGAAGGATCAGTTTAAGGGCTACTTACTTCAGCCTGTGGATAAAGACGGCAAAAAAATAGTCTGCGAGGACGAGTACTCAAAATGCCCGGGATATGAGAGCGAAACGGGCGGATTTGACTGGCAGTGGACGCAGCACACGGCTTTCCGAATCGATAGCAAGTCTAAAAAAGGGCTCGTCTATTTAACCGTCTTTGATAACGGCGACACCCGCGGTATGGAGCAGCCTGCGATGGCGGGTATGAAATACTCCCGCGCGGTCGTTTATAAAATCGATGAAAAAGCCAAAACGGTCGAGCAGGTCTGGGAGTACGGCAAACAGCGCGGCAGCGAGTGGTACAGCTCGGTTACTTCGCTAGCGCAGTATCAAGACGACCTTGATAGCGTGATGGTTTACTCCGCGGTCGCGGGCATGCAGTTTGACATCGCCAAAGGTCGCCCCGTCGGCGTGCCTAGCCCTCACATCAACGAGTTTGAGTGGGGCGCAAAAGAGCCGTCAATCGAAATCAAAATGACCAACGCGATGGGCTATCAGGCGTTTCCGTTTAGCGTAGAAAAGGCGTTTGAGAAATAAAATTTAAAATTTAGCGGTCGTGTTTCGAGCGCGGCCGCTTTTGTTTTAGATTATGGTCAAATTCTACACATCTACTCGATAGAATTTCATCCGAATTTGCTAAATTTTATCCCTCGGTACGGCAAAATTTAGCCGAAAACATAGCTCTTTATTCTAGATAAAATTTAATCATCGGATTTGCGATTTCGCGCTCTGCTTTTGCTATAATTTCGCTCTGCTAAAATTAATAAGCGTTATTTCGGTATAGACGAGGTAGCGCACGGTTTGGATGAAATTTGCATCCCGCTTGAGGGCGGGGGACGACGGGTATGAGGTTAATGCGCCCAAAGGATATCCGTGCGGCAAGGCGGCGCAGCAAAGGAGAAATAGTGGAAAAATCTAGAAAAAGGAACTCAAAAAGCTCGCGGCGTAGCGGCAGCGAGATCTGTTTGAAAAGAGCCTGTCTATGAATAGGGCGGAGTTTGAGGGGCTATTTAAGTTCTTGGGCTAGAGCTTGGCGCATCGCGACTGCGACGGCACGCATAGGCTCATACTGGATTTTGCGAGCTCGCCGCGTGCCGAATGAGGTGGCGGTTTTGGACTTTTGCGAGCAAAACGGCGGATATTGCGACCGCGAAGTTCTAAACAATGTGCAAAATTGCTTCGAATTTTAAGGGGCTATGTGCAGAAAGACATGGTTTTGCAAGCATCGTTTCAAAAAGGCGGTGCGTAAAATTTAGTAAAATTTTAGCGGCGCGAGGGCTCAAAAGTAGGGCTAAAGCAGCGTTTGCGGTGCGAACTGCCGCCGTGCAATAAGCACAAAGCCCACCGCGCCAAACACGCGGGCCTTTTGTAGAATTAATGCTCTAGTTTTTAAATTTGACGCAAAAGGCGGGCAACTCGCCGTCAAAATGGCAATTAAAGCGTGGTGTGACGGGGCTTGTATGGACTTAAGAGCGGTATTGCTCGCTTAATTTAACGATACAAGACGGCGCGGAGACCTGGAGTTTGCCCCCTTAAATTTTATTGCGGTAGCCATCAGGCGGACAGAGATATGCTATGGACGTTTTCATTGAGCGAGCTTGCCGCAGACGCTTTGCTGTGCGACAAGCAGGTTGATTGCAAGATTAGGAGAACTCGCACGAAGCGCTTTTGCGCGAGAGGACTTTGCTGCGGTGCCGACGTAAATTTTACCCGCGCGGCGTTTAAGTTTAACTCAAAATCTCCCCAACGAAAAATAGCGCCGACATCGCAAACGTGCTGAGCGCGACGACCTTTAGCTGTCCGTCAAAGTCGCGACATTCCCTCACTTTTAAGACGAAAAAGAAATGCCAAATAAGAGGCACGAAGCTAATTACGTAGAGCAGTCTCACGCCCGGTTCGCCGCGTAAAAACGAGTAGCAGAGCATTAGCCCCGCTCCGCCGGCAATTAGCGCGTAGTGGTAGCGCTTAGCCGCACGCAGCCCGATACGAACGGGGATCGTGCGCTTGCCCTTGAGCGCGTCGTTTTGCACGTCGCGCATATTATTTAAATTTAGCACCGCCGCGCTTAGCATCCCGCACGCGCACGCAGGCAGCAGCAGCAGCGCATCGAGCGAACGCGCGTATAAAAAGTACGAGCCCAGCACGCTTAGTAGTCCAAAAAACAAAAACACGAAAACGTCGCCGAGCCCCAGGTATCCGTATGCGCCGGCTCCCACGGTGTAGCGGATCGCCGCGTATATCGACGCGCCGCCCAGCGCCAAAAATAGAGCCACGAGATAAAACCGCTCGCCAAACGCCAAAACGCTTAGCGCGAGGCTGCAAAGCGCCGAAAGCAGCCCCGTAGCGACGATGACGCACTTCATCTGCTCGGCGCTCATCTGCCCAGTTTGGATCGCGCGGCGCGGCCCCAGTCTGCCCTCGTCATCGGTGCCTTTTACCGCGTCGCCGTAGTCGTTAGCATAGTCGCTGAGTACCTGAAACAGAAGCGTCGTAAGCAGCGCCAGCGCGAAAATATCCGCTCTAAACGCGCCCGCACCGTATGCCGCACCGCTACCGAGCAGTACGCCCGAGACGCTAAGAGGTAGCGATCTAAGGCGAGCTGATGCGTAAAGAGCCTTTGCGGTTATCATTTTTTGCCTTTTGTTGATTTTTAGAGCCGAATTTACGGCGAACTCGAGATAAAATTTAGCGGAAAAACGCCAAAAATATTATAAATTTAGACTATTAGTAGAGTAAATTTTATTTAAATTCGCCTTTTTAATATAAATAGCGGTAAAATAGAGCCAAAAATTTTAGGAATTGTGATGAAAAAAGTTCTTACCGTTCAAGATATATCCTGCGTGGGCAAGGTTTCGCTGACCGTCGCCTTGCCGATACTAAGCGCGATGGGGATGAGCACGAGCGTGATCCCTACGGCGGTTTTATCGATGCATACGGGCTTTTCTGGCTACACCTTTTGCGATCTAAGCTCTCAAATACGCGCGATCATGGCGCACTGGAAAGACCGCGGAGTGGTGTTTGACGGCATCTACACGGGCTTTTTGGGCTCGGCGGCACAGATCGAGATTATGGGTGAGCTATTTGCGAGCTTCGGCGGCGCGGGCAAGACCATTTTGGTCGATCCTTGTATGGGCGATAACGGCGTGTTTTATCCGGGCTTTAACGAGGATTTTGCCCGTATGATGGCGCTTCTGTGCGCCAAGGCCGACGTCATCACGCCCAATATCACTGAGGCCTGCGCGATTACAGGCGTGCCGTACCGAGAGGACGCAGATAGGGATTTTATCATGGATCTGCTTGCAAGGCTTCGAGAACTGGGCGCTAGACAGGTTATTTTAAAGGGCATCGGCTACATCGCCGATCAGTGCGGGGTTTTCAGCTACGATGCGCGCACGGGCAGGACGAACGAGTATTTTCACGAGCTGCTGCCGGTTAAATTTAACGGTACCGGCGATATTTTCGCCGCCGTAGCCTTCGGCGCAATAATGCGCGGTAAGTCGCTGGAAACGGCGGTTCGAGTCGCTGCGGACTTCGTCGTCAGCACGATCAAAGAGACGATGAGCGACGAGGAGCGCAAGGACTACGAAGGGGTCGATTTCGAAGCGATAATTCCCGAGCTGGTGAGGAAAATCTAAGTTCTAGACGGATTTGGAACTCGCCGCGCGGACAGAGGATTTGTGGTAGAGCTTTAAAATTTTACCGCAAAAGGAAATTCCTAAATTTTATCTGCGGCGTGAAATTTTAAAATTTTCAAAATTTATGTGTCGTGTGGGGCATGGAATTCTATAGGCGACGTGTAATTTTAGAATTCATGCATTGCACGGGCTTATAATTTTATATCCTGCATAAAATTTTAAAATTTGCACCGACGTAAAGATGCGAAATTTGTCGTTAGCACGGAATTATAAACGCAAGGCTACAGCGAATTTATCTGCTTGCGAGTTTGAGCTGCATTTTGAAATTTCGTACAAAATCTGCTTAAAATTTTATTCCTGCGAGTCGTGCGCCATGCACTTATAAAATAATCTCAAAATTTATGAGCAATTTAGATTAAAATCCGTATCGATGTCGCGCAGTTATGGTTTTTTGGTATAGAATTTACGCGATGGTTTATGGCACGAATTTTATTTGAAATTTCGCTTTAAAAATCTAAAATTTGCGCAGTGAAATTCTATCTGCAGCGGAAAGCTACCGCGTGAAATTTTGCGGCTGCTGCGTTTTGTGATATAGGCAAAATGCGCACCGAGCGTGAAATTTTAAAGCAAATATTGTGAAAAATTCTATTATTTATCGCGTAGCGGTAGAATTTTACTGCGCGAAATCAAGCAGAATTCCGCGCATAAGTCTATAGCCGAAATTTACGCCGTGGCGAATGAGCTTACTCGCACAAAAGGGTGCTAGCGCAAAATTCCATAGCCGAAATTTCCTGGGCAGAGCTTTACTTTGTAAATTTTAAAACTAAATTCCACTTCGAGTATTAAAATTCTAAGTTTACTTAGCGGGTGAGATTTAAGTGATAAATTCCACCCGCTGCGCAAATAGCAAGCGCTTTAAATTTCATTCCACAGGCGCTTTGCTTTGCAAAAATCGCACGAGCGTCTCGTATTCGTCGGGCTGCAACCCCGAGTTTTGTATCATCGTCTCGACCACGCTAGGCCAGACATTGACGTTGAACTCATCGTATCCGTGTAGCGCGTGACAGCTACCGCAGCGCTCCTTGAATAGATTTTCTCCCGCGTCGTAAATTTTAGCCGCATCGTCCGTCACGGCAAGCTTCGCAACGTAGCCGTCGATAGTGACGTTCGCCCATTCGTTATCGTAGTCGTCCTTCACGGTCTTTAGTGTCTTTAGGCTCTTTGCGTTTTGCGCTTGCAAATCCTGCTCCAAAATCCCAAGCCTCGCGTAGCTTACGTTGCTTCCCTCGGGCACGAAGCCCGCGTATCGCACTTGCACGTAGTCCTTGCCGTCCTTTAGCACTTGCAGCTTCGCGCCTACGTGCAGCTTGGCGATCTCCTTGCCGCCCGCTTTGTTTAGAAGCGGGGTTTGAGCCGCGACGAAAAGATCCGTCGCGCCCAAATGGCAAGCTGCCGCGAGTAAAAACGCCGCTAGCGCTTTGGATAAAATTTTACCTCGCTTGGACGCGCAAATTTTATCCGTTTCGCATGAAATTTTCTCCGCGCTAAATGATGAAATTTCACTCGCGCCCGGCGATGAAATTTGACCCCGTTCGCTCGCGTAAATTTTAAAATTTTGTCTCATCGCTAGCTCCTTTTGCCGAATTTCGGCTGTGAAAATACTGCAAGCGGCGGAAGCTCGCCTTCAAATTTCTCGATCTGCACCAGCGCGGTGGCTTGGTTGCCGCACGCAAGCTTCGAGCTGGGCTCGTTGGGCACCAGCACGTTTGCGTTGCCGTGTACGCACATATCGCCGCTATCGCTAAAGAGCGGATCCCACCAGCCGCCTTCTTGCATCCGCACGACGCTTTGCTTTACGTTTTCGGTGACGATGAGCCCTGCAAGCGCGGCGCCGCGATCGTTGAAAACCCTAACTACGTCGCCGTTTTTAAGTCCTCTTGCTTCGGCATCTTTTGGGTGCATCCACACGGGCTCGCGACCGTCAATTTCTTCTAAGCTTCGTAGCCAAGTGTTGTTTAGCTGCCCGTGCAGGCGGTATTTCGGATGCGGGGTTATTAAATTTAGCGGATACTTTTGCGTCTTTTGCGCGTTCCCCAGCCACTCCATCGGCTCCATCCATGTGGGATGCGCAGGGCAGTCGTCCAGCGCCGCTTTAGCGATCTTTTTCGAGACGACCTCGATCCTTCCAGACGGCGTTCCGAGGCGATTTATGATAGGATTTTTTCTAAATTCCTCCATCGCTACGTATTCGTAGGCGTGCTTTGGAATTTCAAATTTCACGAAGCCCTTTTTCCAAAACTCCTCAAATTCCGGCATCTTTATCTTTGATGCGTCCGCTTTTTTCTTCGAAGCGTCGTAAAACTGCCTGATCCACTCCATCTCGCTCTTGCCCTCGCTAAACGCCATATACTCCTTCTCGCCGAACTGCTTTAGAATTTCGCAGTAAATTTTATAGTCGTTTTGCGCCTGCTCGTAAGGCTCGGCAATCTTATGCATAGCGATTATAAATTTATTCGTATGCGATTTGGTTATGTCGTCGCGCTCCTGCTCGGTAGTGGCGGGCAGAACGATGTCTGCCATACGCGCGCTCGCCGTCCAGAAGCACTCTTGGACTATGAAGGTGTCGAGCTTTTCAAACGTGCGCGCGAGCAAATTCGTATCAGGGTGGTGCAGATACGGGTTGCCGCCCGCCCAGTAGGCAAGCTTGATGTCGGGATAGGTTATCTTTTTGCAGTTAAAATCTATCTCCTTGCCCGGATTGTTGATACAATCGACGATGCGCGAGACGGGGATTGCGATGTTGTCGCGGTTTTTCCACTCGCCCTCGCTAGCAGGCACGATACTCATGCTGCCTAAGCCCGGGAAAGCCGAGGAGGTAGTCGCCGCGCCGCTTGAGAGGCTTAGCGCGCTTCCTACTGGAGCTGCGGGGCTAGGGCAGCCGCCGTCGCTGTAATGATAGCCAAAGCCGTATCCGCCGCCCGCAAGCCCGATCTGGCCCACGAAAGCGGCAAGCACCGTCGCCATCCAGTGAAACTGCTCGCCGTGATGAGCGCGCTGCGGACCCCAGCCGCACATTATCATAGTGCGCTTGCTGCCTAAAATTTTAGCTAAGCCTTTGATCTCATCCTCGCTCACGCCGCAAATTTTAGACGCCCACGCCGCATCTTTTTTGAGCCCATCTTCGCTTTCGCCTCTAAGATAGGCTTTAAATTCCTCCGCGCCGTGAGTGTATTTTTTAAGAAATTTCTCATCTGCAAGCCCTTGCGCCATCATCTCATAACATATCGCCATCATCATCGCAACGTCGGTGGTAGGGTTGATCGAAATGTGCTCGGAGCCTAAAAATTTAGCGGTGTTGTTATATACGGGATCGATCGTGATAACTTTTACGCCGCGCTTTTGCATCTGCTCTTTTAGCTTTGCGAAATACAAATAGCTCTCGTGATCGGGCACGGCCCATGCGATCTGATTGGTATTGATCGGATCGGCACCCCAGATAAGCACCACTTCGCTATGCTTTAGGATCGTAGGCCACGCGGTTTGCAAGGCGTTGGCTTCGTCCGTTCCGCTGATGTGCGGGGTTATCGCGCTTATACAGTGGCACGAGTAGTTAAGTTTTCTCGTAGTGTAGCCGCCGATAATATTTAGCATGCGACCGAGCAGGGTTTGTGGGTTATTTACGCTGCCGACGCTGTACCAGCCGTAGCTGCCGCCGTAAATCGAGCTCGCGCCGTGGTCTTTAAGTACGCGCTTTAGCTCGTCCGCTACGAGTTTATACGCCTCATCCCAGCTAATCTCGATCCACTCGTCCTTGCCGCGCATGCTTTTGTCGCTCTGCCAACCTTTTTCTAGATAGCCTTTTCGCACGCATGGTCGCGCGATGCGCGTAGCATCGTATGTGCGCGCCGCAAGCCCCTGAGTAAGGCTGATCGGGAAAAAATCTAGCTCACTCTCGCTTAAAACGCCTTCAAATTTGCCGTTTCGCCTAAGAGCCCTAACCGCGCCGAAATGCGAGGCGGTGATCGGCGCATCCTCGCTATTCATCAGATCGTCGCTGATGACGCTAGTAGCGTTTGCACTCGCCGCACCTGCCGCACTCGCGGCAACGCCTTTTAAAAATTCTCGTCTTTTCATTTTCTCTCCTTTAATGTGAAATGAATGAAAGATTTATGGAATTTTAGCATTAAAAATTGCGAATTTTTCGGCCTTAAAACGAAATTTTAAGTTATAGAGCGAAATTTTATTTTTCTATTTTTAAATAGAGCTAAGATTTTCGCGGCTTATAAAAGCTTAAATTATAAATTAAGTTTTTAAAATAATTTTACTTTAAAAACTAGCTTTTTAAATTTCGCACATCGACTCTTAAAAATTTTAGAATTTTTGAGTATATCAAGAGCTCGTCGGTATTAGGCGCTATAAAATTTCATAGCGCCAGTAAGTCATAGATTGAAAATTAGATATTGATGCGATTGCCGTACGCAGGCTGTAAAACATGGCAATCGTATATTTTTGCGCTTATTTAAAAAAAAGAGGGGGGGGGTATACTTCTGCGGAATTTTAAAAGCAAAGAAAACAATAAAATTTAATGCCATTAAATGATAGTATGCCATTAAATGACAGTATCTGACAACGAAAAGTGAAATAATACGAAAAATTTTAAGGAGGAAGAAATGAAAAAAATCATTTTAGCTTTGGCTTTTTTAAGCTATTTTATGTTTGCCGAAGAGGTAAAAGAGCTTACGGATGAGCAAATAAATACATTGGTAAAGGTCTGCGAAAGCGGTAAAGATTTCACGAATGAAAATGGAACCGTGAAGTATGAGGAAGCCTGCGCTACTCTCGGTATGATATATGAAAATATCCTTGTATTAGGCGATCTCGGTGTAAAGCAAGATTTGGCAAAAGCCTTTAAATTTTATAAAAAAGCGTGCGACGGCGGCTATGCTCGTGGCTGCTTTGGATTAGGAGGGTTTTATTTTGAAGGAAAAGAGGTAACAAAAGATGATAAAAAAGCTCTCGAGTTCTTTAAAAAGGCATGCGATATGGGCGATAAAGAGAGCTGCACTTTGGCGGCTGTTATGGACGGTGATAACGCGAATTTAGCAAAGGCGTCCGAGCAACATAAGAAAGATTGCGATAGCAAGGGCGATATACTCGCTTGCGGGTTATTTGCCTTATTTATGGAGGGAAAGGATAATAAAGAAGCGGCGAAATACTATAAAAAGGCCTGCGAGCTTGGCAAAAATATCTCGGATCCCGCATTGCAAAATAACCCCGCATTTAACGATGGAATAAAGCAATTTTGCAGCAGACCTGCTGAGCTTGAAGCGCAAAATTTAAGAGCTGTGCAGGACGTAATTGAAGCGAAAATCGCCGAAGAGTATAGAATATCTTGCGATTCTGAAGGGAACTGGGTATCTTGCGCGATATACGCCTCTAATATAGAGAGCGACGATCAAAGAGCGGCGATGAGATACTACGACAAGGCGTGCAAATTGGGCAAAAAAATCATAAGTATCGATTCCAACAAGATACTGCAAAAATCTTGCGAAAAAGCTGCCCGCTGAGGTGATTTTAAATTTATATGAGGAGTTGTAATGAAAAAGATAATTTTAACTTTAGTGCTGTTAGGCTATGCAGCGTTCGGCGGTTTGGGAACTAAAATAGATGAAATCATCTGCGAAGCAGGACACGCCGACTCCTGCGCCTCCTCCGCCGCATCATATCTGGAAGAAGCCGAGCGATCAGATAATCTGACGCCCGAGATTAGTCTAGGCAAGGCTGCAGAATTCCTCGGCAAAGCTTGCGCAGGCAAGCATAAAGAGAGTTGCTTGCAGCTTGGCATGATGTATCAAGAGGGAAAGGGCGCCAAACAAGATATGGCGCAAGCTGTACAGCTTTATAAAAAGAGCTGCGATGGCATAGGCGGAGAATGGGAGGCTTGCGGATTGTATGCAGAGTATCAAATCGGCATAGAAGAAATGCAGGAGGCGGCACTCTATTACGAAAAAGCCTGCAGACTCGGCGACTGGGCGCGTCTTGGTACGACGGACGAAAAAGTAGGAGATATCGTAAATCATTTATGTGAAGCGTCCGAATCACTAAAATCGTTCCGACCTAAAGAGTCTGCGGCGCAAAGACTTCTACGCGATGCCGCACGACCTTAATTATGTGGCAAAGCTATAAGACGAGTGCTTTGCTAGGCGTAATTTTCACAATATATCACTCATCACCGCTTGCATAATCGTGAGTATTTTGAAATTTAACGGCATAAATTTAAAGCCGTTTGATTAACTTCTGCGAAGCATTTAGTGAGATTATGGAATTTTAAAATTTAAATTAAGAAGGACGGCATAGTCGTGAAATTTAAATATGAGCGTCGGGCGCAAAATAGCCGCGGAGTGGATCGGCTAGCTCCGCTAAAAGCGCTATATAAAGGGTAAATTTAAAACGGAGCTTTGCCGAATTAAATTTACCCGATTTGCCTCTCTATGAAATTTATTCGCCCAGGAAGTATTTCAGATCCGCCTGCGCGTCGCCGCTGATTAGGCGAAGGCCGAAATTTTGCACCAAAAAGCCCAAAATTTCGTCGTTGAAAAACTCAGGCACCGTAGGTCCCACGTTGATATTCTTAACGCCCAGGCTAAGCAGCGCAAGCAGGATGATGACCGCCTTTTGCTCCATCCACATCAGCACGATCGAGACCGGCAGGTCGTTTACCGCGATGCCCGTAGCCTCGCTAAGCGCCAGGGCGATCTTGACCGCGCCATTGCTGTCGTTGCACTGACCTAGATCGATATAGCGCGGAAGCTCGGTGCCGGGCACGGTTCCAAAATCCACGTCGTTGAAGCGGAATTTGCCGCAGCTAGAGGTCAAAATCACGCAGTCCTTCGGCAGGCTAAGCGCTAGCTCGCGGTAATACTCGCGTCCTTTGCCCGGCGCGTCGCAGCCCGCGATGACGAAAAAGCGGCGGATTTTGCCAGATTTGATCGCGTCTAAAATTTGCGGCGCAAGGCTCAAAATCGTCTTGTAGTGTCCGCCCGTCACCAAGCTCTCGTCGCTGTCCATGCTCACGTCGCCGCACGCAAGCGCGCACTCGATGAGCGGCGTAAAATCGTCGTTTTGGATATGTTTGATGCCGTCGGTGCCCGCGATAGAGTAGCCAAACAGCCTGTCTGCGTAGCTACAGGATGAGCGAAGCGGCACGATGCAGTTCGTGGTCATCAAAATCGCGCCTTTAAATTCGTTAAAAAGCTTGGTCTGATCGAACCATGCCTTGCCGACGTTGCCTTTTAGATGCGGATACTTGCGAAGCTCCGGATAGCCATGCGCAGGAAGCATCTCGGAGTGGGTGTAAATATTGATGCCCTTGCCCTCGGTCGCTTTTAGCAGCGCCTCAAGAGCGTGCAGGTTGTGGCCGCTAACCAAAATCGCCTTGCCCTCGACTTTGTTTTGGCTAACTTTAACAGGGGTCGGTACGCCGAATTTTGCAGTATGCGCCTCGCTTAAAATATCCATCATCTGCACGCCCGCGCTTCCGACGGCCATTAGCTGCGCGATATGCTCGTCAAAGTTGAAATTTGAGTTCGTCAGCGTGAAATACAGCGTGTCCGCCATAACGGTATCGACCGCGCTAGTATCGGCGCCGAGCTCATGCGCGTGGTGGCGGTAGGCGCTAAGCCCCTTAAGCCCGAAGGTCATCGTATCTTGCAGCCGCGCGAGCGTAGAGCCCTTGCCGCAGGTGCCTTTGCTTTGGCCTTTCGCGCCGCAGCCCTCGGGCGCGCTCATTTGGCACTGATGACAGAACATCTCTAGATTGTCGCTCATAGAAATCCTTTATAAAAAATTTAATTGGTAATTTTAAGATTTTATTTAGGCAAAAAAATTGATTATAATCAAGAAATGGCTAAATTTTATCAAATTTATTTACAAAATGAGAATTTTAAATTTTATAAATTGCTTCAATTCCACTCGTAGCAGCAATACGACTACTTAAATTTAGATATAATGCACGGAATTTCAAAAAACGGATAAGTAATGAAAGAGGAGTTAAAATGGTTAGCGAGCAAGGTTTCTAAATTATATAAAAGCGGTAGTCCAAAAACGTTATGAAAATTCTACATGCGAGTGATCTACATTTCGATAAAGCTAAATTTGATCGAATTTTAAGCTTAGAATTTGACATTTGTTGCATAAGCGGCGATCTGATAGACACAAACCAAAAAGATATCGTAGGACAAAAAGCGTGGGTGAAGCGGTGGTTAGAAAATTTTAAAAAGCCTATCTTTGTATGTAGCGGAAATCATGACGTGAGTGAGTCTGGCGACGTTTCTTGGATACGAGCGTCTAATATTTATGCGGATGGCGATATTAAGACGCTTGAGGGTATTAAATTTGGCTGCGCCCCTTATCTCTGCGCGGATATTTTGGATTTTGCAGAGTGCGACGTGCTACTTACGCATATTCCGCCCGCACATACGCAAACGTCCATAGAGCGCGGCAGAGATTTTGGTGATAAAGAGCTTTTTCGAGTGCTAAAGCACGGACTTTTAAAAGCAAAAATAATCTTTTGCGGACACGTGCATAATCCGCTTTTAGATATTGATAAAATCGGCGATTGCACGATTTATAATTCAAGTCTGAAGCTTAATATTTTAGAAATTTGAGTTAAATTTATAAAATTTTAGTAGCTGAATTCTATAAAATATAATTTAGCGCGATAAATTAATTGTATTTCGCGGCTCTACTCGCATATCGGCAGCACGTCTTTTGTCCACAGCCAAGCAAGCAAATTTAGCTTTTTGTCATAATTTCTTTCAATAATCTAAAATCACTTTCACTAAATCCGTAAATTTCTACTTCACATTCTTTTTCTGCGCCTAAATTTTGTTTGAAAAAGCGTTTATATTCGCTGATCACCTCACGCTTATCTAGCCCACCCGCTCCGCATCCCATCAGAGGCAGAGCTATTTTTATATGCTTGCTTTGATCTTGCAAGATTATTTCTTGCAAATTATTTAAAATTTGCGCTATAATAGCTAAGCTCGGCTTTTTAGACTTTGATCTATCAGCGTAATTTATAATGGCTGCATGCAATACGAATGGAAAGTTTGCGTGATTTGAGGCGGTTTTGACGACATCACCTTGCCTTATCTCTCTTATTTTTAGTTGTTCTTGCATGTATTTTTCTAGCGCCTCACCGCAATGCCTCTTAAAAGCCATAGACACACCGCTTGCCAAGCAGCATCGCCGTATTTGAAGGATTTATCAGATAATCCGCTTGTGCGTCCAATAAATCGCCAAATTTTATCTTTATTTCATATGAAATTTTCATTTTATCTCTTCTAAATACCTTTCTATCTCATCTTTTATCGTATCGGCTAACTCCTTTGGTTCTAGCACTTTGATAAACGGAATGAAGTAGTAAATAAGCGGCTTTATCTCCATTAAATTAGTAAATTCTATATAGATTACGACCGAGCCATCGGCATCAAGTCCTGTTATGCTTTGCTTAGCGTAGGGTTTTCTCTCGAAATATTTCTTTATCTGCGGAGCTAAAAGCGCTCTAGCGGTATTTGGCTTATCTAGCGTTGCCCAGGCGGAGTTTATATTTTTAATCCTCTCCTCTATTTTGGCGTCTAATTTAAATTTCTCCTCAAGAATTCTAATATTTGTGATGCTTTTTAAGTGGAATTTCTTAAAGGTATCGTTTTTATTCGTATCTAAAAATAGCAAATACCAAAATCCGTCAAACATCGCTAGTTTTAGCGGCTTTATCTTAAATTTAAAACCGGCGTATTCGCACTGCACCAAGCTTCTCTCTTTGATAGCGTTTTCAAGCAGTTCGAAATTTATAAAGTCATCTTCACTTAATTTTTCGCTGCTTATATTTGTTAAAATCGGATGATTTAGCCGGTTTGTGATCTGTTCTAGCAAAACGTGAGCCTTTGAGTAAAAATTTGCGCCCATCGTTTTTGAGATATTATCGAGGATATTTATGACGGTGCGCTCTTCCTGATCTAAGCCATCTTTGATTTTAGTTTTATCTATGCTCCACATCCTGCCGTTTCTTACAGCTCCATTTTTCGCTAGCACCTCGTAAAGGTCTCTTTGGATAGTTTTGGTACAAACTCCAAATTTTTCCGCGAGCTCGGAGATGGAATGGGGTTTTCTGCTAATTAAGGTGGCTATTTCGTTTATGCGTTCGTATTTGCCACTACCGGATTGCGAGATTATTTTTTGCGGTTTTTGCATCTAGGCTCCTTTTATATTATTTTATCTAAAAATAAAGGGATAATATCAGCTAAGGATTGCTCTTAATCCTTCAAGTCCGCCTGCCTTTATCGCCATACCTCTATACGCGCTTACGTGAGTATCTAGCGGGTTTATGCGGATTAGATAAGAACGCTTAAATCTTTTTGCCATCCTTTCTCCGTAAATCCTGATCGTAGGCACCGCAAGACCTGCTCCGATCTCAATTATGGCTATTTTGGAGTTCATATTGTGACTAAGCCACGTATCATACTTTTTGCGCTGCGCCCAAGCTCTTTTGTGATTAAATTCGTGATCATAAAACATAAGGATATTTGGGCGGCTCACGCATCCGCATTCAGGACAAACGGGCATCTTTGTAACGATAAATCTATCCTCATCCACTTCGACATTATTTTCGTCCATATTCCATATATTTCCGTCATCGCTATGAATACACTGCGCGTGATGTATGGAGCCATGGATCTCGTAAATTTTATCCTTGTCAAAGCCGGCTTTTTCAAAATGCCCGTCTACGTTTGAAGTGTAGATAAAATAGTTTTCGCCTTTTGCTTCGCAAAGATTTTTTAGTAGGGTAAAACCCTCGTGAGGCTGGGTTGCGTTATAGAGCTTTAGCCTGTGTCCGTAAAACGCCCAAGCTAGCTCAGGGCTGCTAAAAAACCACTGCGGATTTGCCATCTCGGTAAAGCTTAAATTTTTATCCTTTAAAGGCGGGTAGGCTTTCCAAAATCCAAGATCGCCTCTAAAATCAGGCAGTCCGCTATCTACGCCCATGCCTGCTCCTGCGGTTATGATGACGGCATCGGCGTTTTCGACGATCTCTTTTGCGCGAAGGATTGTTGATTGCATGATGGCTTCCATTTTAGTACATTTAAAATTTATATCACTTTTTGTTGCTTTAGATGGTTTATTTCATCTGTCATATCTTCAAATTTGATTACCATCTGTACCATTTCATCTGCAAATTTTTCTGCCGAATAGTCATCGAGAATCATAGCTTTTACGAAATCACCTTTACCGATACTTAAATATCGACCCGTAGCCCACCACTTGTTATATCCTTCAGGGTTATATTTGGCGATATGCTGTTTTAGGGCGCTAATGTTTTCTTCTTCTATAACCCATCTAAACCCAGCCCATGCTCCTATAAAATTCAGTTCTTGAAACTCTATACCGAAAAACATATCATCGTTGCTCTTCGTTTCCAACTCTTTTTGTAAATTTTAATAGGTTTAAAATATCTTTTCTTGAAATCCGCCTGCTCTACTCTTATCTCGTTGATATCCCAATCTCCTTTTAATTTATCCAGTATAATCCCTCTCGCCTTTAACAAAAAGCTAACCAAGGCTTTTATCCTGGCTTTTTCAAAAGCATTTTCTACTATTTCACAAACCATTTTATAGTTTTCTTTTTCTAAAATTATCTTACTAATTTCATTTGCATCCATCTGCACTCCTTTATATTTTCCATAAATTTTTTCGATGACATTTTTGTATTGCGATATCACAGCGGACAAATTGGTTAAATTTCCCGTTTCTTCAAGGCATAGATCAAGCCACGCAGTTATCTCTTTATCGTATGAAATCGCCTTAAATTTAGCGATTTCATCGCCCTTTTCGTTTGAAATTCTGCCGTCTTTGATTTTTAGTCCGTCTAGGCTATAGCCGGTAGGCTCGCGCCCTTGCGGTGATAAAAACAGCACGTAAATTTCAGCTTCATTGCCGTTTTCTTGTTGGATAGTTTTTATATATCTTTTAATCTGAGCCTCTTGATCGCCGGCATAAATTTTATTTTCTAAAATAATATGCTTCGTGCCGTCAGTTATGTAGATATCGATATTCTCGTATTCTTTATAGACTTTTGCGATTTGCGAATTTAGCCCAAAATCCTCTAGCCCGCATGCTTTTATAAAAAGCTCCAAAAATAACTCTTTTTGATAATGCGGCGAGTTCGGATCGAGTAGCTAGCAGATAAAGCGCGAGTGCAACCGCACTTCGTCGCTAGCGTCAAAAAGCGCCAAAAATAGATTGTAGTCATTATTGCCGCGCAGCTTTTTCACTTCTAGCTTATCGCTTAAGACTTTGATTTGCTTTAGCATAGATTCAAATTTCTCTATATCCATATCTCCTCCTTTAAAATTTTAAAGCATTATAGCAGACAAACTAGGCATTTTTTGTCTTAGTGCACAGCCTCATAAAGTTTTTCTAAAATTTTAACCATTGCTAGCGTATCGAGCTTACAATATTCTAGCAGAGCCTGCTTATAAGCTTCGCGCTCTGTTTCTTTCATAAAAGTCATAGCGGCGTATGCTTGCATAGCTTCGCATCCGTGATGGATTAAATTTAAATCCTTATACGCCAATTCTAATTCGGGCACGAGTGCGGGCAGGACGTATTTTATGGAGTAGCTACCTTTCATTTTCGGATGGTAGTAGCTTTTGCTTGCAAAGGGTGCCATGATGTCTTTTATATTGTCGTGGATAGCCATAAGCTCGTTTGAGATTTGCGGATAAGCTTCCGCCATGCGTCTTATCACTCCTTTTTCAAAGCTCATATTATAGGCTAGCACGCAGGCATCCTGCGAGATAAATTTGATTAAATTTAGCGCTAATTCGTATCTAGGATCGGCCCCCGGTTCTGCTAAAAACTCGAAATGCTGTAAATTTCCCTTGCCGTCGTCTTTGTGGATTGAAAACTGAAAAGGTATCTGCTCGTAAGGCCTAAGCCCGATAAATTGCGGCACCGCCTGCTGAAAGGTCTCAAAGTCGAGGTGATAGAGCGGGTAGCGGAGCGTATCCAAAAACTCTTTTATTGCATCTTTGTCTATGATCTGTTCTTGCGAGATTTCTGATTTTATTTGGATCTGCTGTGAGGCGTTAAATTTACTTAGATCTTTTATATCGTTAAATTTAACCACGCCGCTTTTATAAAGCTCAAATTTCTTATCGCTTCTTAGGCGAGATATGTCAAAGATACTATACTCCGGTATGCCTCATTGCTCGCGCCAGCAGTACTCCCAAGCGTCGCAAAGATATGGGTTTGAGCAATGAACGCCTATATCAATGCTTGGCTCATTATTTTGGCTTAAAATCTCATCAAATTTATTTAAAATTTTAGGAATATCTCGCTGCTTTTGCTTCACTTGCTCGGTTATGTCCTGCACGCAAAATAGCTTTTCAAGCTCTAGCGTTTCGTCTCTTGTGTAGGTGCTATCGATGTGGATTATATTTACGCGGCTCACCTCGTGGCCAAGCGAGCTAATGACGTAATACTGAATGGCCGCATCGTCGATATATACGTCTTTTACGGAAGTCGAACTCTTTACTTCGTTGATGATAAGCCCATCCACGCCTATGCGAAGGATATCAACCATCACAAGGATGCCGTCAAAGCAAAAAGTGGCCTCGTAGATCACCTTTGTGCCGCGCTTGATAAGCTCTTTTGTTTTTGCTATTTGTGCGTCAAAATCGCCGCTAAATTCTATCCTTTCTCCACTGCTAAATAGCTCACAGGCTAGCCCGCCTACTGATGTTCTGGTATCAAATACCGCCTGTGCATTCTCACACAGAGCTTGCAAAACTTCAGGCTTTTTCTTTTTAAGCCACAAGCTCTTTTCACACTGAAGACCACGGATATAGAGGGATTTAGAGAGGGTCATTTATATGCCTTTTGCGATTTTGTATGCTTTATCTATTATGGATTGTAGTGGGTCCTGCTCTGGTAGATTTGGATCAAATACCTCTCCTATTCGCCCCTCATCTATCATCCAGCAATATTTATCATCATCGGTTTTTATAAAGCTAATTTTGTTGTCGCCTATTGAAGCATAAGGATTTTCACCATAGGACTTTGCCCATTTATAACCCAATTTTTCATTGGATAAATTTGGGAATTGCCTTTGTAACATTATAAATAAAGAGAAAGCGTAATATTCTACGTGATAGCTATTTGTAAATTTTCCTCTTAAAACCCTAATCGTGTAGTCATATGCCAATATCCAAAAGTTACTGCATTCTTTTAAAATTTCAGGATACTTTATAAAATAATACCCCCAGTACTTGTTATCATCAAACTCCTCTATGATATCTTGCAAGCCTCTGTGGTCATCCAGTAAATTTTTTAGAAATCTCCTTTTTTCTTTATCATAAAATACGTCTCGCCAGTTGTCGTCTTTGCTACGAGGGTTATTGTTAAAATTACAAAATGTAAAGTAGCCGCTATTACCGTGCTCGGGCAAATAATCGCCTTTCGTCAGTAGTGCCCTTTGAAATAAAAAGTTTTCCCTATCCTCTTTAAAAATCTCATCAAATTTCTTATAGTATCTTTCAAATTCTTTTATATCATCTTTTGCAAAATCTATAAGAAATGTCAAATTTGAGCCAAGATACCAATGCTTTTCAGTTTCATTAATGGCGGCGATCCACCTTTCATCGCTTTGTATTAGCTTTAGCTTCTTTTTCTCTTGCCATTTGTAAAATTCGATCGTCTTAAAGCTTTCCGGTTGTTTGTCGTCAAAACTTTCTAGCAGCTCAAAAATATCTTTATTCTTACATTTTTCGCAAATTTCGTTGATAAATTCAAAAACTTGCCTTAGTTTTAAAATACTGTCAATATTGAAATCTTTTGCAATATTTGTGGTTATTCTTTCGTACTTTTTATAAAACTCTCCGCCAATTCCTCTTGCTCCAAATTTTATCAAAAACATAGATAGCGCAAAAAATTTAGCCCTTGTTTCATAAGTAATATCTTTGCTGGTATCGGTAAAATTTTTAAGTGGCTCATCATTTGCAACTTCACACAACTCATCTAAAATTTTTATTACATTATTTACATTATTTACATTATTTTTATTACTGCTAAAAAAGTCTAATGTGTCTAGTGTATCAAACTCATCAAAATTAAAATCTTTTGCCTCTTTTGTATCTTTTATACTAAGAATAGTAAAATTCGAAGCTACACGGTTAAAAAATGCCATATAGCGCTTATCAACATTACTTAAACCTATCTCATCTTTATCGCCGCTATTTAAATTCCAAAATAAATCAAGCCACTGATTATCTAGCTTTGTTTTTATATCTTGGGATAGTTCTTTCTCAAATTCCGCCTTAAAATTTTCAAATTCGCTTAAAGGCTTTCCTCTCGCATTCATCTTTATGTATAGATCATCTGTTAGCCCAAAATCTTTAAGTTCGAGAAAACTAAATTTTATATTTTCAAGCTTATCGTAAAATTTAGCGTCTTTAAATTTATGATGTATCTCATCTATCATCACAAGCATAGATTTTACGGTCGGGTCATTTTCCCAAAACGGCATAAACCAGTTACTATCTTTTATATATGTAGAAATTTTTTCTTTGCTAAAGTCAATATCATAGTCTACTAGCTTTTCGCAAAATTCCCTAGAGCTACTTCTGGTTTCGTATGTAAACCTTCTTAAATATTCGCACTCTTTATCTTCCTTTTTTGCAAAGTATAAGTGCAACAAAAAAAGAGTAGTGAGGCGCTGTTGGCCATCGATCGGTATAAATTTATCATCCTCTATGCTGCCATAAATAAAATCTAGAAATAAACTCTCGTCACTTTTAAGCCTATTCAAAATTTCATCCAAAAATTTGTTTCTGATATCAGCCGCTTTATTGTCCATCCTTCCCTGCGCATAATCTCTTTGGATGATAGGTATTGAAATTTTTAACTTCCGTGCGGTTGGCATGTAAACCTTTGAAACTGCTTTAGTCAAAATATCTTTAAATCCGGTACTATTTTCCATTTTTTTTCTCCCAGAAATTCTTTTAGAGTGTTGATTATTGAGTTTTTATAATCGCCTTGGTCTTGTTCGCTCCAAAAATATATGTTAGACGGATCGTCGCTGTAATATTTTAAAAATACATTTTTTGTGCATATTGGTATAAATTCGCCGTTTTTATCCATTTCTATGATCTTTGCGCGTTTCTCGATAAACGGACCATTGCTTAAAGAGCTATTATTTTCTGTCGATAACAAGGCTAAATTTTCTATCCCGTGCATATTTACCATATTGCCAAATTTATTTAAAATTTCTATTTGAAGCGTATTAAAGTTATCGCTTTTATCGTCTTTTATAAAATCGCTAATTTTATTCTTAAGCTCTTTATCGTTAGAATTATCTTCGTCATTAATATATTTATTTACATTAGTAAGCCATTCATTCTGAGCCTTTTTATCCTTCAATCCTTTATTATTTTGGGCATGTATATGCTCTAAACTCCATTTTTTACCATTATATTCGTTGAATGAAAATCTAGTGTAGGAACCTTTGCTATTTAAAATAGTAGCAATGTTAAAAAGCAGTAATATATTTTCTAATGGCTTTCTATCATCAATATAATTTAGCTCATCAATATTATCTATTTTAACCTTCTCTTTTATTTTATCCATTAAAAAATATTTAAAATCACTTTTTGTCTTATCTTTTGTTTCTTTATATATGCCTTCAATACTTAATATATTGGATGCCACCAGAAATCCTATTAAATGATAATATTGAGTATCTTTAAACCAAAATTTAAATGTCAAAAATATCTTTTTTATATCAGTCCATAAATAAGATAATTTATCTTCATCTTTTGCCTTATTTGCAAAATACCTATATATCACGTATCGATCTAGCTCTGAGTTTTTTACTCCAGATAAAATTTCAAATAATAGCTCTATTCTGGTCGGATAGTCGTTTTTTGTTAAAAATTTAAAAAACTCATCATCTTGCAGGGCGTATTCTATTTCATCCCACTCTTTAGATATCTCTATTTGTTTGGTGATAACTTCGTTTTTACTCCACCCCTTTGGAAAATTTCTAACATTTAAAAATAACGCTTTAATAAGCTCTGCATTTGTAAGTGGAATTTTACCACTGTTTAGCCTAGTAAATATTTTAACTTCATCTTCATCCTTTTCAACTTCGTACCATATAAATTCTATATGCTTTTCATTTTCCGAATTCGTAAAAATTTCGAGTATCTTTCTTTTTGTGGTTTGATTTTTGCTTATTTTATCTTTAAGCCATTTATCTATTGTCTTATAAGCTTGATACATATAGAAATAGTCTATATTCTTATCACTATCCTCTTGCGTTTCTGCGATGTTTTCTAAAAACTTTTGACTGTCTCTCCTTGTTTCGTAGCTAATTGTATAAATTTCATTTATGCCGTTTTCCTCCTCTAAAAGATTTTTTAGATATTTTAAAATAATAAAAATCGTAGTAAGCCTTTGCTGGCCATCTATGATGTTGTATTGATTGGCACTAACTTTTTTAACGACCAATGGCTGTAAACAATAAAATTTTCCACTACTGCCATCTTGAATAAATTCAAGCAAATCATCTAGCAGATCGGTAACGTTTATTTCGTCCCAACGATAACCCCTTTGATATGAGGGCACTATGAAATTTGCTTTTTCATCTATTATTTTTCTAACTGATTTTTGAGATAGCATATTTTCTCCTTTTTTAACAAAATATAATTATAATATAAATATGGTAGAATATAGGCACGAGCGAGCTAAAACCCTATCCTTTTTACTTTCTTTTCATTTTTTAAAGTCACTTCCCGTTCTAATCTCTCATAAAAATCATCGCTGTTTTTAACCCTTTTAAATTTAGCCTGTCTTCGCACGCTCGCAAAATCTCCTGGCGCCAAAAAGCTTAAATCCGAAATTCTTGCAGCTACGTTTTCGTCAAATTTTATCCTTAATGATGCGCACTCCTTTTTGAATAAATTTAACGCTTGATTTGGTAATAAATATCCAAACTCAAGCTTTAAATCAAATCTTCTAAGACTTGCTTTATCGAGATTATCGATCAAATTCGTCGTAGCGATAAAGATGCCGCTAAAGCTCTCCATCTGCACTAGCATTTCATTTACTTGAGTTACCTCCCAGCTTCTAGCAGCTAGGCTTCTATCTTGTAAAAAGCTATCGACTTCATCAAATACGAGCACTGCTTTTTTGCTACCAGCCTCTTTAAAAGCCTCGGCTATATTTTTCTCGGTTCCGCCGACCCACATAGATAAAAGCTCGCTTCCTTTTTTGATGATTATTGGCTTTCTTAGACTTTTGGCGATAAATTTAGCATAGGCGCTCTTCCCAGTTCCTGGAACTCCGTAAAGGCAAATCCTAGCGCTTTTGCTCTCTTTTATGCCCTGCATTAGCTCGTTTAGGTCGCAGCTTGAGTTTACGAAATTTGGATCATAGCTGCTAGGCAGATCATCTTTTAATCTCTCTTTTTTCTTGTCCTTTTCTAGCGCGCCGTAGCCTTGTGCTTTTAAAGTATTGCTTATCACGCGCTCAAAAGCCTTGTTTTTATCTCTTAGACTTAAACTTGAAACGACTAAGCTTGCGTTGCTAACGATTGCGGGCGCAATAAATTTATTTTTTGCAAGTTTATTGATTAGCTTATTATCTATCAAATTTACGCTATATTCTTTGATGATCCTCGCTCTTACGTTTTTATTAGGCACTCCAAGCTTTATGGCTAGATTAAAACGTCTAATGACGGCCTCGTCCATGCTATAAATATTATTCGTAATCCAAATAGTAGGTACTTCATTGGTTTCAAGAGCTCTATTTATAAAGGCTTTGCCATATTGCCTTTTCTCATCGTTATTTATGTTAAATACATCCTCAGCCTCATCATACATCAGCAAATTTGAACCTGCTTGCAAGATATTTTGCGCGAGGCAATAAGATTTTATTCTTTGGGCTTCATTATCGTATCCGCTTTCGTCTCCATAAGCAACCTCATAGAGCTTTAAATTTAATTCTTTTGCTAAAACCTTGCTAAGCTCGGTCTTGCCTGTACCTGCAGGGCCGTATAAAAGTACGTTTACGCCTTTTTGTCTTTTGCGGATAGCATTTTTTAAAAAAGAGATTAAAATTTGCGCATCATCTTTAATATGAGCATAATTTTTAAGAGTTAAATTTGTATTGCTACAAGGTTTTATGGTGCTTGCGAAAATTTCGTCTATGCTTTCGCATTTAACAAATAAAGCGCCTATGAAGTCGTTATTTATCACGTCAATTTTTGATCTTAAATTGCGTCCGTAGATATCTAATTTTATAAGTGAAGTTTTAGCAAAAATTCCATCTTTTTTAAAAGCTTTTTGCACGTCAATAAAGCTTAAATTTAATATCTGCGATATGGCTTTTGCAGCCTGCCTATCGTTTAAATTTTCTGTCAGCTCACAAGCGTCCGAAACGATTTCGTAATTAAACATAATCGCGACGAACCTCAAAATAGCCTTTTCGGTATTGTTTAAACCTAAATTTGCTTGAAGCAAATTTAAATTATATTCGAGCTCTTTTAACTCGCATGAAATTTTACTTTTCTCAAGAACAGCAAGTTTATCTTTTAGGGTTTTAATATCTTGCTGGGTTGGCTCGTCCGAATTAATCTCTAAAAATTCCAAAAGGTTGCCATATTTGGATTTTAGAAATTCTCTTTGTCCTCCAGCACAAAATATCGCTCTGAGTATCCAAAGACTGGCAAGGTCATATATCTCGCTATCTACGAATAAATTTCTGTTTTTCATTAGTGCCTCCTTGTTTATTTGGAGGTATTTTACTATGTAAAGAGGACGGATTTATGTCCACATTAATGTAAATATATGCTTTGTATGTGAATTTTATATCATTTTTGCAACACAAACGAGTTTTTAATACAGCTTGCGTTTTAGATAATTTATTTTTAGCAGAATGTCATAGATAAAAAGCATTTTACTCTGGGACTTTATATTTTACTAATTAAGGATTAAGGAATTTAGGTGGCTCCGGATGCTGGATTCGAACCAGCGACCAAGCGGTTAACAGCCGCCTACTCTACCGCTGAGCTAATCCGGAACGCGTAGAATGGATGGTGCGGATGAAAGGACTTGAACCTTCATGCCGTGAGGCGCCAGATCCTAAGTCTGGTGTGTCTGCCAATTTCACCACATCCGCAAAAAAGAAAGCGCATATTAGCCAAAAAGCTCTTAATATGAGCTTAATATGGTACGCCCAAGAGGATTCGAACCTCTGGCCTACGGCTTAGAAGGCCGTTGCTCTATCCAACTGAGCTATGAGCGCAAAATATCAAATCAGTGGTACGCTCGAAAGGAGTCGAACCTTCAACCTACAGATCCGAAGTCTGTTGCTCTATCCAATTGAGCTACGAGCGCATAAAGTGGGGTGAGTTGTGGGAATCGAACCCACGACCCTCAGGACCACAATCTGATGCTCTAACCTACTGAGCTAAACTCACCACAATGGTCGGAGCGAAAGGATTCGAACCTTCGACCCTCTGGTCCCAAACCAGATGCGCTACCAGCCTGCGCTACGCTCCGTAGATTTTCGTGGATTGAATGAAAAGCGTATTATATATATTTTTTCTTAAATTCCGCTTTTTGCGGCTTTAAATTTAATGAAATTTAGCAAGTCGCATCTGTTTTTCTAAATTTTTCAATAAAATTTGCATCAGCGCTAGCCCCTTCGTACGGTGCGAAATTTTAAATTTCACCTCAGCGGGCAGCTCTCCGATTGTGCGGTCAAATCCACGCGGAATAAACATAAAATCGTATCCGAAGCCGTTGTGACCGCGCTCTTCGCAGATCGCCGTGCCGTACATAAAGCCGTGCGTACAAAACTCGCCCAGAGCGCATTTTAGCGCGATCGCCGCCGTATAATGCGCGGGCGACGAATCTAAGCTTAAAGCCCTCAGCTTTCTTGCTAATTTCTCGCGATTGCTCGCATCCGTTGCACCCTCTCCACTAAAGCGTGCCGAAAATATCCCCGGAGCCCCACCTAGCGCGTCCACGCAGATGCCGCTATCGTCGCTTAACACAAAAAATTCGCTCTGTAAATTTTTACTTTTTAGCGCCTCATGCACTGCGCGAACTTTGATAAGCGCGTTTTGTTTGAAGCTTGCGCCGCACTCGTCGATCTCAAAAGGATCCAGCACCTCGCCAAGCGCGTAAATTTCATATTCTGCGAAGAATTCTTTTATCTCTTTTACTTTATCCGCGTTGCTCGTCGCAAGTAAAATTTTCATCCGCTCTCCTTAAATTTAATGCGCCATTTTACCCAAAATCAAAGAATTCATTACGATTTTTGGCTATAATCGGCACAAATTTCATATTATTTGAGGTCTAAGATTATGCTAAAAAGCGTCCTTCCGCTTAGTTTTATCATCGCTACGAGGTTTTTTGGATTATTTATTTTGCTACCCGTGCTTAGCCTGTATGCATTGAGCTTACACGGCGCAAACGAAAGCCTAGTGGGGCTACTTTTTGGAATTTATGCGATTATGCAAGTGATTTTGCAAACGCCATTTGGAGTGTTAAGCGATAAGATCGGACGTAAAAAAACCCTTGCGATAGGACTGGCGCTTTTTATCGTGGGCGCTTGCGTTTGCGCGGCGAGCGATAGCATTTATACGATGATTTTTGGGCGTTTTTTGCAAGGCTGCGGTGCTGTAGGAGCCGTAGCTACCGCACTAATTAGCGATTTTACGCGGGAGGAAGAGCGCGGCAAGGCGATGGCGGTAATGGGCGCGATGATAGGCGTGAGCTTTGGTGTCGCAATGATTTTAAGTCCGCTTTTAAGCGCCAAATTTGGACTTGCCAGCCTATTTCATCTAAGTTCGGCGCTTACGCTTTTATGTTTGATGCTGCTTTTTTTCGTAGTACCTACCGAACCGCATATCCGCTCTCTGCGTCAAAAGGTCCCGCTCGGCTCACTTTTGAGTGATAAAAATTTAATGCTTATGAATTTAACGAATTTTTTTCAAAAAGCTTTCATGACGGCAGCATTTTTTTTAATTCCAATTTTACTCGTGCAAAAATTCGGACTTTCCAAAAGTGATTTGACCAAAATTTATGCTCTAGGCGCTATTTTCGGCTTTACCGCGATGGGCGCGAGCGGTGCTTTAGGCGAAAAGCGCGCGCTAGCTAAGCAAATTCTACTTATCGGCATTTGCTTTTTCATCGCTTCGTATTTGATTTTTGCGTTTGCTAGCGGGGCGAGCGCTTTCGTGGTGGGTGTGATGCTCTTTTTCGTGGGATTTAACGCGCATGAGCCCATTATGCAAAGCCTTGCGTCCAAATTTGCCAAAGTCGCTCAAAAAGGCGCCGCGCTTGGGATTTTTAATTCGTTCGGATTTTTTGGCAGTTTTTTGGGCGGGCTATGCGGCGGCGCACTTTTTGGCAAAATTGGCATCGAAGCGCTAGGCATTGGCGTCGCGGTTTTGGGTGTGATCTGGCTTGTGCTACTTTCTAGGCTGAGCGATCCGAAACTTTTTAAGAATTTATACTTTCCTAAAGGCGGCGATTTTTCCGCACTACAGGGCGTAAAGGGCATTATTGAAATTTACGAGACCGATGGCGAACTCGTTGTGAAATTTAACTCGAAACTGATAAATGAAGATCAAATTTATAAAATCGTAGGAGGCAAATGATGGAATTTGAAAAATTTGAAAGCGCGATGGAGCGCTTCGCAAGCACGGTGCAAAAGTCCTCGCGCATCGAAAAAGTCGCGATCACGCAGGCGCTAGGGCGTATTTTAGCAAGCGACGTCGCGGCGCCTTTTAGCACTCCGCGCCGCCCGACCGCCGCGATGGACGGCTACGCGCTAAAGGGCGCGGATCTGAGCGAGGGAGCTAAATTTAAGATCGTCGGCACGACGCCTGCAGGCAGGATGCCTGGCGCCGCGGCAAAGGCGGGCGAGTGCGTCAAAACCTTCACCGGCGGGCTAATGTGCGAGGGCAGCGACACGCTTCTGCCGATCGAAAACGTGCAGGTGCAAGGCGGCGAAATTATCGTCACAAAGCCCGTTTCAGCGGGCTTTGCCGTGCGCGCAGCGGGCGAGAGCTACCGCGAGGGCGAGCTTTTGCTTCGTAGCGGCACGAAGCTTGGCTTTTCGCAGATCGCGCTGCTAGCCGAGCTAGGGCTATTTCACATAAGCGTATTCGTCCGCCCAAAAGTAGCGATCCTAGCCACCGGTAGCGAGATCAAAGATCTAGGCGAAAAGCTCGAAAACGACGCTCAAATTTACAGCTCCAATCACATTGCGCTTGCAAATTTAGTAACGCAGCTGGGCTGCGAAGCGATGATAATGCCGATCGCGCGCGACGACGAAAAAGAGCTAGAGGGCGCGATCTTATCGGCCTTGCAGAGCGCAGATATACTTCTAACCAGCGGCGGAGTGAGCGTTGGAGACTACGACTTCGTGCAAAGCACGCTACAATCAAAATTTGAGCTAATCGTAAAAGGCGCGGCGATCAAACCGGGCCGCCACGTGCGCGTAGCCAAAACCGGCGAAAAATATATCTTCGCATTCCCGGGCTTCCCGCTCTCGGCGCTCATTACGTGCATTTTGTTCCTACGCGTATTTTTGCAAAAATCCTTCGGCGTGCACGAAAACACCGAATTTGACGCAATCTTAGATCACGACTACGTAAAAAAGACGCCGTGGCTTGAGTTTATGCCCGCAGTCTTGCAAAACAGAGAGGGGCGGCTTTTTGTTAGCCTGCAAAGCAAAAAGCAGGGCTCCAGCGCGATTTTGAACAATTTAGACGACGATAGCGTCCTGCTCGTCGCGCCGCTCGAAGTAAAAGAGCTCAAAAAAGGCGAGCTCGTGCGCGTAATCTCGGTACCTAAAATTTAGCGTGCAGCGGTTCGAGGCAGTTGCGGCGGACGAAATTTTAGCTTCCTGCGGAGTTAAAATTTTGCCGTCGCGAAGCGTTAAATTTAGCCGCAAAGGCTCTGCTTTATGGTCTTGGTAAGTTGAAATTTAGACCCAAATCGCTCGCCGCGGCGGGCTCATTAGAATTTTTACCGCGCACCGTATCAGAGCAAGCAGGCGCGCCGAAATCTTTGCCGCCGCGCAACTTCAGCCCCAAACTGCTTTGCGGGCAAAATTCTGGTATTTGCGAGAGATAAAGTAAAAATGAAAGATAAATTTTATAGCGCTCCGGCGGGCGTTTTCGGCGAATACAAAGCAGGCGTAAAATGAGCCAAACTCACCCTTTTAAGCCAATTTTCGATCAAAATTCTAAAATTTTAATCCTCGGCTCCTTTCCCTCCGTCGTTTCTCGTAAATTTGGCTTTTACTACGCAAATCCGCAAAATCGCTTCTGGCGGGTGCTGGCGCAAATTTTAAACGCGCCGCCGCCTGCGAGCACGGACGAAAAGATAAATTTCCTGCTCGCCCGCGGCATCGCCGTCTACGACGCGGCAATCTACTGCGAGATAAAGGGCTCGAGCGACGCCAAAATGACCGCCGTCGTGCCTGCAAATTTAGAACCGATCTTTAGCAGAGCGCGCATCGTGCAGGTGTTCGCAAACGGCGGCAAAGCGCATGAAATCTGCGAAAAATACCTAAAAACTCAAATTTTAAACGCAACCGGCAAAGGGCCCGTGAAGCTACCCTCGACTAGCCCAGCGAATGCAAATTTTAGCTTTGAGGGGCTTGTGCGTGAGTGGGCAATCGTCGCGAATATGTTAAAAATGACTTAATTTGGCAAATTTATTAAGTTTGTATAGGACCTAAAAGAAATATATAATTAAAATGGTGCTAAAATTTTAGGTATAACTAATTATCACAAGGAAAATAAATGTCAAAAATCAGTAATTCTTTAAATAGTTTCGAGCAGTTAAAAGAAGCGGTTAATACATTAGATATAAAATCTATACCAGAAAACGAAGCACAGGAATTCGCCAGAAATAAAGAAGCGTTGATTTATATAGAAAGCTATGTAAATTTATTGGATGAAAATCTACTGCCGAATGCCTTTTTCGGAGAATTTCAAAACTGCTTTGTCAAGTGGAATAGAAACATGGGGCATTTGACTGCCATTATCGACAACGCTTTAACAATATTAGCTAGATATTCAACCATATATATTCCAAAAGATCAAGCAGAATCAACCATTATGGAGATGATTGCGGGATATAATGAGGCCATAAAGACATCGCTAGACGATTTAAAATTGGATGAAATAAAAAATAAAATAGCGGATACTGAAAGTACTATACAAAAATTTAGTATTGCCAATGACGAATTTCTACAACAAAAAGATAAAATTTATGGATACTTTAATGAGATAGAAAATTTTAGAACTAATTTGGTGGTTAAACAAGAAAATAAAGATATATCAATACAGCAAGAAATAGAAAATGCAAGAAATAAGATAACCCAAGACTTGGAAGCAACTAAAGAAAAAATTATCGAAAATTCGCAGAAATTAGAAGAAATAGGAAAATTTCATATAAAGATTTTCGGCGAACTAAATGATAACGTTCGAAGTGGAGGTCTGGAGCAAAAACTCGATAATATGTTTGAAAATTTAGATGAATATGAAAATACTATGAAACAACGCTTCGATGAATACGATAAAATCATTAAAGGTTTAAACGAAAAAGCTACAAATGCAAGCTTATCATCTTCATATAAGCAGCAAGGAGATGCAATTAGCAAAGCTGTCAGAAGGTGGGATTTTGGATTTATTTTAAGTATAATTGTGATAGCGACTATTGCCGTATGGACTTTTATTGGTGTAAATGAAATTTTAAATAAGGATATTAGCGCAGTAATTACAGAACTATCCCAAATAAAAGACGGAGTAAATAAAACTTATAATGTATCCATAATACCTGGTGATAAAATTTACATTATGATTTTTGGATTTTTTTCAAAAATAACTATGGCTTTACCTTTTATCTGGCTTGCCATCTTTTGCTCAAATAGACGTAAAGAAGCCATGAGGCTAGAACAAGAATATGCTCATAAGGTTGCAGTTGCGAGCTCCTATGCTAGCTATAAAGAGCAAATATCTAATCTAAATGAAACTAATCCGGAATTACTAAAAGAATTAATGGCTTCCACAATTAATATTATTTCTAAAAATCCAAGTGATTTTTTAGATAAATCAAAAAGCTCTGATAAATTTGTAGACTGTGATGGAATTATAACCAAAATGAAGCAACTACCAGAATGGTTGATTGATTTGATAAAGCAAAAGAATAAAAATTAATTCAAAATAGCTTTAGTTGGTAGTAATTTATAAAATATAAGGCTAAAGTTGTGAAATTTTTAAATATAAGCACATTAGAGTTCCTGCTCCTACTTCCGTTTTTGGCGCTAGGCGCGCAAGCTCTGGAGCCAAAAATCGTAATGCAGCCCGAGCCGGTCCTAAAAAACGGCCTGTATTTCGTAGCGGACAAGCCCTATAGCGGGACGCTCAAGGTGCTGCATTATAGCGCCGAGGATCTTTACGACGTAAACTTTATGGGCGTCGTCTACCCCAGAGCAAAGCCGCTGCCACCGACGCTTATCAGAGAAATCGGCGTAAAGGACGGCACTGCGGTGCTTCAGCGCGATTACTTTGACGGCAGAGATAAGCCCTCAAACGAATATCCGCTAAAAAACGGCCTGTACGACGGCGTCGCGAAGAGCTACTACGCGGACGGCGGCGAGCTGAGATCGCAGAGCGAATACAAAGCCGGCAAGCGCGAGGGTTTTTACAAGCTGTATTATCAGGGAAGCGGCAAGCTAAAGCAGCAGGGCGCGTATAAAGCGGATAGGCGCGAGGGCGTTTTCACCGACTACTACGAAAGCGGCGAAGTAAGCGCGCGCCATCCGTATAAGGGCGGGCTGCGAAACGGCAAGGACGTGGATTATTACAAAAGCGGCAAAGTGCGCGGCGTGCGAATATACAAAGCGGGCAAGCGCCAAGGCACGGAAAAATGGTACTACGAAAGCGGCGCGCTAAAGCAGACGGGCGCATACAAGGATGACCGCAAACAGGGCGTTTGGAAGTTATTTTATGAGGACGGCAAGACGCGCGTAGTCGAAAATTTCAAAGACGGCGAGCGCGACGGCGCCGTACGCGAATACTACAGGGGCGGCGCGTTGCAGGGCGAATACGAGTTTGAGCGCGGCAAACAAACGGGCACGAGTAAGCAATACTACGCAAGCGGCGCGCTTGCGGCGAAGGTAATGTTCAGAGACGGGCGCAAACACGGGCTATACGAAACATACCACGAAAACGGCGCACTCAAGGCTAGAGTGACGTTCAAGGATGGTCTGGAGATGGGCACGGTGAAGCACTACTACGCAGACGGCAAGCTCGAAGCCGAGGGCGAGTTTGAGCGCGGCAGGCTCGTGCGCGCCAAAAAATACGACGAAGCAGGCAAACTAATCAGCGATAAATCCGATAAAAACGGACTAGCGAGGGAGTAAAGCGGGCTAAATTTTAAAATTTTAAGCGGGTTTGGAATTTTAAAAAGGTTTAAAATTTTGAGTAGACGCGGGTTTGCATTTTCAGCGCTCACGGCTTTGTGCTTTAAGTGAGCAAGATTTTGCGTTTTGAAGCGCGACTTCGCGTTTTAAATAAATTTAGCTTTACCTTTCGAGCTAGCGTGGTTTTAATTTTATTGAGTATGTCTTTGAATTTTAAGCGAGCGAGCCTTGCGTTTTCGGTTTTCGACTACATATACCGCACCGTCAAGTGGCGCATTAAATGATGCGGCTTTGTATTTGTAGAGCGGCGTGTCGCATTTAAACGAGTAAAATTCTACGCCGAGCGGCTTTACACAGCGCGCGAATACGGCTCGGCGCTTTAATTGACGAGGTCTCGTGCAGCGCAACTTGCCGCGTGATTTGAGCCGATGCGGTTAAAATTTCACGCTGTATTTTGGCACACATAACGCGCAGGTACGCCCGACGTAGCATAGTTTGGTTTCGATGCGGCTTGCTTTTTCCGCGTAACGAGCAACTTTGGCACGGTGCAAATTTTTAAAATTTAAAGCGAAATTTCAAGCCGAAACGACGCTAAAAATTTCAACTGCCAAAAAGTAAAATTTGATGATCAAATTTTGTTAAATTTAGACCGCGGTTCGTAAGCCGTGCCATTCGGACGTAAATTTCAAACCCACCGCGCCCCGCCTTTGACGCAGTAAATTTCACCTAAACGGACAGAGAAATTTTAAAATTCTTAATTACCGGCTTAATCTCGACTTCAAAACGCAGTATCTGCCGCTCGTGCTCGTTTGTCGGTCGCACGCGAACGGGCCGCTGCTAAAAGCTCTCAGTGCGCGCTGTTTTACGCCGCATATATTTACCTGCCGCTCGCCTGCCGCTCGCCTGCCGCTCGCCTGCCGCTCGCTAGTCGCTCGCTAGTCGCCGCATAAGAAAGAGGGAGTAAAATTTTAAAATTCCATCGCCGCGTCCGCCATATGCTGCGGCGCAGTCCCCTTCACTGAGCCGAGATCCGCTTTAAATTTATAAATTCAGTCGCAAATCCGCGCTCTAAATGTAAAATTTCAATCAATCAAAGCTCGCGCAAAGTATCCTAGGGGCGAAAAAACCGAAAAATAATCTCCGTTTTAGCTTAAAATATCGATGTTCGTAGTAAAATTCGCTCAAATTTTACTGCAAAAGGAGCTAAAATGGCTGCGGGCATTATTATCGGCACGGTAGTGCTGTTTATCGTGGGTTGGGCGATAGTGCGGGGCAAGTACGCGCCGCTCGTGCTTTTTCTTTCGGGCGTTTTTATGTTGATCTGTTCGGTCGCGCTGGGCACGGGAAATTTCATGCCTAAACAGGCCGTAGCGACGGGCAACGCATACCTAAACATCATCGAGTTTATCCGATATATGTTCTCAAACAGATTTGCAAATTTAGGTCTCATCATCATGTTTATGGTGGGCTTTGCCAGCTACATGACGCATATCGGCGCGAACCACGCCTTTGTTTCTATCGCCACGAAGCGCTTTGCTAGGATCAAAAATCCATACATCATGGTATTCGTCGCATTTGCAGTGGCTAAGCTCATCAGTATGGTTATCACTAGCGCGGTGGGGCTTGGAGTGCTATGCCTCGCGCTTTTAGGGCCCGTACTCATCTCGCTTGGGCTAAACAAGCTCACCGTAGGCTCGATCTGCGCGATGTCCGGAGCCGCCTCGATGGTGCTCATCGGCGCATCTACCGCTGCTGCGGCGAAGGCTACGCAGCTTAGCATTTTAGATTACGTTTTCATCTATAAAATTCCAGCCGCGCTTCCGACCTCGATCGTGATGGGTATCGCGCTCGTTTTTTGGAACAGATATCTCGATAAAAAAGAGGGCTGGGTGTGCAGCGAGCACGTGGGCGAAGTGATGGAATTTGACGGCGCCGTGCAAAATCCCGAAGCCGCCGCGCCTAAAATTTACGCAATACTGCCGTTTTTACCGATGATTTTGGTGGTCGTATTTTCGCAGTACTGTATCGCCTCTATCAAGCTTGATATCTCGGCGATCATTATCCTATCAGTCGTCATCGCGATGCTTTTTGAAGCGGTTAGGCATAGGTTCAAATTTGACCCGATCGCCGAAGGCATCAAGGTATTTTTCCAAGCAATGGGTAAGAGCCTAAGCGGCGTCGTGATCCTTATCATCGCAGCGGGCGTATTTGCAGAAGGCTTTAAGGCTCTAGGTATGCTTGATAGTATCGTAGGGCTCGCAAATTCGCTTGGCTTTGGCGGCTTTGGCATGTCGGTGCTTTTTGTCGTCATCACTACGCTAGTTACGATCATCTCTGGCTCAAACGGCGCGAGCTTCTACCCGCTCATCGAGATGGTGCCGCATATCGCGGCTAAGCTAAACGTGAGCTCCGTGATGCTAGTGCTGCCGATGCATCAGGCCTCGACTATCGCTCGCCCTCTCTCGCCCGTCGCAGGCGTGGTCGTCGCGATAGCGGGTATGCTAAAGTGCAGTCCGCTCGATATCGTCAAACGCTGCAGCGTGCCGGCGGTCTTGGGCCTGCTTAGCCACCATATTTTCGTATTTTTACTCTCGTTGTGAGGCGTAAAATGGAGCTTCCTAGATGGACGTTTGAGGACGCGTACGGCGACTTTGACGATGCGAGATTTACGGATGCGCTGTCAAATTTGGACGAAATTTTAGGCGAGATAGAGGAGCTGCTAGGCGCGGGCGGCGGGTTAAATTTACTGATAAATACGTACGATCGCGGCTTTGAGGAGGCGAACTCCTTGCTCGCGTTTTGCCGCTGCAAATCAAGCGACGACACCAAAGACGAGCGAGCAGGCGCGGCCGAGGCGAAAATCAGGGAGAAATTTTTGCGTCTTGAGCGAACGAAAGAGATCATTTTTGAAAAGATAGATGTGCTAGATCCCTCCGATATCGCGCGCCAAACGCAGGAGTTTGCGCGGATAAAATTTCTTTACGACGAGCGAAAAAGTAGCTGGCGGGCAAAATTTGACGCAAAAGAGCGTAAAATTTACGAGGATACGGCGGCTAGCAGTTTCGCTCCGCTTTACGGCGTATTTAGACATCTAAACAACCTCATCGCCGTGCAGGCTACTGATAAAAACGGCGTAAAAAGCGTCTATAATCTCTCAAAATGCGCGGGCGTTTTAAAGGGCTCTCCCGACGCCGCGCTGCGAAAGAGCGTATTTGAGGGGCTAGCGGAGCATTACGCTAGGCACGCGAGCCTGTACGCCGACGTTTTAAATTTGCTTCAGGGCTTTAGGCTGGGCGAATTCAGGGCGGCCGGGACGGATATCCTCACGCCGAGCCTGCAGCAAAACAAAATCAGCGAGCAGGCCGTAACGGCGATGTTTGCGGCGCTAGATCGCAGATCGGACAAGATCAAGGAGTGCGTGAGCCTGCGTGCGAAGTATTTTCCTCGGGGTAAAATTTACGCCTGCGATCTGCTTGCGCCGTCTCCGTTTGCTAGCGTGGAGGAGATCGCTTACGAGCAGGCGATAGAGACGATATGTGCGGCTCTGGGCGAGGTTAGCGAGGAGATACCCGAATTTATCAAAATAATGCTGCAGAAGAGCTGGATCGAGGCTCAGGTACGAGAAAATAAAGCAGGCGGCGCATTTTATACGAGGTTTGATAAATTTAGACAACCGCGCGTGTTTTCTAGCTACATGGGCACGCAGGCGCACATGATCCAGCAGGCGCACGAGCTCGGACACGCGTGGCACTACTGGATCATGCGCGATCTTCCTGCGCTACACACGCAGTTTCCTATGACGCTAGCCGAGGCTGCGAGCACCTTTAACGAAGCCGTGCTGCGAAACTACCTGCGAAAAAATAGCGCGGATAAAAATTTGCTCTTTGATATCTTGTGGCAGGAGCTAAAATCGGCGGCAAATTTCATGCTGCACATCGGCGTGCGGTTTGATTTTGAGATCGCTTTTTTAAAAGCTAGGCAAAAGGGCGCGGTCGGCGCGGCGCAGATAGAGGAGCTCATGCAAAAGGCGTGGCGCGGACGTTACGGCGATACGACGCAGGATGCGGAGGGCTTTTTGCCGTACTTTAAGCTGCACTTTTACAAAACCGATCAATACATCTACAACTACCCTTACACCGTCGGCTACCTGCTCTCGCAGTTTTTGCTGGGCGAGTTTAGGCGCGCGGGCGATAAATTTATCGGCGCGTACAAGGCGTTTTTGCGCGAGTGCGGCGTGATGAGCGTCGAAGCTCTGCTACAAAAGCACTTCGGCAAGGACGCGCGAACACTGGAGTTTTGGCTCGAGTGCATCGATAATGCACTCGTTTACGCAGACGAGTTTAAGCGGCTCGAGGAGCGGATGAAATTTAATAAATCAAAAGACCGAGCGGAGTAAAATGGGCGCAAAAATTAGCAAAGAGGGCGGGTGCAAGGCGTGAGAGAGGCGAGCGTGGGGCGGATGAAGCCGGGCGGGCGAAATTTTAAAATTCCTTCTCCGCTGCTAGCGAGCGTATCGCTCGGACCCTTTTTGCGCGCCGCCCGGGGCTTCCTGCGCGCCGCTAGAAAATCTACGCGCGCCGTTAAAATTTTGCCCGTGCGCCGTCTGTGCGTCTTGCGACCGCGCGGCCTTAGATCGCGCCAGATCGCTATCTTTGTAATTTTGCTCGAAATTTATCGCTAAATTTAAAATCATATCGCTAAAGCTCACCTCATCGCCACGCGAGATAGGGATCTGCGCCGTTTTTTGCGGCGCAAATTTTAATCATACATCCGCCGTGCTCGCAGCGCCATGACGCTTGACGATGCGAGTAAATTTAAGCGCTTGCGACATTCAAAGCGCGCGCAACGCAATAAAGAGCCTATGCAAAAGACACCGCACCGGCGGCGCGGCGATACGACGCAACGCAGAGAGCGGATCGGCTTTTTCTGCTACGAAGGCAGAGAGCGGGTCGCCTGTCGCGGTCTTAAAATTTCACAGGTCGCTTATTTGTAACTTTAAAATTTTACGAAATATCCGCTCGTAAGCGTTAAAATTTTGATGCGCGCACGGCAGCGTTAAAATTTTAGCCGGCATGGCTGCTAAGCGAAATTTCATGTAAGCGTCCGTGCGATGCTGTATTTGCAAAGTAAAACGCATACGATAAAATTTTAGCGTGTTTGAAAAGATAAAGTTGTAAGACGGTAGTGCGGCGAAATGAAATTTAGCGCGTAAGAACGGCAAACGGGGGTCTAAGCGAGACGAGCTTCAAATTAAAGCGTAAAATTTCAATCCGCAGACGCCAAATGAGCTCAAGATCAAAATCCACGTAAATTTTATACGACGAGACAGCAAGCCCAAGGTCTTGCGATGCTACGGGCTGCGCGGTGCAGTATTCGTGAGGCAAAATATAGACGCCAAGAAGCGGAAGGCGCTTGAAATTTAGCGCGCGGCGGGCATAGAGAACCGAAAATCCGCAGCGCTAAAGTT
>ERZ773055.245-NODE-245-length-37064-cov-7.214569_pt1 | contig 37064 bp, 26 predicted proteins | sample MGYA00580515_ERZ773055 | MGnify/ENA primary metagenome ERZ773055 (study PRJEB29015, sample SAMEA2737993) | human oral metagenome | biome: human oral; feature: human-associated habitat; material: dental | place: China | collected 2064 ...
GGTTTCTGCTATGGTGCGAAGCGATATGAACGTGTTAAGGCCGGCTTTTGGTTCTGTGTGAAGCTTGGAACAAGTTTTCTTTTCTTCTGGACGGTTATACTTTTCATCTTCAGTGCAGAGGCAATAGAACTCTTTCGCAATGATTTCGACGTGATATCCATAGGTACTCGTGCGTTGAGATATCAGTTACTGACCTTCCCTTTGTGGTCTTTTATTCTGATGTCTAACATGATAATGCAAACCTGTCGAAAGACTTTCCGAGCCAATCTCCTTGCAGCTTCACGCCAAGGACTATTTTTTATCCCCCTGATTTTTATTCTTCCGCATTATTTAGGGCTTACAGGCGTGGAGATTTGTCAGGCATGTGGTGACTTTATTACCTTATTATTAACGGCTCCAATCATGTTTTTCGCTTTCCGAGAGATGCGTGTTTAAGGGGCATTTTGTTCGCAATTGAATATTAAGTACAATGAAAGAAAATACAGAAATGCAGGTAAAGATCGCCGTAGCCGGTACTGGTTATGTCGGTTTAAGTATTGCTACACTGCTCAGTCAGCATCATCAGGTGACGGCGGTAGACGTTGTTCCCGAGAAAGTTGAACTCATTAATCAGCGCAAATCGCCTATTCAAGATGAATATATCGAAAAGTATTTGCGTGAGAAACCACTCCAACTCCACGCTACAACCGATGCCGACAGCGCCTATCGAGATGCAGATTTCGTTGTGATTGCAACTCCAACAAACTATGATCCCGTGCGAAACTACTTCGATACTGTGCATGTTGAAGAGGTCATTGAACGCGTGTTGCAAGTCAATCCCAAAGCAATTATGGTCATCAAGAGCACGGTTCCAGTGGGTTATACCGAAGGAGTCAGACGGCGGTATGACTGCAACAACTTCCTCTTTGCACCCGAATTTTTGCGCGAAAGTAAGGCGCTTTACGATAACTTATATCCAAGTCGCATCATTATTGGCCGTCCTGAAGACGAAGTTCTCAATGAAAAGGCCCACCAGTTTGCGGCACTTCTGCAAGAAGGGGCTATCAAAGAGAACATCGATACGCTTTATATGGGGCTCACAGAGGCTGAAGCCGTGAAGCTCTTTGCCAATACCTATCTTGCTCTTCGCGTGAGTTTCTTCAACGAACTCGATACTTATGCTGAGTCAAAAGGCTTAGATACAAAGTCAATTATTAGTGGAGTAGGGCTTGATCCGCGTATAGGTACCTTCTATAATAACCCTTCTTTCGGCTACGGGGGCTATTGTTTACCGAAAGATACGAAGCAACTTTTGGCCAATTATGCTGATGTTCCAGAGAACCTTATCCAAGCCATTGTCGAGAGTAATCGCACTCGTAAGGACTTCATTGCAGACAGAGTGTTGCGCAAAGCGGGTTATTATGACTACTATCATCATGGAGATTACGATGCAAAAGAGGAGAAAACATGTTGCATTGGAGTGTTCCGTTTGACGATGAAGTCACATTCAGACAACTTCCGACAAAGTAGTATTCAGGGCGTGATGAAACGCATAAAAGCTAAAGGAGCGAAAGTAATCATCTATGAACCTACGTTAGAAGACGGCTCAACTTTCTTTGGAAGTCTTGTTGTTAACAGCCTTGACAGCTTCAAAAGTCAGTCAGATGCCATCATCGCCAATCGTTATGATAGCTGCTTGGATGACGTAGAAGATAAGGTATATACACGCGATATCTTTCGCAGAGACTAAGTAATAATATTAAGAAATAACAAATGTCAAAAGCTCAATCTACACAGTTAAAGGGCATAGCTATATTAATGATGCTCTTTCTTCACCTCTTTAATCATTGGACTCCGGGTGAATATACCCCTTGGTTTTTTATTGGTGAAAGGCCATTGGTTTATATTTTATCTCGTGCTTGTAATCCCGTTGGTATTTTTTTAATGTTAAGTGGTTACGGCTTACATTATAGTTATACACATCATTCGTTGACAACAAAGGGACAAATCAAGCGTTTATTAAGGATTTATATATATTATTGGCTTATCCTTTTGATATTTGTTTCCATAGGACATTTTGTGGATAAAGAGAAATATCCAGGGAGTTTATGGGATATTTTGCTGAATTTTTTAAGCTTAAGCAACTCCTATAATAGTGAAACTTGGTTTTTATTTCCCTACGCCTTGTTGTCATTGACCTCACCTTTCATCTTTAGGTTGATAGATAAATGTGGTGTAAAATGGACTCTTTTCGTCTCAATCGTGCTCTACTTCATTAGTGCTTACACTATTAGTAGATATATTGCACCAGCCAAAGCCTATCATACTTGGTATAATTTTGTGTTGACTTATTTTGATGTTCAAGTCTCTTTTGTTATAGGAGGAGCCTTCCATTATTATACAAACAAAGGTAAAGGAAGTTGTACTTTCTTAGAAAATAAGCCATGGATAGCCGTGACTTTATTGCTTTTAACCTTTGCCATTAACTGCTCAATCACGTCATCTGCTCTCTCGCCTCTATTCGAATTTATCTATGTTTTCATGTTACTTCACCTTTCATTTAGTAGGGTAATGACTTATATTTTAGAACATCTTGGGAAACAGTCTATGGTAATGTGGCTCACACATTCATTCTTTTGTTATCATCTTTTTCATGATTCAATCTATGGATTTAAGTACCCATTATTGATATTTCTCGTTTTATTAGCTGTCAGTTATTCTGTTTCTTACCCTATAACTGCTATAGCTAATCAAGTAATATGTCGTATTCCTTTCTTACAAAAGAATAAATAATAAGGTTTCTTTCCCTGCAACCACCTCAGGGAAAGAAACTAAATATTGTGCAATTACGTTGTATCAAAAGCGCGAGGTATCTGCTTCCTTGCGCTGTTTTTCCTTATATCCACCAAACTTATATGTGAAAGCGAGGCCGAAAGTGCGATAACAGGAGTAATCGACACTAAGATCTTGTCCCTTGAAACGGACGTAAGGATCAATCATTTCCGTTTGGAACAGGTCGTTACAGAATAGGCGCAACGAAGCCTTTATTTTTCTAAAGGTCCATTGTGCACTAAGGTTCACGCTGCCTGATGACGGCAAATCATACGTGGCTTGAATGCCCTTAGAGCGTATCCAGGCATCCACTGAAAGGTTGATATCAGGCTTTGACGATATGGTTAGCGTGTTGTTTAATGTCACAGCGCCCCAAATTCTATGGCGATTAAATGGAATATCATAGAAGTTTTCAGCCTTCTCATGTTGCCAAATGCCTAATAATGTGAGGCGAGAGGACAACACTTTGCCAAACTGTTGGGGGATAACCATCTGCACACCTGCCTGTTCTGAGAAGTTAAAATTAAGGTTCTTATAACTTAATGACAGCCTATCGGGTCGCTGATATACCGTTTGAATGAAGTAATTATCGGTATGAGTGAACCAGGAAACCAACTGATATTTGTTCTTCAGAAGATAGAGTAATTGCAGCTGATACTCACTCGAAGGCTTCAAATATGGGTTACCTGTAATCTCACTATAGCCTCCATCATTGTATGCCGTGAATGGAGTCATTGTCCAATAAGCAGGATATTCTCGTTTGTTGCTTAGGCCTAATTGCAATAAATGGCCTTCTTTGGGGCGGTAAGTAAGGTTCAGTGTGGGATAGAAATGCCACTCATGCCACAACAAAGTGTGGTAATATTCGGCGGCCAAAGAGGCCTCGGCAGAAAGCTTTTTGCCCAAAACCTTATCGCCTCCTACATAGAAATTCACGTTCTCTTCACGCAATCGGGTGAACGAAGACAATGGACTATAGCCCGTTGTAGAGTGTACTTGCACGTAGTTTTGACTGCCGTGATTGATACTTGTGGTATAGATTGCCCCATAGTTTAGGCCCCATCCGTCTTTCAATTGATGTTCTTTTGCAAGATAAAATCTCCATCGGTTAACGCGTTGTTCATTGTCAACAGCAACCTGCATTGCACCCGTTGGAATCGTACTTTGAAAGTTCTCATGTGATGGATTGTGATAGTATGTAAGCTCAGCACCTGCTTTTAGTCCAAAAGGAGCTATGTAATCAAGGCGCAAATTGTGTAGCCATGTGTGCTTCTTAAAGTCAGAAATACTGGTAATATCGCCTGTAGTGGTCTGCTGACTTGAACCGCTTGTGTTGGTCAACTGATAGACTAAACTGAGCAAATGATTCTTGCTGAAGTTGTAGTCCATGCCTAATCTCACGTTGTGACTATAGCCTTTATATCGGTTTTGGGTAAAAGATGCAACGTGATGTGTTGTCCCATCGTTGAGCAAATGATGCGAATCAAATCCCGATGTGGTATAATTCTTTTGGTCAACATGCTGATAAAACAGGTCCATGGCAAACTTCTTGCTGTTTAAAAGCAAGGTTCCATGCTCGTCAAATGTTGGTTCATGGCTCTGCGCCCATACTCCACCAAGCTCTCCTTGCAATGGAGTTGCATCGTCACCCCCATGTTTCAGTCTTATGTTTACTACTGCTCCACGCGCTTGAAGCTTAGCCGGTGCGTTGTAATATACCTCTACTTTGTCTATCTTACTTGGTGGTAAAGCCTTTAAAAGAGCCGTCGTTTCGTCGACGGAAAGCGTGGAAACCTTTCCATCAATGATAAAAGTTGTGGCCAAACCCGCTAAGGAAAGTTTTCCATTCTGCTCCATAATGCCGGGCAATTCCTTTAAGGCTTCATAGACATTTGACGCACCTTTCTTCTCGATTAGCCTTGGAAGATCATAAATAATGGCACTCCCTTGTACTGTTGCAAGAGGTCTTTCACCTTTTATCATCACATCAGGAAGTGTGTGAATAACGCTGTCTATGCGCAGCGAATCAGTCTTTTGAGCACATAACCCAAGGCTGGAACATAAACAAATAACAATAAACAAAAGTCTCATAACTATGGTATTTAAACATGATTCACAACACAAAGCTATATAAAAATCTTTAATTCCATCCTCCCCTTATTAAATTTAATATTATTTACACTTTGCTTTTAGGAGTCAAATAGCAACACTAAGTGCCTTAAAAGGAAACTAACCTCATGGCTTTTAGCAGGATAAGACAAGGTAAATGGTATTCAACACAGTTATAAAAAGCCCTGTCTTGTAGCATAAAAAAGGTGTCGAAAGTCATCCATATCTTTGACATTAAAAGCTGTCTGCCCTGCTTTTGTTTTCCCATAAAAGTCAGGTGGTGTGCTCTTTTCCTTTACTTCATTTTGCAATATGCATCAAATGGTCTGGTGATTTGCGTCAAATCATCGCGTCATTTGTGTCAAATTGCGCGGTCATTTGACGTAGTTTACAACGTGCTTTCTTTTATCTTGTTTCATGTTTTAACAGTGTCTTCAAAAATGTTAACGCCATTTAAAATCCTATAAATAAACAAATGGCGGAGTATAACGCGTTATTTTTTTGCTTACTTTTACACAAAATATCATTCGAGGGCTATGCTTTCCTTTATCAGCATGCCTCATTTGGACACCTATGAAGCCAAAAAAGACGATAAAATTTCTATATGTTTGGACACTGATTTTAGTGTTCACATCGTCTGTTGTGCTTAAAGGCTTCCACTATCACGACTCATCTTATCACGGCAAAGCAAAGGTTTCGGCAAGTCATGAAGCCTCCGTGAAACAGATATGTAGTGTTTGTGACTTTGCAATGCATAAGGCAACAGAGGCCAAACCGCTTGTGTTTGTGCCCGTGGTAACCATGCATTGGATAGCCATCCACCTTTTTTCTCCGCAAACTGTCTATCGGGTTGTTGCCTCCATCAATAGCCATTCGCCTCCGACAGTAGGCTAATCTTCACCTTATAGCATAGGGGATAGGTGTGCGCGGACGTCAGTTCGTGCAGCTTTTAGGTACCCCTTTCAATCGCTTCTCATGCTATTGAAGGGTTGAGAAGCCATTTATTGACACTTAATTTTTATTTTATGATGCTCAAAACTTACTTTGGGAAGCATCTGTTTACAGGCATTTTCCTTGCTTGTTTAAGCTGGTGTATACCGATGCGGGCGCAGAACAATCAAGCAGATAAAGCCATTCATGACTCTATTTGCTTGCATGAAGTTGTGGTTTCTTCACGTCGTCAGGTCATGGGGGCTAATCAAGTGGGCAACCAAATCAATCAGACCACCATCACTAATGCCTTGGGACGTTCCCTGGGTTCATTGCTTGAAGGCGTCAGTGGCATGAGTTCCATCCAGACAGGAACCATCGTTTCGAAGCCCGTTATACACGGAATGTATGGCAATCGCATTCTAATGGTTAGCAATGGTGCCCGACTTACGGGGCAACAATGGGGCGATGATCACGCTCCCGAGATAGATAAGAACAACTATAGTGACATAGAAGTAGTCAAAGGAGCGGATGCAGTGAAGTATGGTTCTGAGGCACTTGGCGGAATCATTCTTATGCAACCATCGCCACTTCCCTATGGAATCAAGGGCTTACATGGCATGGTTTCGGGCCTCTTTGGCACCAATGGAAGACGCTTTGGAACGTCAGGTTATGTTGAGAACAGCTTCAAATGGCGAGGTAATTGGGCATGGCGTTTGCATGTAAATCATGAGAATGGGGGAGATAGAAGCACTGCAAAGTATTTGTTAAACAATACGGGTATGCGCGAGAACGACTTCTCTTTAACGCTTGGCTACAGTCGAAATGCGTGGCGCTTTGAAACCGGTTACAGTCTGTTTGCACAGAAAATAGGCGTTATGCAGAGTGCACAGATGGGCAATGAACAGTTACTTCAGGAGCGAATTAGACTTGGTCGACCTGTTGATTTCTCACCCTTTAGCCGACATATTGGCTATCCTCATCAGAAGATTAACCATCATACAGCGTGGGTAAAGGCTTTCTTCGACGACCAACGACTTGGGAATTTCACCTTCCAATCAACGTTTCAACAAGACAATCGGCGTGAGAATCGCATCCGACGCATGAACCATTCCGATATCCCTACAGTGAGTTTGCACCTTAAATCGCTGCAAAACTCGCTCATTTGGAATAAGGGTTACGGCCAATGGAAGTCTGAAGCAGGAGGTCAACTCCTACTAACGGATAACTATAATGAACGTGGAACGGGTGTGGTTCCTATCATTCCAAACTATACCGAGGTAGCTTTTGGCGTCTATGCACTGCAGAAACTTACCGCCAATCGATGGGGAATGGAAGCCGGAGTGCGTCTCGATGGACAACAAACAAAGGCCGACGGCTATGACTGGACAGGTAATCGATACGGCGGAACGCGTGACTTCACGAACTTTACTTATAGTCTTGGCGCCCACTTTCACGTCAATCGGCAACTTAAACTCACGTCACATTTCGGCGTAGCTTGGCGCGCTCCACACGTTTATGAGCTATATAGTAACGGCAATGAACTAAGTTCTGGCATCTTCGTTAAAGGCGATTCATCGCTTCGTTCAGAGCAAAGTTATAAGTGGATTACGTCAGTTAAGTATGCTGATTCGCATCTAAACATTCAATTAGATGGCTATCTTCAGTGGGTGAACAACTACATTTTTGACCAGCCAACGGGTCGAAACATCACCGTAGTATCAGGGGCTTACCCCGTGTTTCAATACAGACAAACGCGCGCTTTCTTTCAAGGCGTTGACTTAGATGCCCACATCCGACCGATAAGCGCACTCGACTATCATCTTGTTTCGGCCATGATCTGGGCACGAGAGCTACCTTCTCACACTTATCTTCCCTACATTCCGAGTTTCCGTTTGACGCAATCACTGACCTGGAAACTGCCAGTGTGGAAGGCGCTTCAACCCAAAATAAGTTTGAATCACCGCTTTGTTGCTAAACAAACGCGCTTCAATCCTGCCACAGATCTCATCCCGTTCACACCTGCTGCCTATCATCTCATGGGCTTTGAAGCCTCACTTTCTGTGCCGATGCGTGAGGGAATGTCACTCCGAATGAGTCTGATGGGCGACAATATCCTTAATCATGAGTACAAGGAATACACCAATCGAAGTCGCTATTACGCCCATGACATGGGGCGAGATGTGCGCTTTATCATTACATGGAACTTCTAATTAAAACATAAAACAATGAAAACAATAAATTTATTCAAAAGTATTTTGGCAATCGTTGCTATCGCTTTGACATCTACTATAATAGGATGTAGCCCCGAAAAACCTGAAAATGAGAGGGATAAAAAACTGCATGAAGACCCTATTCGCGCGGTGTTCACACTCCAAGAGGGTACACTCGATAATGTCGCTACCTTTGACAAACAACCCAAGAAGGCTGATTTCAAGGCATCTTCAGCGCCAGCTCAGGTGATAGAATGGCAGACTATAGCCGGCGAAGGATGGCACAGAACCAGCCAAATAGAGGTCTTCAACGTGAAAAACTGCATCGATAATCCCAACATTGTCTATCTGTTGAAGATGCAATATTATAATGCTAAGGGAGAAATGATGAACAGTCAGTTCTATAATCTCGGTCAGGATAAGATACATCAACACTTCTTTTCTACCTACAAACGCGTGCAATATAAAGGTCAAACAAGTTCCGTTCGTGTCACAAACAAGGCAGATTTGCCCTACGATTACCGCTATATAGACGAACTTAACGGCGCTTTCATCGGCGAAACTAACCCAATGGGCTTCGATGGTTTAATCAAATTTGTCAAGCCCGGCAGGCATTTTGAACTCTCGGTCGACTTACTTCATGCCGCAGAAAGCAAGTTTGGAGCCGATGGAAAGCCTTCACCTTTCTACAATCCAGCACCAAAACTCCTCAGCACTGGCCTCTGGGATATCAATGTTAAGTTGCCTATTATCGTCGATGGAGAGTCAAATGAGGAAGCAACGCTTGACCCTTCACTCTTTCAACCGGCTAAAATGACAATCGAAATCTATAATGGTCACCTGCACGGAACATATGCTTTTCACCAAAATTCAGTACCAAAGGAACTCCAATACATTGGTAAGAACTATAAACTTACCTACACTTTGGAGAATGGAAAGTGGGTGGCTGATGCACAAAATCCGTCAAGTGTTAACCTCATGGGTAGCGATGAAGGACATTATGTGTCTGCCTTTGTCTTGCGATATTACGACAAAGAGGGCCATGATATCACGCAAAAGATTATTGAAAATGGCGAAGATCAGCATTATCAACACTTCTTTTTAGCCGACAATATCTATCCTTCTTATGGCGGAAAGGAGGAGAAAGGCGACACAAACTCACCCAACTTCTTCTCTTATGACTATTGCGATACAACGCCATGGGATAAGACTAACAAGTTCGATGGAGCCAAATTTACGGGTGAAAAGAATCCCGTTGGCCTGAAAGGTTACTTTATTTTCAAGCATACTCACAAGCAATTTACACTTAAAATTGACTTGATGCGTGCCCGAAATTCTAAGTTCTCAGACGGTAAAGCGAGTCCTTTCTATCGGCCATCTGTTACACAACTGAAAGAAGAAGCATGGATGCCATCGATCAATCTGCCGTTAAACATCTACATGAATAGCGACGAACGGGAACTCGATGAACATGTATATGGCTGGAGTTTAGACCAGATAAGCGGGGAACCAAGGGCCTATTCTGCAGAAGATTTGACTTCAATCTACTCGCTCATGAAGGCTTTTGGACTGACCGATATCAAGGAAGCAGTCCGCGATTTCTGGTGGAATCTCAAGGGAGATGTTAATCCCGAGGCAGGAAGTTTCTGGTTTTAATAAGCTAAAAAGCCCTTACCCACAACCCCTCTCCAAAGAGAGAGGGAAGTAAGATGCTTGCAATGAACACACGATTAAAATGTGGTTTTAAGTGCATTCACACCATTTTATAAGCATCTTATTTCCCCTTTATGCTATGGAGTGTTTGTGGGTGAGCGCTTATTCTATTTGCTTCGCTTCACGGCTTGCCGCAGGTCATGCACTAAAATGACGCAAATTGTCGTGTCATTCGACGCATTTCACACGATGAAATGACGCAGATTGCACGGTAAAGTGACGCAAATCATTTCGCGTTCTCTTTCTTCTTGGTCGATGATTTGACGTTAGTTATATAATAAGTATTATGATAAATCATATTTATCATAACCAAATTAAGTCATCAAAAAAGCGCATTCATCGTGCCCTTTTCGTTATCTTTGCGAGTAATATGAAGATAATTCGCAACCGATTCATTCCATTTAAAGGCTTCGAAGCCATGAATTTCATGGGTATTTTGTTTTGCCGCAGCACGTCAACGCTAACACCTGAGCTGCTGTTGCATGAGCAAATACACACTCATCAGATGCGCGAAATGTTGTTTGTTGGCTTTTATCTATGGTATGTTTTGGAGTGGTTTGTCCGCCTTTTCAAGCCTGGTAATGCCTATCTTAACATCAGTTTTGAGCGTGAAGCCTATGCCCACATGAATGAAGCTGACTATCTTCAGCGAAGAAAACCATTCAATTGGTGGCGTTATCTCTAAACTTACACCTTATTATATATAGGTAGAGATAATGTTCCTGAAGTTCAAACACCGTGCCTATGGTAGGAAAGTGCGAGCAGTTTTCCGTGAATTGATAGCGCGTTGATACACGTTTTATAAAGAAATGAAGGGAAAACAAGATGGAGAAAGATAACAAAAAGTTGCACAAAAAGGCCGAAATGTGAAATTATTCCCTATCCCGTTAAACCGTCTAAAAAGTTTTTAAGACTTGTGGGATGACCTTAATGAACTCTTAACAAATGTAATTTCAGGTTTTCAGATACGGCATTTTTTTATTAATTTTGTGTCAATCCTAAAACCGAAATAATGAATTTCAAGAGAATACTAACATTATCTTTCCTTTTGATAGCAGCCTTTTCGTTTGCCTATGCAGGTCAACCGACAACCTCAGATGCTGCTCCTGACAATACAGAAGATTATTGCGACCACGCTGAATTCGAGGCCCTTTTCAACGTAAGAGGCTCAGATCTCATCACGAAAGCTAAGGACTTTATCGGTACTCCCTATCGTTATGGTCACTCAAGTCCGTCGGGTTTCGACTGTTCGGGCTTCACAAGTTATATCTATAAGTGTCTAAACATCTCGTTAGGTCGGTCAAGTCGCGACCAATGGAAACAGGGATTATCGGTCAATAAGGCTGAAATTCAGGTGGGAGACCTCGTGTTTTTCGGTTCAAACAAGCACAATATTGGTCATGTGGGCATTGTATGTGAGGTGTCAGATAACGGAACTTTCAAGTTCATTCATTCCAGTTGCAGTCATGGAGTGACAATAAGTGATAGCGAAGATGGCTATTATTCTCACCATTATCGTGGCGCAAGACGAATCTTAGAGGGTAGTTTTGTGTCGTAATGACATGCACATTGCAAAATAAAACGAAGATCTCGACGAAACGAAATAAAATAAAGCATACGGAAAAAGCACTTGACAAGCGTTGGCAGTCAAGTGCTTTTATCGTTAAATAAGAGTTTAGTTATTGTGAAAACTCCCCCTTTCCGGCTTTTATTTCCTTATTCGTTTAGCGCTCAAAGTGCTTTAACTCCATGTCTTGCACTACTTCAACCGTTCCGACATAGTTTCCGTCGCTATCACGCACAGCCATGTAGTTGACTAACGTTGCATGACCATTCTTTTCTAACCACATTGGGACCTGATCTCGCCGTCCTGAGCGCAAATCTTCAATGATACTACGCACCATTGGCTCAATCTTTGGTGGGTGACAAGTAAAGACTTCGCGATCAATGGCCATGGAAGGACGCTTGAAAACCTTTGGACCTTCGTTGAAATATCTATTGATGTTATCCGCATCTACAAAGGTAATTTCAAGTGGAAGCGTGTTAAGCATTGCGGTTAATTGGGCTAATGTGAGGTGACCTCCAGGCATAACAATCTCTCCTTCGTGTGACTTTGTCTCGGGTTTTGCCTCTGCTTCTGCCCAAATCTTAGGCACAACATCAAAGCAAACGGCGTAATCCTTGCTGTCACGATAGAGGTGTTGCCACTCGTCTTGCGTGAAATTGGCTGCACAAATCGGTAGAAGAATGTTGTTTTCTTTATAAATCATCTCCTTCATTCGCGTCAACACAGCCGACACTCTGCCCCACCATGGCTCGTCACGACTTTCACTTCGCGTCAGGATTCCAAGCTCGTTGCGTATCTCATCGTCTATAGTCCACATGACTTTTGACGGCCCATTGATGTCATATTTGACGTTAAGATGCGGATAAATCAAGTCGCCTTTCTTTGCATAATGAATCGAAACCTCGTGTATTTTTGCAAGGATTTGGTCGATGTTTCCACGTGATTTTACAACGTCGAATGCCTGATTTAACAAAGTTTCTAAAGCCTCGTTTTCGCGCAAAAAGGTTTGAATGGGGTGACCATCAACGCGAGAAAGGTCGGCCGCGCGTTGCGTATTGGCTTCTGCCATGGCGTGAATGGCTTCATGACGGCTAACAGATTCAGCCACCGCTTGCTCTGCATTGGCAATTCGTTCCTCACGCGTTGCCCCATGAAAGAGTGCGGAATGGATGTCACAAAGCTGCTGAACTTCGCGCAAAGGCGTTCCTTCGGCAAGCAGTTCTTGCTCTGCTTGCATAATCTCTGAAGCCTCTACGTCTCCAAATTCCTTTGTAAAGTCTGCACGAACTGCATCAAGACTCTCCCCTTTTCCCAATCGTTTGAGGTAACCTTTCAGCTGTTCTGTGCGTGTGTTTCCTGTTATTGGGCGCAATGATTCCGCATTAATAGTGGGCTGATTTGGCTCTTCTACCTCAAAGCCATGCCGCTTTAAAGTAGATAAAAGCGTATTCATGTCAATGCCATGCATGCCTGCTCCCTTTGGGATTGTAATGAGTTTACCGACTGAATTCCTTATAAACTTCTTCTTAATATCGTTTAATCCCAAGCTCGCGAGTACCTCAATAAGCTCTGGATACTGCGTTGTTAGTTCGTAAACTGAACGTTTTAAATCTATCTTTTTACTCATGTGATCTCGTGTTTCCTATCATTAGTGCTGGCACATCATGCCTAAATTGACCGTGAATCCACCGTCGTCAGTGTCCATAAACTTACCCCTGTCGTCGAGAAAGTTAACAAGTTGGCGTGCATCTAAGCCCTCTGCAGAGCATGTATAGAAGCGTTCTTCAGCACCAAAGCGTTCAATGATTGCGTCGATGAGCGCCTGTTTGTTAGCATAACTATTTCCTTCCATCATGTGAAGTACTTCATGTCCGTGTATCATATCTATTACGTTTTAATTTATTTTCTGCTTACAAAGATAAAGAAGTGAAGGTCGTTATAAGAGTAACAAATGTTACAAATGAGATGGTTTTTATCTTCTTTTAACGTTAAATTACAGAATTCATGCAAAAGAATGCCTAAATTCGTATCATGTTTCAAATTAAATTATCAATCATGAACATTAAAATGCTCTTTACTTTTCCATTGACTTTGGCCGCCACTTGTGCCACTGCACAAACCTTTCACTATCCAAAGGCGCCGCAAAATAATACCATTGATACCTATTTCGGCACTCAAATTGCAGACCCATATCGCCCACTTGAGGACGACAATAGCATCGAAACACAACGTTGGGTCACGGCAGAAAACGAGCTAACTCGCCGCTATTTAGACCGCCTTCCCATGCGACCTAAGCTCTTAAAAAGGCTCAAAGAGGTGGCTAACTACGAAAAGATTGGCACACCTTTCAAGCGTAACAACACTTGGTATGTATACAAAAATAACGGTCTTCAGAATCAAAGTGTGCTCTATAAGATGGATAAACTCGGTGGAACACTTTACGAAGTACTCGATCCTAACAAGCTAAGCACCGACGGAACTGTGGCATTAAAGGGGATAAGTTTCTCGCATAATGGCCGTTATTTGGCTTATGTCATTGCACGAAATGGAAGTGATTGGCAGGAGATTTATGTCAAAGACCTAACCACAGGCAAGGATTTGGCTGACCATATTGAATGGGCTAAGTTTGGAAATGCAGCCTGGTGTGGAGATGGTTTCTATTATAGTGCCTATGATGCACCGTCAAATCACGCCTTCACCAGCAAGAATGAAGTGCATAAAATATACTATCATCACCTTGGAACGGCACAGAAAGAAGACCGCCTTTTCTATCAAAACCCAGCCTATCCGCTTCGCTTTTACGCCGTAACGGTAAACAAAGAGGAAACCATTATGTATCTAACGGAATCGGGAGAAGGTAGTGGTAATAATCTCTATGTACGCGATTTGCGTAACAAAGACAGCCAGTTTATCCAGATGACTAACGACATTAATTGTCTATATGTGCCTGTAGAGACCATAGGAAATGACATATATATCTTCACAAACTCAGGCGCTCCAAAGAACCGTTTGATGTTAGCAAACCTCGCCAAACCAGGCATAAAGGATTGGAAAGAGCTTGTTCCCGAGTCACAAAATGTATTGAACGACGTTACCTTTACACATGGAAAGATGGTGTTAAACTATAGTAAAGACGCCAGCTCTCATTGTTATCTTTACTCGCTTGATGGCCGAAACGAGGGTGAGATTAAGCTGCCATCATTAGGTAATGCAAGCTTTTCGGGCGATAGAAATGACGTTGAATGTTTTTACGCTTTCAGTTCTTTTACAACGCCAGGAACCGTATATCAGTTTGACACTAACACGAAAACATCTCGCATTTACAGTCAACCTAAGGCAACATTCAAGCAGAATCAGTTTATCACTAAACAAGTGTTCTATACGAGTAAAGACGGTACTCGCGTGCCAATGTTCCTCACTTATCGCCGTGATTTGAAGCTAAACGGAAAGAATCCTGTATACCTTTATGGGTATGGAGGGTTTAATATTGCACTGCAACCTTACTTCTCTTCCATGAGGATTCCATTCTTAGAACAAGGTGGAATCTATGTACAAGCAAACTTAAGAGGCGGTAGTGAGTACGGAGAAGCATGGCATCAAGCCGGTACTAAGATGCAAAAACAGAACGTGTTTGACGACTTTATAGCGGCTGCCGAGTGGCTAATTGCAAACAAATATACGGATAAACATCACCTCGCTATAGTCGGAGGAAGCAACGGAGGCTTATTAGTTGGCGCATGTTTAACGCAGCGTCCCGACCTGTTTCAAGTCTGCATACCTCAAGTTGGGGTGTTAGATATGTTGCGATATCATAGGTTTACCATAGGTTGGAACTGGGCTCCTGACTATGGAACCTCGGCAGATAGCAAGGCAATGTTTGACTACTTGCGAGGCTATTCGCCTTTACACAACTTAAAGAAAGGCGTTAGTTATCCCGCTACGCTCATCACAACAGCCGACCACGACGACCGAGTTGTTCCCGCACATAGCTTCAAGTTTGCTGCAACTTTACAGGCTTGTCAAGGCGGAAAGGCTCCCGTGTTGATTCGCATCGACTCAAAAGCCGGCCACGGCGCAGGCAAACCACTGAGCAAACAGATTGAAGAACAGGCTGATATCTATAGCTTTATCCTCGCAAACATGGGCAAATAAGAGGGCAAAACGCCTGAAACAGACGCATAAAATCTGTTATAAATTAATCCCTATGGAGGCATATCATCTGCCAACCATAGGGATTTTTCTTATCCAATCCTAAGTCCCTGAATCAACAAACGAACTGATTAATAACATGCTGGCAATCAGATGATTATACCTTTTCAATGAAAAGGAAAGATGATTTGAGTCAAATGAGCCTTCAATTTGCGTCACTTTACCGCGTGATTTGAGCCATTTTACCGCGTAATCTGCATCATTTCATCGCATGAAATGCACCAAATTGCACGACAAACAGGCACGCTGCAAGACTTACTTTGAAGCCTTAGATTTCACCATTTCATTAATTTTTGTTACTTTTGCAGGCGAAACAGAAACATATTTCACATGAAAATACTTTTTAGATTCAGTTTAATGGCCTTGCTATGCATGGCTCTTAGCGCATGTTTTAAGGACGAAGCACCCAACGCCGAGTGCGATATTGAGGCGGCATTTGTTAGTGTCGACCAAGCAACAGACGTGTTTAACAACCTCTCCGACACCCTGGTTGCGGTGCCTTCTACGTCTACCGACATCGTTTTTGCCGTCAAACGCAAAAGTCAGCGCACGCAGTTTGCGCCACAATTCAAGCTCACTCCGGGGGCAACCATTGTTCCGGCAAATGGTTCAGTGCACGACTTCAGCAATCAACCCGTTGTTTATACGGTCACGTCTGAAGACAAAAGTTATCATCGCATCTATCGGGTGAGCTTCAAAAAAGACACCGTTATGGTTGGCGATACCGTCAAATTTGACTTTGAAAACGTTGTAAAAGACAACCTTCCAGACCTTCCTCAATTCTATAAATGGCAGGAAAAAGGTCCTGATGGCATGTTAGATGTGTGGGGATCAGGCAATGCCGGTTTCTCACTTTCAGCCTGGGATCAACCCGCAGAGGCTGATCCTACCATCCCAATTCAAGGATTTGAGGGCAAGGGAGTACAGCTAACAACGCGCAGTACGGGTGATTTGGGCAAGATGATGAACATGCCTATCGCTGCAGGTAACCTCTTTTATGGAAGTTTCGACTTGCAAAGTGCACTCACAAATGCCTTAGAAGCCACAAAGTTTGGACAGCCATTTAATCGCAAACCCATTAAGTTCACAGGATATTATAAGTATCGTCCCGAGACAAAGGTAACCGATAAATATCTCAATGTGTTGCCCAACGTGAAGGATAGTGCGGCGGTTTATGCCGTATTCTACCGCAATCACGATGCCAACGGGCAAAAGATTGTGCTCGATGGCAGCACAATCAAGACGAGCAAAGCTATCATTGCACGCGCCGATATGGAATTTGTGAAACCACAAAGCGATTGGACCCCGTTTGAATTGACCTTCACTTTTGCGAGTGAACCCGATTTGGATGTGATGGAACAAAACGGATATAGTCTTGCACTTGTCTTCTCTTCGAGCAAGCAAGGCGATGCGTTTATCGGAGCAATAGGCTCAACCTTGTGTATTGATAAAGTAAGAATCATTTGTGAAAAAGAACAGAAATAAAGATGAAAAAACTCATTATAGCCCTTTTCATGTTACTCTCCATGTCGTCGGTAAAGGCTGAAGGCCTCGCCGGTGATAGCCTTTCGGTCACTCTTCGCTTTGGATATCATCTCGGAGGAACGTCACCTGTCGGCCTGCCAAGCAGCATTCGGAGCATGAACAACTATACCTTGATGCCAAATTTCCAATGGGGTGCTGACATCGAACGCCGTCTTTCACCGCTCATGGGCATAGCCGTGGGGTTGCGGTTTGAAAATAAAGGCATGCAGGTTGATGCGAGAGTAAAGAATTATCACATAGCCATTGTCCAGGGAAGTCAGCACCTTGAAGGGCAGTTTACAGGCGATGTGCGCACAAAAGTAAACGAATGGATGTTTACTTTGCCTGTAATGGCGGCGTTTCATGTAGGTGATTGCGTCAGATTAAGAGCCGGAATGTATGGTTCTTGGGTTGTATCAAGACAGTTTAAAGGCTTTGCACACGATGGATATCTACGCATAGGAGACCCTACCGGACCAAAGATTAACGTAGGAAATAAGGCTGGTGAGCGCGGAGATTATGACTTTAGTCACGATATGCGACGTCTACAAGCGGGATTAGTTGCAGGCTGTGACTGGATGATTTATCGCAAATGGGGAGGTTATCTCGACCTAAACTGGGGCTTGACCGGCATTCATCGCCGTGGGTTTAAGACCATAGAACAGCGTCTCTACCCTATTTTTGGCACGATAGGCGTGGCTTATCAGTTATAAAAATGATAAAAACGGCAGACCCATGCAGTGCAAAGTGAGCACACAAATGGAGTCTGCCGTTTTTAGTTTTCTTTCCTTTTATCTAATATATAGACTTTCGTTATCTCTTATTTTCCTTTTGATTGCCGTCTGTTACGAGGATTTCGCAAAGCTTCTTTTGTAGTACTCGCGCGTCGAGTACAGACATATCATGATCCATAATGGCAAAAGCCAGCAGATGACCATTGGCACCTTGGCAATAGCCCGCTAACGAACTGATGCCATAAGGATGTGAAAGTGTACCGGTCTTTGCACGTACTTTACCACGTAAAATGGGGCTCGCCATCTCACGACGCAAGGTTCCATCCACGCCCGAAACAGAGAGATTGTTATACAAGAGGCGGTAAATGGCCTTATCTCTATAGCCATAACGCAAGATGGTTGTAAGCGTTTGGGGCGCGATTTGATTGTGTGTACAGAGTCCACAGCCATCATGTATCACGAGAGATGCGTCGCGTAGTTTAAGCTCTTGACGCATAAAGCGACACAAATAGGCCATACCTGCCTTGACAGGAGCTTCATGTGGGTTTTCCTTATGCCCAATAGTATAGAGTAAAGCGGTTGCCTGCGTGTTGGAACTATTCTTCCACATGCGCCTAATTACACGGTCAATAGAACGATAAAAGCGAAAGATGCAATGAGAACCACGTGGAGTTTGTCCGATGACAAACTGCTTTTCGTCTATCGGAATGCCTGCCGTTTGCAAGGCTTGGCGTAGTGCTTTCGTCACCTTTTCAGCCCCTTTATAGAGTATTCCATATTGAGAGAACGACAAATCCCATGGATACCAGTGGGCTTCGCTTTGCACTGCATCGGTAAAAGCAAGGTCAACAACAAAGCGACCCTCAAGCTTTCGTATGCCCTTTCGACGCAAAGCTTGAGCAAACATGACTAATCCCGTGGGGTCAAGTTGGGGATCAAAGCCCGCCTTAAAACTGATATCGCCTTTAAAAGTGCCATCACTGACAGCACCTTTTGTATAGAGTGACGTGGCATAAAGGTATTTTGTACCCAATAAATGCAAACCCGCAACGCCACTCAACAGCTTCAAACACGAGGCCGAGGGCTGCACTTGATGAGCTTGAAAGCCATAAACGGGCTTGTCAGCTGTAAGGTCATAGACATCAAAACCAAAGGCTCCACGTGGTCGGGGCTTATGCGCGAAGTCATCAAGTCGGGCTTTTAATTGGGCATCGACCATGACTTTGGCAGTTTGTTGCTGTGGCATTGTCGGCTTGTTTTCCTCAGATTTACTGCCACAATCATAGAGAACAGCAGCCGAAAGGCCTACTGTCAGCGTATATGTAAATATAGATTTGAACTTCATTCGATTCATTTTATTGCCTTGCAAAGGTAATTAAAAATTGAAAAATGAATCCGTCTACAATGTGAATAAGCCTAAAAAACAAGATAACAAAAAACAAAATAGAAGCTGATTAGAAAGAACTTAGAAAATAAGATAATAGCATGAAGCGCATGTTTTCTAAGAAAAAACTACTAACTTTGCATCCATATTCAGTGTAATAAGATGGAAGATAAGATTGTATTACAAGACAATGCGGAGATCATTAACCGCAAGTTAGGCCTCCTTTTGGATACAGGTTGTTTGTTAATGGAGTGTTCTGCCGACACAACTCGCATCATGCGAACGCTTAAAAGAACTATAGTTTACTTGGGTTTACGGGATGAAAACCTCCATCTTTGCGTCAATTATGATATCCTTATGGTTAATTATAACGACGATATCCATTCATTTACGAAGTTCAAACACTGCAAACGACACATCATTGACATGGCAGTTATCTCCGAACTTAGCCATCTTTCATGGGACAGTATCGAACAAAACATGTCGTTAGATGTTTATGATGAGAAACTAACGGAACTCGGAAAGAAACGCAATCGCTATACACCTTGGCAGGTAGCTATAGGGAGTGGCTTCGCCTGTGGTGGCTTTTGTATTCAGTTTGGATGTGATTGGACGGCGTTCTTCTATGCTTCTCTTGCCGCAATTCTTGGCTTCCGACTTAAAATGTACATGGGTTCTAAGGGCATGAATGTATATGCTGGCATCGGAATCTCAGCCTTTGTATCGACTATGTTGGCGTGGCTTCTCACCTTCATTTCAGTCGGTCCATACGCCGATTACTTTCCAACCTTCATGCATACTGCCACACCTTGGCATCCGTTTTTAGCCTGTGCACTTTACATAGTGCCTGGAGTTCCACTGATAAACTTTGTGAGTGACGCGTTAGATGGCCATATTCAGACCGGGATTATACGCGCTTTGAATACGCTTTTGATGGTGGGCGCGATGTCTTTCGGTATTGCTTGTGCCATAAATATATGCGGAATAAGCAACTTTGTGACTACACTCTCGATGATACCCCACCATAATTATTTTGAGTTTGCAGTCGCTGCAGCCATCTCTGCAATGGGTTTCTCGATGATATATAACACACCTAAACGCCTACTTCCAGCTATTGCAGTGGGTGGAATCATTGCCGTTTGCTTCAGAAACTTCGTGAATCTCGGACCAAGTAACCACAACATAGGTCTTGACCAGGGGCTTATCATCGGCTCATTAGCTGGCTCTACGCTTGTAAGTTTAATCATTACACGCGCTCAACACTGGTTCCACACTCCGCAACAATGCCTATCTATACCGAGCGTTATACCCATGGTGCCCGGTGTTTTGATGTATCGTGCCCTCTTCGCTTTTATCGAAATGAACGGCGTAGTGGGTGAAGTTACGGTGGCAATGAATAATCTTATCAAGGCCTCTTTAGTCATTTTCGGAATCGCTTTGGGTGTAACCCTGCCGCATATCTTCGTGAGAGGACAGCTCGAATCAAAGCAAAAGAAGAGACTCTTCAATGCACTTGCCGAGCGCGATCGACACATGTTGGAGCAAAACGCATAAGAGAAGCCGTCACAGGGAGCATCTATGCATAAAACGAAATAAAATCAAGGGTGCTGCACATTTGTTCGTTTCACCGAATAAAATGACTGAGTTTACGCGGTAAAGTGACTGAGTTTACGCGATGAAATAGCTCAAATCGCTCGGTGAAATGACTGAGATTGCAAAACCATAAAAATAGGATGAAAACATGGGGAGAAAGGAAAGCGCCCCTATCCTAAATGAGAATACTATCTTAGATGCAACAAACTGCAACGAAAATCATCAGATGAGACGATAAATTTGCAGCGATTTGTTCACATCATTCCTTTGTGAACCATCGGTGTATCCTTGCACATTTGCCCGAAATATCTTATATTTGCAGTCATAATGAAAGACTTTGCAGCAATAGATTTCGAAACAGCGAACGGCGAAAGAACCAGTGTTTGTGCTGTGGGTGTAGTGATTGTGCGAAACGGAATGATTGTAGACCGTTTCTATTCTCTTATCCATCCCGAGCCCGATTATTACACTTATTGGAACACAAAGGTGCATGGCTTGACACAAGCCGACACAAACAACGCCCCCATTTTCCCTGAAGTGTGGCATAAAATCATGCCCCTCATCGACCAACTCCCCTTAGTTGCCCACAACAAAGCCTTTGATGAGAGTTGTTTAAAGGCTGTTTTTAAGTGCTATCAGATGACATATCCCGACTATATATTCCATTGCACACTGCTCAAATCGCGTAGCGTTTGGCCGCAAGGACGCCACAACCTCGACATCATTGCAGCCCGTTGTGGTTATGATTTGACTCAACATCATCATGCACTTGCCGATGCTGAAGCCTGCGCGGCTATCGCATTGCAGATATTATAACATGGAATGCGCCTCGCTTTTGAACGTTGTTTCTAAATAAAAAGAATTCATTTTCAACATAAAATAAGGTAAAAAGATGATTAAGATGTATGTAATGAAGACCTGTCCTTATTGCGCTCACGTGATGAAACAGGTTGTTGGGAATCCTCATTTCAAAGTGATTGATATCGGAGAAGACGTGCATGACATGAAAGAATTTCTCAAACTGCGCGATAACAACCCAGCCTTTGACGAAGAAAAGGCCACGGGTGACGTTTGTATTCCATGCTATGTGCGCGAAGATGGCAGTGTAACGCTCTCGTCAAAAGACGTGGGATTGGAGCCATTGGCATAAAGAACAGAAAGTGTGAAAAGTAGATTTTAAGTATCAACAATTAAAGATGGGAAGGCAAAGTCATGCTTTTCATCATGAAGCATCATAAGATATGGAATATAAACTAATAGCCCTTGACCTCGATGGAACGTTAACCAACAGCGAGAAACGAATCACTCCACGTACCAAAGCGGCTTTAATGGAGGCCCAAAAGCGTGGAGTTAGACTCGTATTAGCGTCTGGTCGGCCAACGTTTGGCATCATGCCATTAGCCGAAGAGCTTGAGTTGGCACGATATGGTGGGTTTATTCTGGCCTTCAATGGAGGTAAAATTGTAGACTGCAAGACGGGAAAAACCGTATTTGAAAAGACACTCGACCCCGCGCTTGTACCCACTTTATACCACGAAGCCATGCAAGCCGGCATGCAAATCCTAACGTATAAGGGAGAAGGTATCATCGCAACGAGCGATAAAGACCCTTATGTGATGGAGGAAGCGCACATCAATCAGATGCCTGTTTTGCAGGCAAATGCCTTCTTAAATGACATTGTTTATCCCATCAATAAATGCTTGATTGTTGGCTCACCTGCCCCACTCCACGACCTGGAATTAAGGCTTTCGCAACGCTTAGATCATGAAATGGAACTCTATCGCTCTGCAGATTACTTCCTCGAATGTGTGCCTTTGGGCATTGACAAGGCTGAATCTATCGGCAAACTCATCGACATTTTGGACATCAAACGCCAAGAGATTATCGCCTGTGGTGACGGATATAACGATGTGAGTATGCTGAGATTTGCAGGTTTAGGCGTAGCAATGGCCAACGCATCTGAGGATATTCGTCAGCTGGCTGATGTCGTTACACTCTCTAACGACAATGATGGTGTGGGGCAAATTGTAGAGGATTATGTATTGAGGCCCCTATTCTAACCTCATAGAGCGCCTGATTATAGGCCTCTAAAAATAATTAATCAGCACAAGATATAGGGCAAAGTATGAGGTAATTGCATAGGAAAGATAGCCTAACGCCCAGCATATAACGGCCCGTTTTGTGCTTTTTCAGCATTCAAGAAGGGCCATTCTCTCCCCCCTCGAGCGTGCAAGAATGGGTTGGACTCAAGCTATCGACAATGCATTCCATAAACCGCGAGAGGGCAATGGGCCGCCGTTGGCCGCGATAATCAATGCGAGAACTACTCTGCATGACCATTAACCGCTTCTTGGCTCGCGTCATTGCGACATAGAGTTTGCGTGCATCCTCAGCCACTTGTGAGGGATTTTCACGGCTGTAATAATTCGGATAACGACCTTCAATCACGTCAAAGATGATGACATTATCAAACTCTAAACCCTTCGCTTTGTGTACCGTTGTCACGAAAATCTTTTCATCTATCGTAGCACTTCCACAGAGATCGGCCTCTTTCAACGTGTTTAATTCAAGAATATGTCGCCCTATCTGCAATGCCAGGGCTGGCGGTTCATCACGTTGTAACAGGTCGGAAGCCACATAACGGAAGATATATTCCACCGTTGGTAAAGGCTCGATGAGATGCTCTTCTGCCCAAACGGAATAGAGATAACGCATTTCTTCCACGAGCAAATCCTTGTTATCATCGTTTGTCCAAAGTCGATTGGCGGTGTGATGAAAATGAGAAAGATAGTTGTTTCGTAGGGTTACAACGCGTTCTTGCACACGTTTATGGGTGATAAACGATTGCTGTTCGGCCACCATTTCACGTGCATGAGCATAACAAAAGGCCGTAAGAGAGCGCGTTGCATTAACATCTGCATCGGCCAAATGACTGTTTTCACCTTCCAAATGCAAGACTTCTAACAAATATTTGAGCTTATATTGGCGTAGTCCTGGACGCAAAAGACGAATCAAAAGCAAACTATCCAAATAGTTGTTTAAGTTTTCAGGCAACGGACATTCAGGCAATTCGCGCAGCAAGTTGTTGGTAAGAATGTGGATATCGAAGTCGGCATTATGCCCCAAAAGCACTGTGTTCTGGGCGTAATCTACAAAGCGTTGCAAGGCCTCTCGACGTGAGATGAGTTGATGATGGCGGCGTTCTTCGATGATGGGATTAACGATATCGCCAAGCATTTCGGGGATTTCCTTGTCGCTTTCTAAATAGATTGACATCGCAGAACCAGGCACAACAGCCCCATTTTTGAGTTGAACGGCAGCAATTTGCAATATGTCATCACTAAACACATCAAGTCCCGTTGTCTCAGTATCAAAGATAGTTATCACCTCGTTTTCATAGGCATTGACAAACCGACTGATGTAAGTTTGGCCATCATCACGTAGGAAATCGCTCGGAAGGAGTGCCCGATCACTGCATGCTCTCACAAATCTTCGCGCGGCATTTGACGTACGAAACACCTGCATTCCCTCTAAAATACGCGCCCAAGCGATGAAGTTGTGCGGATTATTCATAATGGTGAGATGAGCAAAAAGCAACTTAATCTGAGGCGAAGAGAATAAATCCTCGCCAGAAACCTTAAAGTGTGGCGCCTTCAACTGCTTCAAACCATCGCTTACTCCGTCAGCATCACGATTAGAATTCACAATGATTGCCGTTGTGTCTTCAGGGAAATCATGTAACATTCTGACTGCTTGTTGGGCTGCATCAAGGTATTCTGTTTCGATGGTATCCGACTGAAACCATTGCAATTCGTTGCCCATTGTGGTGGGTTGGAAAGAAGTTGATGGAAGCAAGTCAGGCGAGATACCCATTTGTTTGACGGCATACGTATTGAAAATATCAAGTAAATATTTCGGTGAACGATGGTTTTTGCTTAATGAATGAATGTTTCCAGCGCAACGATTACGCAGGAAATCGAGGGTAGAACACTTCGCTCCCATAAATGAAAAGATGCTCTGCTGGGGGTCACCCAAGTAGATTACACAAGGAGTTTGTCCCTCTTCACGTGCTGTCATCGCATCAATGAGTGCAAGTTGTAAGGGATTCAAGTCTTGCACTTCATCCACTTGAATCCACGAAAAGCGTGGTAACTGTTCACGATGTTCATAGGATAACAACAAAATATCTTCGAAATCCATCAGTCGGTTGTCGTCTTTATAACGCTCATATTGGTGGGCCAACTGCATCTTCCGTAACAAACGATAGATGAGTTGTTGTGCATCGAGCCCACTACAAACGTCACGATAGGTGTCAATGTGTTTGTAGATATCAACCATCATGGCTGCATCGAAGGGCTTATGTTGTGATAAACATATCTTTTTCAGGGCGAGAATATCGTCAGAAGAGAGGCAAGAAGGGTGCAAACGCAAGTCGCGTGGATGATTGTTCTCTATCTGAAACATCAGATGAGAGAGTTGCATGGCCTCCATATATAGGCCGCGTTGCCGATAATTTGCCCCAACTTGTGACTCGTCTTCACCTGAAAAATTACATAAAATGCTTAAAATATCATCATCATCAATAATAGATGTGGATGCGGCAACAATGCCGGCATCAAACAAGAAGCGTGAACAGAAACGGTGAACATTACCGACAAAGAGGTCATCGGCAGGCACTTCAAGCCGCATTGCAATGCGTTCTTGCATGCCACGCGCAGCACGATTGGTGAACGTTAGACAGAGCATGTTGGAAAAAGGCACATTCGTGGCGTAGGCTTTTGCCACCCGTTCAGCCAAAATCTGTGTCTTTCCGCAACCTGGAGAGGCTAATACAAGGTGATAACCACGTTGTAAATTAATCACCAAAGCTTGTGATTCGTCAGGAATAAAGGTGTTGTTCATGCTTGCAAATATAATGATTAAGATGATAAATGGGCAGAAGATGTGAAATAACGAGGAAGGTAAAAGGCTATGATTTTATAGATGTGATTTACAAAAGAGTGGGACGACGCTTTATGGGTTGAATCAAACCATGGGTTCGTACACCTATTATTATATAGTGAAGGCAAAGAGGGCGAGACGCAATGAAGTCTCTCCTACCCTGCTCTTTGATTCGTTTGAGACGCCAAGACTATTGATATCAGATAATGAAATCAAAGTTTAAAATCTCAAAATCAGGTCTCTTATCTCCTGCTTATGCGTTTCAAAATATTCTTTGATGATAGCACTCAGAAGATATTTGAATGGAGTTTTCACCGGAAGAGAAGTCTTTAATTTATCTAATACCTGCTTCATGTCTTCGGATAACACCACAGTTGCCATATCAATCTCAGATGCTTTATAATCTTGAGCATAGGAAATAATGCGGTCGATTGAACTTTCTTCGCTCGCTGTTTTAGGCTTTGTATCTACAGAAGTGGGCTTTTCGCCCTTTATTTTCTTTGCTTCCGGTTGCTTCGTAACCGTCTTCTTTGTATCTTTTTCTACAGGATTCATATCATTGAGCAGGTCTTTCAACTCGCCCGGCATAGTTGGTTTCTTTGCCATATCGAATAATTTTATCGTTTGATTCTTATACTTAATAATGCTCGTTTATGGGTTTTTGCTGTATAAAAAGTAAACTTTCATACCCCAGAACGCAGCAGATAACGAGAAGATTAAAGCGTTTTAAGCTCCTTAATAATGCGATTGAAGGCACCCTTTACACTCTCGGCATCTTCTATACTGATAGAGAAAGTGTTATAACGTGTAAAGTTATAGCGCTTAAAAATCTTTGGAGTTAAGACGCCGATGCGGTCAAAAAGCCGATCGTATTCAGCCCATAAGTCGCGCTCTTCCTTATATCCGGCACCTTTTTCTATACGATTTGGTACGAAAACGAGGCGTGCATGAGACTTATATTTGTCGGCCAACTCTTGGAAAACCTTTATAAATGTAGCCGTAGACTTAAGGATAATATTACTGTAATCGAAAGGAACAATAATCATATCAGCCTTGGTCAACAATGGAATAAGACCGTCGTCAGTCAATGCTCCGGGGGAATCAATGAGCACATATCCTTCAATTTTCTTCATCTCATCCATGAGTTTATCCGACTTTTCCTTTGAATCGAGGTTGAATTGATAGATATTATACGGCTCTTCTAAAGTCTTATAATCTTCCATTTCGCTTTCATCCTGACGCTGAGAAGACAGAGAGCGCTGATAATCTGCATCAACTACTAAGACGCTTTTACCTTTTCTGGTAAGATAATTGGCAAAAAGTGCGCAGAGAGTTGTCTTCCCTACCCCACCCTTTTGATTGGCAAATACTACTGTTTTATAGTTCGACATTTTCCTTTTTATTTTGAATTACCAAACAATCTCAATCTAAGCTGCAAATCACAAGATTGAAACTGATATATCATCTATCAATAACAAATTGATAAAACTACTTCTGCAAAGATACATAAAAGATTTAATCTAATTATAATTTTAATCATAAAACTACATAATTACCTATATATTAATCTATGATTCTATTTATATTATAAGCTATTTATAGTTTAATTATCTTTTGTTTTAATAGTAATAACTTTTTAATTACTATTATATTTATCGATATTTTATATTAATATATTAAATCATATTTATAAAACAACATTTCAATATATATGTTTTTATATTGTAAAGCATAATAAAACATATCACTAAAAATAGTTTTTTAGTGATAAATATAAAATGAATAATAGAGTAAATCATGTATAATAATGAAATAGGGTAAGGTAAACAAGCATTAGTTTAAACAGAAAATAAGGTATAAATAGATGTCATTTTGACAGAAGAAAAAGCCATTTTGACACACAATAGGGTAGGGCACATCATTTGAGATAGAGGTGATAAATAAATAATTGGAGGATATTTAATGAATTTCGACAAATATACAATAAGAGCGCAAGAGGCAGTTCAGGCAGCAGTGCAAAGCGCACAATTAGGTCGTCAGCAAAGCGTTGAGCCATTACACCTATTGAAAGGTATCATGGAGAAAGGAAAAGACACGCTCAATTTCATTTTCCAGAAGCTGGGAGCCAATGCACATGGCGTTGAGATGGCACTACAAAACGAGCTGCAACATCTACCTAAAGTAGACGGCGGTCAGCCTTACTTTAGTAATGAAACAACACAAGTGTTTAACCAAGCTGAATCAATTTCTCAGCAATGGGGAGACGAATTTGTGTCTATTGAGCCACTACTGATGGCAATAATGAAGGGAAACAACACTGCAGGAAGAATCTTAAAAGACGCAGGTTGCACGGAAGATGGCATGCGGAAAGCTATCGAAGAATTACGTCAAGGACAACAAGTTCAGACACAAAGTGGTGATGAAAACTATCAGTCTCTCGGCAAATATGCCATCAATCTCGTTGAACGTGCAAGACAAGGAAAGCTTGATCCCGTCATCGGAAGAGATGAAGAGATACGTCGTGTGCTTCAGATCTTGAGCCGAAGAACCAAGAACAACCCTATATTAATAGGTGAACCCGGAACGGGAAAGACTGCGATTGTAGAGGGCTTAGCCGAGCGAATCATGAAAGGAGATGTGCCGGAGAACCTCAAGAACAAGCAGCTTTACTCGCTTGATATGGGGCAACTTGTGGCCGGAGCCAAGTATAAAGGAGAGTTTGAAGAGCGTTTGAAAGGCGTCATCAAGGAAGTAACGAACGCGCAAGGCAACATCATCTTGTTCATCGATGAGATACATACGCTCGTCGGAGCAGGTGGAGGTGAGGGCGCAATGGATGCTGCAAACATCCTTAAACCCGCATTGGCACGCGGTGAACTCCGTGCCATTGGAGCCACTACTTTGAATGAATATCAGAAGTATTTTGAAAAAGACAAGGCCCTTGAACGCCGCTTCCAGATGGTCATGGTGAATGAACCTGACGAATTGGATGCTATCAGTATCCTGCGCGGATTAAAAGAACGATATGAGAACCACCATAAGGTGAGAATACAGGATGATGCCTGTATTGCTGCGGTTAAACTTTCGGAGCGTTACATTTCCGACCGTTTCCTGCCGGATAAAGCCATTGATTTGATGGACGAAGCAGCCGCAAAGCTGCGTATGGAACGTGATTCCGTACCCGAAGAACTCGATGAAATGGAGCGCAGTCTGAAGCAGAAGGAGATTGAACGGCAAGCTATTCTGCGCGAAGATGACCAGCAGAAGATTGCTCAACTCGAAAAGGAAATCGCCGAACTCAAAGAGAAAGTAAACGCATTCCGTGCCCGCTGGCAGGCTCAGAAGGGTGAAGTTGACCACATTCAGCAAATCAAACAACACATGGAAGACCTCAAATTAGAGGCTGAAAGGGCCGAACGTGAGGGCAATTACCAGCGTGTTGCCGAGATCAGATACGGTGAACTCAAACAGCTCCAAGACCAAATGGATACGCTAAGAAAGCGTGTTCACGATGAACAGGGAGGCGAAGCACTCGTCAGAGAGGAAGTAACTGCCGACGATATTGCCGAGGTTGTGAGTCGTTGGACAGGCATTCCTGTGAGCCGAATGATGCAGAGTGAGCGTGAGAAATTACTTCACTTGGAGGACGAACTGCATAAACGTGTCATCGGACAAGACGAGGCTATCGATGCCGTTTGCAATGCCGTCAGACGCAGCAGGGCAGGACTTCAGGACCCCAAACGACCGATTGCATCCTTCATCTTCTTGGGAACGACAGGCGTTGGAAAGACAGAATTGGCGAAAGCTTTGGCCGAGTACCTCTTCAACGACGAGAATATGATGACGCGTATCGACATGAGTGAGTATCAAGAGAAGTTCAGTGTGACGCGCTTGATCGGTGCACCTCCGGGGTATGTAGGCTATGATGAGGGCGGACAACTCACCGAAGCTGTGCGCCGTAAGCCTTACAGTGTGGTGCTTTTCGACGAGATTGAAAAGGCTCATCCCGATGTCTTCAACACGCTTCTACAGGTGCTTGACGATGGAAGACTCACCGACAACAAGGGCCGTTTGGTAGACTTCAAGAACACAATCATCATCATGACGAGCAACGCTACACGCGAACAGCTCACCAAGTTGATGCGTCCGGAGTTCCTGAACCGTATCGATGACATCATCACTTTCCACCCCTTGACGAAGGAAGAGATTGGAAAGGTGGTTGAACTGCAATTGAAACGCGTGCAAAGCATGCTCGAACAGCAAGGCTTTAAGCTGCATTGGACGCAGGAAACCATTGATGATTTGGCCGACCTTGGCTATGATCCTGACTTCGGAGCACGCCCTGTAAAGCGCGCCATTCAAGACTATGTGCTCAATGATTTGAGCCGAAAGATTCTTGAAGGGAAGATTGGTAAGGAGGTAACTTTAGGTAAAATCAAAGCGTAAGAAAGCCTCTCTTAACCCCTCCGAAAGGAGGGGAGACACTGCCTGTTGAACTCTTATAAACGACAATAGACAGCTGTTCAGAGCTTAAAATAACAAGAAGGTAAAAGTGAGTAGAAACAGACTACATGCTGTTTTCAATCGCTTTTACCTTCTTCTTTTTATATATCTGCCATTCTGTATGATGCCCTCTGCACTCCATGTTGAATGGCTTTCATTCCCTCACGCGTTTATTCTGCAATATAGTCTCGGGCTATCTGCATGAGAGAGGAAGGGGCTTCGCTATCTGACCTCAAGTCGTCAATGCGCCAATGTCCATCTTCTTTCCGCATCCAAAGCTGAAAGAGAGTCTTCACGTCCCGATTTTTCAGCACCACATATACCACAGCATGGGTAGCATCCTGCATGCTCACCTTTCCTGTTTTATAGGAGAGCACATCCCAATCTTGGGCACTTATCCAATAATCATAATCGAAACAGCCCAACTGGTCATGCCGCTTCATCCGCTCACGCTCGCAATCTTCCATCGTCTTATTCCATGCTTTGGTGCAAAACCTACGGTCCAATGACATCTCACTCTGCTCTTCTTCGTCCAATTCCCCATTGTAAGTATCGCAGAGGGTAGTATAAATGGTGTCAACAGAAGCTTTGACCACCGATGTATCTTTAAGGAAAGGAGAATTCAATGAAACGCTGTTCTCCACCTTTTGACTTTGTTTTATTGCATTCTGACGAAGTAAATGACGAGCTAAAACAAAACCACCCACAATACAAACAACCACTAATAATTTTGTTTTCATACGCAATATATAAGTATATATATAAATAGGTGTAATGTAAACTATCCCATATTATATTTCAACAGCACAAGGCTTATCCGCTACTTAAATGGATTTTCTGTCGGATAGGGTAGGGAAGCAGGCTGATTATAGGCTATATCCTGAATGCCAAGATACTTGAATACCTCAAACAACACTTTGCCCACATGATCAAAAGCCACTGCACCATGGTGGGGATATCCCTTTTGTATGAGTACATGACGATAGAAACGACCCATCTCCGGAATAGCAAACACACCGATACCACCAAAAGAACGCGTCGGAACATCAAGCACTTCACCCTCTGCAATGTAGGCTTTCAACTCGCCTTCTGCATTACACTGCAAACGATAGAAAGTCACCTTGCTTGCTGCAATGTCTCCTTCGAGTGTGCCACGCGTAAAGTCTGGCTCGCCACCTTGTTCCAAAAGACGGTTCTGAATGAGCTGATACTTAATGGCACGAGTGCTGCACATCTTACATTCGGGAGTGTTTCCACAATGGAATCCCATAAAAGTGTCGGTGAGTTTATAGTCATATTTGCCCTTAATATCATCGTCATAGATGTATTGAGGAACGGAATTATTGATGTCAAGTAACGTCACTGTGTCTCCCGATGCGCACATACCGATATACTCAGATAAGGCTCCATAGACATCAACCTCACATGCAACCGGGATGCCACGACTTACTAATCGCGAATTAACATAACAGGGTTCGAAACCAAACTGGCTTGGAAACGCGGGCCAACACTTGTCTGCAAAGGCCACAAACTCACGTGAACCTTTGTGGTCTCCTGCCCAATCTAACAACGTGATTTCAAATTGAGCCATGCGACGACTCAAGTCTGGATAATACTTACCGCAGCCCATTTCACGAGCCATATCCTCACAAACGGCGTCAATACGAGGGTCATTTTCATGCGCCTTATAAGCCACAAGTAGGTCTAATTCTGAGTTTTCTTCTATCTCAACTCCTAATTCATAGAGTCCTTTTATGGGTGCATTGCAGGCAAAAAAGTCTTGGGGACGCGGACCAAAGGTAATGATTTTCAATCCCTTTAAGCCTATAATCGTGCGTGCAACAGGCACAAAGTCGGCCATCATCTGTGCCACATCTTCTGCCGTTCCAACGGGATATTCAGGGATATATGCCTTGAGGTGGCGCATACCGAGATTGTAAGAGCAGTTCAACATGCCGCAATAAGCATCACCACGGCCGTTGATCATGTCGCCATCTCCCTCTGCTGCAGCCACAAACATGCATGGACCTTCAAAGTGTTTTGCTATTAAGGTCTCTGGCGTTTCAGGGCCAAAATTACCCAAGAACACTACAAGTGCATTGCAACCTGCAGCCTTTACCTCGGCAACGGCCTTGAGCATATCTTGCTCATTCTCTATGGTTGTCTTACAATTAAACAGCTCTCCTTGATAAGCTGCTACGATGTTTTCGCGTCTTTTCGTGGATAAGGCGATAGGAAAGCAGTCACGACTCACGGCAATAATACCGAGTTTGACTGTTGGAATGTTTTTAGTTACCATATCAATTGTGTTATTCAATCTTGTTGTTTCGCTATGTTTTCACAAAGATAGATAAAAATATAAATAGTGAAATGGCTTTAATTACAAAAAGTTATGATGCTAACGAAAATTAACTTTTTAGTGTATCATCACACGAATTGAGTGCAACGCTGTTCTGTAATCTCATCATTTGTGGTGGATTTCTAAACTGATTATCTTATCTACAAACCTTAAAAAACTTTGTTTTTCAAAGAAAATGGAGCATAAAGAAGGGCTTAATATCTGCTATTTTTGTTGTGTTTATTCGCTAAAAAAGTGGACTTTAAAAAGGAAGCAAATAGAAAAATAAAAGCAAGAAAACAGCAATGATATCAGCTTCCAATGCTGTTGATAAGATAGAAAAGTGCGTTTCGCGTTGTGATTTGCATCGTTTTACGTTGCTTAATCATGTGTTTATGCTTGTGAAATAGCCCATTTCTTCGGATAAAATGACTGAGATTAGAGGATGTTTTCATGCAAATAATGGCGTTTATTTTGTGATTTTAAGTAACGCTCTGAGTCTCAATACAATATAAACTTTTGTTTTTTGGCCCTTATCCAGGCAAGAATAATTATGCGTTTCAAATACGCGAGTTATGCAAAAGCATTTGTAAAGTTTATTGTTCACTATTTAATAATAGGATAACAGCAGCCCAAGGGATGGCTGTCTAATTGGGGTGGGTGGGCGGGGTAGGCTGCAATGACTTCACTTCTTGACTCATTTTGCAATGAAATATGTTAGACTTAGCAGCACATTCTTAGTCAAAAAGTGATGTTTTTCGATGTGAGTTCAGCTTCTAAAACGTAGAATTTCAAACTGTCTATACGTAGAAGTGGATAGGTAGGATGATAGGTATAATTAGTCAAAAAGGTATTTTTCTCAGCAAAAACTGAATCATAAAGGAATAAAAAGCGAAAGAAAATAGACTGCGATTCTAAACGAATGATTGTCAAGTTTGCATCCTTATGTGATATGATGTAACAGCTTAGGAATGAGGAAATTATCTATTTTGAAAGTTGGTTTCTGTCATATTTCAAGCTCAATACTGCTGTTTTATGTTGTAAAACATATTTAAAGGTAATCAAACTAAAATGACTTTTACCGATAAATTTAGTCATTTTGGGTTATTTGTGCACTTATTTCAGTGGAGTATATAGGTTAGAAGGTGGTTTATTTCCAATTTAATGATGATTCATCAAAAGTCTTTACACCTCATAAAGTCATTGAAACGATGAGTAAAGAAAAGTCACTTTTTGACTAAAAGAAAGCTATCAGAAAATGTGATGTGTAAGATAAAGCGTTGAAATTAAGTAAGATAGAAGAAATAAAAAGAACGGAAATATACCTTTTTGACTAAGAGATGACTAAATTTTGAGTTATATTTTATAAGCAAAGAAAAATGCTTTTTTGACTAAAGATAAATTTATTCGTGATGAGATTAAACGCCTTTATCGTCAATAAATAAAGTAGATGAGCGGAAAAAGTCATTTTAGAAACATCTCTTTTTGACTAAAAGGGCCCGTTTTTCTGAATCGAATAGGATTTTTGTTTGAATCAAATGATAGAAACCTCCCTTTTTGACTAATAAACCAATGTTAGGAGATGACTGTTCCATGAATGATTTATTCTGATTTAAAAGCAATCTTAAGCAAATGTTGTTGGATAGAAAACCTCCCTTTTTGACTAACAAACGATGAATTGATTTGTTATTTTTTAGATTATAAAAAGATATGAATTAATTCATAAATTAATTTACATTATTGGCCTATTTCTTTCAAATATAAACATGAAAAAAAGGGTTTTTTAGAGAAATATGACTAAAGGTAAATTATGTTTACACGCACAAAAAGATATTTTCTTGTAGACTTTCTCTTTTCTTCTCACACAAACAATTTTATGCTTTATTTGAGAGGAGAATATAACTAAAAAGTAAAGAATCACCTTTCTAAAAGCCTCTATTGTCTATTTATTATGTAAGAATATCTATTATAGAATGCTTTTAATTGATTGATAATCAATAACTATGAGGTAAGATAAATCACTTTTTGACTAAATTTTAATCGAGAAACCTCCCGAAATGACTAAATTTGTCTGCCAAAATGACTAAAAGCACAAAAGAAACCTCCCTTTTTGACTAAATGGTTTCTTGGCTTTAAAAAGGCGATTACTTTGTCTTGATTTTGGGATGTGAATGAACATGGAGGCAGAAGGGACGCAGATAGAGTGGGGGAGTGTGCTGTTTTTTAGCGATTTCCCCCTTTAACTATGTTAAAGGTAGCATGTTGTATCTTAGCAATTATATAAGTGAAAGCTGCTCTTTACATAGAGTTTCGTCTTTATTTTCATTTGTTTTATCGAGCGATTTACATGGATAGAAGGAATTTACTCATTGAAATGGTCATGTTTCTCCCTTTTTATTCTTTTATATTTACATATTATTGGCATTTCAAAGATTATGGGGTGATTTTGTTGTTTGCTTCAGAAAATAATCGTATCTTTGTCGTTAAATTCAATAATTAAGACAAAACGATGGACGAAAAGAGTGAGTTAATGACCATACAGTCCAACAATGTTACCTTCGGAAAGTATGATATCTCTTCGATACAAGAGAACATTCTCACCACGATTGGAGGCGCATTGCAAAACCATATGACGAATAAGGCGAGCATGTCTCACGACTTATTTAACGTTCCTTACATAGAAGTTAACTGCGATGAGATAGGGGGAAAGAACAACAAACGACGTGTACTTAAGGAGGCAAAAGACTTAATGAAGCGCGACTTTTCATTCCGTTGGTCTTATCCTAACAATGGACAGGCGGTGGAAACTACAGGAGTTATCATCACGACCATACATGATCTTAAGGGCACAAATATATTGAGAATCAACCTCAATGAATGGGCAATACCGTTCCTTATCTATTATGGTAAGGGCGTAGGAGGCACACTTTTCTCGAAGGAAATAGCCTTGGGACTGCGTGGAAAGTATGCAAAGCGCATCTATAAGATAATCTGTAGTCAGCGAAACCGCACGAGATTTGAATATGATATCAAGCAGTTTCGCCGGGATTTTGAAGTTCCTGCCAACTACGATAATGCTCATTTGCGGTCTAAAATCCTTGAACCGGCACGCAAAGCAATCAATGAATCACACTCTGATGTGACGTTTGAATATGAGCTGATTGCAAAGAAACGGAATCATAAAACAAAGCCCGTTGCCGACACGATTGTTTTACATATAACGCCGAAGTATATTGCTTTGCCGACGACAGACGCTGTAAAGGTGGAACGACAAAAGGACTATCAGTATGCGTATAATTGGATAAAGTTGGTCAGTGGGATTCAAGATGACCCAGCAATCATTAGTGGTGTCGACCAACTTCAACAGGAAGGCGGACTTAAAGCGTTTGTAAAGAAGTGCCAATATTACGATGATCAGCTTGTATCGGGTAAGTGTACAAAGCTTTATGTGCGTAATACCTTGGCCAAGATACTACGAGAAGACCATAGCATTCTTGTCACAGTGCACAAAGTTTAAAGCCTAACTATAAGATAAAAAGCATGCAAAAAGAGGATAACTACACATTTCTTACCCAGGAACCAATACCGAAAGTCATCGGAACAATGGCCGTTCCGACGATTATTGCGATGCTCATCACAAACCTTTATAATATCGTTGATACCTATTTTGTAGGCAAAATAAACACTCAAGCAACGGCAGCTGTGGGTATAGTCTTTTCGGTTATGTTCTTCATTCAAGCCTTTTCTTTCTTCTTTGGGAATGGTTCTGGCAACTATATTTCACGCGAATTAGGAAGTAAAAACCGGCGGAATGCGGAACAAATGGCATCTACAGCACTCGGCTATGCCTTCATTTCATCGATTATTATCGTTGTTTTCGGCTTAATATTCTTAGATAAAATTTGTGTGTTCTTAGGCAGTACATCAACCATTTTACCCTATACATGCCAATACCTTGGCATCTCTTTGCTCGGGATTCCATTCATTATGTGCACCCTTTGCATGAATAATCAAATGCGCTTTCAAGGCTATGCGCGATACTCTATGTATGGAATTGTGGTGGGAGCGCTATTGAACTGTGTGCTCGATCCACTCTTTATATTCACCTTTAATATGGGAATTCGCGGTGCAGCTATAGCCACAGTGTCGGGTCAAGCGGTTGGATTTGTCGTCATGTATGTCATGAGTCGACATAAAGATATCATTCATTATACACCACGAAACTTCTCACATCGTAGGATGTTTATTAAGGAGATTATCGCTGGAGGCACCCCTTCCTTGTCACGACAAGGCTTGGCCAGTATCGCAACGATAGCCTTAAATGTCAGTGCTTCGCATTATGGTGATGCAGCAATTGCCGCAATGAGCATCGTCAATCGCATCACAATGTTCATCTTTAGCATGATAATTGGGCTCGGACATGGCTATCAACCAATGTGTGGTTTCTGCTATGGTGCGAAGCGATATGAACGTGTTAAGGCCGGCTTTTGGTTCT
>ERZ773055.246-NODE-246-length-37052-cov-6.590642_pt1 | contig 37052 bp, 29 predicted proteins | sample MGYA00580515_ERZ773055 | MGnify/ENA primary metagenome ERZ773055 (study PRJEB29015, sample SAMEA2737993) | human oral metagenome | biome: human oral; feature: human-associated habitat; material: dental | place: China | collected 2064 ...
CTTGCGGCGGTCCCCGTGCGGCGGGAAAAGCTCGCGGACATACGCGCGGCGGCCGAGATCACGACGGCGGCGCTGCTCACGGAGGCAGAGACCGGGGCCGAGCGGGAAGAACTGCGGCGGGAAGCGGAGAAGAATTGCGGCTTAGCAGAGCTTATAAACGGCGAAGATAGTAAGCAGACCGGTAGTGCGTTTGCGCAAAGCGAGGCGGCGGAAAGCGGAAAAGCGGCAGAGCATCGGAAGCTTTCTGCGAATGAGCGGTCTCGGTGTGCAGAGTCGGATGTGTGTGCGGATACAGCAGAGCATACCGAGACTTTGCGAGCTGCGTCGTGTGCACCGCAGTGCAGGTATTTGGGCGGCTCCGCAGAGCGCAGCGCGAGCGGAGCGGGCAAGCAGGGCTACGAAGGCACGACGAGTCAAACCGAGGAGATTAACATTGCGGCGGCCGGTGCAACGCCTGCAGAGCTTGCAGACGGAAGCGAAACGGATCAAACAGACCAAGCGGAAAGAACAGAAATATTGGATGCGCTCGAACGCCGCTGCCTTGCGGCCTTGCTCCGCGGGGAGAGTGTGCGCGCGGAACTGCGCGCGGCACATTGTTTGACCAGCCTCTTTGCCGAGCGGGTCAACGAGAAGCTGTATGAGCATTTTCAGGATATTTGCCTTGCGTCCGAGGGAGAGGAACTTTTCCTCATGCCGGATTACCGGGAAGAGCTGGAGACTTTATTGCGGGAGACAGAGAAATGAGTGAGACGGAACGCGCTGTGCCGCGGCGCATCGCACAGGCAATTTTAAATTCCCTGCAGAGCGGCGTGGTGCCGCGCGTCGGCTTGCCGTACATTGCGGTCGGGAGGAAGGAGGAGATTGCGGCGCTGCTTCGCGACACGGAACTCATTGCGGAGGGCGGCGCTTCCTTCCGTTTTCTGATCGGAAAGTACGGCGCAGGCAAGAGTTTCCTCTTGCAGACCATGCGAAACTATGTCTTTGAGCAGGGCTTTGTGGTCGCGGATGCGGATTTATCGCCGGAGCGGCGTTTGCAGGGCAGCAAGGGGCAGGGTTTGGCCACCTACCGCGAATTGATTGCGAACCTCGCGACCAAGACCAAGCCGGAGGGCGGCGCGCTGCGCCTTATTTTAGACCGCTGGGTTTCTCAGGCGGAGCAGGAAGCCGCAGAGGAACAGGGCGGCTTCCGGGAGGACAGCGCTTTCTTTGCGCTCGTCGAAAAAAAGATTGCGGTCGCGGTCGATGCGCTGCAAGACATGGTGCACGGCTTTGAGTTTGCCAAGCTACTGCGGGGCTATTATCTCGCGGGGGTGGAGGGCGACGATGAGAAAAAGGAGCTGATACTTAAGTGGTTTCGCGGGGAGTATGAGAACAAGCGCGAAGCGCGGGAGGCGCTCGGCATCAACCTCATTGTGAGCGACGAGAACTGGTACGATTACATCAAACTCTTCTCGCAGTTCTTTCGCCGCGCGGGCTATGCGGGCACGCTGATTCTGCTCGATGAGGCGGCGAATCTCTGCAAGATACCGAATGCGATTGCAAGGCAGTATAACTACGAGGTGCTGCTCACCATGTACAACGACATGATGCAGGGCAAGGCGCAGCACATCGGCATCTGGATGGGAGCGACGCCGGAGGCACTGGAAGATAAGCGCCGCGGTCTCTTTAGCTACGAGGCACTTTCTTCGCGGCTTGCGGAGAGTCGCTTTTCCCGCGCGGGCAGCAAGGATTTGTTTTCGCCGGTGCTCCGCCTCGAGGCGCTCACGCCGGAGGAGATGCTGGTGCTTACGGAGAAGCTCTCCGACATGCATGCGGCACTCTACGGGGATGCACGGCGCTTCAGCGCCGACGAATTGGAACTCTTTGTGCGGACTTGCTATGCGCGGGTCGGGGCGAGCGCACAGATTACACCGCGGGAGATGACGCGCGACTTTATTTTTCTTTTGGACGCGCTGCACCGTGAACCGGAGAGCAGCATGGAGCAGTTGCTTAAGCCGGAGGAGAGCGGCGAGGCGTTAGAGACGGTTGCGAGCGAGTTAAGGAAAACCGGCGGCGGGGACGATGCGCCCTTTGACTTTTCCTTTTGAGGACAGAGCATGGATATCTTTCGGCGCTATGCGCCCTTCATTCAGGACTTTATTTACCGCGAGCGCTGGCAGTCGCTCCGCGCCGTGCAGAATGCGGCGGGAGATGTGCTCTTTAACAGCGGGGATAACCTGCTGCTCTCAGCGGCCACAGCCTCCGGAAAGACGGAGGCTGCTTTTTTTCCGATTTTAACCTTGCTCTCGGAGGAACCCGCTACCTCGGTCGGTGTACTCTACATTGCGCCCTTGAAGGCGCTCATCAACGATCAGTTTGAGCGCCTCGACCGGCTTTGCGAGCGCGCGGACATACGGGTTACCAAGTGGCACGGAGATGCCTCGCGGAGCGCAAAGGAGAGACTGATCAAACACCCGGAGGGGATTTTACAGATTACGCCTGAGTCGCTGGAAGCCCTGCTTCTCCATCGGAAGGCGGCGGTTCCGACTCTCTTTTCGGATTTACGCTTTGTTGTGATCGATGAGATTCATGCGCTGCTTCGGCAGGACCGCGGGCGGCAGACCTTTTGCCTGATTGAGCGACTCATGCGGCTCTCGGGCTGCAGACCGCGGCGGGTGGGGCTCTCGGCGACCATAGGGAACCCGAAGGAAGTGGGGCGGCTGCTCGCTGCGGGAAGCGGCCGTGCGACCGCGATTCCGCGCATGGAGCCCGGCAAAGAGCATTGGCGCTTATCACTTGAGCACTTTTGGAAGACAGGGCCGCAGTCCGGCACGTCGGATACGCGTTTTCCGACCTTGCCGCTTGACCGTGCGCTTACGAATGCACCACGGGGAGCGGATCCGGGACTCGGCTACATATATGCCCACAGCGCCGGCAAAAAGTGCCTCATCTTTACGAACTCCCGCGAGGAGTGCGAGCTGGTCTGTCAGGAGTTAAGGCAATACTGCGAAGCCATGCGGGAACAAGATCGTTTTCTCATTCACCATGGGAATCTCTCGGCCTCCTACCGCGAGAGCGCGGAGGAGGAGATGCAGCGCGCGGACTCCTTAAAGAGCATCTGCGCGACGGCAACCTTAGAGCTCGGCATTGACGTGGGCAGGCTGGAGCGCGCCTTTCAGCTCGATGCGCCGTTTACGGTCTCCGGTTTTTTGCAGAGGCTCGGCAGAACGGGGCGGCGCGGTGCCCCCGCGGAGCTCTGGTTCGTGATGCGGGAAGAACCCGCGGAAGCGCGGGCTTCCCTCCCCGAGGCCTTTCCCTGGTATCTTTTGCAGGGCATTGCCTTGGTGCAGCTCTACGCGGAGGAGCGCTATGTGGAGCCGCCGGACACGCGGCGCTTGCCCTACAGTCTCCTTTACCACCAGACCATGAGTACACTTGCCTCGGAGGGAGAACTGACTCCACGGGAGCTTGCGCTCCGCGTCTTGACGCTCACGCCGTTTGAACGCATCTCGAAGGAGGAGTACGGCCTTCTCTTACAGCATTTACTCCGCATCGATCACATCAACCGCACGGCGGAAGGCGGGCTCATCATCGGCATCGCGGGAGAGCGTGTGGTGAACAATCATAAGTTCTATGCGGTTTTTCAGGAGAATGTGGAGTACACGGTGCGAACCGGGAGTGAGACTCTGGGAACCATTGTGAAGCCGCCGCCCGCCGGTGAAAAAATCGCGATTGCGGGGCGGGTCTGGGCCGTGGATGAGGTGGATCATAAAGCCCACACCGTGCTCTGCAGCTTAATCAAGGGCAGGGTCCCGGCCTACTTCGGCGATGTTCCGGGCTCGATTGAAACGCGTATTCTGGAGCGCATGCGGAAGGCGCTTCTCGAAGAGCAGATGTATCCCTATCTACAGAGGAATGCGGCGGGGCGGCTTTTGGAGGCGCGAACGCTGGCGGCGCGCACGCGGCTTAAAAAGACCTCGCTCTTACCCCTCGGCGAAAAAATATGGGCGCTCTTTCCCTGGCTCGGAAGTTATGCCTTTCTCGCGCTGGAGCGCTTCTTAAGGCTGCGCTGTAAGGATAGACTCGGCCTGAGAGGATTCACGTCTGCGCGGCCGTATTATATGATGTTTTCGATGGAGGTCGGAGAAGAGGAGTTCTATGAGATTCTGATTGACGAGGCCAAAAAAGAATTTGCGCCGGAAGAGCTGCTCTACGAGCGCGAAGTCCCTGTCTTTGAAAAGTTTGACTGCTATGTCCCGGAGAGCTTAGTGCGGCGCGGCTTTGCGCGCGGCGTTCTGGACATCGAGACCATGCTGCGGCGCGTGCGGGGGCGTTTCACATTGCAAGATTGTGATAGACCTGCTATAACAGGCTGAGAGAAGCCCATGTCGGGCGCTCGGAAAGGAAAGGCGTATGCAGCGGGAATTCAGTGCAAAACAGTCGATTATCACACCGGAGGCCGTATTTATTATCGGAACTTACGATGAGAACGGTGTCCCGAACGCAATGAATGCAGCCTGGGGCATGCAGAGTGACTACGGGGAAATTACCATCCAGCTCGCAAAGCATAAGACCACGGATAATTTGAAGAAGACGGGCGGCTTTACGGTCGCCTTTGCGACCGAGAGCACGGTGGTCATCTCCGATTATTTCGGCATCGAGAGCGGCAACAAGATGAATAAGATCGAAAAAGCGGGCTGTCACGTTCGGAAGAGCGCGCATGTGAACGCGCCCATCATCGAAGAGTATCCGGTCACCTTAGAGTGCAAGGTGAAAAGTTACAGCGATGAGACCGGCCTTTTGGTCGGCGAGATTGTGGCGATGCAGACGGACGAAGCGGTCTTAACGGACGGCAAGGTGGACTATGATAAGCTACGCCCCATCATGTTCGATATTTCGAGCATGAGCTACCGCGTAATCGGGCCGGTGGTCGGAAAGGCCTATCATGACGGCCTGGCGCTGAAAAAGTGAGGAGAGAGATGAATACAGCGAGGGAACGCCATGCGCTTATTTAACGGAACGGATCTCGCGCTGTATTTCTTTTTCTATGCGTTTGCGGCCTGGGTGCTTGAGACTCTGGTTTTCAGTCTGTGGCGGCAGCGCTTTGTGAACTGCGGCATTCTGGATTTGCCGTTGCTACTGTCGCACGGTACATCGATGGTCATTCTGATTATTGTGAGCAGCGGCGACATACCGTACCGCTCGCAGGCCGTGTTTGCGCTTGTCATGACCTTGACAATCGGCTACCTCGGAGAGGGAATTGCGGAGAGAGTGCTTCGCAAAAAGAGGGCAGCGCTCGGCAAGCTCCGGCTGCGCCCTAATTTTAAGCTGCGCTTTCTCTGGGCGGTACTGCTTGCGGCAGTCTATGAGTCGCTGGTCATTGTGGTGCAGCCGCTCTTATTTTCACTGATTTCTCTGTTGCCGCCGCTTATCGTGCATGTCACAGCGCTGGTGCTCTCCGGCCTGCTATTTGTGGATCTTTTGCTCGTCTCGGTGCTTGCGCGGCACTTGCCGACGTCCGCGGAACGGCAGTTTCTGCAGCAACATAAGAAAAAGCTCGGCGAACGGCTCAGTGAGCAGCTCTGGGAGCGGGTGTACCGCAGCTATCCGAGCCTCCGGCAGTCGGAGGGGAGCGGCATCGAGGCCGCGGAACAGGAACTAAAGGCGCAGGGCATTGTCTTCGCGCGGGGCATTAACTTTGAAAAGCTGGTCTGGATGCTGTTTCTCTGTGCTATGATCGGAGACGGCATTGAGACCTTCTATGTCTTTTTCACGGCAGGGGTCTGGATGCGGCGCTCCAGTCTGGTGCTCGGCCCGTTCAGCATTGTCTGGGGGCTCGGCGCCGTTGTGCTGACGCTGGTGCTGTCCCGCATCGAGAGACAGAATGTGTTCAGTATTTTTCTGACCGGCTTTTTCTTCGGCGGCGCCTTCGAGTATCTCTGCTCGGTGTTCACCGAGGCGTTTTTCGGCATGAAGTTCTGGGATTACAGCCGCATTCCGCTGAACATCGACGGGAGAACCAATGTGCCGTTTATGTGCTTTTGGGGGCTGCTCGCGGTGCTCTGGATTCGCTTCGCCTATCCGCCGCTCTCGGCGCGAATTGAGCGGATTAATCCGATTCTCGGTCTGGTGCTCGGTTGGGGTATCGCGGTGTTTCTCGGCTGTGACATGGCTGTCACGGCGGCTGTCATGGTGCGGGCACACGCGCGTATGGCGAAGCCGAAGGCGGAAAATGTCATCGAGGCCTTTATTGACCGCTATTATCCGGATGACAGAGTCCGAAGGCTCTGGCCGAACATGAAATTTTTGAATTCGTAAGGGAGGGTAGAAACCATGCCGTTTCTTATTTTTGTTGTGCTCATGTGGCTCATTATGAAATGCACGGGACTTTTGTTCCGGATAATCGGGAAAGCGTTCAGCCTTACATTCGGCGTTTTGAGCTATTTGCTGCTCGGTGTGATTGGTATCGTTGGCTTTGGCGTAAGTATTCTGGCCGGTGCGGTGGTTATGATCGCCGGAATTCTCGCGTTGATCTTTGTGTTCTTGCTTTAAGATATGACAGCTGGAGGAAGGTAAGGTGCAGGAAAACGGGAAGAAGGCTTTTGAACTGGAGGTTTGCATTGACAGCGTGGAGTCCGGCATTGCGGCGGAGCGGGGCGGCGCCGACCGGATTGAGCTCTGCGGCAGTCTGGAAATCGGCGGCATCACCCCGGGGCTCGGCTTCTTTGAACAGGTGCGGCGGCAGGTGACACTGCCGCTTTTTGTGATGCTGAGACCGCGCTTCGGCGATTTCTGTTACAGCGAGGAGGAATGTCTTGCGCTGCAGGCGGAGGCAGAGCGCTTTGCGGCGGCCGGTGCGGACGGCTTTGTGCTCGGCATATTGAAGCCGAACGGCAGCCTGGACCGTGAGCGGATTGCGGCGCTGATGGAGTACTGCGGCGGCAAGCCGGTCACACTGCACCGCTGCTTCGATCTCTGCAAGGATCCGTTTGATGCGCTTCGCACGGCAGAGGAACTCGGCATTGCGCGCATTCTGACTTCGGGACAGGCGAATACGGCAGTGGAGGGCAGAGAGCAGCTAGCCGCACTGCAGCGAGAGGCAAAGACGGTGCGCCTCATGGCGGGCGCCGGTGTCTCGGCGGAGAATATTCCGACACTTTATCGGGCGACCGGAATTCTCTCTTACCATATGTCCGGGAAGGAAACGGTGGACAGCCCGATGGTATACCGGCGGGAAGGAATCTCGATGGGACTGCCGGGCTTCAGTGAGTACAGCCGGAGCGTGACCTCGGCCGCAAAGGTTGCGCGCGCCCGGGAAGTTTTGGACAACATGGAGCGGGAGAGTGGTCCGTCCGACTGGAGACCGTCACACGAAACAGAGACAGAGATTCAAGCTGCGTTCTTCGCGCGGATGCGGACAAGTGCGGCACTCCGAAGAGGCTACCGGGAGACGCTCGCTATGGCAGGCCCGATGACTGCGGGAGAGAGAGCGGCACTCCGCTATCTCTATGCTGTGCTGCCGGAGGCAGATCTCTGCGGCTATGATTTTTCGCCGGAGACACTGCTCTCCTTCCTTCGCCCGGCGCTTACGCTTTACCGCGAGCGGGCAGAGGTACGGGCTCTTCCGGAGAGCTATTTCCTCCAATATGTGCTGCTGCCGCGTGTGAACAACGAGGAGCTCCGCCCGGTGCGGGAAAAGCTCGCGGCGTGCATTGCCGCGCATCTCTGGGAGAACGGCGAGGAAGCACTGACCGGCACGGCGCTTGCACGCGCGGTCAATTATGCTTGCGCAGCAGAGGGCAGCTATGTGTCGAGCGACGGCAGAACCATTTCCGCGGCCGGCTTTTTGGAGTCCGGGCAGGGGCGCTGCGGCGAGGAGTCGGTTTTTTATGTCAATGCGCTTCGCGCAGTTGGCATACCGGCGCGCCAGGTCTATGCGCCGTGGTGGGCGCACTGCGAGGACAATCACGCCTGGGTCGAGTACTGGGTGGACGGCACCTGGCACTTTGCGGGGGCCTGCGAGCCGGGCGAGCTGGATGACACGGGCTGGTTTGTCGCGGCAGCAGGTCGCGCCATGCTCGTGCACTCGCGTTTCTACCCGCTGTTGCCGGGCGGAAAGGCAGCGCTCGATGCGGCAGCACTTCGGAATGAGGAAACGATCGGCGAATACAACGGCTTACTCTACTTAAACCAGCTGTCCCGCTACGCGGATGCGGTGAAGCTCCGCATTCAGGCGGACACAGCCGAGCGGGTCACACTCTATCTCTTAAACAGTGCGGGACTCAGGATGATTGCGACCTTTGTGCCGGAACCGGGCAGGGAAAAAGAACTCTCGCTCGGACAGGGCAGTGTTTACCTGCGCTTTCAGGGAAAGCAGGGGACGCGCGCCGCGATGCAGGATCTCCGGAGCGGCAGTCAGCGCATTGCGGAGTCCGAATGCGAAACAGAGGCAGCCGAGCAGGCCTTTCGCTTCTTCGCGCCGAACGGCGTGCGCACCGCACCCAGGCAGACCGCAGAAGAGCAGGCACTGGGACGCGAAAAGTATGCGCGCTGCAATGAAAAGCTGCAGGCAAAGCGCGCCGCGCGGCGCGACCGCACGGCGGTCTTTTTGCGGCGCGCCGTGACGCCGGAAGAGCGCATGTACCGGCGAGCATTTCTCGCCTCGCTCTCGGAAAAGGATATGATCGACGTGCGGGAAGAATTGCTGGAGCCCGAGTATCAGGCTGCCATGCGACACCGGAAGCGAGTGCCGGTCGCAGCCTTTCTCGAGGGCATACTGCCGGAGCGTTTCGGCCTTGAGCCGCTCGCAGCGTTCCGCGGGGAAAGTACGGCAGCGGTGCTTGCGGCGGCGCAGCGCAGTCTCGCAAAAGGCAGTCGGAGCGAGGCGGAAATGCTCACGGCGCTTCGGACACTCCGCGGCAGCGGCATTGCGGTGAGGCGCAGGGAAGAGGACGGCGCGCCGCTCTACTTTGAGGGCGGGGCTTTCCATCCCTTCTGCGCGGAGGATGTCGCGCGGAATGTGCTGCTGCTCCGAAAGGGCGATGCAGAGCTCCGCTACGAGCAGCACTGGACGCTCTACGGGAACGAAAAAGAGCTGGATCTCGAGAAGAGAGCGTGGGAGGGGAATTGTCTCACCTTGCAGCTGCCGGACGGCGACTATGAACTTTTCACCGAAAAGCGCCTGCCGAACGGTAACGCCTACGGAAAGCGGGTTGCTTTTACGCTCGCGGGCGGCGCGGAAAAGGAGCTTACGCTAAGTTTCCCGGAAGTTCGCGCGGAGGAGCTGCTCGGCGACATCCGGCTGCCGGTAATCGGCGGGATTGAAAACGAAAGTCCTTTTGCGATGGAATTCCTGCTTATTCCCGGTGAAGAGCCGAGCGAACACATCGCAAACGAAATTCTGGCGGAGCGTGACGCGCTGCGGGCGCTATGTGCAGAAAAAAAGCTCTCCCTGCGCTTTTTCCTGAAAGAGGAAGCGGCGGCAGAGAGAGGCAGTTGTAAAGCACTGAAACAGATTTTCCCGGAGGCTTTTTATCGCCTCGCGGATTTCGATGCCTGCGGGGAAACCCTCGCGAGAAAGCTGTTCCTCGAGCCCGGGCAGCTGCCCCTCAGCATTCTGAGAAGAGGCAGAGAGAGCGCTGTCTTTTCGACGGCCGGGTACCGGGTCGGACTTATTGACCTCATGCTGGAGCTCCGATCGGTCGGCGAGAAGAGCGCGTCTTCTCTTTGAGACGCGTCAGCATGAGAACATCGCCCGCCAGAATTTCGGTCTGACCGTTCGGAATAATACTTTGATTACCGCGTTGGATGAGAAAAATAATCTCTCCGCGCGGTAATTTTATGTCCCGAATGCGGCAGTGGAGATATTCGCTCGACTTGTCGATCTCAATCTCCGAGAGCTGCATGGCGTTTCGCGTCTGGATCGCGGGGGCGCAGAGAATCAGAGAGTCGCCTGCTTCCAGCAGTGTGCTGCCCTTCGGAATCAGCTTTTGCTCGCCGCGCACAATGAGAAGAAACAGGAACTGGAGCGGCAGGGAAAGCTCGAAAATGCGTTTCCCGACCCACTCATTGTCCTCGGCGAGTGTGAGCTGAATGAACTGCACCGGCAGCTCCTCGCTGTAGTCGGTGAAAGTCTTCATGACATCGTTGCTCCAGTCAATCATGTCAAAGCGCTGCGCTGCGGCGGGCAGGAGACTGCCTTGTAAAAGAAGCGAGAGCAGAACGACAAAGAAGATGATGTGGAAAAAGTGCGTGTCGCTCTTTAAGGTCTGCACCGCCATAATCGCAAAGACAATCGAGGAGGCTCCGCGGAGTCCCGCAAAGGAAATGAGGCGGCTCTGTCCCTTGCTCGCGCGAAACGGCAGAAGCAGGAGTTTCACCGCGAGCGGGCGCGCAATCAGGGTGAGGAACAGAAACACCGAGACCGCGGAGACCAGAACACCCGGGAGCAGCGAGGGCGTCGCGAGCAGGCCGAGCAGGAAAAAGACCGCTATCTGCATGAGGCCGGTCAGGCCGTCAAAGAAGTGGACAATGTTCTTCTTGCCGCTCATTTTCACATTTCCGAGGATGATGCCGGTCAGGTAGGTCGAGAGATAGCCGTTGCCGCCGAGCGCCGCGGAGAGCGCATAGGAAAAGAGCGCAATGCCCGCGATGAAGATAACGTCGAAACCGTCTACCTCAAAGGAAACGCTCTTTAAAATGCGGTAGGACAGAAGGCCGCAGAGCACGCCGATTGCGATGCCGAAGACAAGCTGCGCGGTCAAGAGGCGGAGTATGCTGCCGACATCGGCTTTGCCGGTCAGAAAGGAGAGGCAGACCAGTGTCAGCATGTAGGCCATCGGGTCGTTACTGCCGCTCTCGAGTTCCAGAATCGAGGCGGTATTCTCTTTTAAGTCAAGTTTCCGGGAGCGGAGCACCGAGAAGACGGAGGCCGCGTCCGTGCTGGCGAGGGTTGAGCCGGTCAGAAAGCAGAGCCAGAGCTCGCGCCGAAGCAAGAGAAAGAGGAAGAGCCCGAGAAAGAGAGCGGTCAGAAACACGCCCGCCGTCGACAGCAGTATGGATTGGCGCGCCACCGGGCGCGCCATTTTCCAGTTGGTGCCGAAACCGCCGTAAAACATGATGAAAATCAGGGCGACGGAGCAAACCGTCTCTGAGAGCGCAAAGTTATTGAAGGAAATGCGCGCAAAGCCGTCGCTTCCGAAGGCCATTCCGAGGAGAATAAAGACAAAGAGAGTCGGAATGCCGAAACGGAACGAGATTTTATTGAAGAAGATACAGGAAAAAATAATCAGTGTAATCAGCAGTAAATTGAAATTCATGAGCACGGTTCCTTTGCGCCCGCGTCAGAGAAAGAGCGAGAGATCCGGTTTTTCAAAGCGCAGTGCATCGCGGAAGTCGGGGTGTGAAATCGCAATCATGGCCTTGCGTCGCTCGGCGAGGCTCTTGCCCGCGAGATGCGCAATGCCGTACTCGGTTGCGACTGCCTCAATCAGCGTGCGCGGTGCGGAGACCGTGCTGCCGCCCGGAATAAAGGGGAGTATGTTCGACTTCCGGACGCCGTCCTTCGTGAGGCGGGAGGAATTGATGCAGATATAGCCGCAGCCGCCCGCCGAGCGGAACGCGCCCTCGAGAAAGTCCATCTGGCCGCCGATGCCCGAGAGCTGCATGCCGTTTGCCGACTCGGCGTTCTCCTGCCCCATGAGATCCACCTGTACGCCGCCGTTAATGCTGATGACACGGCTCAGTTTCCCGATGCGCGCCGGGTCGTGGATGTAGTCGATCGAGTCGGGGCGGAACAAGTCCGGGTTCTCGCGGAGCCAGTCGTAAAAGTCAGAGCTGCCCATCGCGAGATTAAAGCTGCTGCGCCCGGTGTCGAACTCCTTTCTTGCATTCGTGAGCTTACCCGCGAGATACAGCTTCCGATAGGCGTCGCTGATGGTGCCGGTGTGGCAGCCGAGGTCTTTTTTGTCGGAGTCCGCGAGGGCAGAGGCAATCGCAAACGGAACCGTGCCGACGCCGAGCGAGAGTACGGCGCCGTCCGGAATCTCGTTCACCACGAGCTCCGCAATTCTTCGGTCAATCTCCGAAGGCGCGCGGTAAGTGCGCTCGGCCAGCGGCGCGTGTGTGCCCTCGACTATCATATCTGCTTCATCGAGGCGGCAGAGGTTGGAGCCGTCCACACCCGGCAGGAAGGGAAGGTGCTCGTTGATCTCAAAGATGACCGTTTTTGCGCAGTCAATGATGGTCTTCCAGAGGTAGCAACCCGTGCCGAGACTCACATTACCCTCGGCATCCGGACGGGATACCGGGACAAAGGCGACATCCGAGCGGAATTTTCCCTGCCGGTATAAAAACGGAACCAGGCGGAGGGCAATCGGCACAAAGGCAATGCGCCCCGCGCGGTACTGTTTCCGCTCGTAGTCGCCGAGGTGAATGCTCTCATAGCGGAAGGACTGTCCCTCCGGATCGGCCTCGAGGACTGCAATGTTCGGAGCGATGACCAGACCGCCGCGCACGGTCACATGGCGGACGGAACCTGTGCGCGCGGCAAGCGCGTTGTCCAGAAGTTCGGGAAAACTGCCGCCGAAACCGTAGTCGATATAATCACCGTCCCGCACGGCGGCGACAGCCTGCACGGGAGAGACATAAGTTGCTGCTCGCATCATATTGTGAAAATCTCCTTTTTTTATTGTCAGAATAGCGGGAAAGCCGTGGAAAGTCAACGCAGACGGCTTACAGAAGCGGGAATAAGCTTGACTAAAGTAAATAAAAGCCATAGAATGTTGATATAAAACAGATTCAATAGTACAAGATTACGAATGAATTTCGGGAAATAAACAGAAGAGTGATTGCGCCGTATGAGCAAAACGAGAGAGACCGGACCGAAAGGCAAACATTTGAAAGAAAAAGCGGAGAGGAAAGAAAGCATGAGTTATCGTTGCAGTGATATTCGTGACTGTGAGCGGGATTTGCGCGTGCTACAAAGAGCGCTGCGAAATAACGGACAACCGGGGCAGCGCATCCGCACACCTGTGGCGAGCGGACACGCGGGAGATGAACAGGATGAAAGAGCATATCCGGTCGAAGAGAGCCTGCGGGCATGGATGCGACAGAAAACAAGCTCGCGGCAATGCGGGGGGAAGATGACGCCTACCACGAGGATGATGATGACTGAGAGACAGAAAACAGCTGGAATATCCCGGCAAAATACAGCGGGAGAAACGCAGGATAAGCACTTTTTTCAAGGAACGGCTGCTTGCCGGGAAGCGAAAAGCGGTTGCCCGGTTTCGCACAGTATAGCGGAAGTCCGGCAGCGGGAGATACCCGGTCATGAGATACCGGATTTGCTTCGCTACCTCGCTCTGTATCGGTGGGGGCTGCTATGCGAGGGAAATACGGATGAAAGTTGCCTTCTGATGAGATAAAAAGCATAGGAAGGGAAAGCAAGCGTTGCAACCGAATCGCGGCATGCCGGATGAAAATCTGAGTGCGTAGATGACAGGAAAGCTTGAGCGATAAAGCATAAGAATTCCGGGAAATAATTCCGGATTGGTTATCAGGATTTTGGAAATTCTCTTTTGAATCAGAACTTGTAATAGGAGAACCGTACACAATGCTTCTTATCAAAAATCTGGAGACGCCAAGATTAACGCTTCGTTCTTGGCGGAAATCCGACAAAGACTTTACCTTATCTCTGTGGGGTGACAGAGAAAACGGAAAGTACATGAGTGATCCTGTTCGTGAGAATATGGACGAAGCGTATCTCAAATGTGTCGACGAGATGGAGGACAATCCGGAGGGATATTATCTGCTTGCCGAACGGAAAGCGGATGCGATGCCTGTCGGAACTTGCTGTATATTCCCCGAAAACAGGAATTATGATATTGGGTATTGCATTGCAAAGGAATACTGGAGAGAGGGCCTCGGAACCGAGATGGTCGATGCCATCCTTCGCTGGGTGAAAGCGGAAGGCGGGAGGTCCGTTACGGGAGAAGTGGCCGATGGTAATCTCCCGTCAATCGCGCTTCTTCGCAAATTCGGGTTTACGGAGGACAGAGAGACGCGCTATAAAAAGTGGGGCGAAGAGACTTATTTTGACGCTCATTATTATAAGTTGAACTTAGACGGCGCTGCCGATTCCGTTACAGTGTAGACTCTGTCGTTATCAGGGACGAAAGCCTCTTTTCCTTCGCGAGGTAACGCGCTTTCGTGACGAACCGGTAGCGTTCAGGGCTCTGTTCGGTTGCCGCTCATGCAACAGGCAAAGGAGTGGCGGGAGCCGAAAAGCGCTGCATCGAACCTAAGCGGATGAAATTTCAGCTTTTGTTGCCGTAATCACGGTTTTTTGCGGGAGATATGCTATAGTGGAACGGTAAGGACGAACAAACTACTTTGGAGGCATATCCATGGATAAAATCATAGATTTCAGAAAAACAGTGTACGAGCTCGCAACGGAGTACCCGGAATTCAAGGAGATTATGGCGAGTGTCGGCTTCAAGGAGATCACGGAGCCGGAAATTCTGGCTTCGGCGGGGAAGGTGATGACGGTGCCGAAGGGCTCCCGCATGAAGGGCATCCCGATGGAGAAGATTGTGAAGGCCTTTGAGGCGAAGGGATTTCAGGTGAGCGGAGCAGACGGCGCGCCGGTGCCGCCGACGCCTCCCACGCCGCCGACTGCCCCTGTTAAGCCGCCGGTACCGCCGACTGCACAGTACAATTTTCCGAATGCGAAACCGGAGAGAGCGGAGGCATTGAAGAGCTATCTCACGCGTCTCAGTCAGGGTGAGTCGCTCGACACGGTGCGAGAGGATTTTCGGAAAGAGTTCCACTCGGTCGAAGCGTCCGAAATCATGCAGGCGGAGCAGCAGCTCATGAAGGACGGCATGCCGCTCGAGGAAGTGCAGAAGCTCTGCGATATTCACTCGGCGCTGTTCCACGGGGCGACCAAGGAAGAGCGGATTGCAAATGCTGAGCGAGAGGTCGCGGCGTCTATGATTCGCATTGCCGACCACGAGAAGGCGGAGCAGCAGGCGCAGTACGGCGACAAGAATGCGCTCGCAGCCAAGCTGATTGCGATTCCGGGACATCCGCTCGAGACTCTGACGCGGGAAAATCAGGCGCTTTCCCAGCGCATCGAGAGCTTCCGCGATGCGGCCAAACTCGGCGTCTCCTTAAGGGATGCGGTGCACGCAATCCGCGAGGTCACGGTGCACTACGCAAAGAAGGGCGACTTGCTCTATCCGCTGTTAAAGGTAAAATATGATGTGACGGGTCCGTCCTCCGTGATGTGGACGGTGGACGATGAAATCCGCGATGAGTTGGGGCGCCTTGATAAGGCAGAGGTCGAGGACGATGCCTGGAAGGCGGCGGCAGAGGCTGTCGTGCGGCGCGCGGACGAGATGATTTACAAGGAGACCAACATTCTTTTCCCGATTTGCGCCGTGAATTTCACGGAGGATGAGTGGAAGCAGATTTACCGCGATTCCAAGGACTATGAGAACTGCCTCGGCGTCGTGAGCAAGGTCTATGAAGCGGCAGAGGAAGATAAGCCTGCGGCAAAGGAGACAGAAGTGCAGATCTCGGTCGACACAAGTGAGACAAAGCGCCGCAGTTCTTCCTTTGTCGGCGAGATTGTGATGCCGGGCGGTCATCTAAAATTGGATCAGCTCGAGTGGCTGTTGAATACGATTCCGATGGAAATCACCTTTGTCGACGCCGACAACATCAACCGCTATTTCAACGAGAACGAGGGCCAGAAGGCATTTAAGCGCCCGAAGATGGCGTTGGACCGCGAAGTGTTCTCCTGCCATCCGCCGAAGGTAGAGCCGCTGGTGCGCCAGATTATCGGGGAGTTCCGCGCGGGACGGCAGAGCAGTGTCTCGATTTGGGCCGAGAAAGGCGGAAAGACCATGCTGGTCAATTACCGCGCCGTGCGGGATGCGGAGGGCAACTATCTCGGCACTGCCGAGTTTGTGCAGGATATGGAATTTGCAAAGAGACATTTTCAGCAGGGAGGTGAGAAGCAGGATGATTAAGGTGTACGGGATGCCGAGCTGCCCGGATTGCGCGGAAGTTGCGGCAAACATCAAGGCGAGCGGCAGAGAGAGCGAGTTTGAAATCATCAATATCGGCGAGCATGTGGCCTATCTGAAGGCGTTTTTACAGCTTCGCGACCGCGAGGAGGCATTCCGGCCGGTCAGAGAGGGCGGGTATGTCGGCATTCCCTGCTTTGTCCGGGAAAACGGAGCGGTGACGCTGGATCCGGCGGAATTCGGTCTCTGAGGGGGCTTGACATCTGTCGCAGACTCTGGCAAAATAGGAGCAGTTATTGATTTTGTAGATGAAATCAAACCCTAAGGAGGTAGTGCGATGGAATATCGTTTCACAAAAGCTAGTTTTGAGAAGGAAGTTCTGGAGTCCAAGGAGCCGGTGCTCATTGACTTCTACGCGGATTGGTGCGGCCCCTGCAAGATGATGGCGCCGGTGGTTGAGAAGCTCGCGGAGAAGTACGAGGGCAAGGTCAAGGTCGGCAAGGTCAACTCGGACGATGAGCCGGAACTTGCACAGATGTTCCAGGTCATGAGCATTCCGAACTTTGTCATCATCAAGGACGGCAAGGTTGTGGATCGCGTGATCGGCGCAGTGCCGCAGCAGGCACTGGAGGAGAAGCTGGACGCACAGCTTTGAGGTGAAAGCGGACAGACGGCGCCGCACTGTGGATGATTACCACAGTGCGGCGCTTTTTCTGTTCCGGAAGAGACGGAATCTGAATTGTGTACAAATTCCTGATAAGTTTTGGGGATTTTCTGTGCAAAATTCGGCATATGTTAAAATGGGGTGGTAAGTTTATGTTGTCCTTGCTATAATGAGGACACTAAAAATCACAAAGGGGGTAACTTAGCATGAATATACGCGACATTATCCTCCCGAGAGAGAAGACAAAAAACCTCAGATGGTTTGATGTCATCATCATCACCCTGATTCTCTTCGGGAAGTTTATTGTCATCTCCACGCAGATGTACCTCGCGACCCTGAAACCGGCCGTTGAGGCGGCTGCGACAGCGGTCACGGAAGCTGCAACGGAGGTCGCGGAGACAACAACAGATGTGGCAACCGAGGGAGCCGCCTACTCCAGTAACCTGAGGTATCAGGCGACCATGCTGGCGATTGTCTTCATCTACCTCTTTATCCGGAACTTTGACTTCAAGCAGATCAAGTTCAGGCTGAACTGGAAGATTATCCCGCAGTACCTGGTGCTCTTCATCATCATGGGCCTCAGCGCAGACATTCTGTATCTGATTTTCGACAACGGCTACAACTACTTCTCGGCGGAGAGCCTGAGCCATATCAACCTGCTCTCGGTATTCCCGAAGTTTGCGGCGCTCTCCAAGGTCGCGATTATTTACGCGCTGCTGAACGCGTTCTATGAGGAGTTCTACTTCCTCGGCCTGCTCGGCACCGTGCAGGAGAAGTACAAGTGGGGCACCCTGGTGTTCTCGACGATTATCCGCGCTTCGTTCCACACCTACCAGGGTATGGCTTCGGCGCTCATCATCGGTATCTTCTTCGGTCTGCTCTACTATGTTTCCTACCACAAGTTCATCAAGAACCTGCTCCCGATTGTGCTGGTTCACTCGATGGCGGATATGTTTGGATCGGGCCTCATCTACCTGATTTCCCAGTGGTAATCACTTTCGGCAAAGAAAAGCGCTCTGCATCGCTGCAGAGCGCTTTTTGTATGCGTTGTTTGCGGGGACACTCAGTCAGAGAGTAAATCCGCCGGATTTCTGCCCTGGATACCGGGCTTCGTCATGGTGTAGGGATCGAGGATGGTTTTCAACTGCTCCTCGGAGAGCAGCTTCTTCTGCAGAATCAGTTCGCGGACGGACTGGTTGGTGCGGAGCGCTTCCTTTGCGATGTTCGCCGCAGTCTCGTAACCGACATAGGGGCAGATGGCGGTGATGATGCCGATGGAGCTCTCGACCATCTCGCGGCAGTGCTCTTCGTTTGCCGTGATGCCGACGATACAGTTGTCGACAAGGGTCTGAACGGCGTTGCTGAGGGTCTGAATCGACTCGAAGAGGTTATAGAAGATAATCGGCTCAAACGCGTTCAGCTCAAGCTGACCTGCCTCGGCCGCCATGGTAATCGTCACATCGTTTCCGATGATGTTGAACGCGACCTGGTTCACGACCTCGGGGATAACCGGGTTAATCTTGCCCGGCATAATCGAGGAGCCGTTCTGCTTTGCGGGCAGGTTAATCTCGCAGAAGCCGGTGCGCGGGCCCGAGGACATGAGGCGAAGGTCGTTACACATCTTCGAGAGGTTCACGGCGCAGCTCTTCACGATGCCCGAGACCATCGCATAGCTGTCGAGGTTCTGGGTCGCGTCGATGGTGTCGTAGCTCTGCACGAGTTCCTCGCCGGTGATTGTCGACATGTTCTTGACGACGCGGTGGAAGTAGGTCGTGTCGGCGTTTAAGCCGGTGCCGATTGCCGTGCCGCCCATGTTGAGGGAGCGGATTTCTTCTTTTGCGTTGTCAAAGCGGCGAATGTCGCGGCCGATGGCGCTCGCATAGGCGTGGAACTCCTGGCCGAGACGAATCGGCACAGCGTCCTGGAGCTGCGTGCGGCCCATCTTGATGACAGCGTCGAACTCATCGGACTTCTCAAGCAGTGCCTTTTCGAGGCGCTTTAACTGAATCTGTGCGCGGCGGAGCAGCGTGAGAGCCGCCATTTTGCCGCAGGACGGGAACACATCGTTGGTCGACTGGCCGAAGTTCACATGGTCATTCGGGTTCACAATGCTGTAGTCGCCCTTGGTGCCGCCGAGAATCTCGATGGCGCGGTTTGCGATGACCTCATTGGCATTCATGTTGAGAGAGGTGCCGGCGCCGCCCTGAATCGGGTCGACAATGAACTGGTCGTGTAGCTTGCCGTCGATGATTTCGTCGCAGGCTTTGACGATTGCGCTTGCGCGCTCCTTCGAGAGCTCGCCGACCTCAAAGTTCGTGATGGCAGCGGCCTTCTTGATCTGGGCAACGCTGACAATGAGCTCCGGATGCATCTTGAGCCCGGTGATGTTGAAATTCTCATGTGCGCGGAGCGTCTGCACGCCGTAATAGACGTCAATCGGGACTTCTTTTTCACCGATCGAATCGTGCTCCAGGCGATACCCTTCTCTTACTTCCGTCATGGTAAAACCTCCCTAAATAGGTTTTTTGAAGTGCTTGTCTTCAGTCTAACAGAGCGCTATACTATTCACAAATATCAATAAAGTGATATGAGATATTTGAAAAAAGAAATGTAACTGTCGACAGATAAAAAGGAGAAAAATGTCAGGCGAAGATATGTTTCAGGGCATGCGCTATGTCTATGAAGTATACCGGGAGATGAGTTTCTCACGCGCGGCAAAGAAACTCTTTATCTCCCAGCCCTCGCTCAGCAATGCGGTCCGAAAGACCGAACAGCGGCTCGGCGCGCCGCTCTTTGACCGGAGCACGAATCCGATCGGTCTCACCGATCTCGGGCGGGAATATATTCGCGCGGTCGAACTGATTCTCGACGTGGAGAACGGCTTTGCGACCTATGTGCACGACCGGAACGCCCTGCAAAACGGGGCGGTTTCGATCGGCGGGACCAATGTCTTCACCTCGTATGCGCTGCCGCCGCTGGTCTCCCAGTTCACCGAGCAGTTTCCGCAGATTCACATTGAGCTCGTGGAGGCCGTGACCTCGGAACTGAAGGAGAGGCTCTCGGACGGCTCGCTGGATCTGCTGATCGACAACACCGAGCTGAATGCCGCGGCCTATGAGAAAAAGTTCTTCCGCGAAGAGCATCTCCTTCTCACGGTGCCGAAGGCGCTTGCGGTTAATGAGAGAGTGCGGAACTACGCACTGACCGCAGAGGATATCAAGCGCAACGCGCACTTAAATTCCCGCATTCCCCCGGTGCCGCTGCAGGAATTCCGGGAGGAGCGCTTTCTTTTGCTCCGCGAGGGCAATGACACGAGAGAGCGGGCGGACCGGCTCTGCCATGAGGCCGGATTTTCACCGAAGCTGCGGCTTGAGCCGGAGCAGCAGGTGACAGCGTATAACTTCTCCTGCTACGGCATGGGCATCTCGTTCAACGGCGATGTTTTGATTAAACATGTCCCCGATGACACCAACCTTTGCTTCTACAAGCTGAACGCGCGGGAGGCCGTGCGCGAAGTCAATTTCTATTTCCGCCGGAATCGCTACATGTCGCGGGCGGTGCGAGAGTTTCTCAAACTTGTGTAAGCATAAGTCTATAAGAGGTATAGTTTTTGGATGATAACAAGTGATTTCGAATTAGAACTGGCGGGAGAAGCGGGGTTTATGCTATTCTGAAGCAATTCAAGAAATCTATTCCGGTAGGAGGTGAATGATTGAATCCGAACACACAACTTCTGATTCTGCGCGGCATTCAGCTGTTTTCGCTGCTGCTGATCGGAATCTTTGTCTATGTGATGGTGAAAGAGCCGCGTACGCTCTGGAGCGGGGTTAGCTTTCTGTTCGCGCTTGCGGGACTCGGCATCCTATTCCTGTTGCTGATATTCCGCTATTCGGACTGGCTGCAGGCGCATACGCCGATCCGTTTTTTGCTCTTGCTGCTCATGATTCTTTTCATGCTGGCGGTCCTGCTGTTTCCGTTGCTGCTGGTGCTTACCTTTTTCATTCAGGGCATACAGGTGCTGCGGCGCGAAGGACTGCGCCCGCAGAACTTGCTGTCACTGCTCTTTGCAATCTTACTCTTTGCCTATCTGATTTTCTGGCCGCAGCTTGGTGACTGGCAGAGTAACTTCGCGGGCAGAACGGTCTATGCGATTGTGGGACTTTGGATTGCGTACGGACTGCTGCTCTTTGCAATCTATGCCATCTCCGCACTGCTGAATCTGATACACCGGCGAGACAGTCAGAACTTCGATTATATTGTCGTGCTGGGCGCGGGCATCCGGGGGGAGCGTGTTACACCGCTGCTCGCGGCGAGACTGGACCGCGGCATTGCCCTTCTAAAAAAGAATAAGAAAGCACTGCTCATTCTGTCGGGCGGACAGGGACCGGGGGAAGATATCACAGAGGGCGAGGCCATGGCGCGTTATGCGCTGTCAAGGAGGGTTCCGCCGGAAAAAATACTGGTCGAAAAACAATCGAGAAATACGAGACAAAATCTGGAATATTCCAGAGAACTGATGGAGCGAACCCATCCGCGTGTTGCCGTGGTGACGACGAGTTATCATGTGTTCCGGGCCTTGCTCCTCGCGCGACGGATGCATCTTCCGTGCAAGGGGTTCGGGGCAAAAACCAAGTGGTACTATACGCTGAATGCCCTGATTCGCGAGTATGTGGGTTATGTTAGTTTAAGCTATCGTTTGCATATCTTTGTCTTGGTACTTTTGTCCAGCCTGGTACTTCTTGCGAATATTTTGCCGAGATATTTGCACTAAGCGCTGTTAGAGATTTCAAAATAAGTTTATTTTGCACTTTCCGGAAAAGACGCTAAACTATAGACAATGAATTTCAACTTAGGAGGTAAGAATGATGTTTGGTACAAAGCAGCTGTTTAAGCTTGGTCTGTTTATCGGTGGTACGGTGTTCGGTACGGCAGGTATCACGATTCTGAAGTCGAGAGACGCAAAGTGCGCTTACACGCACGCAACCGCAGCGGTGCTCCGCGGCAAGGACTGCGTGATGAAGACCGTCTCCACGCTTCGCGAGAACTGCGATGACATCTATGAGGATGCAAAGGATCTGAACGAGCGCCGTTATGCAGCGGATGCGGAGAGAGCTTACCAGGAGGCAAAGGCTCTGGTTGAGGAGCACGAGGCAGCGACGGAAGCATGAGATATACGATACGCCACGAATCCAGACGCGTAATGCGTATCCACCTCGCGGGGACGCGTATGTCCCTCGGCGAGGCGGATATTCTGGAGTACTACCTGCGTGACCTGCCGTTTGTGGAAGATGTCAAGATCTTCGAGCGGACGGGCGACGCAATTGTGAAGTACAATCGGGAGGCGGACCACAGAGAGCGGCTTTTAGACGCTCTCTGTGGTTTTTCATACCAGGATGAATACGCGCTCTCGTTAGTGCCCGAAGACAGCGGACGCGCACTGACACGCCACTACCAGGACAAGCTGTTCTGGAAGGTTGTGGGACGTGCGGCGACCATGTTGCTCCTGCCGGCGCCGGTGCGTGCGGTCTGGACAACGGTCAAGAGTCTCCGCTATGTGGTGCACGGCCTCGGCTGCCTGCTGACGCGCGGCCTCGAAGTGCCGGTGCTGGATGCGACCGCAATCACGGCCTCTATTCTTCGCAGTGACTTTGACACGGCTTCTTCGGTCATGTTCCTCTTAGAGCTCGGTGAGATTCTCGAGGAGTGGACGCACAAGAAGTCGGTCGGCGATCTGGCGCGCGCCATGAGCCTCCAGGTCGAGAAGGTCTGGATGAAGACCGAGGGTGCCGATGTCCTGATTGATGTGAAGGATGTACAGGTCGGCGACCGCATTGTGGTTCGCACCTCGAACGTGATTCCGCTCGACGGCACGGTGCTCGATGGCGAGATGACCGTGAACCAGGCTTCGATGACAGGTGAATCCGTGCCGGTCGAGAAGCACGCGGGTGCCTATGTCTATGCCGGCACTGTCGTCGAAGAAGGCGAGTGCGTGATTCAGGTCGCAAAGGCAAAGGGCAGCGGTCACTACGACAAGATTGTTAAGATGATCGAGGAGTCCGAGAAGTTAAAGTCCAACACCGAGGCGAGAGCCTACCACCTTGCGGACAGCCTGGTGCCGTACTCGCTTGGCGGTGCGGCGCTGACCTTCCTGCTCACGAGAAATGTGGCAAAGGGTCTGGCGTTCCTGATGGTTGACTTCTCCTGCGCGCTGAAGCTCTCGATGCCGCTCGCTGTGCTCTCCGCAATCCGCGAGGCGGGTGACCGGAAGATCTCTGTGAAAGGCGGAAAGTTCATGGAGGCGATTGCAGAGGCCGATACGATAGTCTTTGATAAGACAGGCACGCTGACCCGTGCGACGCCGACTGTCATGCAGATTGAGACCTTCGGCGACATGGAGGAATCCGAGGCGCTGAAGATTGCAGCCTGCTTAGAGGAGCATTATCCGCACTCGATTGCCAATGCGGTCGTCGCAGAGGCAAAGAAGCGCGGCATCCGCCACAAGGAGATGCATTCCAAGGTGCAGTACGTTGTCGCACACGGCATTGCCTCCGAGATTAACGGAAAGAAAGCCTTCATCGGCTCCTATCACTTTGTCTTTGAGGATGAGAAGTGCAAGCTCTTAAAGCGCGACGAGAAGAAGCTCGAAGCGCTGCCGGACGAGTACTCGAAACTCTATCTCGCAATCGACGGCAAGCTCTGCGCAGTCATCTGCATCTTTGATCCGATTCGCGAAGAGGCACCGGAGATTATCGACGGCCTGCGGAAACTCGGCATTTCGAAGATCTGCATGATGACCGGTGATGCGGAGAAGACAGCGGCGGCTGTGGCCGCACAGTTGCACCTCGACGAATTCCACGCGGAAGTTCTGCCGGGCACCAAGGCAGAGTTCGTGCGGAAGGAACACGCGGCGGGCCGCAAAGTCATCATGATCGGCGACGGCGTGAACGATACCCCGGCGCTTTCCGAGGCGGATGTCGGCATTGCGATTTCAGACGGCGCAGCGATTGCACGCGAGGTCGCGGATGTCACGATTGCGGCCGATAATCTGCGCGAGCTGGTCTTCCTACGGAAGCTCAGCATGGCGTTGATGCGCCGCATCCACTCGAACTACAACTTTATTATCGGTTTCAACGCGCTGCTCATAGCGCTCGGTGTCGGCGGTATTTTGCCGCCTGCGACCGGCGCACTCCTGCACAACGGCTCCACCATCGTGACAGGCTTAAAGAGCATGACCAACCTGCTCGACGAGGAAGAGAGCGCGTAAGGCGAAGCGTTAAAAAACAGAAGAAGTATGAAAAAAGTCCGCCGGACAACATGAGAGTGTTGTCCGGCGGACATTTTCGTTGCGGCTGTACTATGACTATTTCATTGTGGCTGGATGAAACGCAGACATCGTCTGCTCGATGAGAAAGGAGAGTCTCAGGCAATCGGAAGATTGCTGGAGGTTCCTTTGCATGGTATACGAAAGTAGAATGATGGGTATCCGAAAGTGGAATAATAGGTGTCCGAAAGTAGAATATTCAGACCTATTCATTGACTTTCACTTAAAAATATATTAATAATTGAATAAAGAGATAGAATACAGACACTATATACAATATATTTGCAGCTTTGTGCTGTTCTTTTGGAGAGAAGCATCACAATGAGAAAGCTAGTGCGTATTCTGGCAGTGATTCTGACGGCTTGCAGCTTATTCGCTACGACGACGACCGATGCGCATGCAGAAGTGTATTACATGTATGATCGGATTACCCCGGAGACCTTTGACTATGAGCGCTATGCCAATGACAATCCGGATCTTCTGGCCGCGTATGGCTATGACAAGGGCAAGCTCTACCAGCATTATCAGAACACCGAAAAGGCAGAGGGCAGATTGGCCCACACATTGTCCGATAAGCCGGAGCGCATTGTAGTCTTCGATTATCAGGAAGATGAGTCCTATTATTTTGATGCAAAGCGCTATGCGGATGATAATCCGGACTTAAAGGCAGCCTTTGGATATAACAAGGCAGCGCTTTGGAATCACTATAAGACACGCGGCATTCAGGAAGGACGCACTGCCTATGGGAGCTCCTATAATGTGGACGCAAAGCTTAAAGTGTTTGATACGGCAGCGAGCATTACAAATGACAAGATGAGTGACCGAGATAAGATTAAAGCGGTACATGACTGGATTGTGAATCACACCAGATATGACAAAGAGAATTTTGACAACGACACGATACCGGAAGACTCGTATAGCATTGCGGGCGTCATGTTGAACGGGAAAGCTGTGTGCTTTGGATACGCAGTGACCTTCGACTATTTTATGTATGTGCTTGGAATTGAACATGAGCACATCAGCGGAAAAACGACAGATCCATCCGGCGGGACAGGAAATCATAGTTGGAACCGGGTGCTGCTCGATAACCAGTGGTACTATGTGGACTGCACTTGAGATGATCCCGTCAGGAGCGATGGGAAAGATGAACTGCAATATACGTATTTTCTGATTTCCGATGAGCGGATATCCAAGGATCATGTGGCAGAGAAAATTTATAAGACATATTAACAATTGTAGTAGTGGGAAATAGAACATTGAAAAAAGAGTTGTTGTCGATTCCTTATGATGAGATGACAACTCTTTTTATAAACAGAGTAAGAATTGAAGGAGGCCTGGAAAATGAGGAAAAAGGTAAGAAAAATCAAGTCTCTGCTTGGATTCGCGTTGAGTTTGGGAATCTTAATGAATGCTCCGTTGAATACATTTGCAGGTGTTTGGAAATTTGACGGACCAAGGATTTGGGAATGGTGGTATGTCAATGATGATGGAAGCTATCCGCGCGATACATGGTCAAAAATTGACGGGAAATGGTATCACTTTGATTTCGAAGGTTATTTAGATATCGGATATCGAGAATTTGACGGAAAGAACTATTTACTTGATGAAGAGCTTGGAAGCACTTTAGGACAAATGCGCGAAAATGAAATCCATAGAACTTACCGCGTGGGGAGTGATGGAGAAGTGCATAACTACGAGATTATGTTCCGACACCCGGAGGCAGACAACGAAAGCTATTACTTCAAGGAAACAGGAGCATCTTTGGTTGATGTAGCAAAAGGACTGGGACTTTGTGGTTCGAATCCGGCCAGAGGGTATGAAGGATTATTTGAACTGGCAAACCTTGAGTATAGGGCTGGGTTCGACAAGAGAGCCGAAGATATCGAACTTCTGAACAAGATATTCAGTAATCCGCCTACACATTATGAAATATTAACATTTAATGTGAAGGAAGGAGAGGATTTCTATGACTATTTAAATTTTGCAAAAATATGTGTATCCGACTGCGGAAGGAATATGGACTATTATTATACAAATGTGACAGGTGGATATATAGGACAGAATCGCTTGAAGGTCATCGTCTACTGGCCAAATTGGAAATGACGTTTACCCACCTCTATAAGAAGAGGGAAAGCGAGTGATTAGCTGCTTGGAATGATTGTCGGGCTAACCGGATTAGCGCAATTGACACAGCGAACGAGTGGAAAATGGAGGTAGAAAATGAAAAAACGCACTTTAGCGGTCTTGATTCTGGCCATGCTGAGTTTGACTGCTTGCCAGAGTGGAAAAGAAGCGAAGAAGCAAGAGACTCCTACACAGGAGATTAGTACGAGTGACTCGCAGGCATCTGCAGATGGAAGTACAGAGCAGAACAGTACGGGTACACCAGAAGAAAAAGATAAGGCGTCTTTGGAAGTTGGCGTCAGAGAGCCTTATGTTGAAGGAGGCGAAAAAAAGAAATTTGAGAAAAGAATGGATGCGGAAATAGGAGAGGAGATTGAAATTCGAGTTCACTATAAAAATCTTTCGGAGGCACGCGTAGAAAATGTATTTGTGAAGGTTGATCTTCCGAGCGATGAGTTGGAATATGTCGATCAAAGTGCGCGTCTAATCAGATCAGACCATCAGGATGGCTTACAGGTGGAGAGTGCCTTATTTGACAAGGGGATTAACATTGGAAACTACGCTCCGCGAGGAGATGGTTATATTCGCTTCCGATGCAAGGTCAAGAGTACAGGTAAAGAAGAATATGGGGGGAATTTAAAGATAAGTGCTACTTCTTTTGATGGCAAGTACCTGCAATCGGATTGGGCCGGCATATTTGTAAGAAATGCGCAAATTCAGATTATACATGGAGTTAGATTGCCGGAAAGTGAGAGATGGGGAAAGGCTGTTGATGCAAAAGAAGGTGATTTAGTAGAGTTTCGCATCCACTATCAAAATAATTCCGGAAAAAAAGTTAGGAATGTGGTAGCTGTAATAAGTTTGCCTAATTCTGTTGAGTTAGTAGCAGGGACTACGAAACTTTACAAGAAAGATCTGTTGGCTGGAGCTACATACGAGGAAGATAAAATAGCAACTGCAGGTGTTAATATTGGCGAATATGAAGAAGGGGATCAGGCAAATGTTATTTACACTGTAAGAGTTAAAAACGGTTTAGAAGGGGGAACAACAAGGGCGATTACTTGGGCTAAAATCAGTGTGAGTGATATTAATATTACCAATCAGGACAATGCCGATATATATATAACCAAATGAATGAAGATAGAAGAGCGGTTGCATAGGAGAAGTTCATAGACCAATCATATGAAAAGATTCAGCTTAAACTTCAGCGGTACTGTATGTGTTATTGTTTTAACGGTATTCGCGGGCATTGAGCTAGGCATGTAGCATTGGAGTGAAAAGCCGGTGGACTCTTGTTTTAGGTGGATAAAGAATTACCAGTTAGAAGATTGCTGCGCAACTGCTTTGGTTTTTCTTTTACTTGTATCATATCGGTCTGCGTGATGTGCTGTATTCGGGAGAAAATGCATGAATCTAATGGAAGTGTCAGCTTGTCTGGGGAGACCGGTTGATGAATTGAAGGAAATCCTCTTGGATAAACTCAATAAAATTGTTCTTTCAGAGTATATTCAGATGGATGAGAAAGTTCTCAAAGAGTTGCTTGCAATTCTGAATGTTGATGAAAACACTTTGGAGCCCGACGAGATGTTTAGCGAGAAGATTGAACGAACATCTCATAATGAGAAGATAATTTTTGTAACGGAACAATGTGCAACCGGTTGTGCCGAGCCGCGAGCTTCGAGCTTCCCGGAGAGGAGTCCTCTTTGCGAAGAAGAGGACAAAAGTGCGTTAAAGGAAAGCCTATCGAATGATGAGAAGCTATTAAGAGAACTCAATGAGATTGATGGTTCAGCGGTTGGTTACACAAAGAAGCTAATAAGGTATTGCTTTGAATGTAAATATCTTATTTTTATCGACACCTGCAGCTTGATGAATGAAAATTTCTACGAGTTTTATGACATATTTGTCGGACTCTCGCAGGAGAGTTCAGTCCTGTATGTTCCGTATGTAGTCATGGAAGAGTTAAAGAGGTTAATTAAGAAGGGAGGGGATATAGCTAAGGTTGCGAAAAATAGATTAGAGTTTATCGCGGTGCAGTGTGAAAACAAGAAAATGCAAATTGTTGGAGATGAGGAAGATAAAAGAACAAACGAATTTGGGAAAAAGGTGATTCACGCAGATCGGGTCCTGATTGAAAAGCTAATCTATTTCAGAAATGATTCAAGAAGCAGTCTACTAATCACACAAGATTATGGAGTAACGGTCGATGCTTTAAAACAAAATGAATGGCAATCGACGAAATCCAATGCACAGATTATAGTAAAGAAAATTGGAAGAGAAGGGGTTCTGATAGATAACTCGCGGGATATAAAGAATCCGGAATTACCGATTGATTAATCTCTTAGAAAGGAATATTGAGGAATGCATGAGACATTAAGAAGCTTGGCAAAATCATACAGGGTCTCCTTGGATGATGCTTTGAGAGAGCTGGAGGACAATGGCATTATAGTCCTTTCAGCAGACATGCCAATTGTTGATTCCGGCAAACTAGTCAGATATAAACATATTATCTCGGGTATTCAGACATCTGGCACGTATTTGGATGAGATTACACCATCTAAGAACGAGCCTGTTGTATCAGCTTCGTGTAACGAGCATAAAACTATGGCATCCCCAAGAAAGGGATTGTTGGGAGGGAACAGAGATTCATGGAGCAGCGATCATTCACATCGCAATGACGCTGATAAAAACGAGCGTCAAAAGCAGTTGCTGGGACGGGATTATGTGATTTTTACGCATATGGCTCTTCGCAAACCAATCGCTGAAAAAATTTTGAAGCAAGTGATAGAAGTCAAAATAAATCGAAAGACGAAGACACGAATTGTCGTGTGCAAAGAGGCAGTGGATTATGTCTTACAAGCAGCGACTAGTGATGGGAAAATAAAGCCTGTTGCGGATGCGCTTGAGCTTTTACAAAAGTATGATGCACTTACAACTCTCTCGGGAAAAATGTCTGAGGAGAATCATATAATTAGCTCATTTATTAGAAAACTTGAGCTAAATAAATCTATTCTTGTTGTTGGAATTAATCGCGGACTAAGCACATTTATTCGCAATCGGAATAGAGTCAATCAAGATGATCAGTCGTATGTGAGAATTTTTGAGCGAGATATCACGTCAAAAGGCTTTTTGGCAAATCCGCAGAATCAAATGATGGCATTTGAAAATCCGGATGGAAAAGCAAAGGCCAGATTTTCTGAACAACCTAGGAAACTTATGGGACAGATGCCTATATCCGAGCAGTATGTTTATTTGAAACAGAGAAATGGGGTTAATAAAGCGGTATTGCTTGAGGAAGAGTTAGGTAAAGGAGGAGAGGCACATATTTACAAAGTGTTTTCTGGTATGAAGTGTGTAAAGATTTTTCTGCCAGAAAGCAACTCTGACATGAAGATTGAAAAAATTAAACTGATGTGCTCAAAATACAGTTTACTTCACGCTATGGATACTCCGATTATGGAGCGAATTGCTTGGCCGGAAAGATTGGTTTACAACGATAGAGGAGAAGCAATTGGATATATCATGAAATTATTTGAAGGGACGACGCCCTTCTCTGATTTCTGTTATGATACATTTGATAAAATTATTCCGGGATTGAACAAGATGCATCAGGTCACAATGGCAGTAAATTTTGCAGAACTGGTAGATTTCATGCACCATAATAATGTGATACTGTGCGACATCAATCGAGGAAATATTTTGTTTGATGGTGAGCTTGTAGCTTACTTGGTAGATTTGGACTCGGCCCAGATTGCTGACCCGGATTACTATTATCCAAGTAATGTTGGAATGCCGGAATTTAGATCTCCAGAGCATATTTTTGATGTGGATTTCTCATTTGTTCGAAAGAAAGCTGATGATGTATGGATTTTGCAGATGCTTTTGTTTCATATCTTGACGCCGGATGGCGATCCATATGCAACATCAAAAGTTTACAACGATGATAGAGAAATCGTTGCAAAAGGGTATTATCCGTATCAGGCCGGAGATATTAGAGCTGAGGATGATATCAAGGGAAGCGTTTGGCATATGATAGTCAGTCATTTCCCCAAATTTATAAAGGAATTGTTTTGGAATTCCTTACATGGAGAAGGAAAATTCTTTAAGGAGAGAGACAGAAGAAGTTCATATGATTGGCTGTACGCAATGGTTCGCTATCAAGAGCTTTTGCCGAGTATGATCGAAAGCGATTCTGAAAGTGGAAAGTACATGCCAGATGCATATCGTAAGCATGTGCAAACTTTTAGTAAGGTGGATGTAAGCGGCGGTAGCTTGGAAGAGCTTTTAAAGAAGGGCTTAGGCAAAGATATTAGCACTGGATGGAAAGATATTAGCACTGGATGGAAGGACTTATAAAAGTTCAAGAAATATTGTAGGCATGGAGAGAATTATGGAGAATATGAATCTCGAAAAGTGGCTGGGAAGTTTAGACCTTACAAATGTCGAGAAGAAGGTAGTCAAGATCAATACAAGCAGGAGACTTCCTGCGGTAATCTTGGTGGACACATCGGGTTCCATGAGAGATTATGAGGAATTGCTTCAGAACTCTGTTGAGGAATTGTATGCTGCAATTTCGAGAGATCGAGCAGCTTGTAATGCAACAGAGTTGGCTGTATTGAGTTTCAATAGTGACATTACAATTCTCGAGAAATTGCGAGAGATAAAACAGCATGAGGCACAAGGAAGAAATCTTAAGTTTCATTGTGACGGAATGACTTTGACCGGATTGGCATTAAAGAAGACGATTGAGCAGTTGGAAGGTCGCAAGTTTGTGTATATGAACAGTATTCCCAGAATCAGATATTACGCGCCGATTATCTTTTTTATATCGGATGGAAAGCCAGAGTGCTACAACGAAGCTACGCAAAAACTGGAAGATGAGGCGATGCAGTATTGCAAGGAATATATTCGGAAGGAGGTGTTGGAGAACAGATTGATTGTAATCTCTGTTGAGGTAGGAGATTTTTGCGACCATAATCTTATGCGGGAACTTACGGGTTTGAGAGATGATAAACATGTCATGAAAGTTGATAATGCAACAGAGCTTGCCAACTTCTTTAAGATTACATCTTCAATCATTATTTCTAGTTCTAAGACCGGTTCACATAATTTGAATGCGGTGGACTTTTCTAAAGCCCGATAACTTCTTTTATTTAGCTTAAAGTAGAAGAAAAGTGATTTGCGCTGAACAAATGCAGTAAGTTTGTTCAGTGTGGGCTTAGAAATAAAGGCTTGTGATTCTATAGTAGGGGGATGAATATGGCTTCGGTTCACAATTTCAAATCTGTGACCTATAGAGCAGTGGGAATGCGGCATATTGAGAAAAATAAGCCGTGTGAGGATAATGTTTTTTGCTATTCTTCGAAAGAAGGCGTGCTATGCGCAGCTCTGAGTGATGGAGCTGGATCTTATAAATACGCTGCTATCGGATCAGATATTGCGGCAAGAACATCGGCTACTTTCTTGGCTGAGAAGTTTGAGCGTTTATATGGTCTGGATCATGGAACGATAGCAGAATATGTCCAGCATGAGGTGCTCCGGCTAATTGAGGAGCTTGCGTCCAAAGAGAAGGAAGATATAGTCCAGTATTCTGCCACGCTACTGTGTGTTGCTTTGCATCCGGATGGTCGGTATATCATATTACATGTGGGAGATGGCGCAATCGTTGGACTGAACCTCCAGAACAAAACGGAGGTTATTTCCTTGTATGAACATACTGGTCCGGCAAATCAGACCAGCTTCATTACTGATTCTTTTCTGGAGGCTTTTGTAAAGAAAGGCAATGGGGAATATGCATCGTTTATCATGATGAGCGATGGCCCGGAAGATTTTCTGGTGAGTGAGGTTGGAGCTAATCCGCGCGTTCGTCTGATTCAGCAGTTGGCATTTTTCTTGGATGAAGACTCTATGCATCAACAATTGGAATCGCTGCTAAAACTGTTGACCGATCATGGCATGGATGACGATGCTTCGTTTGCGATCGTATGTGATATGCGTGAATTTTCCACAGTGTTACTGAGTGTTTCGCCCGAGTTTAGGAAAATGATGTTTTCAATTGAGAATGACTTCAGTAAAGCGAAAAAGAAACGCTTAAAACAAATTCTGAATGTTATTTCGGATTCACCGACAGGCGTGACGCTCCATGAGCTGACGCAGAGAATCTATGTCCACTCGAAAACTATTACAAAGAGAAAAATAGACTTTCTCTGCTCCATGAATATCATCAAGCAAGAGAATGGGAGATTTTTTATCTCTTAAGAGGGGAAATAGGCTATGGAACAACTACGTGTTATTGTGATTGTTTTGGTTATAGTGGGGATCCTGGTTTGTATTAACAAAGCGACACAAGGAAGTTCATCCCGGAATAAGTCGGCCGCGCGAAGACACACATCCAACTCGAGGTCCTATTCAACGAGAAACAGTCGAGTTGTGACAAATCAGAATTTCGCTGCAAAGTTGCGTACATTGAACGATGTGGATGATGTTAAGGTACAGGCATCGCCGCAGCAACGGCGAATGATATCTGAGGCAAGAAATTATCATGCAAGAAAAAAGCGCGTTTATGCAACCGTCAGCTCGAAGGAATCCATTGGAATTGATCTTAGCTGGAGTGAAAATCTAGCTGAATTACTGGAAGCGACTGAAGTTGTATATACGAATGCGGAAATGAGTTGCAATAGGAGGCTAGTATCAGAGAGATTCAATTATTATAGAAACCTGCACTATCGTTCATTTACAGCTGCTGATTTGTGCCATGCAAAGAGAGAAGAAATATGGAGCCACTTGAGTTCTTTGCGGAAAATCGTAGCTAGATTGAATGACAGAAGCGATTCGCTCAGGGTAGATCGGTCAACATATGATCAGCTGATTGCACTTCGAAGTACTATGTACGATTTGGTTGATTATCTGGGAAAGCGTCGAGATATGCTCAACATACAAACGGCTACGATACGGGATAAAATCAGGAATGAGTGCGGAGAACGAGGACAGCGTTGGTACAATGAATTGATGCAACGTGCTGGAAAGTAATCGGAATAGTAGATTGAAAGGTTTATGAGATGATGAGATGCTCCTCTCGGAGCTTTTGGCGGAGCATCTCATATTCGTGATGAAAGAAAGAAAAGCAATAGGAACACTGTTTTTTGGTTAAAGGAGCTATAAAACTGAGAGGTGCCTTATGCTGGATAAACGCGTATCTGAGAGTGACAACTGCATGTTTGTGCTTCCCGCAAGTGATGATGTAGAACTCTTGATTAACTATCATGGATTAGAGTGGAGTAACGAGAACATCAATGAAGATACATTGCTTGCATTTTCGGAGAGATGCTTAGGATTTAGCGTGAGCTTCTTTGAAAATGAGAATGGTAGAATTGTGATGTTTTCTCCGAAAGATATACCTACGGATTCCATTAAAATCTATTTTGAGAGAATTCTAATTGAAGAGTTACCTTGCGCCTTTTTTGATAAAATGAATAAGATTTATGACAATTTTGTGGTTCCGTCATCTACAACAGAAATGATGGTTTCCATTGGAACGGATTCCAAACTTATTGTCGAATGGGAGTATGATCAGGAGGAAGCTGTTGAAGAAGAGGAAGAGTCTATCATTGCAGAGGATGAGAATGACACAATCCCCACGCTAGAGGAAGGAAATGTTGAAATAGATATTAGTGATAAAATTAGAGGGCTTAAAACCTCTTGTGAAGAACTCTCCTTGGAGAATGATAGACTGAGGATAAAAGCAGAGGGACTTGAAAACGATGTTTTGCATTTAGAATCTAAAATCCAAGAGCTTGAAAAAAATGCAGTCAAAGAGGCAAATGACGAAGATAAGGATAGAAAGATTGCTGAGCTCTATAAGTTGATAAAAAAATTGGTGGACAACAGCTTTGACGAATCTTATGCGGTTACATTAGACGCAGAAATCAAGTCACTGACTGCTGCTGCCTTGCAAAGAAAAGAGTTGCTTAATGAGAAAATAAAATCCAAGGAAAAACTTGAACAGGATTTGCAAGAAATTGAGAATTCCGTTGCTGCAACGAGAGAAGAGATTGTGAAACTGATGGAGAATATCGATAAAGCGGAGAGCATTTTAACTGAGGATTCTTCTGAACTATCCAAAAAAGAAGAGAGAATGAAAGATATGCTCAGTGCTCTCGGACTCGATATGGAGACTCTTAAAATGCATTCAGCTGTCGACTCTCTTGATAGTATTTTGGTAGAGGCTTCCGCTATGAAAGAAAGGCTGGAAGAAAAACTGAGGGCGTTAGGCGAAGGATGTTGAACCGAAGGAGCTGAACAGACAAAGGATTGATTACAGAGAAAGAGGGCGGCGACACTTCTGTCGCTGCCCTCTTTCTCTGTCCTCTTAAAACGAACCACCGTACTATACAGAAATTATGAAGTGATGTCAATCAAAAATAAGTTTATTTTTCTGGTTCATGTAAGAATTGTCTGTTTTTACGGTGAAAATTTGTGGAAGCATACCTGATACATATCGAAAATGGGAGATTAGACCAAAAAATATATGTAAAATTTGACAAATATGGGAATTGCATTCTGTGGAAAATTGAAGCAGAATGGATGTATACCGAAGAGAAGGAGGTACAACAGGTTGAGTAAGAAGAAGCTATCAAAACCAGCACTTGTGAATCGGCAGGTCTTCAAAGATCAGCTGAAACAGACGCCGGTTGCGGAGCGGCAGCGTATTCTGAAGCAATTCTTTGAGAGTGCGGGCTGTACGCTGCCGGGTTACTCGTTGAAACGGGCGCATTTGATGCCGCTGCCGATTATCTATCAGCAGATAGACCGTTCGCCCGAGTTTGAGGCTGCGTTACAGGAGCTGTATTACAAGGAGGTGAAGGCGGATGTCTCCGGTGCGATATTGACGGATCAGAAGAAAACAGACAGCACAGGGCAGATAACAGACACAGAAACAAGAAAGCAGGAGGAAGACGTGGACGAAACGACTTTACAGGGAAAAATAGAAATGCTTCAACAGCAACTGGAAGCCTTGCAACAGGAGTTCCAGGCTTATAAGAAGCAGAGCAAAGAGGCCAAGCAGGAGTTTCGCATACAGCTCGACAATGAGCAGGGAGAAAAGCGGAATCTTGAAAAGCAGGTGCGGCGCCTTGCGGCAGAAAAAGAGGAGCTTAGGTCCGACTTCGAAAAGGAGCTCGCAGTGCGGGAAGAAAAGGTCCGCGAGGCGATGAACAAAGTAAAGGCTGCCGAAGAGGAGAAACAGGAGCTGCAAAAGCGACTGGAATTACTGAAAAAGTACGAGGAAAAGCAGCTCCGGGAAAAGAGCAAGCTCCCGAAAATTTTAATCTTCTCGCGCGTGGATATCAGCGAGGAGGCAGAGGATTTAAACTGTGATCTTCGCTCGGATCTGACGGGGTTAGAAAAACTGCCCTGGAAAGAATACGAAGAAATCTGGAATGTAAGCGGGACCATGAGCTACGCGGACAAGCTGAAACTCAAGTCCTACACAAGCCTTAAGGTACTTAGCATCGGTAACTTGAAAAATGCAATCGAGGAGATGAAACGGAAATGAACAAGAATTATCGGGAATACATCGGACGTCTGGCGCGGTATGATCAGTCGGGGCGCAGCTCTATCTTCATTAACCGCATGAATATCATTCAGTATAATGTAAAGACATTGCTCCTGCCGGATGCCGCGACTTCGTTTGTTACGGGCTTCGGAAATCTGCTGCCGGATTTTTCGGATGACATCTACGCGGGAGATGATGCGCGCATCGACAATTTCGAGGCGTTCATGGAGAATCAGCTCTTTATCTTTAAGGTTCAGACCAAAAACGTCAACGGCATGGAAGTGCGCAGCATGACGGATGTGCATCTGGTGCCGGTGCCGAAGTCCTTCGACCAGAATACGGAATTCTATGCGGTGCCGGTTTTCTGCAGCAAGAACGATGAAGAGGTGCGCGACTGGGAGTACAACAAGAGCTGGAACCTGTACCGGAATTATGATACCCGCGCGGAGTTTCTCGCGGACATCAAGGTCGGCGAGCAGCTCGGCAGTCTCTACGGCTATGACATCGAGAGCTCGGCGCCCGCGTTTGTGCTCTGGCGGGATGCGGACGGAAAGCTCTTTGCGGCCGGCAGCATTGAGAGCGCAGAGACGGATCCGGTCGGCGCCTGCGTGCTGCAGGGAAAGCATCTGTTCACGATTGATATGAGCGAGTACATCGAGAACTTTGTCTACGATGACAGCTATAATCCCTGCGTGAGCTATGTGCCGGCCGACATCTACCGCAAGATTGACAACCAGTTAAAGAGCGCCGTGCTGCAGGCCGAGAAGGACGAGGAAGAGGCGCGGCAGAAGGCTGCCGCGGAGCGCGCGGCGGCAGAGGCGGCGCTGCGGGAGGCGGAAGCCGCGGGCAGGAGAGAAGAGAGCGCGGCGGAGGAGACAGAGGATACCGCAAGTCAGTCCGCAGCGGGGCAGGAGCTGAAGGAACAGCTCGACGAAACGGAGCTTGAGAAGATTGCGACGACGGAAAAGAACGAGGCGCTGATTTTCGACATGATGGAGTACTACGCGCAGAAGAGCCGCTGCTACTACAAGCGGAGCGATTTTGTGAACTTCCACACGGCGGTGAAGTGCAGCGATCTTGTGATTCTCTCGGGTCTCAGCGGCACCGGAAAGTCCTCCCTCGTCAATGTCTACGCAAAGGCGCTCGGCCTCAATGCGAGCGCAGACCTCGAGGACAGCCAGATGCTCATGGTGCCGGTGCGCCCGTCCTGGAGCGATGACGCCGACCTTCTCGGCTATGTGGACCTCGCGCATATGGTTTACCACGCGGCGGACTCGGGTTTTGTGGACTTTCTGGTGCGCGCGCAGCGGGAGGAGAATAAGAATAAGCTCTTCCTGGTCTGCTTCGAGGAGATGAATCTCGCGCGGGTCGAGCACTACT
>ERZ773055.248-NODE-248-length-36774-cov-11.597838_pt1 | contig 36774 bp, 34 predicted proteins | sample MGYA00580515_ERZ773055 | MGnify/ENA primary metagenome ERZ773055 (study PRJEB29015, sample SAMEA2737993) | human oral metagenome | biome: human oral; feature: human-associated habitat; material: dental | place: China | collected 2064 ...
AGCCTCGCCCCGTCTGCCAATAGGCAAAATGCTGCCCCTGCACCAAATGGAAGGGACGAACCTCCGTCACCCCCGCGCCGACGATGACCTTAATGACCTCTTCGTCACTTTTTGCCCGCCGGCACGGCCTCGTCAGGGAAAATACCCCCTCGCTCTCCAGCGGTTCATACCGCCGCCAGCGCACCGGATACAGCGCGTTCCGGGAAAGTTTCCGCAAGATGGTCCGGCACGACTGCGGCGTATCGGTATTGACAAGGAATTCATCCGCGTCCAGCGGCACCACAATATCGGCGTCAAACGCCGTCATCGCCTCATCTAAGAGGGTATTCATCACCTCCTCTTGAATGTGCCCGGTACGATGGATCCGCCGCACTGTCAAGGGCAGCCCCTCTGCCGCTAACTTTTCCAAGATCCGCCCGGTATCATCAAAACTCTCCTGCTCCGCCACGATCATGGCGTCGGCAAAGGTCAAAGTGTGGCGGACAAAGCACTCGATGATATCCGCCTCATTTTTCACCATGGAAATCGCAACGATCCGATTCATTCCGCTTCTCCTGCTTCCTGTGCCACCGCCGCCAAAGCCTGCTCAATGACCTGATCCATGTTGTAATAGGTATACGTTCCCCAAGGTTCTCTGCACAGCACGTTTCTCATCTTTTGCGATCCTTTTCGTGCCACCGCCAAGCGGTTTCGATGATGGCTCTAAGATCGTATTCCGGCTGCCAGCCAAGGATCCGCCGAGCTTTTTCCGAACTTCCCACCAATTCCGGCGGGTCCCCCGGCCGCCTTTCTCCGTAAATCACGTTGATCTCCTGCCCCGTCACTTGCTTAGCCATCTCGATGACTTCCCGCACCGAATAACCGACGCCGTTCCCTAAATTGAAATCCGCCGAGATGCCTTCCTTCTGGATATACGCAAGGGCTAAAATATGCGCTTTGGCCAGATCGTTCACATGGATATAATCCCGCACGCAGGTGCCGTCCGGCGTGGGATAATCCGTCCCATAAACGGAAATCGACTCTCGCCGTCCGCTGGCGGCGTCAAGCACCAACGGGATGAGATGCGTCTCCGGATCATGCCTCTCCCCGATCTCCGCCTCCGGGTCGGCTCCGGCGGCGTTAAAATAGCGCAGTACGCAGAAATTGAGTCCGTACGCCCGATGATAATCTGCCAAGATACGCTCTACCATGAGTTTCGTCCAACCGTAGGGATTGATGGGCCACTGCCGCATTTCTTCCACGATGGGAATCCGTTCCGGCTCGCCATAGGTCGCGCAGGTTGAGGAAAAGATGAAGTTTTGAACATTGTGGCGCACCATAGCGTCCAAAAGGTGGAGGGTGTTCACCACATTGTTCTCGTAATACTTCGCCGGTGCCGTCACCGACTCTCCCACATTGATGAACGCGGAAAAATGAAACACCGCTTCCACAGGGTATGCGCTGAAGATGCGATCCAACAGGGCAGTATCCGCCAAATCTCCCTCAATAAACTTTCCCCAGCGCACCGCTTCACGATGCCCGCAGCGCAGATTATCCAGCACCAACGTATCCCGGCCTCTTCGGCTGAGCATTTTATTCATGTGACTGCCAATGTATCCGGCGCCGCCCACAATCAAAATCATCTGCCCCTCTGCCTCCTTCTCTCGCCATAATCTCCCCTTCGCGGGTTCTTATGGCTCGCCGCGCTTTTCCTCCGGCCAAAACTCGCCATTTTCCGCCATGGCGCGGGTATAGCGCTCAGCGATGCCTAAAAAGCGGTGTTCCAGCACAGCGTCGCGCACCGCCCGAGGCGCTTCTCCTCGAGTGTAAAGCTGATAGCTAAACCGGCTTCTATCCACCCGCCCGTCAAAGGCGACGTGTTTCTTCGTTTCCCAGCGAAACTCATGAGATTTCGTCCTGATCCAAAGCCGCAGCGGCTCATCAGGGATCGCCGACACTTCAATTTCGTAGCGCCGCTCCTTCGTCCCCGGTGACGGTACATCCTCACCCCCAGCAGCGTCCTTCCCTGCGTCCAGCGCTGTGTTCTTCGGCGAAGCATCGCCCGAGGCAATACTTCCCCCAGCGGTATTCGCCTCAATTTCCCGCCGCAGCGCCGCCACATCCGCTTTCCTCTCCCAGCGGACCAGCCACTCCGCAAAGCGTTCCGCCTCCACGTTTCGCCCTAAGGCGCGATAGATATCCGCCATCAGCCGCCAGATCGCCGGGGAAAAGGGGCGCCGGCGGTACGCTTTTTCCCCGTATTCCAGTGCTACCAGCGGCGCGTCCTGCGCCAGTGCATAGCGGGCGTAAAGCGTCTCGTACCGCTCACTCTCGGGGAACGCCTTATGATACCGTACCAGCTCGATTAAAAAGGCTTCGTCAAACTTCCCTGCCGCCGCCCGAGACAGCAGGGATTGAAACAAGCGCCGAGCCTCCTCGTTGATGGGAAACTGCCCTTCCATCGGCTTCACTTCCTCTCATGGCATGGGGAAACGCCGCTCCTGCTGCGCCGCTTGATATGCCTGATACGATACATCCGGACTGAACAATAAGCCTTCATGTGTTGAATCCCCGCGAATCAGCTGCCGCCAACTGCTTGCATAATAAATCTGCACGGCTTCCTCGTACGCTGCCGGAACCGGAACCGTCGTCTGCTCAAAGGGCAGCCGAAGGATCCGGGAAAACAGTTCTTTTGTCAAGGTCATCTGCCGCCCTGGAAACTCTTGCGGATAATAATTCACGCGTTGGGAATCATCGAAATGCGCCAACTGAAACTCTTCATAGAGCCGAAATCGCTCCCGGAGCGGCAAACGCAAGATGCGTTCCCGCTCCGTTGGTGCAATCACCAGCGGAGCGCCTCCCGCCATCGCCTCTCGATACCGTTCTTCCTCCATGGCCAGCGCGTAAAGCTCCATCTGATAGGAACGCAGTTCCTCCATCCGCGTTCCGCCATCATGAACCGCATCCAGCGGATGAATATCGATGAAAATCCCTTGATTAAAATAATTGATGTCCGGCAACATCGCCATGGTCGCACTATTCCGGAGCCGGGCAATGCCAAACAACGCCCCGTCCGTATACGCCGTCTGGAAAAAATACGGCTCCGCCAATTCTTGAGAAGCCACTTCCTTGAGCCGCTCATAATCGGGCCGCATCATCACCAAATCCATATCATCGTCCCACGGCACGAAACCCCCGTGACGCACCGCCCCCAAAAGCGTCCCCCACGCGGCGAAATAACGCAGATGGTATTTCTCACAGATACGCTCCAATTCCGCCAGCATATTGAGCTCGATATCCCAGATGCGCTTACGGTGCGCCGTCACCAAAAAGCCTGACCGGATCTCATCGCGATATACATCCTTCACCCAAGCCACGGCTTCACCTCTCCCCTGCATTCTGAAACCACAAAGGCCGCGCCGCCCGCATGTCCGGCCAGTGATGCCCCTCGTCGTTAAAGGATGCGGTCAGATCCCGCACAATCCCTAAAAAGTAGTCCCAGAGTGCCGCATCCTCTACTCCTTTCCGCTCTCCCCCCCGGGTATAAAGCCCCAGTGACGCGCCGGTCATGTCCACCGTCCCGTCCTCATCCACCGCCTCTTTAGACTCCAACCGAAATTCATGAGTCTTCGTCCTAAGGCACAGTTTATACGTCTGCCCCGGGTACACGGACGCGCTCACCGCATACGCCCGTCCTTCGCCCCCCAAAGCTTTGGGCAAATGCCCATCCACATCATCCGGCACGGAAAACCCCGCGTGATGGCCCATAATGGGGTAGAGATCCACGGCGCTGGTCAGCTCATCGACAAATCCCAAGGCCGGGATCCCCGCCCCGCGCATCAAGAGCGCCGCCCCCACCTGGTTTTCACTCAGGATATCCGGCACCTCATCGTAGATCGGTACCCCATGATCGGAAAAGACCTGCACGATATACTCCTCTTCGGAATAGTGAGCGGTAAGATAATCGAACAGCACCCCGAGGCTTCGATCCGCCGCCGCGATCCCCTCCTGATTGGCGCAGGTATAGAGGGGCGCGTGGGGGAGATAGACGCTGGCCTTTTGCGTGGCGCTGCCTGCCAGCCGATCCCGCAGGGCGAGCTTTGTCTGCGCGGTAAGCGGCACCGGATGCTTGCGCGCAGTCCAAGGATGTGTATCCGTCGTATGGATAAAAAGATATTGATCTGCTTCCCCAAAGGCCTCTAATTGGCGAATGGTGCGCTCAACGCCGACATAGGTCGGCAGCGCATACGAATTGACAATCATACGGTCAAAGCCCCGGTCGCAGCCGCAAAACACTCCCGTCCCGTCCCCCATCAGCGTCACGCAGTGATAGCCGCATCCCTTCATCTGTTCGGACAGCGTAAGGTATTCCCGTCCCAGCTCCACGGCGGATCGCTCATTAAAAATATGCGAATGGTGAGGGTACATCCCCGTCTTGATGGCAGCCAATGACGGAAATGTATACTCGGCCACTGAAAAATGGTCGTTAAAAATAATCCCCTGAGAGAAAAACCGCACCAAATTCGGTATATAGCGGTAATTCTCCCGGATCATTTCCTTCCAACAAAGCCCGTCCAACATAATATTGATCACAGCCCGACGGCGAGCCGAACTATGACGCAGCACCACCGGCGCTCCACTCACGAACGGCGCGGGGGAACATATCTCTGTCGAGGCATCTATGCGAAAATAGCTGGTCTCCCATTTGCTCAGCCAGGCGGAATCCTCGACTCCCTCGGCACGAAACGTGATCACTTGCTCCTCCTCGGTCCCCGACAGAGGGAGAACCACCGGCGTCGCTTCCGTCACCGCCAGCCGCCCCGCCGAAAGCGCCGCCCGCTGGAAATCAAACACGAAATCGGCACCGCAGCGCTTGAGGAACCCTTCATCGTCCTCCTTATGCTGCCCCGCCAGCCAGCTTTTCGCTCCCAAAGGTTCCTGCTCCACGTACGCGCCGACCCACCACACCGGTTCTTCCCCCGGCCGGGAAGGCAAGAACTCGCCCATCAGCGTATGCTTTTGGGCTTGTAATCCCGTTTCGGTCATGACCATCCAGCTGCTCATAAACGGCGCATAATTTCCCAGCCCCATCGCTTTCGACAACATCGCCAGCGAAGCGGCCAAATCTTTTCGCGGCAGCGTCGTCGAAATAGGATCCCCGTAAAACGCTGCACAAAGCCCCTCGTAAAGCAGTGCCTCCGTCGTCTCGCGGCGCGCCGTTAAAACCTCCGCCAACAGCCGCCACACCAAATAATTAAGGGGACGCTTCTTTTCCGCCGCCCGAGCGTATTCCAAGGCCACCTCTGTATTGCCATGGGACAATGCGTACCGAGCGAAAAAGATATCGAACTTCTCCGACGCGAGATAGATCGCCTGATACGCCACCAATTCGGCTAAGAAATCATCATCGTACTGCTTGCGCTCCATCCTATCCAAAAGAGACGCAAACAACCGCTTCCCCTCCACGCTGCCCGCCGGATATTCCATCTTGCCCCTCCCTCCGTACTTTCATGCCCATTAAAATTTTGTCAATGCCCCTTCGCGTCCAAGACCGCATAGTAGTCAGTATAGGGAACATCCGGGCTAAATAACGTATCGCCATTGTGATCCGAAGCAAACTTTACAAATTGATGATAATCGCCGAAAAGCTCATGGAGGAGCGGCTCATAACCGGCAGGAGCCGCGATCATCCTTCCTTCAAAAGGCAGGCGCACCGTATCCGAATACCAAGCCCGGTCGATATGCGGATACCTTCCCTCCAATTCAAACCCGAAAAAGTTTAATCGTTCTGACTCCGCGAAATGCTCGGTCTGAAACCGCTCATACTCACGATACCGTTCTTTTTTCGGCAGTTTCAGCAGCGCTTCGCGCGCCGCCACCGAAATATAGGTTTTCATCCCATGCGCCACCAGATAACGATATAACTCCTCCTGTACCGAAAGGAGATACATCTCCATCTGGATCAGCGCCACCTTCTCCATGCGCGGTGAGCCATCGCGCACCGCATCCAAAGGGAAAATATCGAGAAAAATGCCCTGATGGTTGCGCATCTCCGGATGTTCCAAGCCCAACGTCCCACTGTGGCGCAGTTTCGTTATGTGATAAAACGCGCCGTCTGTATAGACGTTCTGAAAAAACAGCGGGCTTTCAAATTCTGTCGGGCCGACCTCTTGCAATTTCTCATAATCTGGGCGCGGCATCATCACGTCAATATCGTCATCCCAAGGAATAAATCCCTGATGAAGCACCGCGCCTAACAGCGTTCCGCCGTCCGCGTAATAGGAAAGTCCGTATTTCTCGCAGACCCGCTCCAACTCCGCCAACATCATCAGCTCAATTTCCCAAATCCGTTTTCGGTGAGCCGTCACCAAAAAGCCTGACCGTATCTCATCCCGATATAGATCACGAATCCACGCCACGCCTTCATCGCTTCCTTTATCCATGCTCCATGCCCTTGAACGCCTGACATAAGACCCCTCACAGGATGACCTCGTGTCCGCAGTCAGGAAAAATCGATTTTTTCCAAACACTCGGTATAAGGAATATCTGCGCTGAACAAAAACTGATGCGTTAAGGCAGGAAGGGGCGAGGGAAAAGCATGGTAATCGCCATAATGACACGATAGAATTTCATCGTACGCCGCCGGCGCCGGCAGCCGCAGCGTCTCAAAGGGAAGGTCGATGACCTCGTCGAACCATTGACGCTCCCAGCTTGCGCTGTTGCCGCAGATCGCCGACACCAAATTGTTCACCATGCGGGACGTTCCATACCTCTCCGCCGCTATCGCCTCGAACTGACGCAGCCTTTCTTCCCGGGGCATCGCCACCAAGGCCAGCAAATCCTTAGTGGGCAAATAGCTCTTCGCCCCCTGCCGAATCCCTTCGATAATGCCATCAGGATTATACACCGTCGCCCAAATTTCTCCCTGCATCGCCAAGATCTCCTCTTCCGCCGGCGACCCATCCGACGCAGCATCCAAGGCGTCAATATCAATGAAAATCCCTTGATGGATGTCCTTGACCTCCGGGTACTGAATAGCAGAAGTTCGGCTGTCCCGCAGTTTTGACATCCCTAACACAAAGCGCTTATCCGTATAAAGATCCTGAAAAAAATAATAGGGCGGCAGCTCCCCGACGATCACCTGTTTCAATCGATCATAGTCAGGGCGCGGCATCATAAGATCAATATCATCGTCCCAGGGGATGAATCCCTGATGACGTACCGCCCCCAAAAGCGTCCCGTAACTCATGAAATACGTGAGCCCATATTTTTTGCAAATCCGATCAAACACCGCCACTAAATTCAGTTCCACATTCCAGACCTTTTTACGGTCAAACGTCACCAAAAATCCGTCCCGCAGCTCATCGCGATACAAATCACGAATATATTCTTCCATCCGATCTCTCTCCCCGAAGCCATCGCATAACGCATCAAAATAATACGTTAGAAAATATTCGTCATCCACTTTAAAAAGCCCTTCATCCCAAAACAAAAACGGCGAACGCCAACGCCCACCGTTTTTCCCTCGTTATATCGCTCCACTGTCCGCGCACAATTCTTCGCCGTCGGAAAAGCGAAGGCATGCGGCAGCGGAATTTCCGTGACGATCCTTCAGCGGGGGCAACGCCATATAATCGCCGTAATTGACCCGCAGCACGCCATCGTACCCTTGGGGCGCCAAAAATTTGCAGTCTTCAAACGTCATTTCCACAGTCTTCTCAAACCAAGCCCGTTCGTATTTACGCCCCCAAATATCCCCCGTATTATGGGAAATCAGATACCGCTTCGGCTGCCCGGTGCGCGCCCAAACGGCTAATTTATGGTGCCAAGCCATGCTCCAATCCCGCGGGATCGCCGAAAGTGCCTGAAAAAAGAGACGCTCGGTCACGGACGTACCTTCATGCGCCCCTACCGGCGCCCACAAAAATTTGCGCAAAATCCGACAGCCGTGGTTAGCAATCGGCTGCCGCCAATCGTCATAAGCCTCATCCAGCGGGAAAATATCAATACACAGCCCCGTCTTTTGCGTCAGCACGCCCTGTCCGACCCGGATATACTCCGTATTCTTGCGCCGCAGTTTGCCATAGACCCAGCGATAACCCGGATCATTGGCCGCGTTCTGGAAAAAGAACCGCTCATGATCGATCACATCGTCTACGACACGGCAAAACGTCTCATAATCGCCCCGCAACATATCGGCATCCATATCATCGTCCCATGGAATGAAACCCTTATGGCGCACCGCCCCCAAAAGCGTTCCTCCAGACATGGCATACGAGATGCCGCAAACACGGCAGATGCGGTCAAATTCTTTGTATATCTCCAATAACTCCCGCTGAAACTTGCGCCGATGAGGTTCGTCAAGCTTTACCGCCTGCTTATCATCCATCCCGCTCACTCCCCATCCGCCACAAACTGACTCAATCTCGCCTTAGCAAAAACAGCCACTGTTTTGTCTCCTGCCGCGCTTTGATATCCTCGACAAAAAATTCCTCACTTCGCACCATTTGGAACTCTGCCGCGTAAAGAGGAGCAAAAAGCCCGTCATATTCCTCTCGAGTTCGATAAATAGCGCTGTACTCTGCCGCCAGCTCATCAGAATAAAACTGATTCAGTGTCAGCCGCTTTTCCATAGCAATCGGTTCTGAGATATAGAGAATGGCCGAAGGAGCCAGCAGCGCGGGCAGCTTCGCCAAGCACTTCTTCAGGACATCATCGTTGATATACATCATGACTCCGCCCGCGATGACGAAGCGGTCAAACAGTACGCCTTGTGGTAGCTCCAACCGCCCTTCCGCCAAATCTTCAAAGGAACCGCAAAGAAAATGTGTGCGTTCCGTCCGCCGAATATCCTCACGGCCTTTTGCCAGCGTCACAAAGTCCTCGACATAATCCACGCCAACGTAATGGGACGCGGTTTCTAAGATATGTTTGGTAATCCGTCCCGTTCCAAATCCCCACTCCAGCACTCGGCTGTTTCCTGTAAGTTCTAAAAGCGGCAGTCGTTCCGAGACTTCATAGTCTGTCCAAGCGGTGATTTTCTCCGGTGCTTTATCCCCACAAAGAACCACCGGCGCGTCTACATGGATACCGCCCTTCTCCATAGCCCGCTTCGCGTAAAAATCATGGATACGCGCTACATTGACCGCAATTTTTTCTCCACTCACCCGACCATCCTTCACGTACTTTTCTCTCCTCACTGTTGGTCGATATCAAAAAAAGCCGCCACAAACTTCTCCATGACCCGCCGGCTGCCCGTAGAGATACGGATATAATCCCGCAGAAGATGCTTGTTCCCATAGGTCTTGACCAAGATCTTCCGCTCTTTCAGCGCCGCTTCAATCTCCTTCGGCTGTTTTCTCGGCTTCACCAAGACGAAATTACCGCCATGGTCATGGCGTGGTTCATATCCAGCTCGTGCCAAAGCCCCCATGAGGTACAGTCGTCCCTCTTTTTCCGTCTGAATCAATGACTCGATAATATCCGGCCGACGCAACAGCGCCTCACCGAAGAGCAGCGCCACAGAATTCGTCTCAAACGTCGGGCGCACGCGATTGAGATAGTCCACAATCTCTGGGCGCGACACCGCATAGCCAAGCCGCAGCCCGGCCAGCGAAAACAGCTTGGAAAACGTCCGCAAGACCACCACATTGTCATAGCGTTCCGCTAAATCCAAATAGGAAACCTCACAAAAATAATGATACGCCTCATCAATGACCACTACAGCGTCATGCTCCGCTGCTTTCCTGATGATGCGCTCCACCTCATCCCGAGGCAATAGGCCTCCCGCCGGATTATTCGGCGAGAGCAGTACTACCAGTGAGGTATCCTGACCAATGGCGCCTAAAAAAGCCTCCGTCGGAAACGCCAAATCTTCCCCGAGGGGCACGCCCTGGTGGATGACGCCGAACATTTCGCAGTATACCTCATACATAGCAAAGGACGGCGTCACCGTCACCACTTGCGTTCCCGGCAGAGCGAACACTTCAAAGACATGCTTAATGGCCATCTCCGACCCATCCGTCAAGGAGAACCGATCCTCCGGCAAATGGTGGTACGCCGCTAACGCCGCCAAAAGCCTGTCCGGCTCCGGGTAAGTGGCTAAAAAGGCCGGTGTTATCTTGGCCCGTACCTCCGCCACGAAATCTACCGGCAAGCCCTCAGGATTCTCATTCATATCCAGCCGCCAAAAATCGCCGCGGCCTCCTTCAGGAAAAACACGCGTCAATTTTTCCAGCACCGGATTTATCTTCACCATATTGCTCCACTCCGTTTACTTTGTGTCGCCCTGTTTACTCCTCTTCCAAATATAATCCATGATGCGCTCATAATCTTCAATATAATCCACCTCGGCCCAGAAATGCCCGGCCACGTCCCGCACATAAACATCCTGCTCGGCGCTGCACCGATAGAGAATATCTTCCCACCAGCAATTATACTGCTCCGCCTCGATGAGATAGTGCATCATCGCCTTAAAGGACGCCATAAAAGCCGGCTTCACACGTCCCACCCCCACATATTCATGGGTGCGGATTTCCCGCTCCAACTCTTTTCCGTATTTCACGATCTTATTGCCCTCGCAGCCGAAAAAATAATCGCCCTCATTGAGGCGCACTAATGACGAATCCGCCAAAAGGAGGGCATTTTTATTCTCTTCCAAGAGAATATCTAAAATATCCTGTTCCCAGAATACATCGGCATTCATGAGAAACAAATCTTCATTATCAGGAATAAATTCCCGTGCAAACCACAGTGAACCCAAGCTGTTCGTCACCCGGTAAAAAGGGTTATAAAGAGTGGAAATCCCCAATTCCGCAATCTCCCGCTCAATCATCTGATGCTGATAGCCCACCACTACAGTCGGCTGAATCTCATTTTTTAGGAGCATCTCGCAGGTCCGCCGGAGAATCGCCTTCCCTTCAATTTCCAATAAACACTTCGGTTTATCCACGTGCCGACTGATCCGGCTGCCGACCCCCGCCGCCATAATAATTGCTTTCATCTGCCAAGCCTCCTAAATCACAAACTGAAAATCTTACCCCTCTAAAATGTATCGTCGTTTCCTCGAAAATCTTTAATCGACATATATATCACCGAACTTTTCCTTACCCATCCCAGACGGCCATTTCTCGTTTTGTCACCACTTGATTATCAAAGAAAAACGCTTGTTTGATCCGCTCCGAAGGCTGAAACCCTTGGTCCATAAAACAGCCAAACAGTCTATCAGCCCAGTCCTCGTCCTGCACTTCTATACCCAAAGTTTCCTGCAGGGCCCGCATGCATCCAATAAACTGCTGAATCCCCGCTGTCATATCCTGACGAACCTCAAAATATTCTTGATTCGTCATTGTTTCTGCCCGAACCATGTTGCCATCCGCCTCAATATATTTCAGCATACCCACGGGTGCAGTAAAAAAAGCATCTATAAATTCCGATTGCCGATACACAAAACTGGAATACACGGAACCGTCATTGCCACTAAGGCAGCTATACATCGTATTCTTTTCTAAATATAGATTATCTTTACCGGTATACACACATAAATAAAAACCTTCCAGCCCTTCTTCCAAAATACGGCTTAAATAATATTGAATCGTTCCATGAAACATAGTATCCACAACGGCAAAGGGCCTCTTCGTTTTCAAAGAAGAAAAATATGCCCGATACGCGGCCCGTTCGGCAGCGCTTTGTTGTAAAATGCCTTCCTTATATATTGATAGTCGCTGCTTCATTACGTCCATTGCATTTTGCAGATCGCTGACAACCAGATCTCCTCCTACATCCTGAGGATCCATCGCAACATCATATCTTTCCTGTAAGAACTCACGAAATGTACCCTTGAAAGGAAACTTACTCACCTCATAAATATCCTCCTCGTTAAAAATAGACGCACTCCACACCGCGCTGCGGGATATTTCCAAATAGACACTGTTTTTCCCATATGGAGCTAATGCACTATCACATGACAAAAAATATTCATAGATAGGTTTCAATAGATACCCATCCCGCCCAAAGAAAACCAGCGTATCAATTTCTTTCTCTTGCGCCATCCGTAGCAGCCATGACATAAACGAATCAAGCAGTGCCCCCAGTATACAAAACCCTGCTTCCTGTTCATTGGCGAAGCGAATCTGTCCCTTTGCCACATTCAGTGCAAACGGGCTGTTAAAGAGACGAGCGCTGACAATGCCGATCGCCAGCGAACTATATAAACTTCCAATGGATGGCATGATCGCTTTAGCCGACGAATGTTCCAATATTTCCATTGCACTCAATACCTGATAAGTACGGATGCCAAATTCTTCCGCATAACAAATATCTGCATATTTATCGTCGCCGATATGCAGTGCATTTTTGTCTCCGACATACATTCTCTTGTAATAAGGCCAAAAATCTTTATTTTCCTTGGACATTTTCTTCTCACAAGAAACAAAGATCTGTTCCCGCTTTACGTCTAATCCACACTGGGCCAAGAGCTCCTGTAAAATGTCGCTTGTATAATGCATATCACTGATGAAAAAAACCGGCTTCTTTGTCATTGTTTCCTGACAAAGTGCAATCATATCCTCTCGCCCGACCAAAAGCGCTTTATCTGTTTCCAACTCAATGGCCTGCCAAACTTCCAATTCCTCCGCAGATGTGTCCAAAAGTTCCGCCATTTTTCCATAAATTTCCTGCAAGGTTGGATTTGATAATAAATCGACAGCCCTCTGTCGGATTTCTGTGAAGTGCGTTTTCCTTCCTGCCTGCTTATTCAATCGTGCTTCTGTCAACCGGTAAACATCCACCGGAAGAAAGGTCTGCCGCATGATTAAAGTGTCAAAAATATCAAACGAAACAATATCACTCTCTTCTATTTTTTTGCGAAGCTCTTCATAACTTCTTCGCCAATAGGGAAAATTGACTTCGTTCGTCTTAGGTAACTTTGCCTGTTGCCCATTCGTAAAATAAATAGGGATATTCCAATCCTGAATTCGTGTATAAATTGTTGTCCAATAGCTTTCGCCAGTATTGATGATCAGAATATCTGCCTGTCGTTCCACTTGTCCCCGTGTCAAAATGGGGCGATCATACATCATCGTCCCACAAAGTGCCTGATCGCGGTCACATAGCCCAATAATCTGAAATCCTTCCAGCCCTTGCAATAAAGTAGCCGTCATTCGGCCTGTTCCATAGAGAACAATTTTTTGATCCCGAAAAGTAGCAAATACTTTTCTAAAATTTTCTATCTCACGAGAAAATTTGAATTGTCCATCCATAAAAACTCTACCTCATTTCTCGTTCTCACAATCATATACTCCACCGTTTTTCTTAATGGAAAAACCTAATAACCACCTACGATAAATCCTGATAAAGATAAGTTACCAGTAAGGCCTATCGCCGTGTCGCGTAAATATTAACCAAGCCGTCAAACCCATTGAAAACCGCCGGAGAAATAAACGGATTTTTCCCGATCAAATCGGAATCCATAAAGACCCGAAACCCATTTTCGACTAAGATATGGAATATTTTATCGATCGTCTGAACTTCCCCGGCCACCGAATGATATTCGACAAAAAGATGGCGCACCCGGTCAAGATAGGGAAGTGCTCTGGTCAAGACCCGCGTTTCCGCACCTTCAATATCGATCTTCCAAAAATCAACGACTTCATAGGCCACTAAAACGTCTGCAATATCGGCCGTTTTTACCTGCACGGTTTTCGTTTTTTCCGACGCTTCAGCAATATGTCCGCCTTCGTCCCCTTCCTGCATGAAAGACAGTGTTCCAGCACTGTCCCAAACGGCCTGATTACGGAGGACACACCGGCCGGCGGCCGTCAAGGGGGCGAGATTATCGGCCAAAAGAGAAAAAATTTCTGGATCCGCCTCAAACGCTTCCACCTGAGCCTGCGGATAATTTTCCAAGTAGAACTTCACGCTCATACCAATATTGGCCCCGCAGTCAAGAATATGCAGCGGACGGTTCTTATCTTCAGTAAACTCATAGATTCGCCGCACAAAAATCTGCTCGTACTGCGCCAGAAAAGAGCCCATATCCGCGATCCGCCACGTCTGTCCGAAAACTTCAACCGTATGATTCTGCTGCGAAGTATCAACATCCGCATACATTTCCCACAAGCGCATAAATTCCGGCAGCACCTGCACCGCGTTTCTGTCCGTTAGCTGTGCGTAAAGATTGTACAATCCTCGCCCTTGATAATAGGCCACACAGCTTTTCAGCCAGTCCTTGTTTTCCTCTCCGCCTAAAAAACGACGGTGCACAATCATGGCCACCTTCTCCAACGGCGCATCAGAAATCACATCTAAAGTGCGATGAACCAGCGCCATAGTAACAAAATATTTAGGACAATCCACGTCAGCAAGACTGCGTGCAATCTCCCGGTGATACTGCCGAGAAACCGCCACGATCACGCCATCCGCTCCGCCTAAAAGCGCCTGTCCCTCCGTCAAGCCGCGCACCGGCCGACCAAGAAATTCCGACGCCTCTCCACGCTGAGAAATAACATACCCATCCCATAAAATCCCTTGAAGTTCTAGGTAAACCGAGATCCAGAACGCGTACTCTCCTGCACCATATATCACGATATGCCGTTTCGTTTGCGCCCACTGCAAAAACTCAATCATGGATGTTCTCCCCCCTCAAGACAGACTTTCCTGAATCACCCGCAGCAAATTCGCTTCAAAGGCCCGCAGCGAAAAGTGCTCTTCATAGGTTTTCCGCGCCTGTTGGCCCATCTCCCCCCACCTCTCTTGGTGCTGCAGCATCCAACGCATACGGTCGGTCAAATCGAAAACATCCCCGGCCCGACAGACTAACCCGTTCTCTTCCTGGCGAATGTATGCTGCAGTTCCTGTATGATCAGAAACGATACACGGGCGGCTGCACATCATCGCTTCCGTGGCCACGATAGGCATCGTATCGCTGCGTGAGGGGCATACCAAAACATCAAGTTTTCCATAAATTTCAGCTAAAGCGGCATGATCAAATACGCCTAAATATTTAATGTCGTTCGTCTTTTGGGCCTTGGCCAAGATCTGTTCCCCATAGGCCGTTTGGCTGACTCCAATGAGCCAGAATTCGCACTGTGATCGCTCTTCGGCCGATAATTGCTCAATCGCTTGCAGAAAGACCTCCTGCGCTTTTCGATAATAGATCTCACCAATCAGCGCAAAAATTCTCTTTTCTTGTCCCGCTTTGCTCCTTATGCATTCTGTCGAGAAATCCTCAATCCCGTACAGCAGATCTTCTCCCATCGTCCAGTGGGGGCAATGCCGGGCAAAAGCCTCGCGCGCCAACTTTCCCACTGGGTATACCGCCACATCTCCCTGCGGGACATCGTTTAAGGAATCACAATCCTTTCCCTCGTAAAGCATTTCGGAATCATGGAGCCACCACAGGATCGGGCGGTCAATAGCATGACCGCGCATGAGGACGTAAAACTGGTTTGTATTGACGAATACCAGTGCACACTGCGCCGCCCAGGAGATGCTGTCTAACGTCACCACGCGCAGGCTCGGATCCACCAGAACCGAGATATCCATTTGCAGTAACCGCTCCCGCATGGGCCCGTCTGTCAGAGAAACAAACAGAATTTCTTGGCCGTTTTGCCGCAAGATTTTTGCCGCTTGAAAGAGGGCCAAGGAAGCGCCCGTCGTATACTCCATATCATAGGAAATCAAGGCGATAGGCGGATGGGAAAATCGCGGTACGATAGCCGCCGCTTCCCCCGGGCGAAAAAACAACACGTCCCGGCGCGGGAAGAATTCCCCTAAGCCCTCTTTGATATCGTCCCGGGAGTAAATTTTTTCTTCCGGGACCCCTAACTTCCTAAGCTGCTCTTTCATCTCGTTTTGATAGACGCTGAGCAGATAGACTTGGTCAAACGGGAGTGCAACCCCATCCTCGGGAGAATATATCAGGTGTCCATCTAACATTCCGCCCTGCTTCGCCCTATCATTGTCCAAAAGGCCAACAACGTCCGTTTGACAAAACCACTCCTTATAAGATTGATAATATTCCCCCGTGCCAAAAAGCAATACCCGCAAAACAAACGCCTCCCTCAGCGCAGATGACGCCGCCGATTCCATTTTCCCCAATACTTCTCAATAATCCGATACTGCTCCTCGGTGATAAATTCCCGATATTCTCGAAAACAGGCCTCAATCTCTCCCTCCGCTTGCATAGCCTGATCTCTCAAAGCGTCACTATACCTGCCCGCCATATAGCGAAGTAAGGTCCCCCGCTCCTCCGACCGATCGATAACCATTTTCAAAAAATACACCGGCAAGCCCAAGCTGACGCAATAGCCCATATGCGTGCCCACGGCATTCGTAACGCCCACATCCCCCAACTGAATGATGCTCCGCAAGCGCGATAAGAAGGACGGATCATTGGAACTCCCCGCCGTGACCACTTGGAATCCCGCCTGAAGGTACGGCAAATGCTCTCCCTGCTGTAAATTCATGTAATACATGCACACCAGCACCGTACGAAAGCCATACTGCTTTTTTAACACTTGCAGACGGCGAATTGCCTCGTGGGCGTCAAAAGGCATTTTACAGTCTGAAGACGCATGAACAGGAAAAAATAATAGAGTTTTCCCCAGCCGCCGCTTAAGGCGCTGCAATTTAGGATATGTATATAACGGTTTCGCATATAAAATATACGGCCCCAGCGCGTGTACGGAAACATTCGGTATTTCTTCCCAGACCAAGCGGCTCATCGTGAAGCAGTTTCCGTCAGCCGGATGCAAGTCCCAAGGGGTAAAAAAGGGGGCCAGCAGCGTACCGTGGCTGATAGCACATTTGCTGACATCATAGCGGGGATTTTTTACATATTTTCTGACACACCGATATATCCCATACGCAAAAGAATCGCCGCGTCGTTCCTGCGGCGAATACGCATAATCTACTTCTTGCATCAACGTCTGATAATCAAACACACTGCATCGGCGAAGCTGACTAATTTTTTTTCGATAGCTTTTCCGACTGAAGGACAAAAATCCTCGATCTTCTATCGCCAAAAAGATATTTTGACATCCGGCCGCCTCCAACGCATGGCGAATTTCCACTATAAAATCCTCAGCCGTGACGGTAATGATAACGCCATCCGTCGCACTTATCTGCTCTGGGCTGAATTCTCTTACTTCCTTTCCCCGAAAACGAGTTGTGGTCCCCTGCTTTGTCACGAAATAGCCCGAAATATGAATTTTTTGTTGCCGAAAATAACGGCTCAAGACCCGCGCCGTTTCTCCCGTCCCATAGCAGTAAACTTGATCACACGCCGTGCAAAATGTTTTCAGATCTTCCATATTTCATTGATACTCCCCATTTTATTCGAAAACAAGTTTTCCCTGCGTTTTCCGTTTAGAAATCCCAGTACATTAGATCTGTTCCTTAGCTGAAATCATTTGACGCCCCAAGCAGAAGGCTTCCGCATATTCTACCCCCACCGTCTGCCCCCGATACCGAGCCAGTCCTTCTACACCTCGATAGGAACGTGGGTGAGGAAACTCTCTCATTTCACCCTCATAATAATGCAGAAGTTCAAGTTTTTTCGCCAAAACATCTCCGATCTCCACATAATAATTTGGCAAAAATGCTTCAGCTGCCCTTGGCATCTGCCATTCCGTGCTGGAAACGGTCTCAAAGAAAAGGAGCCGCCGAGCCTCTGCTCCTGGTAACGAGCGTGCGGCCGTAATCACCGCCCGGTGGGTCACATAATGATCGACGTTCACATCCCCAGCATGATGTGTATAAATAATATTCGGATGAATATCGACAATCCGATCTTCTACACACTTTACCACATCTAAGAGTTCCATCCCATCCATCCGATTATCGGGGAAAGAGTACATTCGCAGCGACTGAGCCCCTAAAGCATCAGCGGCTTGTTGGCTTGCGGCATGCAGCACTTTTAAGTCGTCAGCGCGCCCCACAGCATCCCTTGCCTGATCCCGGCTGGTCAACCCCTCCGCTAAAATCATGATATGTACCTGATCACCTTGGGCCACATGCCGCAACAGAGTTCCCCCGCAGCCGAGCAACTCGTCATCTGGATGCGCAGCCACCACCAATACACTATTCTTCATTTTCTTTTCCCCGCAAATAAATTTTCACATCCGCCTCAACATAACCATCATGCAAGGCCGCCCGTCGAAAGGTCAGCCGCAGCCCTCCTGTTTCCAAAAAGGCCGGCGGATACCCTTCCGCGTCCAGCATACGTATCCAGTGAAAAACTTTAGAAAGATCGGCAAATTCACCGATGTTCCCCTCTTCTGGACGCCGCCGCTTAAACACGACCGGAACACCTTCCTGCGGCTGAGGAATAGGGTCCGTTTGCAGAATTTCCAAGATCATTTCCGTCGCTAACTGTGTCGTACGAATATAAATTTCTTCCGCCGAGCCATACAAAGATACGTCCTTTTTCAAATACACCGGCCCGGCATCCAATTCTTTTACACAGCGCAACGCGGAAAGTTTCGTCTGATATATCCCCCGCGCGATTAAATTTTGCAACGGACTCCCACCGCGCCCAAAAGGAAGATCCGTCATATGAAACACGACGCAAGGAAACGCATCGTAAATCGCCGCCGGAATATAGCTGGACCAATGGAGGAAGAATACATAACGCGGCTGTATGGCCGCCAGTGCTTCCACGGTGAGTGCTTCCGGAGAAGTGATAAACTGAACCGTTTCCCCACTCTTTTTCCGCACCTCATCGACACACAGGTGTGACCACGGCTTTTCAGAAACGATGACGCAACTCATGACATCCCTCCTGCAACAAGAAAACACACGGTCAAATCATCTCCACTTCCCGCGCCATCGCCCGAATCAGATCCACCCCATCCCAGACGAAGGAGAACTCCATTGTCCGCCCCAGTGGGACAATACGATCCACACCTTGCGGATGATGCATCGTCATAAATTCGCGCAGCGCTTCCTTCGAAACGCCATAATAAGACAACGTTTGGCACGCTTCATTGTCACAAATCGGCAGAATATCCGCTAATTTTTCTGCCGTATATTCCATAAAAAAGCCGCTGTTTTCTTTATATGCCATGAGATCCGCCTCCAAGGCCGCCACTTCCACGCGAAAAATCTTATTATCCGCGCTCGGAATGAACCTTGCTTCCTTATGTGCGCCTAAGAGGTACATCTTCAATAGCTTATTCACTGCCTGCACCGGCTCCAAGGGATAGCGTTTATCTACCCACGCCCTTAACCGCGACCAAAAGGCCTCTCTCGCCAGTTTTGTGTTCTCTCCCAGCCAAATCACGATCCGCGGCGAAACGCAGGCCGCTTGGTCACTTAAATACGTATCGTTGTAAAAACCTTGCGTGATGTTTTCTTTTTCGTCCGCCGGCGAAGCCAAATAGGCCTCTGCATCGATGACTGCTAACGAGTATCGATCGGCAAAGGTAATTTCCGTCGCCCTCGGCCGCAGCGGTGAAGCCCGCAGTTCTCCAATCGTTGCATTGCCTCCCCAGATCACGCGAAGACTGCACAAAGACGAAAGGTAGTCATTGATCTCCTTTTCATGTCCGTATCGAACCATGACTATCTCCTTGGCCATAGCCGGCATTCCCCGTAAGGTTTCGCGCATAGCCTGGCAGAGGATCTCCACTTGGGGAAACTCTTTCGATGGCAGCCGCACGATATTCGTGTTCCCAGCCAATACAGAAGGAATGAACGAATAGAAAAAAGTGGCCGGAACATTGGAAGGTGCAACGTGAAAGGCAATCCCCCGCCCCTGAAAAAAACGATGCCGATCATATTGCTGCTTTAACTGCTCTAAATTGCCCCGTCGGCACCAAAAAGCCAGCGTCATGATATCAGAGTATGCCCGCGCCGCTTTCCCCCGCAATATTCTTTGTGATACCTCTGCCAAGAAATCCATCGCCTGCTTTGAAAACACCGCGCGCACTTTTTGCTGCGGCAAAGCGGCAAGAACCGCTTCACTCCCCAACAGAAATTTCATACTAGAGCCCGGCTGCATAAGTATCGCTGCACCCCCTTATCTCGGCATTTTTAAGACGCCCAAACACTTTGAAATACTTTCCTTTACGCCCGCAGAGACAATCGTCTTCGCCCATCAACATGCCCTCATCCTCTGTCAGCAGCGAATGACCCGGATACGATTTCGGCAGCACGGAAACAACTTGGATAATACCGCGCTCTCCTATCGGCGCTATGGAAAAATCCTGCGGACGGCGAATCAGGACATCGAAATAGGATGCCGCATGAAAATGGCCCTGACTGCATTCCATATAGATACAACCGCTTTGTTCGGCCATGCCGTAGAAATTGTAAACTTCCGGCAGATCGCAGACCTCTTTCAAGCCCTGTTTGAATTCCTCCGGCGATACCGCGTCTTGTATCATCTTTTTCCAACCGCCGCCGTGAATCAAGACTGCATTGCTTAAGTTCAGTTTTTCTTTTCGTGACCGCAACGCTTGATAAAAATGCTGCCAAATCATAAAAGTAAAACCAAACAGAAAAATTCTTTCCCCTTCATGTTCCGCCAAAAAATGCTGGAGCCGATCAAATTCCAACTCCATATCATCGTTTAAAGCGTATATGCGCTGCCGCCCGAAGATGGAAAATCCCATGATGGCCGAGCCGCGCGCGCTGAACATGGCCGGATTTTTCAAAACGCCCGGACAGTCTATGATGATCATCGGCATGCGCTGACTTTTCGTAAAATCGGAAACGACCCGTGCCAGCGTCTTATGCTGCTCCGTCGCCGTCTCCTGATCAAGAAATATCTTGGATTTTTTTTGCCCGGTCGTTCCCGACGATGTTATTGTCTTAAAAATATTTTCTTCGGCAATGCTTCGAAGTTCCATTTCCTTAAAAATACGCACCGGAATAAACGGAATCTGTTCATAAGAACGAACCGTCCCCTCATCAAATCCCACCGTCCGCATCATATTTTTATATGGCAGGCAGCGGCTCTGATGATACGCCGTCAATTCCAGGATCCGCTCTGTCAAAAAGGAGGTTTTCTCCTCTTTCGCCAAAGAAAACGGATCTCTTTCTAACACTTCTTTATACGCAAACATATTTCCCTCATATTTCCGCGTTCGTCCGCTTTACCCGATTTCCACCGCATACTTTTTCAGGATTTCCTTTCCTTTCGCATAAGAATCGATCGCGATGACGTCATCAATGTCAATCATAATATCAAACGCTTCTTCCAATGCGGCAATCATCTGCATGTGCCCCATCGAATCCCATGCCTCAATCCCGTGGTGTTTCAAGTCCGCCAACTCTGTTTCCGGTACATGAAACACGTCCATAAACACTTGATTATACTTCTCCAAATTCGCCATGATAAGCCTTCTCCTTTTTATCTTGTCTGCCTCTTATCTACGCATGCCGCCGTCCACCCGGATCACTTGGCCCGTAAGATACGCCGACATATCAGAAATTAAAAATACGGCGGTTTTCGCAATATCCACCGGAGACCCGCAACGCCGCAGCGCTGAATCCTCTTTTACCTCCCGCACCGCTTTTTCCGACATGACTTCCATCATATCTGTACCTATAATGCCCGGCGCGATACAATTCGCCCGTATCCCATAACTTCCCAATTCGTGAGCCAAAGATTGGGTCATGGCGACGATGGCCGCTTTTGTCGCTCCGTAAACCGCCTGTCCCGGGTTACCGTCAAAAGCCGCCGAAGAGGCCAGACTGACAATAGCCCCCTGTTTTTTACGCATCATCAATTTCGCCACATACTGCGTAAATAGGAACGGTGCCATAAAATTCACTTCAAATACCTGCCGGAGATCGCTTTCCCGGGTCATCGTAAAGAGAGAATTATGGATCACACCGGCGTTATTGACCAAGCCGTCAATCGGTACTTTGGCTTTTATCAGCCTCTGCACGGCAGCCTGCATCGCCTCCCGATCCGTCAATTCAAAACAGAGCGGGCGTATTTCCACCGAATATTTGGCTGCGATTTCGGCCATGTCCGCCAAAAATTCCGGTGTCTCTTGGCGGGCATGGGCCCAGATATGAGCGCCGTTGCGAGCGAATTCCTCTATCATCGCCCGTCCGATCCCTCTTCGGGTACCGGTGATAATCACATTTTTCCCCTGCAAAAGCATAGACTCACCTCACTCAATCATATCCCAGGTCAATCCCGTTCCGCGTTTTAAGGCACAGCGCACTTTTTTCCCCAACACGACATCATAATACTTGGGACTCAGTCCTAACCCCGGTCGGATAGAACGCATATTCTTCTCGGTAATCACCTCGCCCGCCTGCATATCTTCGACGATATAAAGGCTGCGGCGGAATTGTATTTCTTTTTGTTCCTGTGCGGTGACACCATAGCTTACTTTTCCCAGCGCTTGGCTGGCAGCCTTCGCTTCACGCACCAAGCTGGCCATCTCGGATGGCTCTAAAGAAAAAGCCGCATCCACCCCGCCTTCCGCCCGCGACAACGTGAAATGCTTTTCAATCACCGTCGCCCCTAAGGCCACGCTGGCCACGGCTACCCCGATCCCCAGCGTATGGTCGGATAATCCCACGGGACAATCAAACAGCGCCTTCATGTGCGGCAAAGTGAAAAGATTCGTTCCTTCCGGCGTCGCCGGATAGCTGCTGGTGCATTTCAGCAGAGCAATCTCGGGGCAGCCATTCTCCCGCGCCGTCCTCACTAAATCGTCGAGTTCCGCCACACTGGCCATTCCCGTCGACGCAATGATCGGCTTTCCGGTACGAGCGACCTTTTTGATGAGAGGCAGATCAATATTCTCGAAGGAAGCAATCTTATACAGCGGTACCTGCAATTCTTCCAAAAATTCCACGGAAGAAGCGTCAAATGGGGTACTAAACCCGATGATGCCACGCTTTTGGCACTGTTTTAATATCGCTTCCTGCCACTCCCACGGGGTATACGCTTTTTGATAGAGCGCATAGAGGGACTCCCCTTGCCAGAGGCTCCTTTTATCGGCAATCAAAAACTCGGCATCGCTCTTATCAATCGTCATCGTGTCCGCCGTGTAGGTCTGAATCTTCACGGCGTCCACCCCCGCATCGGCAGCGGCATCCACAATCTGGAGCGCCCGTTCCAAGGATTGATTATGATTGCCGCTCATCTCCGCGATAATAAAAGGCTGCCGTAAATCGCTAAACATTCTTCTCCCCCCCTCTTTTACACAAAGGGAAATGGTTCATATTCGATGCTTTTCTTTTTTTCTGCCCATTCCTCTTTGAGAATGGAACCTACCGCGACATCATAAAACCGTTCCGCTTTATAGATATGCTGACGCATGATGCCGTCCTGCTTGCTGCCGCAAAGCTGATGCAGTCGTATGACCGGCTGATTTTCCACGAAGGTTTCATTGCAGAGTTTATGGAGCCCCAAGACGTCAAACACATAGTCATACAAACTCCATTCTAAATACAACGCTAATTTCAGTGACCGCTTCTCCCGCACAGCAATATAATAGCCCCAACTGCACCGTTGATTCACCTGATCAATATCCGTAAGATAAATCATACCGATGGGGGCATCCTCCAGCCAAATAACCCAATAAATTTGGCTGTCATCTCTCTGCAGACCGCTAAACCACCGCCGCTGCCCTTCTATCGTCAAGTGAGGATCCGTATTCATGAATTTCGTAATGTCAGGGCGCATACGCCATTCCATAACCAGCGCCAAGTCAGCTTCTTGCAATCGCACCATGCGAACGTCCACGTTATCCCTCGCTTTTGTATCCAGTTTACTTTTTCTTAAACACCCCGATGATATCACGCCCCAAGCCCATGTCTGCCATAGCTTTTTCCAATGCTAACAGCTTCGTTGGCGATACCTCATGCAGAAATTTTTCCAACGCCAATCGAGCCACATGGCACTTATGCCCCTTCTCCGGCTCGTCGTAATAGTTGTTATCCTCGTGGAAGGCAAAAAACTCAATGAATTGATCGCCGTAAAGCGCTTGCTGCTTCAGGCCAAACGCCTCGCAAACATTGACTAAACTCTCCATATTAAAGTATGAAAGATGCTCCGGCGGTACAATCCATTTTTTCGTGTGGATCATCTGATGATCCAGCAGAAATTTCTGCAGCGGATTAAAATCATTCGGCACCCGAATGATCAAAAGCCCATCCGCTTCCATCAATGCAGCGCAGCGTGTGAGAACGTCCTCCGGACATCTCACATGCTCCAAAAGATTCGATATGTGTACGACGCCGAAATGCCGCCCTTCCTGAATCATCTCATCGCATATCGGCAGCAGATCACCCTGACGCAGGAAAGGAAGCATATCCGGATTGTGACGCTCCATCGCATACCGCGAAAAATCAACACCTTCCACCTGATACCCCTGATCGTGGAAAAACTGCATGGCAAACCCTTCACCGCAGCCAAGATCAAGGAAAGTGTCGCCCTCTGCCTGAGGTCTGTTTTCTTGTATCATAATCAACTTCTGCTGTAATTTACTTTGGATGAAGTACCTTTCATCTTCGTTATATTCCTGACTGTAAACGCTTTTCCCCGGTGCCGCCTGCTGAAAGTACGTTTCCCGGTAATACTCCTGCAATTCCTCCTCTGAAGGCATCGGCGAGACTTGATAAAACCCATACGAGGTTTTAACGAGACTGGCCTCCGTATAACGTTTTTTCATCTCTTCTGAAACGGTCATTATATTCCTCCTACTCTAAGCCCCATTCCTCCATGTGAAAATTCATGTCGGCGGCGTTGCTGAAACGTCCATGTGTCGCCTTACCGCTGCCGTGATATCGCTCTCGCTGACGTTTGCCGCCTCGCCCAAATATTCGATCATCCCCACCTGCGCGCAGTCTTCACACACTTTTATCTGGTTTTCCGCAATCGCTGTGACGATAGAGGGAAGGCCCAAAAAGTGCCGCTCCCAGATCGTTGTCCCCCCCGCACCTAAAGATAAATCCGCTTCATTCATCAAGGCAGCAATACAGCTTACTTGGCAAAAATAACAAAAATTGCTCTGTTGCCGGCAAAAATCCTGAATCTCCCCGCGGTGCGGGTTGCTTCCCCCCACGACGACATTGACGGTCACCGAACGCAAAGACAGCGTCGCCAAACTTCGCAGCGCTTTCATCGTTTCGTTGGTAAGATCGCTGCCGCCGTAAAATACAAGGATATTACGAATATTGCCCTCTCTTAGGCGCTGCACCTTCTTTATTTCATAGAATTCTTCCCGCAAAAGCGCGAATTTCGGGCCTAATCGCAGCTCGCAGGTCTCTGGAACAAGGCCCTGATAGCGTCGCTCCTGATGCAAATAAAAATTCTGATCCAAGAGAATGTCACAATCATGGCGTCGGTTTGCCAGATCATCGATCACAAAAATCCGGGTCGTAAGGGGCCGTAGTTCCTTCTCCCAAGCAATATCCAAAGCATAGCTATCCACCACTAATAAATCTGCCTGCCCAATGGACAGGAGAAGCGCCCTCGTTTCCTCCGCATCCCGCCGCCAAGGTACTGTCAGCCAAGCGGCATACCCGGTCAAGCCAACCTCCATCGTCGCTCGCGGCAACACATGAAGTATGTATCCGCTTTGTTCGACAAACGAAGTCAGATTTCCTTCCAAGTCGCGGCAGATAAAATGGATCTCCGTCTCGTGCTGTTTTTTTATCTGCGCGGCTAACGTCAGGCAGCGCATCAAATGCCCGCTGCCGATCTGTGTGGAAGAATCTACCCGGAAGACGACCTTTTTCATATCTACCCCAAAACGATTTTCAACGGGATTCCTTCCATAAATGAAGCCGGATTCCCTGAGTCTAAGGCCTTCTTATACACACGCATCGCATCTTCAAACACATTGAGGGTGACGTCGATATCCTCATCGGTGTGAGAATAGCAGGGGAAGACGTGCCAGCCGAGAAGTACCCCACGCTTGACGCACTCCTGCATGAACAAGGAATTGTAGAGCCAGTCACGCCTTCCCGCATAGTCCGTGTATTCTAACGACAACCGGCAAGGGTATCCGGCCAAGTCAATCGGAACGCCGATTTGCTCCGCCAACTGCCGGAAGGTAGTCTGCAATTTCTCCCCGATCGCCCAAATGCGTTTCGTCACATTCTTATGTTTGAGCTCATGCATCACGGCAATCCCCGCCGCCAAGGAAAGGCATTCGCCGCCAAAGGTCGTGGAAATAAAAATTTTCTTATCCACCGCTTCCATGATCTCTTTGCGTCCGGCCACGATGGAAAGCGGCATGCCATTCGCCGTTGCCTTGCCGAAGGTCGAAAGATCCGGCGTCACACCGAAATAGGCCTGCGCCCCGCCGATCCCAAAACGAAAGCCGTCCACAACCTCGTCAAAAATAAGCAGCGCGCCGTTCTCATGACAAAGCGCCTTGAGCCGGTTCAGAAAATCGTCCTTCGGCGCATCTAAAATGACCGGCTCGGTAATGACCGCTGCAACCTGCCCCTTATGATTGGAAAAATAGGCCTCCGCGGCCTCTAAATCATTGTAGTCGAATTTATGGACATATTGACGAACCTCGTCCAGAACCCCACCTTGCCGCACCCCTTCCGCCGCCGTGGTCCATTCATGCCAGCCATGGTATTCGCCGCGCAGGATATACTTTCGTCCCGTATAGGCACGGGCAATGCGGATGGCCGCTTCGGTGGCAGCGGATCCCGTTTTCAAGAAGCGCACTTTCCCCGCGCTGGGAATATTTTCTACACAAAGTTTCGCGTATGCCACTTCCTCCGGCGCGACGAGAGAATATCCCATCCCTCGGCGAAGCTGCGCTATCACCGCGTCATCCACCGGTTGATATTGATAGCCTAAGAGAATAGGCCCTAAGCCCATATCGTAATCAATATATTCATTGCCGTCCGGATCCCAAACATGCGCGCCCTTCCCATGATCAATATAAATCGGCGACACGCCTTGGATATGCGTTTCCGGCCCCTTACTGTAGAGCTGGCACCCGGATAAAATCGTCTCCTGCGCCTCTTGCCAAAGCTGGTTCGATTTATCCAAACACCGCGTTTTCACTGCCGTCATGTTCCCGCTTCCCCTTTCCACACCGTATCTTCGCGCAAAGACTTCTGCAAGCCCTCATTGCGACTGAAGTTTTGATTAATCTGCGCTAATTCCGGGCGCTTTTTTATGAGTTCGATGACATCTTCCATGGTAAATGCCGCCTTCAAAGGGTACAGTGCTTCATACACCTGCACGACAAACCGATAATCTTCCGGTTCGTCCACTGTCCACCGCATGGCGGAATAATCCGCTACATTCGTAACGCCGCCCAACTGGAATATCTCTGGATGTTTCAGGACATACGGCGTCACATGCTCGCGCTCGGAAGTCATTTTCGCCTCTTGCCATGCCTTCTTCAGGGCACTGAACTTCATCACTTCCGTATCCAACCCGTCAGGATAGGTCAAGGTCAAGGTGTTGCTGGTATAATCATGGTGACCGCGCAAATGCTCTTCAATGACGGCGTCTATCACCCGCCCGTCAAGCAAGGGACAATCTCCCGTCAAGCGAACCACATGATCCGCCGAATACTGCGACGCACACCGATAATAGCGATCCAACGGATCGGACAAACTGCCCCGGAAAACCTCTACGCCGAACGCCTGCACCGCAGCGGTCAACCCATCATCGCTTGGATCCGTGCTGGTCGCCAGCGCAACCCGATCGATGCCTCGGCTCTGCTGAATCCTTTCCAACTCCCGCAGGATCATCGGCACACCCAAAAGCGGCTTCAAAACCTTTCCCGGCAAGCGGCGCGACGATGTCCGCGCTTGGAGGATCGCGATCACCATACGGCTTTCACCCCCATAAACTCGGCACCACGATTTCCCGCGGAACATCCGAGAATTTCCCCCGTAAGGCCTGATAACATTCGGCAAACATCTCTTTTTTCTCAACCAGTTTCACATTATCCCTGATCTGACGCGCCGTATCCGCCCCAAACACAACATAGGAAATGCCCGAATGGCTATAACTGTAAAGCAGCGCTGCTTCCAAGGGGGTGAAGTCATACGGCGCAATGACTTCGCGAAAGCGCTCGATATAAGGACGCGCCGCAGCGATTTTAGGCGGAATACGTTCCGGCTCCATGAGCAATAAGCCTTGCAAAAAAGCGCTGCGGGCAAACACGTCCACTCGATTTTTCTGTGCCAGATCAAAAAAATCTGTTTGCGCCAAGCGCTGATCCAAAACATTGTAAGGGATCTGAATCATATCGACGGCGGGCGCTTTGACTGCCGCCAATGCATCCTGCGGCTCATACACGGACACGCCAATCCGCTCGATCAGCCCCTTCTCTTTGGCCAACTGGAGCCCGTGCAGCATGCCCGGCAGATAGAAATCTTCGGCCCGATGAAGCATATAACCGTAGAGCTTTGTCAGGCCGATCCGGTTCAGCGACATCTGTATTTCAGCTACAACGCTTGCCCCCTCCGGGCGAACGTTAGCCCGAAGCTTGGAGATAACTTTCACCGGAAATTTTTTTATCGCAAAGCGCCCCAAAATCTCTTCTGCGCTGCCGTAGGCGCTGGCGGTGTCAAAGCAGGCAATGCCTTCATCGATGGCGGTCTGAAGGATCGCAAAACTCTCCTTTTCCGTCGGCTGGCGGGACAAAGCATTATTGATGCCGTATTCCATCCCTAACTGTACGGTTCCCAAACACAGTTTATTCTCGCTCACCCCTGAGCCTCCCGTTCTTCCGCCAAAGCACTTCCCTTACGCTCTTTTTTCCAGCAAAAACCAGTTGACATCATCCGCCGGGAAATGTGCATCCCGATGATAGACAAAACCGTAATCCACTAAATGAACGTCCGGAAACCGATCCATGATCTCCCCGGCAAAATCCCTCTTAAACAGTTGTCCTGTTTGTCCATGGTAAACGATCTCAACCGGTGTTGGATTATAGTACTCGGCAAGGACAATATATTTTTTACTGTAATGGTACAACTTGTCATACACCTCGAGCAAACGCTCCGGCGCGATGGCAATCAGGACTCCTGCGGTAAATGTCAAATCAAACTTTTCTTCGGATTGATAGTCATAAATTGACGTTCTTAGTACTTTGACACGCTGTATTTTGGCACATACACCTGCTGCCTTTTGGTTGATTTCCACTCCAGTCATTTGCAGCTTTGGAAAAAGCATACCCAAAGCCCGCAAATTTAATCCCGCACCCGCGCCCAGCTCCAAGCAAGAACTGATGTCTCCCCCTCCGCGGACAATCTTTGTCCATAAGCCAAGCCTCGACGATAACATTGCTGCCGTATCGTATTTCTCAGTATAGTCATCCCCAAAACTGCCCGCCCATAATTCTTCTTGCTTTGTCGCACAGTTTTTCAATTCATATCCCTCCAAATGTCGTTTTATTTAACGCCGCCGCGCTATTGCAAGACCTCATGCAGCGCATCTGCCACTTCTTCTTGTTGTTCATCTGTCAGTTGCACATGGAGGGGCAGCGTAAACGCCTCTTCATAGTACCGCATGGCCGCCGGGCATTCCTCGGCGCGATGCCCTAATCGTTCGTAGTAGGGTTGCGTGTGAACAGGAATGTAATGAAGGTTCAGGTTGACGCCTCGCTTCTTCATCTCAGCAAAGATCTGTTTCTTACTCTTTTTCACGCGCTCCAACGCTAGACGCACCACATAGATGTGCCAGGAAGAAGTCGTATCCGGTGACTGCTGCGGCGTATAGAGCGGCAAATCCTGGAGCAGCACACCATATCGCTTCGCCAGATACCGCCGGCGCGCCACAAACGCTTCCAGTCTGTCCATCTGGCTGCAGCCCAAGGCGGCTTGGATGTCGGTCATCCGATAATTAAAGCCCAGCGCGATTTGCTGATAATACCATGGCCCGTCAGGCGCATGGGTCATCTGCGCCGCCTCCCGGGTGATGCCGTGACTGCGGTAAAGCACCAACTTATCATACAAATCCTTACGATTCGTCAACACCATACCGCCTTCGCCGGTAGTAATGATCTTCACCGCATGGAAGCTGAATACTGTCATATCGGAAAACTGGCAGCTTCCCACGCGTCCCCCACGATACGTCGCCCCCAAGGCATGAGAAGCATCCTCGATAACCCGAAAGCCATGCCGCTGGGCTAAATCATGGATATGTGCCATATCGCAGGACTGACCGGCTAGATGAACTGGCACCACGACATCCGGTTTAACGGAAGCAGCCGCCAGCCGCCGCTCCAATTCTGGAACACTCATATTATAAGACACATCGTCGATATCCACAAATTCCACGTCAGCTCCACAATAGCGGCCACAATTCGCTGAAGCAGTAAAGGTGATCGGCGACGTCCACAGCATACCGCCCGGTTGAAGCTCCGCCGCCAAGCAGGCGATATGAAGAGCCGCCGTCGCGTTTGATACAGCTACAGCGTATTTCGTCCCGCAATACTGCGCCACCTTGCGCTCAAATCGCTCAATCGCCGGCCCCTGCGTCAAAAAGTCAGATCGCAGAACCGCCGTTACAGCCTGTATGTCTGCCTCATTAATATCCTGTCTGCCATAATTGATCAAAACATCACCTTCCATACAGTTCGTTCATTTTCGTCGCGACCACCGCATATTCTTTCATAAGGCAAGGCACTTCATTGACGATGGGATACGCCAACAGGCTTTCTTTCGAAAAAAATGCATTGCCTATTTTTTCCAGCCGTGTCTTCGTGATCGGACAGGAAAAGCCGGAGACATATCCCTCAGCCTGACTGCGCCGCTGACGTTTTTTAATGACCAAGAAACCAGTGGGATTAAGAGGATTCATCGCCATGCCATAAAGCTCCCAAGTCAGAATGTCATAGCCTAATTCTTTAGCGGATCGATAGAGATTCTGAATGTAGCCATGTCGTTCCATCCTTTGCCGTGCTTCCGTGTTAGCCAATTCATACGCCGGTTCAAGCAAAATCAGATACTCGTTCGTGATCCGATACAGCTCCGTCAAAATTTCTTTTTCCCGCCCCCCGTTTGGCTCAACCGCGTGAACCGTGTACACGATATCCACGGCATTGTCCTCCAGCGGCAGTTCAAACATATCACCGAGCACTAAATTGCTTGGCATCCCGGAAGCAAGGCGCATCTCTTCCACAAAATGCTGTGCTGTTTTTATTCTCGACCAAGATACATCTGCCCCCCCCGAAAACACAAAGGGAATGGATATTTGCGCCATAAGCGCGGCAAAGGTAGTCGCTTCACCAATCCCCGGTTCAAAGATACTTTGCTTCTCGCCGGGCAATTCCTCTATACATGAGGCCAATCGCTGAACGAAGGTCCAAACTTTATCCGGTGCTTTCTTATAAGCGTTCACATAACTTCCCGCTTGAAAATCATAGGATATCATAATATCCTGCCGGGATGTCTGGGCGTGTCCGTCCTGCTTTTTCAAATATTCAATGATGTTGATGTCTTTTTTCTGATAAAGTTCTTTGATACGCTGCAACAGTGCGACCTGATTCATGGATTCATCTCCCTGAGTTCTTCCACCGTAAGAAAATGCGGATTCGTCCCCGAATTATACTCAAACCCATCGGGGACAGGCCGCCCGGTCTCCCCTAAGGCATCCACCGTATAGTCTCCGGCAAAATGCGTAGCGGAGCCAATCACGAAATGATCTTCAAACTCCAAGGTGTCGTAGTAAAGATCCGCCGGGCACATGACCTCGTGCAGCTTCTCCCCGGGGCGAATCCCGATGATCTCCGTCGGCAAATGAGGGGCAATGGCCTTAGCTAAATCCATAATCCGCATGGAAGGGATCTTGGGAATAAAGACCTCTCCCCCCTGCATCCGCTGAAAATTTTTAAAGACAAATTCCACGGCTTCCTCTAACTTCAGCCAGAACCGAGTCATCCGCGCATCAGTGATCGGCAGTGCTTTCGCTCCATCCGCTACCAATTTCTTAAAAAAAGGTACCACGGAACCCCGCGACCCAATCACGTTGCCATAGCGGACGACAGCGAATCGTGTAGGCCGATCCCCCACGAGATTATTGGCTGCCGTAAAGAGCTTGTCGGAGCAAAGTTTCGTCGCGCCGTAAAGATTCACCGGATTAGCGGCCTTATCCGTCGAAAGTGCGATAACTTTCTTCACGCCGCATTCAATCGCCGCCGAAATCACATTTTGTGCACCGGTCACATTGGTCTTTATGCACTCCATCGGATTATACTCCGCCGCGGGAACCTGTTTCAACGCCGCGGCATGAATAACATAGTCCACTTCATACATGGCCATCTTCAATCGGGCTTCATCCCGTACATCCCCAATGAAATATCTCATACAGGATCCGTTAAATACCTGCTGCATCTCAAACTGCTTGAGTTCGTCCCGCGAATAGACAATCACCTTAGCCGGCGTATACTTTTCCAACAGCATTTGAATGAACATTTTCCCAAAGGAACCTGTTCCACCCGTAATCAAAAAATTTTTCCCGTTAAACATTGTCGTATCCGCTCCCTTTTACTACTGCACGATATATCTTATCACCGGCCAATTCGATCGGTTTGCTTGGTGCCTGCGCCGGAGTTTTCATTGCCACAAAATCCTCCAATGAGAAAATTTCTCCTTCGTCCAGGCCTTTCACTTTCGCCAATGTAGGAGAAAATGGCCTCACTTGCTGAGCATGCGCCTTAATCTCTCCCGTGCGTAAATCAAACTCCGTCAAAATTCTTGACATCGTATGAAAAGCGAAACCACGTCCTTCATCAGGCGCAGTCATAGCGAAATTAACCGACGCCTCCGGCATAGCCCCTGCCTTTTCCCAAACATGTTGCAGCTCCTGCCAAATCTCTACATGATTTTCTCGAACACACACAGGCGGCAAGTACCCCGCAGCCGAGAAGATACCGATGCGCTCTCCCCATGGCATACAACCGCGAAAAGTTTCCTCTCCCTGCCGTCCGATGGATAACTCTATGCGTCGGAACGCCCCCGTTTCCTGATTCCAACGAATAATTGTCTGCTCCAAGGCCGACAGCAATAAGAAGTCATGTCCATCATGGATGATGTAACTAACACGAGCAGGGAACGGCAACCTTATTAACTCCGCCTCCATCGTATCCAAATGAAGAGCGAGAATAACCGCTTTGTTTTCAATCGGAAGATAGATAACATTCCCTCGCAGGCAAGCACTGTAAGGGCGAAAATGCAAATCAGTCAAGGAAAAATCCGGCTGCAAGCGGCTGGCCCAAGTCGTATGATACTGATATCTTCCCTCTTTCCCCTCATATTCTACAATAATTCCCTGATAATTCCCAATAAAAAAAACAGATTGTTGATAAACGATCGCCTGCGCGAAGGCGGCTGCCTCCTCCTTCTGCGCGGCCAAACACCAAAGTTCTTGCGGCGAGTCATGTTCCGTAAATGTCTGATTTGCACAATCATATTCGATAAATCCCAATGTCGAAAAGCAGGGTGCCATCACGATCTTATTTTGAATCTTCGCCAAGACGTTGTGCGTAAGCCCATGAGGAAGCCCCTGTACTTCATCCTCCGGCAATAGCTGCCCATAAAACGTCACTTCATCCGTGTCCAAATCCATCTGAAAAAGCCCTGGGCAAGTCCCTGATATTTCCGACAAAAACCAAGCAGTTCTTTTGTCGACGATCATATAAGTGAACCATCGTGGCTGCCATTTCTGATCTGCCCGACAAAAGAAATTCTCTCGCATGATCGGCTTGTTTAATTTTTGAAATAAGTTTTCCACCGAACTCGCATCACCGTAGTACCCATCCGCCCAAATGACCGCGCGGGTCACATCGGAGGTATCATCATAAATTCCCCAGTCCCCTTCACAATATTCCTTCTCCAGCCTCCGATACTCTGCTGCCATCTGCGGTCGCATGGAATCAAGCGTAGCTTTCATCAAGGGATGCGGACGCCACCAGATAACGACATCCTTTCGGTGACGGAAAAAATCAAAAACAGCGCGCAATTTGGTGTTGGCTAGCGCACCGATCTGTAAAACCGCATTGAGGCTGGTATTGTACAGGATGATTTTTTTCCCCAAGGCGCGTTGTCGCCAAGCCGGCGGCAAAGGATACGCTTTTTTTGTACCATTTTGTACCTTATCATACTTCGGCGATCCAAGGGACAGAAACTTATCCGTTGGAGGCTTCGGAGCCGGATAGTGCCATTCATACTGAGTTTTAACGGCTTTTGATTCGACAATGACATAATCCGCCTGCACTACGCCAGGCACTTGACAGAGAGCCGGTGTCACACGATAGGGTGCCGTAAAATAAGGGACATAAACGAGCTTATCCGTATACTTTTTCAGCTGCTCCGAGTAATAACGCGCATCGACAGACGTCACATGGTTCGCCCAATCGTATGGATTATGGATAAAAATTACGTCAGGATGCAGTTTCTCGAGATCCACCGAACGAAAGTCGATGACCGGGACGTAGTCGGGAAAAAGCTCTTTTTCTACGTGCCATTCCTTTGCCGTATGCTCCGGCGTAAGATCGGCGTAAGGGATGGGAATGACATAGGCGTTGCAATGCTCCGCGTCGGCGACCGCCGCCTGCCAGATACTTTCCAAGCTGTCCCACATAGATGCCTTGTAGGGGAGAAATACGATCTCCTTCTTGACCGGTTCCTCACGCAATGCGTCGAGAAACCATCCCAAAAGGGAATGACAAAGCGATGCGATATCAGCACTGTCTCCCGCTACTGGCAGCTGCTCCAGCGCCGCCGAAAGAGTATCGAGCGTTTCACGATAAAATGCCAACCGCGCCGTCGAAAGCGCCTCATGGCAGATATCCTGTGCTGCTGAAAAAGCCGCAATGCAGTCCTCCAGCATTGCGGCTTTTTCGGTCGCCGAAGAAAAACGCACGAGTCCCGCATCCACCGTTTCCAGCAGTTCTACTACCTGTTGGCGCGTCTTCCTTGACAGCATCTCGTCGCTCCCTTTCCATTTTTGGCCCTATAATAAATTATCGAAATATGAAAAGCTTTTCTTAACTCTTCTTTCTGCCCCTCAAAGTTGTGTTAATACAGCTTGGTATTCAGCCCAAAGTTCTGGTTGAATGTCGGCCTGCCGGTCAGCGGCGACAGCGGCGTTTTCCTGAAGCCAAGTGTGCGCCTGCCGATAAGCCTCATCGCCAAGGAAATTCCGATCTTGTTCCAAAAGGCAGAACCATTCGATCTGGTGCCAGATCCAGTCGCTGAGGTCTATGATATCACGGGGAAATTGCCCGTAGGCATGAGGCAAAATCGCGACGTCTTGGCGAAGGGTTTCCCCCGGCTGCGGCGTGAGGAGCAGCCGCCACATCGTCAAAAAGAGCGGGCGATCTCCTAAAAATCCATCCGCCAGCCACCGGCGAGTCTCCATCATCTCGCGGCGAAACAGCGCTCCGCCGATGCCGCAGGCCGGATATTTCCCCTGCGTCAGCAAAAAGCGCCAAAGAGCCTCGGGGCTTGTCATCTGAAAGCGATCATCGTCCGGCAGGCGTATCCAAGGCAGCCAGTCAGCATACTGCCGGCGGTCGTTCGTCAGCGCGAAGGATAGTGGAAAATCCTGTAACTCCAAGCAGGCCAGCATTTTCGTGATCTTATCCGGCTGCGGCTGATCCCCGGGGAAAAGCCACTGCACATAGTCCCCTTTTGCTTGCGCCGCCAACTGTTCAAAGACGTCCCCTGCCGCGCTGTCCAAAAGAACAACGGGCATCGTCTCCGCAGGGGCGAAAGCATCGTCCCCCATCGGCGTGGGGAAATCAACCGCCTCCGCCGCAGCCGCCTGGACGGCCTCGTCAGGCGACACCAACGGCAAGATAAAAACTTCTTTGTAGGGATAAAGCTGTTCATACGCCGCTTGGAGGGACTGGCACAGCGCTTTCTCGTCGCCTAAATAGGGCAATACGATGGTCGCCCGTCTCCGCCGTATCAACACGCGCTCTTCAGCCCGCGCTGCGGCAATCTGGGTGCCCACATCCAATAACCGCCGCGCCGGGTCGGGGCGCACATCTTCGCTGTATTTGAGCACCGGTTCTGCCACATGCGAGAGGTCGACGAATTCCCACGGCCCCTCGAAGGTACAGCCTTCCCCTTCCCCCGCCGCGATCTTCCAGTAACGCGGCGAAAGCAGGGTCGTTGGCGTCTCATAGGAATATTTGGCAATGGAGTTCAGCCAAATCGTCTGGCTCTTGGAGAGATATTGTTCATTGCTGCGCCACGGGAAATGCGCCAAATGAAGCTGAGGGGCGTCTACCCATGCTACCTTCTCTTCTCCCGACGGCCCGGGCCGCCAACCGTAATGGCTGCCTTCAGACAGATAAAAAGGAGCTGACCGATACAGGGCCCCACCAATCATAACCTTTTGCCCCGAAGCGAAAGCCGTTCCCCTACGAAGGGGCCTTGCCAAAAGGAACCGCGCCTCTTCTTCGTGGGGATAAACCGGCTCATAGAGCCGCCACGGGAGCCTGTAAAGATGATGTGGATCTAAGCCCTGCACAATTTCTCGACAGGACGCCGCCCCCTCGTCCGCGATCAGAAATTCATCGGCGTCCAGCGGCAGCACAATATCGGCCCGCTCTTCCATCGCCGCTTTCCGAAGCAGGGCGTTCATCGTTTCCACCTGCACGTAACCCGCCGCATAGACCCGCCGTACCGTCAGCGGCAGCCCCTCCGCCTGAAGCTGCCGCAGAATCTCCGGCGTCTTGTCTGTACTGCTGTGGTCAGCGATGAGCATTTGATCTACAAAACTTATCGTATGGCGGACAAAACTCTCGATGACGTCCGCTTCATTTTTCACCATCGAAATCGATATGATTTTTCCCATCGCCGTCACGTCCTTTTATACCTCCG
>ERZ773055.253-NODE-253-length-36213-cov-4.617346_pt1 | contig 36213 bp, 43 predicted proteins | sample MGYA00580515_ERZ773055 | MGnify/ENA primary metagenome ERZ773055 (study PRJEB29015, sample SAMEA2737993) | human oral metagenome | biome: human oral; feature: human-associated habitat; material: dental | place: China | collected 2064 ...
GCAGGAAAGATACTCTACAAGGCTTCGGACTTGGAAAGGATGTTGGAGGAGAATTACTATCTTAAGTCCATTTGAGTTTAGTATTATAATTCGATTAAAAATACTTATTAATAAGTATTGCCAGTATAGAATTCTTCCCATACCTTTGTATCCAAAATTGAATTAATGATAAAAATATCACACAGCCGCATAAAGGCAACAATAAAAGGAGCGTACTGTTTTTTAAACAGTACGCTTTTTTTTATGAACAAAATTGAACGATGTCCGTTAATAAAATAGTAATGAAAATATTAAAAGAAGATATAAGAAACAGAATTGTCACAGCTGCCCGCAATGAATTTATTAAAAATGGTTTTAGAAAAACTTCGATGCGAACAATTTCTGCAAAATCAGGAGTTGTCTTAGGTAATATATACAATTATTTTAAGACAAAAGATGATATTTTTTATGCTGTCCTTAGGCCTTTACTTGCTGTCTTGGATGAAAGGATGTCCTCCTATCGCATAGAACATAACAAAATAGATAAACTTCACTTCTCTCCACAAAATCAAAAAGATTTGCTAAGAGAAACGCTTAAAATAATTTTCTTATATAAAGAAGAATTAAAGTTATTACTCTTTGAATCAAAAGGTACTTCTGTAGAGTTTTTCCGTGAAAATTTTATCGAAGAACAAGTTGCAATAAGTAAAGAATATATTGACCAAATGCAAAAAGTCTATCCACAAATACAAACAAGAATTTCGTCACTATTCTTTCGGATTTCCTCTTCCACATGGGTAACGATCATCGGAGAGATTGTCTCAAGCACAGAAATCTGCAAGGAAGAGGTAAAACAGGTCTTATCTGAATACATACGCTATAATACGGCAGGATGGCGAGAACTCATTAATCCATAAAATTATGAACAGATTATTCATCGTAATGATACTGTGTTTGTGTACAACAGTTTTGTCTGCCCAAAATATATTACGTGGGAAAATCATAGATAAAGAAACAGGACTTCCCATATCTGGGGCATACATATCAATCAAAAATACAAAACAGAAAACAGTTTCTGACAAGACAGGCAATTATCAAATTGACATTCCCTCAAATGGAACATGTATCGTTGAGGTTTCATTTGTTGGATATAAACGAGTAAGGCAAGTCATTGTGTTAAACGGCAATATCACAAAAGACTTTTTCTTAGAATCATCAGCGAACGTCCTTAACGAAGTTGTGGTGAGGGGATCTTCCCAGCAGGCGGAAATAAACCGCATTCGGCAAAGTCCTATGGCTGTAACCGTAGTGGACGGATCCAAGCTGCGGGGACGTTCAAGCGGTATAGAAGAAATTCTTACACGCACGTCTGGCATCAAAGTAAGAAAGACTGGCGGATTGGGAAGTGCGTCGCGCATATCTGTACATGGTTTAGAAGGTAAGCGTGTCGCCGTATATATTAATGGGTTTCCACTCAACAGTCCTGACGGTTCTTTCGACATCAACGATATTCCAATAGATGTGATCAAATATATAGAGGTGTACAAGGGTATTGTGCCTGCAGAATATGGAGGCGACGGATTAGGAGGAGCCATCAATATTGTGACACGTGAGGATGAATGCGACTTAGTAGGATTCACGCAGGAATTGGCATCATTCGGAACATCCAAGACACTTACAAGTGCTCAAAAGCTTTTTGCAAAGTCAGGCATATTATTTAATGTTGCTTTCTTTAAGAATAAATCCAAGAACAACTACACGATGTCATGGCCAGTATTCGAAATAAACCTGCCAGTCTCAGAATACAGAAAGGTAAGACGAAATAATGACTATTATGACGCAGACTTCTATCATGTCGGCATTGGTTTTAGAAAGTTATACTTCGATAAACTGGATTTGGAATGCGCCTTCTACAGAAATAAAAAAGGTATACAGTCTCTTAACTTTGATTCGCAGCATGCCTATATGAAAGGCTTTAATATAATGCCCACTTTGCATATAGAAAAAGACGACTTCATCTTTAAAGGTTTGGAAATGAAATCATCCCTTGTTATTCCTATTATACAAACGAGCCTGATAGACACAACAACAACAAGAAGACAATGGGATGGAACCATCACTCAGGCAATGGGGGAAACAGAAGATAATCTTCTTAATGAATCCCATAACCGGCAATTTGAATTACGAAACAAATTTAATTTAAAATATACATTTGGACAACATACATTCAACATAAATGATCAACTTGCTCTTTCGGACTACCGTCCTAAAGATGAACGCATGAATGACTATCTCGGGTTCGATCCCAGCTCGTTTCCCAGCAAAATGATTTCAAACAATATCGGACTCTGTCATTTGTATGCCTCTTCCAATCATCGTTTTCAGAATTCCTTGACGATAAGCATTTACTATCTGAAGTCAAAAATCTTTAGAACAAGCGATGCCTTGTCGAAAGCCCAAATGAAAGATGCATCAGCTCCCAAACAGACAAGTGTGAACAGAACGTACTACGGATTTAGTGAGGGAGTGAGCTATGAGTTTTGGAAAGGCGTGAGGGGAAAGTTCTCGTTTTCACACAATGTGAGACTCCCTGACACAGGAGAACTTTTCGGTAACGGAATGAGCATCAAGCCATCAGTGAACTTACTGCCTGAAATTGGAGACAACCTGAACGTTGGAACCATCATAGATACAAGAAATGTGATGGGACTTACCCGCGTGCAGTGGGAAACAAACTTCTATTACATGTATATCCAGAATATGATAAGGCTTTTCCCCGCTGATATCCGTTCCATCTACACAAACTTGGGAAAGACGAGCACGATGGGATTTGATACCGATTTGAAAGTAGACGTGACACCAAACATCTATACATATTTCAATCTTACACTACAGGACATTCGAGACCGGCAGAAATGGTTAAACGATGCAAAAGGGACGGATAATCCCACATATAATAAACATGTACCCAACATACCGTCTTTCTATTTTAACTATGGTTTGGAGTATCATGCAGAAAATTTGCTGGGGCGAAATGAACTATCTAGAATTTATATGGATGTGTCCCATGTCGGAGAATTCGATTGGGGATGGCAAATGAGCACACTGTCCGACCAGCGTAAAAAATGGATTATCCCCTCCAACGATGTGTTTACCATAGGCCTTCAACAATCCTTTTGGCACAACAACATTTCATTGAGTTTCGAAGTTGAGAACATCTTTGACAAGGAGAACTATATGGAATTCAAGATGCCACTGCAAGGACGCACTTTTAAAACAAAATTGCGTTTTAATCTGTTCCGCGACAAAACATCGGGCGGAGCAATGAGTTTGTAATATATTACCAATTTAAAAACAAATAAAATGAAACATTATTTTTTAATCGCAGCCCTTGTGTTGCTATCTCTTGTAGGTCTCACCTCATGCGGAAAGGACTCTCCGGACTTTCCTCCCTCTACAAAATCTGAAGTAGGATTTGTACACAGCGTAAACATCGGAGAAAACACATATATTAGCCTGTTCAAGGATTTGAGTGTTAGTTCACTCAATACAGACAACGCATTGGTGCTTCCGAAGGGGGCATTCACATTCGTGTATAAAAATAAGATATATGTGACAGATACAGAACACCTCTACAAGTACATCCCTAAGGATGGAATCCTTGTTCAAGAAGGAAACACCATGCTATTTCCAAGTGGTGCAAAGGCCACATACATCACATTCTTATCCGAGAAGAAAGCCTACGTTTCTTGTCTTGGATTAGGAAAGGTGTGGATTATAGATCCGTCCTCCATGACAAAAACAGGAGAAATAGATTTATCTGGCTATTCCTTGGGGAAGTTGGCTGGCGACAATAATCCTGAACCATGTGCTTCCATCATCAGAGACGGCATCTTATACGTGACGCTCTGCCAATTAAAGTCTGCCTACTCATGCGAGAAGGGGGCACATATAGCCTTAATAGATACCAAGACCGATAAGCCCATCAAAATGATTAGTGACCCTCGTGCTACAATGGCCTCCTCTATGACCCCTGCTGGGGACCCATTCGTGGACGAGAAGGGTGACATCTATTTCTATTGCGTAGCTATGTTTGGATACCAGCCTGGGGTCAAAGAAGGATTCTTGCGCATTAAGAAAGGGGAGCAAGACTTTGACAACTCATATTGCTTCACCCTTGCAGACGTAAACTTAGAAGGAGTAAAGGGGAACAGAACATCGTATGCTTATAATAAAGTGTATGGTGGAAACGGAAAGGTTTATGGATACCTTAACATTCCCGGAGCGGCAAGTAATCCACCTGACTACGTTCATGACAAATCATTTCAAGCCTTTGAAATTAATCTATACAATAAGACTTGCAAGAAGATGAATTTTTCTGGAACTGTAGGCTGGGCCACATCCATCTGCAAGTCTGGCAATAATATCATCTTCGGCATGTCAACAGACCAAGGCATGGGCTACTCTGTCTATCACATGGATGATGGAAGCTATGAAAAATTGAAGGTAAAGGTTTCTGGAGCACCCTACATGTTGCATGAGCTTAAATAGTTGCCATAAAATATATTGGATACAAACTCAACATCTGAAAGGATGCGAACTTCTTGATTAGAAACTTTAATCTCCCTCAAAACAAGAAAAAGAGCTGTGTCGTTACTCATTATAGGGTTTGATACAGCTCTTTTAGTTTATGTGTTATAAACTATAAATTCTCATGGTTGTGCTTTTAGTTTTTATACACTGTCAATTCAGTTTTAATAAAAATCTTTCTTTTGTAGTAGCGTAGTAAATAATTGAAAGAATATTCGTATATCAATAAAAATCTTTAATCCTTTTTCTTTCAACGTATTATACCTTATTGTAGTTATGTATAATCCGCAAAACGAAATGTTCCGAAGAAATAAAACGAAGCGTTCCAGCTTATAAAACGAAATGTTCTTTTTTAGGTTTCCTCCCCAATGTAAAAAACGCTCCAGAGAAAACCGAGGCGTTTCTTGTTTCTTATCATTATCTTTCAAACATTCAAGTCAAATTTCACACTCTCATCTCCATCAAGCAATCGCTTGGTACTGTTTATATTATTCTCGTATATGTGCACATTGCCGAGATTCAACGTTATATTCTTTAGTGGCAGGTCTATCTGTCGTGCCATGATATAAAGGTGGTATATATCGGCCGGTAGTCCGAGGTTCGCATCACTGCTTCGCTGATAGGCCGACAAAACCAGCTCGCCTTCGTCTATCTGGAACTGACCCAGGCTCAGGCATGGTGTCTGGTTGCTCTCCGCACCTGTCTCGCCGAGGAACAGCACATAGTTCTTTGAGTCGCGTTTCTCGCGATTTATTCTCGCTATCAATGGTGGCAGTTTCTCAAAATAGGTCGGATAGCTATTCACCAGCACACTTCCGCAATAGTCCCACCAGTTAATGCCTGCTTCTCGATATCGCTCCACCTGCCGCTCACCTTGCATGAACAACTGTAGTTCATTTTTCAATTTCTTTCTTGCAATGCTGTGGCTCTCAAATATGTCGAGCAGGTCGCCAGGTGTCAACGACAGCTGCTCATTTAGAAGATAGCGAAGATTACCTTTCTTATTGGCCTGGGGCTTTCCCTGTTCCAGAATCTTATCCAGTATCTGATAGTATTTATTCATCATTCGAATGGTGTTTGAACAGTGTTTTTATAAAGCATGATATCCGTGTAAGAGGAGTTATAATTCATGTGTGCATTGAATTCTACCTTGGTGCACATTTTAAATGGGTTGTCTATATGCTTATTTCGTCCTATCCAATCACATAGTTCCAATATAGATGATTTATTGCTTGTGAAGTAAACAAACGAGTGACCCGAGAGAACTGATAGCACATCAAGATAGTCTGCAAGTTTCCAATACATCTTATAAGTGCCAACATCGGTACTTAGGTACGGCGGATCGACCAGGAATACTACATCAGGCATGTCCTTATACTTCTTAAATACCTCCTTGTAGTCGCTGGAGGTGATGGTCAACCCGTCGAGATAGTCTGTGCAAGGCGAATAGTCCGTAGTCTTGATGTTGTTGTACAAGGTTTCTTTTTCAAAGTCAGAGAACTCGGTAGCATACTTCATTGCAAACATTAATGAAGAGGACAGTGTTATATAATCGGCATATCCGTAGGTCCGTTCATGTTCACGTATTAATGATAGAACTTGCTCACGTTCCTTTCCCTGTATCGGTTTATGTCGTGGAACACTAACAACGCCTCTTAACCTTGTGAGCAGCTCGTTAGTTTGCGGTATATGTTCCAATCGTTTGCGATAGCCATCAAAGTCATTGTAGACAACAATAGCATTTGGTTTCTGACACTTGGCGATGTGGGATAAAAGACCACTACCACCAAATAGGTCCACGAAAATTGAATTATCAGGGAACTGCTGGAGTACTTTGATGTACTCTTTTGCGAACATCCGCTTTTGTCCCTGAAAGGGAAGCGGTGCTGAAAGATATTGTTTCTTCATCATTCTTTGTTTTTTTAGTGGCTTGCAAAGGTCGGTATATCCCACGGGGGAAAAGAATATTCATCTACAATCATACTGCAAATATATTACACTCATAGTTCATTCGCTTTATGAAGCTATACACAGTACGCTCACTCACGGCGTAGCGAGTTGACAACACCAACACGATATAGGATACCTTCTCACCATGCCGATGTAGTTCTGTATAATCATTATAGAGGTCTATATACTGCTCGTCTTTCAGACGTATACCGGCCTCGCGAAGCCTTTTTATCAATTCCCTGTTAAATTTCAAGATGTCTATTATCTTCATATTCAATAAAATTTGTATCTTTGCATTATCTCACTTGCATAATTAAGAAGCACCATATGTGAACGAGGGTATTAGCCCCCGGTCGCACATATGGTGCTTTTGATTAATATGTAGGTGAGATGACTATTAACAGGCCGGGGGCTTCTTTTTCACTCCCCGGGAGATTATTTAATTGACTATATACTACATTGTCAGCCAATCGAGTTTTTCTGCATCTTCGAACGTTCTGTCTGAGCCTTTGAACGACTTAAGAAGTTCTGCGGCGTCGAGAGAGTCGATATCCACTTCAACTTCTTTTTCTGACAACGAATTGAAATACTCCTTGCCTTTTTTGTTCCACGCAGCGAACCACTCGTTTATCTCTGCGATTTCGCGTTTTTCAGCAGCAGTCATGTCACGTGCCTCTTCCTTTGCATGTAGTTCCCTTTCCTGCGCTTCCTTGACGCGCTGCTGCATTTTCTCAAATTCTTCATCCTGAAGCGTTGCGCGCACCTCCTCGATGTCTTTATCGTAAGTCTCTGAGATAGGGCGCAAGGCTTTGAGGTTCTTCCACACCGCAAGCATCGCATCATCACTCATACCGCTTACTTTCAACGCTTTTAATGCCCTGTAGGCTTCAACTGCCTTAATCGTTTTTACTTTCATTCTTACTTTAATTCTTACTAAATTACTTTGTTATTTACTTTTCTTTTGCTTCTGTTACACTGACTGTGCCGAGCTTCGCTGCGTTTGCCTTGCAGTACTTCACAAACTTAGTAACATCTGTGATAACTGCAATAATTTCGTCTTCGTCGGTAGTAAGATAGCTGATGTTGATTCCCCCGAAATGTGCGAAAGTTGCGAGCTGTTTATTTGCATCATCATTACTACTAACGCTGCCATTTTCTATATTCGCATACTTATCGCTTTCTACAGAAACGACCGCCTTGATTGTTGTACTTGCGCCTACTGCTTCAACACGTGCCTTGAAGCCGGCAATTGCTTTTACTTTTACTTCCATAGTTTGTGTATGTTTATTGTTACTAATTTAAGTTGTCTCTAAGTTATCATTTAAGTCAATCATTTTGACAGGGACCTGATCGGTCTTTTTCATAAAAATGTATTCTAATCGATATCTTTGGCCTGTTTGTATACCATTAAAAAAATGAGTATATGTTTCGCCAGGATTGACATGCTCGAAATTATATGCTTGTTCCCCTTTTATCATCGGAGAATCCATTTCTGTAGAAGAGAATCTCAACATAACATAAAAATTGTTTCTCGAATTCCCGGGATAAGATTTATCGATTTTTATTTTTACACAAATTTCTCCTTTAATTGTCTCAAATGCCTGTATAACATAATATTTTTCAACATTATATTGATTAGATATAACTTTAGTTTCAGAAGCACTAAATCCGTGAATTGTGTAGTAAATAGCTTTCACAGGAGGTCTATTTAATGCAAGTGGTACAGAACTTAAGAATGCATAAGCTTTGTAAACTCCTAAACCCAAATTTGCATCTTTTATATCTACGCTTGCATTTCCTGATTTCAAGGGCTCGTTAGAAGTCTTAAAACAAACAATTTGTCCTGATTCATTTTTTAAGGCTACACCGAAATATGTTTCTGCTAATATACCTATATTATATATATTAAGTTCATAATCAATACTAATATCTTTAATCATCATAATAGCAGTAATACTACCATTTTTTGTCCCTTCAACCATAATAGAAGGCCTTTTAAAAGGTGCAGTTGCAGCATGCTTGTAGCCTATGAAATCAGAAAGCCGATAAGGGCATGCAAAAGTAGAGCCTACTTTTACACGCGACCAGCTGCCCAAGCCTTTATCGTATAATTCTGTCAAGCTTTGTAAAGTGTTACTATGCGCGATTTTTATACCGCATATCCCGACACCCTCAAAGTCCGCTCCCTTGAACCACGTTGCATTGTCACGCCAACGATTATTTTCAAAATCAAACTCGTCAGAGGTAAAGGGTTTATTCAGTTCCACGGGCTTAAACTTTGCCCACATATTGATTTTGTCGCTCCTGCAAAGTGCTGCAAGGTCGTTACTCGTTTCGCCGAGTGCAGTCTTCACATCTGCGATGCTGACAGGGGCTTGTATGATACCATTAATGATACTCATGCCGGGCCTCCTTTCTCTTTATAACAAGTCACGCTGCCAGTTACGATGAGCGAGCCCTTGACGAGCAGGTCGCCCTCAACGATTAAATCGCCTTCAATCGTTCCAGCCTTGGGGATAAAGTGTCTTAAGACTTCTTTTTCTACTGTCACAGTCTTGACTATCGTCTTTACCGTGCACACACCAAACTCCTCGGCTAACCACTTTATTAATCTCTTCATGCTAATTATGTTTTAAAAGTTCGACTTCGTTTTCAAGTTCTCTTATCCGTTTTTTTAATCTCTCAACTTTATCATCAACTTGTACAGCTGCCCCAAGCGCGAGTGCAATAAGTCTCGTGTCAAGATAGTTAAGCTTCAAGTAACCGTCTGCATTCGTACAGACCATACTCTTGAGTGCACTATCTTTCACGCTCTGCGCAATAAAACCTATGCTGTGCTCGCCCGTGTCCTTGTAATCGAACTGCCAGGTACCGCCAAGACTGCGGATTATCCGCATACTATCAACCTGCTTGATGTTTGTTTTCAAACGCCCATCTGACGTTGTGTAAGCTGTTACGCCACCCTGCGCTAACACATTACCTGAAAAAGTTGCATTCCGGTCAGGAGTTATAACAAGTGCGTCCTGCCAACCGCTATTATACACGTTAAAATGTAACTCACTACCTACAAAAAGCGTGTAAAGTGGTCGGTCGTTACAACCGAAATAAACGACATTAGAATTAGAGATAAATAGCGCACGTTGATTATGTCCCTCTTTATCTCTTAAGTTAAGCCCTATATTATTCGCAAGACTTAAATATCCGTCAATGGTGAGATTGCCATAGATTTCGCTACCACTTTCGTGGAAGCGAGCAATGAGGGTGCTGCTATCTTTTGTAATACCGAAACCAAGGCTGTTGTCAGCACCTCCGCGAATATTACCTATCTGATAGTGCGTGCCATACCACGCAAAATCAAGCGCATGTCGGATTGCAGCAGCTGTAACAACAGTATTCTTTATTGCACTATTGTTATTTGTTATTGTTTTAATATCACAATTTTCTGTACCAGAAAGTAGTATTCGGTCGGCAATTCGTGCAGTGCCTTTTATATTCAGTTTGTAAGGCGAATCTTTTTCAGTATCTCCGACAACAACATTGCCGTTATTCAAGATGCTGAAAACATGCTTCGCTACATTATTCCACAAAAAGAACCTCGTCGGATAACCACCGAACACCCACTCGTTTCCACTCGCACATTGACACCTGTAAGAACTCTCATCACCTGTGGATGTCAACTTAACACCAGAAAAGCCACTATGCTTGACAGTAAGCATCCCATCGATATTTCCAGTCCCGTCGAAATTTTGTCCCCATAGTAGCCGGCTATCCTTTAATTTCGTTGCAGATACAGCGTTACTATTAAGTGGTAGATACTTGCCTGATACAATATCATCTGTTAATTGTGAGAGTTTCGTTAGGTTCTTTTCGTCCCATATTTTTATCCACTTCGCATCTTTGATTTGCTTGCCATCAGCTTCATTCTTACGATAATATACGCTTTCATTTCGCTGCGTAGGGAGTGCGAGTTGACTAATCCAGTTCACGCTGTCATTTTTAGACCAGTCCATCGAAATGATATGTCTCCAATCATCGCCAATTCCGCTCTTTGTAGTCATCACAGCATAATAGCCCGACACCTCAGGTGCAAAATTGACTTCTCTGTACGTCTTGAATGTATCAACAATACCATAACCGTCAATGGTTGTAGGCTTATCTCGCAGCTGCGAGAAAGCGTGCGTATGCGATATGCTTGCAGCATCTGTAATGCCGTACCCCTGCAGAGTCGTAGGCTTATTCAATAGAGATGCAAAAGAGTGCGAATGTGTAGACGGATTGAACTCATTCGGCTTACCTGTGATTTCATTCCAGGCATACGAGGGCTTCGTCGCTGCTTTGGCCCAGGCAGGTACATCGCTGGCAGGCATTGAAGTAGGTTTGTTCCTGATAATCGACCAGTCCACCGAGGTCAATGCACCTCCCTCAACTTTCTTCAATCGCTCGTTAAGGTCATTGCCCAAAAATGCAGAGAGGACGGCTGCTGCTTTTGCAGTAGTGTAATCGCTCCAACGGTCCAGGCGCTCATAGCTTGTGCCGCCACTTTCGCTACCACTACCTTGCGCGGAGCCTGCACCGAATGCCGTCAATCCACCTGTAGCATACAGCCCTGCTGCCTTACTTGTATCCGAAATACGTGTCAGCGAAAGTGCGCCACTCGTCTCATCATAGCTGATTTTAATATCGCCGATGGTGATGCCCTTGAGGAAATTTATCAATTCCTTGGCTGTATCTTCCTTATCCTTGCGCAGGAACTCATCGTATGCAGGGCTGTCCTCCGCCAAAGCCCGTGCTTTATCGGCATAGGCAGCCCGGGCTGCATCGTTTGCCTGCAGAGCCTTGTCTGCTTGTTCTGCAAACGTAGCCTTGTCTGCCGACAGTGCATGCCGCACGTCGTCACTCTGTGTCCAGGACGTCGTGCTGCCACCCCTGTCGGTTCCCTCAGCCCGCTTTCGGGCAAACATCTTGATATCAATCATTGCTGTCTATTTCCTTTAATGTCAGTTCTGCCGTTCCCTCTGCAAGGTTTCTGCTGATGCCCTGCACAAAGAAGTTCTTGTTTAGATAATTATGCCTATAGTGCGCAAACGGGTCTACAAACCCTCCGCGGATATCCGTCATGTGCTGTGTCATGATCACCCGGGGCGCATGATATTCCTGATAGTAACTGTTCACATAGAGCTGTTCGGGTTTGGCGATACTATCGGTTAACCGATTATACAATATAAGTATACCATCACCGCTGGTAACGTCTACAGGAGTAGAAAGGCAAAGGGTATTCTTAACGCCTATCTGCATGCATTCGTCATGCGTCAGGGCAGAGGTAACCTTGAACTCAAGGTCATCCTTGCGGTTGCAAAATGAACTCTGCGCAGCACTCATATATACGATGTCGTGATCATCGCCGAGTAGTTCCGTCTTTCCATTGTCACTCACCACCTTCACTTCAAAAGACTTTATCTGTATTGAACTCACGTGTGCCAGCAGTGGAATGGCATCTTCGGTCCACTTTGTGTGTCTGAAGAATGTAGGATGGCGGCGTGTGATATCACTCCAAAGCACATTCACCGGCCCAAGGACGATAAACCTTACAGCACCAGCAATGTGGTCGCGTTTCCGAATAGGTATAGCCATGCCTTCACTGTCTACGCCATGCTTCCAGCTGATGTTATTCTGCAGGTCATACTCGTGACCAACTAACTTGTCACCAATCTTGGGGTCAAATCCAATAGTAAAACTCTGCGCGTAGTATTCATCATCACTGCTGCATTCCGAGCGTTCTTTGTATTTACGCCACTCAAAATCTTCCATCTGTGAGCCGCTCCCTGTCTCAACAACGCATTTATCACCGATAATAAGCATACAGGCTACGAGTCCTACTTTGCTGATTTTGTCGGTTCCGTCACCCACGCTACTATATTTAAACTCGTACTCTTCAGGTGCTGTATCCGTAAATGGGTACCATCCCGAATCACCTTCTTTATCCCATAGTGCTTCTTCATTTTGTCGCGGATCAGACACTTGTTGCTTCCAAAATAGGCGTGTATAATAGCACTTATCTTTCGACTTGTTCTTTACAATATTAATTGGGACCTTACTATCAGACGCCTTGTCTGCAAATGGCATTAATATCCACTCCTTTGTTCTGAGATCATTATATCTACCTGTTACTTCCATAATTGGGTTTAGTAGCATTTTTCCTGAAAATACAATGTAATTTATAGTCTCCTCATCGACAGGAGAAAACACACCACCAGAATGCTGCCCCTCATAAGTTGCATAAGGAATAGCCTCACGAAGGGCTTCCACATTCGGATAAGCTTCCGAGGAGCTATTCTTCCCATTACCATTCACTGACAGCACAAGTACAGTCTCCATATTGATTTTCGACACGGGGCTGTTATCTTTCCTTGCCATAGCCCGCTCCACCTTGCCATAAGAAACAAGCCCTGCTCCAAGATGCTTACCGAGCCATTGCAACATTGCATGTTGATTCTTGCCATCTCGCCCGAAATAGCTATTAAGGTCTTTATCAGCATTGGCTATATTATCATGCATCAGAAATTTCCACTCAGGATGCCGCTTTATCCACACATACCAATCTACAATACTACCATCATCATAATCTGTATCACCATTGAATACCATTTCATAAAAGCCTCTCAAAGCTCGTTTGCCATCGCCTAAGCTGATCAGTTCTGACATGTATTTTTGACGCGCCGTGAAATAGCTCCCCAATTCATTTTCTTTTAATGGACTTTCGACAAGACTCTCCATCTTCTCCACCTTACAGGTTAATAGCAGCTGATTATAGATTTCGCCAACACTGATAGTGGTATCCGTACCTACCGCCTTATCTGTCGTTATCCCTATCAGTCTGTGAGGTGTAGTTAGAGACTTGTTGCTGTAAAGGTCTTTCCATTCAATATTTTCTGCCTTTTTTATGCTTTCCCATGAAAATACATAGAAAGAAAATCCCTGCTGTACGATGTGCAGGTTAAGATACTTCAGCAGTTCAGTCAGCACCTCTTCTACCGTCCACACATTATCTTCATTATCAGAGAGGAACAACAGCTCATGAATGCCTATCTGTGAGAAAATATTGAATGTAGGCTCCGATTTATTCATTCCGATACTGCCGTCATAATAACAAGCTAAACTTTGCTTTCCAAGAATATCAAGATTATCCGTCAGTCCAGACAGCTGCTCACGAATGATATCTAAGAGACTGCGCTGTCCTGCATTCTCTTTCACCTCCTTATAGGTGATCCCCTGCACGCCGACATTTTGGTACTTTCCATATTGCAGGGCTGTTAGCACATCGATACAGCTGAGTTCGATTTCATCTTCTTCCTCATTGTAAGGTTGCGAATAGGTCTGCGGTTCGATAAAACCAGCAAAAAGGCATTCTCCCTCACGATAGATATTTACTACAGCATCACGGCAGGAAGCACAGAACAGGTCAGGAATGAAATTCTTCACCAGCAGTCGTATGGTAGCCTGATATTTGAGCAGCACATCGAACGTATCGCTCACTTGGCTTTCTATCTCCACGGGGTCATCCGTCCAGTTGATGCCGCAGCCCTTGGCTCCGATTTCAACTTCATTTGTGCGATCACCTCGAATGAGAATGTGCACCTCAATGCGCTCGTTCTTTTCATTATAAAATTGTCCGTGTATATACATTTTTACAATTTGATATTTGTTTTCCGTCTACTGATACGTGTTTCGTTAGCCATCGCCAGCACAATATCACGTCCGCGAAGGCGCGCCTCCAATCGCCCGCCACCATTACCACCATCACCGATAATCGATTTTAGTTTATTCAGCGGTGCAATCACCTCAGGATTAGACCTTGCCCCGGCATATTCGCCCATGATCGAGAGCGTTGGTCCATAAACGATGCCACCGTCGGCAAAGGGAGTAACACCGTTGATGAAGTTAAAGAGGCGACTCTGCTGCGCCCCGTTGAGTATCATTTCACCCGAGTTCACGCGAGCCAATAATTTATCACCGCTTGGCGATGAGCCGCCCACAATGCCACCATTAGCAAATGCACCGCTGATAGAGGCCAATGCGGCCACCACAGCAGCCACACCCGCGGCAATGGCAACGATGTTATAGGGGAACGGCATGCTTGCACCGCTTGCTGTAGCACTGGCAATGGCTTCACCACTTTTAGCAGCTGTGTTGGTAATTGTTGCAGCTGTGTCGGCAGCTGTTGCGGCGGTATGCGTCGTCGTAGCCGCTGTTTCTGTTGCTGTAGCCGAAGCTTTCACGCCGCTTGCTGCTGCGCTGGCCTGTGTGGCCCCCGTCAGCACCTTGATGATGTCCACGATGCCAGCAATACTCTGAAAGATTTGTATAGCACCATCTACCACGCCCGTGAGTGTTTCCCACGCATTGCGCCCGCCTTCAAGGGCGTTGGTCATCGACGTAATGCCACCGGCTACACCTTTCGTGTTACCCCATAGGTCAGTCAGATGCACATCGCTCTTGCGCAGCACCTTTTCATATTGTCCATATGAATTTATGAGTTTTTCAACCTCTTCGCGCTGATGCTTACCAAGTGGATTCTTCGTATCGCGGAGCATATCCTGTAATTCCTTGATGCGCTTTTTCACGCCGTCGAGCCCCATCACCTTGAGTTCCATCTTCAACTCATGGCTACCTAAACCTTTGAGGTGCGTCATTTCATTTTGCATATCGGGCAGACGTGTCAGACGGTTCAGGGCTTCGCGTTTCTGTTCTAAGGCGGTGATGGTTTCCCCGATACTACTAATTTCTTCGCCTGAAGCCTTCTTTTGCTGCGCCTGATAATAGCTTACGGCCTCGTCTAACTTTTCTATCGTGTTGAGCCGTGTGATATCTTCAGGCACTTTCAGGGCAGCCAGCGTGTCATCCCACTGCTTTTTCAAATCACCAAGCGCATTAATCTGCTGCTGTATTTGAGCGCGCTCGGAGTCGGTGGCCGTCTTGAGTAAACCCGAATAATACTGAAGTTCATCGTCCAGCTGTTTATAGGTTTTGATTTGTTCCACGCCCACCTTGCTGTGTGCATGCTGTTCGAACGCTGTTTTAAGGTCGTTCAAACGTGCTATCTCCTCATCGATACCCGCCACTTGGTCTAAGGTTGCCTTGTTGCGCAAGTCCTGTTGATAGCTGATCGCCTTGTCGATATCTTCTAACGTCTTGAGCTCCTTTGGTCGTGCTGCCTGTTCCTCCACAGCCTTGATGGCCTGCTGCTGTTGTTGCAGCAAGGCAATCTTTTCGGCATAGAGAGCAAGCGCTTTCTTTTCTGATGCCCTGGTTGTCTCGAGCTTATTTTGATAGAATTGAATGTTATTCCCGAGTTCTTTGTAGCTGCTGGCATTCGTGATGAGATGTTTGCCACTATAGCGGTCTTCGCTGGTTTTCTTATTTTTCTTTCCGGCGCCGCTATCTTTCCCGCCGTTTTGTGCACGATTGGCCATGAGGGCGGCAAGTGCATTCTCCTTCTGCGCCTTGGTGTTCTCCTTGACAGCCTTCGTCTTTTTCTCTATGTCCTTACCATCACTGATGCCGAAAAACTTCTTTACCCATCCCCACACGGTCTTGATCACAGCGCTTGCTTTTTCAAAAGCCTTTACCAAGTAATCCCAAACAGCAGTAGCTATATCTTTGACTGCAGCCCACACTTGGTCACATATTTTGCGGAAACTCTCGCAGTTCTCGTAAGCTTCATAGAGGATAGCGATAAAAGCTGCAACAGCCAATACAACAAGACTGATTGGATTCATGGAAAAGACTACATTCAGGGCTGTCTGTACCACCTTCCAAGCATTGGTGGCCACCACGACAACCTTCGATAGTGCTACATGCGCCTTGGTGGCTATATCCAACGCTCGCAGTCCACCAATAACAGCCGAGATGCCTGTTTTTAATTGTACCATTGCCATCATAGCTAACCCCGTGTTGGCTATCCATTCCATATAGGGGGCAGAACTGCTGGCAATACTCCCAGCCCAATCAAGCATAGACTGCACTTGGTTCTTAATCATCTGGTTTGTACTCTCACCAGTACTCTCCATCCGCTCATAGGCCTCGTCAATAGTGCCTGCCGAATCACTCATTGCCTGAATATTCTCGGCAAACTTGTCTTTCTGTTCGCCTGTTAATGAGCCTAACACACGCAAGGCCTCTGCACTGCCGAAGAGTTGCCCGTAGATGGTTTCTTTCAGTTGTCCCGTCTTGGCCGAATACTGACTGATGCTGGCATCCAAGCCAACCAAGAAGTTTTGCAGACCACCAGCAGCCTTCACACTGGCAGCATTGAACCCTATGCCCATAGCTTCGGCTGCCTGTGTGGCTTCGGAAGAGGGCTTGATTAAGGCATTCAATACGGCAGCCAACTGTGTTGAAACTTCGGCCGTGTTACCCGTCACACCTGTTGTCGTGGCAAAGACGGCCATCAACTCGTCCATCGACACACCCAATTGTGAAGCACTACCACTGACACGGGGCAAAGCCTGGCCTAATTGTTCAAAGCTCGTCACACCATTCTTGGCCGTCATCTGTATTTTGTCCTGGATGGCTCCTGCCTGATTCCAGCTTAGTCCGTAGTTTTTGATGAGGGTTGAAGTGACGGTCACTGTTTGCCCAAGGTCAGCAATACCACCCACGGCAGCCTTACTTGATTGCTCCAAAAAGGCTATCCAGTTGTCTTCTGGCACACCATTTGAAATGGTTTGATAAAGGCCATTGGCCAATTGTTCGCGGGCAAGTGGGATATTCTTGCTCAGTTCTACAATCTTATCCTTTAGTGCATCAAAGTCCTCACCGCTCTTGCCCGCCATGGTATTGGCGCCCTGCATGGCCGTTTCAAAACTATTGAAAGGTTCGGCTGCACCTTTTATCATGCCGCGTAGCTGATCGATAGCCCCTGTAGCGTTCTGTAGCAACAAACTCTTCGATGCCATGGCTTTGAGCTGCTCACCGCTTTGTCGAGCTGTTTCGCCCACCTGCGACAACACATCTTCAAAGTTGGTCGCCTCTACAGTGAGGTTTTTCAGCACCCCGCCGTCAACACTCTTGAGTTTTATTTGAAATTCTACGGCCTTTGCCATTGGTATTCCTTTCGTTTTGTTGCTTAATAATCTATTTATTTCAATCCTGCGGCCGCCTTAGCTTCCCTATAGCGCCGCTTCAATTCATCATTACTGATTTCCTCTTGTGACTTTTTCGCTTCTTCCTCCCACGGGAACTGCATCACGTCGCGGGGTGAGAGCGTGTTCTTGCTGTAGGGTTGCAACATGCAGAGGCAAGCCATGCGCAAGCGTTCCCATTCGCCACGCTGCTCGTTCTCGTGCCATTCATGCCAAGACTGCCAGGCCGCCTGAAACTCCGAAGGGGTGCACCGGCAGAAGTCATTCAAACTCATTCCCATGCACCCCAACGCAATACCTTGCAGCTCTTCGATGCTTACGCCCGAGCCTTCAGCGTCGTTTTTTTTTCGGCATCGCCCATCTGTGCATAGAAGCTATTGAGGCTGTCGGGCTCGAGCTGGTCGGCAAACGTTTCGAAGTCTACGTCGAACGCCACATCGTCGGCCTTGCACGCACTCTGCACACAGCAATAGATGAACTGCACAAGCTCACTGATGTCGCTCTGATTGAGCTGGCTCACATCTTTGCCTGTAGCGCGCTTAAAGCGTACCATCGCGCCCATGGTCACGCGGCAGGGATATTCCCGTCCGCCTACTTTCAATTTCTGTAGCTGTTTCATATACCTTATTTATATCTGCTATCTGATTTAATGACCACTTGCAGCAGGCCTTGCAGCAGGTAAAGCTTCAGTGAGACCTGTTCCCAGCTTCTCTACTTTTCCGCAGTTCTCCAAGTTCAGACTATACTTGCCGTCGTCGCCAGCCTGACCTTCAAGCTCAAGCGACGTGATGATATACTTACCCTTGTAACCACCGGCTGACTTGCCTGTGCGTTTATCACCATCGCGCAGACCATAGGCGGCATCAATGGGTTCGCCTGCTAACATTTTCTCTTTCAGTTGATCGTAGGTAGGCATGTCATCGTCGCCATCCGTGAGCACGCAGCCGTCAGCCGAGATACTCTCCGAAAAGCTCTTCACATACTTTTCCTTCCACTTGCCGCTTGCGGCTTCCTTAGTCACGCGCTCACCTGTCTCGGTCGATGTGCTTACCTTGCAGCCCGTTGAAAAACCAAGGGCCTTACCGTCAACACTCAGAATGAGGTTGGTTCCGTCTAAAACACTTTTTGCCATATTCTTTTTTTGATGATTAAAATTAATACTATGCCAGTAGCCACCCCTGCCACATAGGCGAAGAAGAGCATTCGCAGGTCATTGAAATGCGTTTCTTTTTGCATTTGAGTAGTGTTTGAACGCCGCTTGTGCTGCGTCTGAATTTGCTGTTGCAAGGTTTCGATGCGCTGCTCATAGCGTGCGCACTGCACCTCCAAACTGTCACATCCTGCCTCGATGACAATTTGCGCAGGGCTTTCCTTGTCTGCCGAGGCCCGTCGGCTCACTTTCACGTGCGCCTGCCCTTTGCGAGCGGTGTAGCCTGCGCCTGCGGGCAGAAGGGCAAGACTGTCTTCAGCTACGCTTAGCGTCACCCGCGACTCGGGCACCATTACCTGTTGCTGCCACCGTGCGATGCTGGCTATCTGCCGTGTCGTTTCCCTCCGTGCGTGGCTTTCCGCGGTGTGGCTTTCCCTTGTCACCGTCTTCACTGAGCGACAGCTCACTGCTGACAGGACAGTTAACGCGATGAGGGCACAGCTGAATGGCCTCGATAGCCCGCGAGAGGCGGTTGAGGGCGCGGCGTGTCTTGTCGTTCTCGCCACGCAATTCTTCCATCTTTTCATAATTGATGCGGTTTTGTTTATGGAGACCGACAAGCTCTGCACTCACCATGTCATACATTTGCTTGTAGGTGTCTTCTACTTTCTTCTTCTCTTCCACCGTCCTTAAACGGCGGTTCGCAATCCACGCAATGGCAGCACCGATACTGCCCGCGGGGAGAGCCCATTGCAGAATTTGGAATATAGTCTCTGCCATTGTCGTTGGTTTTTATCGTTAAACTTGTCGGATACCTATCGAGCGCAGCCAAGTTGGAACATCGAAACTTGGGCACGCCTTGCCAGGATTCAATTCATGATGACCCACAATCTTCACCTGCGGGAACCGCGCGTGAAAGTCCTCCACATAGTGTTTCAATGCCTCACGCTGAGCTTCGGTACGCGTGTCCTTAGGCCTCCCTGCTTTATCACAGCCACCCACATACACTATGTGCCGACTCACGCTGTTATATCCTGCTGCACCATTGGTCACTTCCCACGGGTCAACCTGCGCATCCTCGTTGTTATCCACCAATCGTTCCACACGGCCGTCAAGGTGCACCATATCCGTGTAGCCCACCTGCTTCCAGCCACGACCACCCTGACTGATGGGCGCAGTGTGCCAGCGACGGATTTCGTCCGCGCTCACCTCACGCCCTTCCGGGGTAGCCGTGCAGTGAATGACGAGATATCGCATCGGTTTACTCATTATGGATTCTTCTTATAGCCACTTACTATTACGACACCAGCATCTGTCTTCTTCGGCATGCAAAGGAAGTAATGCCGGAAGTTGATTAACGACCTTTGGTTCTGCGGGTCGGTTGTAGCCTCGCTGTAATACATCTTGGTTGAACCGGTGGCCTTGAACACACGTGGAGTGTAGAATGCAAATGAGCATTGGAATTCGCCTTCATCTGCCGTTGTTCCTAAATTCTTCTTCTCGCCGCCTTTTGTATAGAGTGGTGTGTTGGCATACTCAAAGATGTCAAAGCCGTAGAGCTTACCTACCTTGCCTGTGGCACGGTCGATGTTGTACTGCTCGCGGAAGTTCTGACTGGCGAGCAATAGGTCGTTCACATGATCGGGGCAAAGCACGAGGCGGCGGTTGCTTGAAGGTACCAGTAGTTTATCCAGTGCCTTTTTCATTGCCACGAGATCATTGGGGGATAGACGGAGGCGACCGGTTTCCGCATCACGTTCACCGGTTGTTGTCAATACAGGCGTTTTGGCGGTGTTCTTCTGAGCGCACAACGCATGAGCCGCTTTGGTGAACTTCCCATCATTTATCGAATTGCTGTGACCTTCCTTTACGCGCGCTATCTTGTCGTAACTTGCCGCATAGAGCTCATCGTCGGTAATCGGCGTCACCTTGGTCTGAAACTTGCTCAGCTTCACGGGTATGTCCGCATCGTCAAGCGCCTGCAGAGGAATCGGGTAGGTCGTGTTATCGATGAGCACATCGGGGTCTACACCTACATCAACCAAGTGTATCACGTCGTTATCGACAATAGAACTCTGATCGGGTACACCATCCAGCCACGAGCCTTCCAATCCACCGCGGAGCGACTTTACCAACTCGCCCGTCCAAATTTCGGTGAAGACACCTGCACGCAGCACGTCTTTCGGCAGACATGCACCTATAGCTATGGCAATCACATTCAATCCCACCGCGACAATCCAAGGTGCAACGCCTACAGCTAAGGCTATCAAACCTCCGACAATCACATTGACCAGCAATGCAATCATCAATTTCATAACTAATCTCTTCATATTACTCATTTTTTACTTTCTTACTTTTATTTCTTTGCCTTTCAAAGTTCGCATTTCATGCCGTACTCGGCCTCGTAGAGCTTCTTGTACTCCTCCACATTCTCGGCACGCAGCTTCACAAGTTCGTCAGCCGGTACCTCGCTGAGTTTCGTGTAAGTCTTTTCGCCGGCCGGTTCGGGTGCACCGCCGTGATGGCCCAGCATCGCCGACAGCTTCACCTGTGGCTTCATGGCCTGAAGGGTCTTTTCCAACTCCTCGGCACCAATTTGCTCGCCGAGCTTCACGAACTGCTCCTTGTGCTGTGCGTCAAGGCGTTTCTCCGCGATAGCGGTGTCAACCAGCTGTACAATACGTGCTTCGCTGAGTTTCTGTTTCTCCGCCTTCAGGGTTTCGTTCTCCTGCTGAAGGGCGTTCAGCTGGACCAACTTCTCGCTAATCTCTTTTTCTGTTGCCGTTTCCGGCAGCCCTAACTGCAGGGCAATGACTTTTTGTTCCATGTCTTTTTTGTTTTGATTGTTATTATGATTGATAAGAGGGAGCCCGCAGGTTCCGTCCTTACTTAAAGTTATCCGCTTTCCGTCTTTTTCCAAGACGATTGCATCGTCATTGGCACCCACATCGGCCACGCTCACCTCAAAGAGGCGACTCTTCGTGATTGTCGGAAGGGTCTGTCCGGGCACCAACATAGCAGGGTCTTCACTGGTCTCAATAATCTCAAGCCCTGCACTGACCATGCGAAGGCTGCCGAACTCGAACTGCTTCTGACAGCGCTCACTCTGTTCCGAAGCGCAGTCGAACATCAGTTCTCCCGTTATCTCATCGTTCTCTACCTTCAGGTCTTTCACGTAGCCAACGACATTGCCGCGCTCGTGCATATATAAAAGTACGGGGTTTCGCTTGTACTGTTCCACATCAATGCCTGCTGTCAGTACGCGAAAGCCGTAGCAGTTCAGGCTTTCATTTGAAATTCTTACTCTTTTTCCCATTGTTTTGTAAAATTTGATGCTGCAATATTACAAGTTAATCCACAGCAGAGCAAATAACAGTGCAAGCATTGCAGTATAGTATGCAAGCATTGCACACTTTCTTTTAAGTGTCAATATTTTAGACCAATTTTGCAGGCATAATTCAAACATTATTATAGCGAAATGACAAAAGAAACTGAAAAGAAAAAATCGCTCGCCCGGTCACTCTATCTCTCGGGAATGGAGCAGAATGAGATTGCTGACAAAGTAGACGTATCGCGCGTCACCATCTCCAGGTGGGCCAATACGGAGGGGTGGAAGGAAGCGCGTGCTGCAAAGAATATCTCGCGTCCTGAATTAGTGAACAAACTCCTGCTCACCATTGACGGAATGATAGAGAATGTGAATAAATCGAATGATCCTACACTTGTCGGTTCATTAGCTGACAAGCTGTCCAAGCTCTCATCAACAATTGAGAAACTTGATAAGAAGGCGAATGTCATTGACGCTATAGAGGTGTTCATGGCATTTAACCGGTGGATACAGGATCAGGCTTCTTATGATCCCGAGATCACCCCTGAACTCATCAAGGCGATTAATAAGTATCAGAACAAGTTCCTCATGGAGCGTATGCAGAACCCGTCTACATTATAATACACAACAAGTATGGCTACGATTGCAGAACTCAAACAGATGCAGCTGGAGTGGCAGGAACACTGCCGGCAGATACAGAGCATCACCGATACCCGGAGCCTCGTCCGCGAGACGGCCGTTGAGAAAGAACGGCGTATCCGCGGACTACAAAAGGACTATGCCGCGTTCTGCGAGTATTATTTCCCGCATTTCCTGCAACAGCGTGACAAGGTTACGGGGGAAGTCGTGCGCATCGTACACAATGCACCCTTTCACAATGCTGCTGCACTGAAAGTGAAGAACACGCCTAATTTAAAAGCGGTATTCAAATGGCCCAGAGGACATGCCAAGTCCACGCATATGGACATTTTTACACCGTTGTGGCTGATGTTCCAGCCTAAACGCCTGATTGACTTCATGGTCGTTGTCGGCAAGTCCGAGGACAGTGCTAACCGCCTGTTAGGCGACATTCAGGCGGAGCTCCAATACAACAAGCGTATCATCGCCGATTATGGAAAACAGATGTCAATGGGCGACTGGACAGAAGGGGAGTTCACGACTAAGGACGGAGTGCATTTCCTGGCGTGTGGACGTGGGCAGTCACCGCGTGGTTTGAGAAAGCGTGAGGCCCGCCCCGACTACATCGTCATCGACGACCTCGATGATGATGAACTTTGCCGTAACCCTCGCCGCGTGCGCGAGATGACGGACTGGGTGAAGGAAGCCCTTTTTGGTGCGCTCGACGTGGGCCGTGGTCGTTTTATTATGGTGGGAAACCTGATTTCGAAGACTTCTGTACTCGCAGATATCTGCAAAACTAAAGGCGTGCATGTGTCTGAGGTGAAGGCCGTCGACGGTGAAGGCAACCCTACATGGCGCGAAAAGTGGACAAAAGAAGAGGCCCGTACTTATGCTGAGTTCGTGGGCTACCGCGCATGGGAAAAGGAAATGATGCATAACCCCATTATCGAGGGTACGGTCTTTAAGCAGGAATGGATTAAATATGCCAAGTGCCCGGCATGGCGCGACTTTGACGAACTCGTGCTCTACATTGACCCGTCGTGGAAGTCAAAAAAGACCAATGACACCAAAGCAGCAAAACTGTGGGGTAAGTATAAATCACAGCTGTGGCACCTGCGCGCCTTCGTGCGCAAGGCATCGGTGGCCGAGCTCGTACGCTGGTGCTATGACCTGTATGAATGGAGCCTCGAACAGAATATCCCTATACGCTTTATGATGGAGGCCAGCTTCATGCAGGACATCATCCTCGATGATTTCACGATAGAGGGCACCCAACGCGGCTATCAGCTACCCATCACGGGTGACAAGCGCAAGAAGCCGGACAAATTCCAGCGCGTCGAGGCCGTAAGCCCGCTATGGGAACGCGGCTTTGTCTATTATGACATTTCGCAAAAGGATGATCCGGACATGCAGGCGGGCATTGCGCAGACGCTTGCCTTTGAAAAGGGCATGAGCGGCAACGATGATGCACCTGATGCGGACGAGGGCGCAATCTGGCAGTTGCAGCGCACTGCGCGGCAGGAAAGTTTTCAACCACAATTCAGCAAAAGACAAACCTCAAAAAATAGTTGGTAAAATGAAAAAATTAATCAAAGACATCATTTTCGCTTGGAAGTTCAAGCGTGCGGTCAGGAAGGCGGACTATCTGCGTCACATTACGCACCGCAAGTACATGGTCATCGTGATCAAGGGGAGACTTGAGGTCATTTCCAAACAGGATATCAAAAAGTTCGTTGCCGGCGGAGTATTCAGAAAAGGAATGACCGCCGCCGACATCGAACGCAAATCATTATATATAACATTGTAACTTATGTTTGTAACAGATGAAGACTATCGGGTAGTAATCGGCGAAGCCGCTTTAAAAGTCGTTTCGCAGACATCGGCCAAGATACGGGCAGGTGCCGAGCGAGAGGCCATGGAGGAGATAGCAGGCTATCTGCGCCCTGTATACGACACCGAGGCTGCATTCAAAGCCGAAGGTGATAACCGCAACCAGCTCATCGTCATGTATGCCTGCGACATCGCACTCTACCACATGACGGCAGCCATGCCGCAGAAAATGGGCAGTGAGATACGCAAAGAACGCTATGAGCGGGCGATTAAATGGCTTGAGGGTGTACAGGCGGGAAAGATTATTCCCGCGCTTCCCGTGGCCACGGATGCCGCCACGGGTGAACCTTCCGGGACAGGTGTGGTGTGGCATTCACAGAAACCCCTCAGACATAACTGGTAATAACCCATTAAAATAATTTCTATGAATATCAGAGATTTTTTTTCCTCGCTTCGTGGCCGTGACAACGACCGCATACTCCGCACCCCTTATGGCACCTTCAACCTTGCCAAGGACGATGACAAGGCGCGCGTGAAGCACGTCATCATGCAGCTGCAACAGACTACCGATGCCCTCACACGCAAGGATATCGCAGACTGGCGGCGTGCATGGCAGGCAGCTATCAATATCGACAACCCCAACCGTGGCCCGCTCTACGACATCTACCGCGACACCGATGCCGACGGACATTTGTCAGGATGTATCCGTCAGCGCGAGGGCTTCGTCATGGCCAAGTCGTTCAAGATTGTAGATGACAAAGGAGAGGACAAACATGAACTGCTCGACTACTTCGACCACGCGTGGTTCAAGGATTTTTGTCAGTATGTACTTGATTCTCGCTATTGGGGGCATTCGCTCATTGAGCTGGGTGATATCGTCGGCGCGGGAACGGTTGCCATGGCCTACGACTGCGTGAGGCTCATTCCCCGCAAGCACGTCATTCCTGAATACGGGCGCGTCATCATGCAGCTCGGACAGGACTGGCGTGCAGGCATAGACTACCATTCGCTGGCTGTGGCCCCTTCGCTCATCGAGGCGGGCAAGCCTTACGACCTCGGACTGCTCCTGAAAGCTACGCTGCACACGATACCGAAGAAGAATATGCTCGCATTCTGGGATACGTTCGGGGAGATTTTCGGCATGCCCATGCGCATCGCAAAAACCTCTTCGCGTGACAAGAAGGAGATAGACCGACTCCATAGGATGCTCATTGATGCGGGGGCGTCGCAGACGGCCGTCATGCCGCTTGATACGGAACTCGAGTTCGTCGAATCCACGAAGGCAGATGCCTACCACGTCTACAACGAGCGTGTCAGCCGGGCCAACTCTGAAATATCGAAGCTCATCATCGGGCAGACAATGACCATTGAGGACGGTTCTTCGCTGTCGCAGAGTCAAACGCACCTGCAGGTGCTTCAGAACCTCGTCGAGGGCGATGCTGATATGTTGCGTGACGTCATCAACAACCAGCTGCTGCCGCGCATGGTGGCGCATAAATTCCCGCTCACGGGGTGTCGATTTGATTGGAACAACGCCATTGACTATACGCCCGAGCAGCAGGTGGCCTATGAGTCGATGATTGCCGACCGCTATGATGTCGACCCTGCCTATTTTGCAGAGAAATACGCTATGCCTGTAGGGGAACGGCGAGAAGCAGCAATGCCTGCTTCTTTGGTACACCATGGAAAAGGAAAGCAAAGGAAGTCTTTGGGAAAAGATTTTTTCGACTAAGCCCCGCTGCCTATGTGGGGCTGCACAGTCGTTATGAAGCGTTGCTCGCCGGTGAGCATCGCTGTGCTTTATCAGCAAAAAAGATTGAGCCGGAGCAACAGGAACAGCTTCGCGCTGCGTTCAAGTCGATGATGAAAAGCCTTTTTAGGCAGAAGGGCGCATCACTTGATATAAACGTCATTACATCCAAGGAGGCACAAGCCTTCATCGAAACACATGCCGATGTATTGAATTCAGCGTTCAAGCAGACGAAGATGTCTTCCACCATGCGCGATAGCTTGGAGCATTCCACCTATGTTTTCTCGGGGCTCAAAACTTTTCACGAACTCAATGAGGCCTTTCCTTCTTTGGTCGATGAGCAGGGTAATAAAAAGCCGTTTGAACGGTTTTTGAATGACGTTCAAAAGGTGGACAAAACCTATAATGAGCACTACCTGCAGGCGGAATATAACTTCGCACATGCTTCGGCCATGATGGCGGCAAAGTGGGAGGAGTTTGCCGAGGACGGCGACCATTACAATCTGCAATATCGCACGGTGGGCGACGATCATGTGCGCCCCGAGCACGCTGCCTTGAACGGCACCACGTTGCCTTTCAGCGATGCGTTCTGGGACAGTTACTATCCGCCCAACGGCTGGAACTGCCGTTGTACGGTGGTGCAGGTGCGCAAGACAAAATATCCCGAAACACCGCGCGAGGAAGCCTACAGGCGTGGTGCCGAGGCCTTGGCTAACGACACACGCGGCATGTTCCGCTTCAATCCCGGCAAGCAGGGCAAGGCCATGCCTGACTACAATCCCTACAGCATACGCCGTTGCAACGACTGCGACCTTGCCAAGGGGAAGACAAACCTTGCCTTTGTGCCCGAGAATGAACTTTGTGCTGCGTGCAGATTAGTAAGACAATGCTTTGGGGATAAGTCCAAGTCCGAGCGAGCCATTGAACGCATACATTATTTGCATGAAATGGAACCGCTGCTTAAGGTGAAGCATGAAAAGCCGATAGAAGGTGGAACGATCAAGGTAGGTTTCTCTACTTACGGCAACAAACACCTCTTCTCCGATACGTTCGGCAGGTCAAAGGTGATGGAAAAAGAGGACTTAAAAGATTTAGGGAAGATTCTTGCAAACAGTACCTTTGTTGATACATCTGCACTGACACACCCACGCAAGGATAATATTCAGCAGTTCTATTATTACGAGGCAGAATTACATGGGAAAAATGTCAGACTGAATGTGGCGAAAGAAGTAAGAATAAGAAAAAATGGGCACATAGTTACCGATTACTATCTCTATTCTGTAAATGATATAAAATAAATAAAGCACCGAGGGCGGCGGTTAGGACTCAAATGCCAGGGTGCCATTCCTTCAATGCTTTATCTGCTGCAAATATAATCATTATTTCAATACAAACAATAAAACAGATAATATTTTTTCATATTTTATCAAAAAAAGCCTGCCGGCATGGAGACCGACAGGCTTTTTCCTGAATGATACGCTGCTTATAATACACCTTTTACGCCATACACCTCAATACTCTCAAGAATATCCTCGTGATTGTGGTTGGTGATAGTTTCTGTAAGACGCAGTCCGTGAAAGCTGTCACCCTCCATGCTGTCCATGGCCGCGCGGATTTGGGCAATCAAAGCCCAAGCAGCTTCCTGTCCACCCTCCAACCAGTCGGTTACGACGTGTAGCCTTACGCTGCCTTCGCCATGATAGCCGCCACCCACGTAGGGCTGCCACGTAATCGGGCCAAACTCTACGAACACGGCGGGACGTGCCCAGCTGTCTTCCTGCTCAATGAACTCCACGTTGTGGTTCCACAAATCGACGTGCTTCACTGCTTCAATCTTTTCCATTGCCGCCTTGAGGACAGCATACAATTCTTTTCTCATTTTCCGTTCAGTTTGAATTCGTTGTTAAAATATTCCTCTAAGTTTTGCTCAATGATTGCCGTCACAGCCTTTTCCACTTCGGGTGAGGCGCCAAGGAACTGCCGCCGAGGAATGTGTATCACGCTGCCTACGCGCATCAAGGCCATGTACTTCCAAAACGCTGCCTCACTGCTCAACTGTCGGGTACGCTTGTCGCCTCGCAGTTCACCGTTTTTCTTTCGTCCGAAGCCACCCACAGCCGCATAATGTCGGGCCCAAAAGTAACGCTTCATACGGGCGGTTACTTTAATTTCGCCACCCTCGTTATGAATGTCAGCTGCAGGGTGTGCAGAATAGAACGTCACGCCACCACTGGTCATTTTACTTTGAACACTGCGCCGCAAGCCACCTGTATCTACCAACGTGGCACGCCCGGGGCGCAAGGGGCTGCGGCGGCGTGCCCACTTCTCGGTGAAGAAAGCCTGGCGCGCGAAGTTTTGGTCGAACTCATCTTTCAGCTCCACCTGCACGTCTTTCAGTATGCGGGCAAGCACTTGTGTTAAATCATTTTCCATCGTCGTCAAAATCGAAGAGCAAAAGTGGACGGGGCGAGTTAATGTTGTCGCGCCTAACCTTTACATCTATTTTGAGCATATTGTACATGGCGCGCTCGCTGATGCCATATATGGGATAGATGTAACGGCGCCAAATCTCTCGGTTGGAAAGCCCCGATTTTGCCCATTTTTCGTAAATTGCATTAACATCGGCCACGCGTTTCAGATAGCTCACCCCACGACGGCGCTCATTGTCCACTTTCATTGTTTATAAAGATTGTTTTTGTTATTAATTCATTTAACCGCAAAAGCATAGCAGCCCATTTGCTGCCATGCCGTCATATCTCACTGTCATATCTCCAGGACTTACATCCTGCAGAAACTCGGCTCTATCCGACGCCATACATTCGTCTCCGGATTGCGCTTTGAGAAGTAATAGTTGACCGCATTCTTCTGTACGACATTGGCTTCTTTGAATAAACTCATAATCTCACTGTATTCGCTGTCGAACTTATCCTCTAATTCATAGAGTTTCGAAATACTCTTGTAATCAAGATCACCAGACTTGTTGCGCTCTAAGAGCGTCATGGCCATCTGATACATTGGATCATCGGCGCCCTTTTCGCTCTTCTTCATATAACGCTTGAGGTAGTCGATAAGACGCTCGGCTGCAAGGTCGGCGCGTTCGTCAAAGCCCTTAACCTTGTTGCTGGCCACCTCTAAGCGGAAGTTGCCGTCTGTGATGGTGTAGCTGCGCTGGTCGCTCTTGCGCAGTTGGCCATAATCACGCATCACGCCAACAAAGCCTTCAACCTCACCTTGCAGCCAATCATGAAAACTTTGCACGTCAGCGGCCACGCGTTGCAGACGTTCCTCTACGCTGTGCATCAGTTCGGCTCGCAAACTTTCGTAGGTCTCGCGGCGCTGGATGCGACTTTGTTTCTCTTCGTTCTGTAACTCAGCGAGCAGCTTTGCCCGTTCCTCCTTACTTAAATTCTTGATGTTCACTGTTGTTTCCATACTCTTTATGTTGATTAAAATTAATTTTTAGTTGAATTATTTACGGATAGCATAACAATAGTTCCCCTCCCTTCAGAAGAACCTTGAAAAGATTCCTTTTTCCGCTTTATTGCTCGTAGCTTCACGGCAAGGACTTCGAGTTCATCTATACTGATGTAGCGGAAGGCTTTGCCAGCTATACGCGCATCTTCGCAGAAAGCATTCACGCGGTTCCAATCGGTCGTATCGATGCCGAGCTGCTGCATCAGCTTCAGGCATACGCTGCGTTTCCGTCTGAGCTGTCTCCTGATGCCTTCCACAAACTCGTCGTAGCCTGTTTCACGCTCCATGTCGCAACACATACGATCATACTCCTGTCGTGTAGTTTCGCGCAGCGAGGTGGTTCGCCCGTCGGTGTATTGCGACACCAGCGTTTCCTTATCTGCGCCCGGCATTTTCTTGAGCAGGGTGTAAAAGCGTGCATAGTTAAAGCCTTTTTCCATTGTTCTTGTTTTAAGAATTATACTCGTTTATATTCACCGTCCAATACAAATACGGGCTCACCTACACCCATGACCCATACGCCGCCTTCGGTTCTCCCACCTTCAGGAGCAGTTAGTACTTCATGTATGCTACCTGGAGTCAGGTTTTCGAAAAACTTACCGAAGGCTTTGCATTCCGTGATTTGAATTTTTTCTTTCTTTTCCATTTTCCTTATCCTTTTGAAGTTTGATTATGATTCTCCCTGTCTTCTGCTTAAGAGGAGGTTATTTTTGAATGTAATACACTTGCAAAGGTTTGCTGTTTCGCTTAATAATGAGACGTGTCTCTCCGTCTTCGGTTAGCAGGTCGGCAGCCACCTCGCTCCTCACCATGATATCCCGGCGCGTGTAGAGGCTACGAATGAAAGCATCTACAAAGTCCTGCAACGCCAGCCAGTCTTCGGGTGTGTCTTCTATACCACAAATGGCGTAGTGCTGACTTATTTCCAACTGCAACCGCAACAGCCATTCAGGTTTATCGTTCGGTGTCATCGAATAGTGTCTTAATTGTCCCATTTTTGTTTTACTTTTTATGCTTTGTCCAATTATCATTTAAGTAGGTTGGGGTTGTCATGAATGTTTCCAACAATCTCCATCCTTTCATTATCAGGAACTCCATCTATCACAGTTGGGTACAAGCGGTGTCCATTCCAGTTGAAACACCAACCGCTTATACGGATAGGATTGCCGTCAGGCACAAAATCGGATAGTGGCCTTAATATTCTATCTTCACTTGCCCATTCTACTACAAAATATCGTATAGTACCATCAGGCGCTATGAATTTAAGAATATCCCACTCAAATATTTTCCTTTTGTACTTATCTTTTAACCCTGTGTATTGACCGATAGTGTCTGGAAACACAGTATAGAGAAGACGTGCCTCTTCCCAAAATTTTGGCACACAAACACAGATACAAGGCACATTAGTTGGTGCAGTTAGTCCATAGTTGAACAAATGTCCGTAAAGCCATTTACCTGTGCCGATAGACTTTCCTCTAAATATTAATTCTCTGTTCATAGTTATCTTTTTTATTGTTTTACTTTCTTACTATTCTCCTGCTTTCCACTCAATTGTCACCACCGCATCAAGCCGTCCGCTGCCTTTACACACGGGGCATTCTTGCTTATACCGTTCCCGATATACGTTCTCCTGCCAAAAATAGCCGTTGCCTTGGCAATAGGTGCACACGTGCCCACGACTCAAAAAGCGCTCTCCAATGCGCCCTCCTGGACTCATCAGCCCGGGGGCTATTTCGATTGTTCGTTTTTCCTTGCTCATCTTAATATTAATATCTAAAATTTGTAAAATGAATGATTGCCAACGGATTTGATAAATCATAGTTCCTGAACCACGCTTTCCAATCTTTGAAAGAAAGGCCGTCATTTTTTGCAAACATGTATCTATCCATTGATTTGAATTCGTTACCTGACCCATATTCAATAACAGGTAGCATGATATTATTGTCGATAAATATTAGTTTCTGAATACCGACACCCTCATTTGCAGTCAGCTGTGCAATTTCAACCTGCTTGCTCTTATATGGTTCGCCCACCCATTGCCGGATAGACAATACACCTTTACCTGCTTGTATTTCTGCAATACGCTGTTCCCATAGAGGATAATTTGCACGAATAGTATGCAGTTTGCTTATACCGAGTTTCTCCTTAAAAAAGGTTTGTTCTCCGGCATGGAGATGTCCCTTTGGAAAGGTTTTTGATAACATTAAAATATAAGTATTCATTTGTCTATTGTATTACTAATTGCACATTGAAATGAAACTCACGGCACAGCCGTATTATCTGCCTTATCTTGAACGGCTCGCCACCAACGCCGAAGAAGATAACGCGTTCGCGGGTATTGACCTGCACGCCCTTTTTCCGTAACCTATACAACAGGTTGTCTCGCTTGTTTGCCATATAACTTTACTCTTTCGGCAGTACCATGATATAGTTGCAATATCGGCAGCACCGTCCTTCCGTTCTCACGGGATAGGGATTATTACCCATCCCCTCTATCTCTTTGCTGCAGATGCAGCATTTTTCTTTCTCGTCCATATCATAGATTGTTACTTGTTTTCAATATACCTTCTTTCCAGACAACGTAATGGTTTCCGGCTTCACCAATTGACCTGCCCAAACAGTAGGCTTTGTAACCCATCACACGAACCTTCATATCACAGATATACCTGAGCCGTCGTGCCGGTTTGCCTGTTGGCTCACTTTTGTCTTCCTGACTGATGAAGATGAAGCACTTGTGATTGAAACGGCGCATCAAGGCAACAGCAGCAGGATAAGTCCATCCGAAATCGTCGTATGCCACTTGATAAGAGTCCACGATAATGAATTTCGGGGATTTGGGCTTGGAAAGACGCTCGGCAAGTTCCTCTATCGAATCATCGGTTACAACTCGAAAACGTCCTTGTACCTCGTTCATTCCCAAATAGTCCATTCGCCGCTGAAAACTCTGGTTTACACGTTCCTCATAGCTCATATAGAGAACAGGACCATACTTGCACAGTTCCTTGCCCAACTGCATAACAAACGAGCTTTTACCCTGCGCACTTGCCCCACTGATGAACCAAGAGGCGTTCTCGGCAGGGAAGCCGAACGGCTCACTCCACTGCTCACCCCAAGGCAATGTTACCCATTTCTTGGCTGCAATCTCTTTCGGACTGTATGCGCGTTTGGTCATATCACTTTATCCTCTTTGATTTCTTTTCCCGCTATATTTATAGAACCAGCCCATAAGACGGTTGAAAGGGAGTGCTATACCGTGAATGGTATTAAATACTGCAAAATCACCATCGTCGTCCACTTCTCCATCACAATAGCCATGAAATACCTGTAGATTATTCATCACGAAGCAGGCCTCTTGGTGCTCATCTATATTATTCAACTCGCTTCGACTCTTCAGCACCCTGCGTGTTCCGCCTTCAAATGTCACTGTTATCTTTGTTTCCATGTACTATGCTTTTTTTAGTTTCTCTATCTCTGTATAAACCCTTCTCAGCCCGCCGCCACTTCTGCGCACGATCTGACCAATGTCCGTACCTTTCGGTGCGTTCACGCTGGCCACGGCACGAGCTTGCTCCAGCAGGAACTCCCTACGGTCATCTTCTTGGTCAGGCGTTACACGGCTGTACTTACCGCCATAGCGTGAGAATATCTCGGCATAGCCCACCTTCTGATGTTCCACCATCCTGTTTATCTTGGCACGCAGTCCGTCTGCTCCCATCATATACCAGCCACAGCACATTTCCGTTGCGTTCCACAATGCCTTCAGTTCAAGGAAAGCCTCGTACTGCAAGTCCCCAGCTTCGTCCAGCACTACCAACGGACGCTCCATCGAGCGTAGATAATACACGAGATCCTCGTAGGTGTCCTGATACTTGCCGCTGATGCCGACACCAAACTCCTGTGCTATCTTCTTGACCAACGCACGCTTCGTCTTCACTTGTGAACAATCGACGTACACAGCGTTACGATGTTCGTGTACATACCAGCGTGCCGTATAGGTCTTGCCGATGTTGGGCAGGTCGCAGAGTATCACGCTCAGACTGCGTTCCTGACACGCCTCCATCTGCAGGCTGATATACCTGAAGGTTTCCGTCTGTGCCCCTTTCCATTCTATCGTCTCTCGGAGGTTCACGTCCAGCCTCCGGGCAATGTTTACCCAGTTGGCATCACTCAGCGCTTTCTCCGTCTGGCCTTTTTTCAAGCCGTTATAGACACTTGGAGAGATACCCAGTGCCGATGCATGCTTCGCATCACTCGGATAGTTCTTGCGGTTGGCTGCTATCGCCTCCAGTATCCGCTGTTTTTGAGTCTCACTAATCATATTCTAATGGCATTTTAACGTTATTCTATATGTCTGCGACCGCTCTGTCCGATGCGCTTGGCAATGGCATTTTTGGCTCATATTTCAGAGGAGCGGAGGGTTTCAGTTCCAGTACTTCCTGCTGTGCCTGTTGGCTCGGCTTCAGTATTCCCAGTCTGTCGATGGCGTTGTCCTCAACATATTTGTTGAACTTCGCTATCTTCTTCTGCTGTTCCACGAATGCAGCTTGGTCTTCTTCCGTCTGTTCGGCCATAACACGGCTGTAAGTATTCACTTTCTCCACGGTGTCGATGTATTTGCCTTTCTGATAAATAAACACCTCCTGTGGAGCGCCTTCATCATCGGGAAGATAACAGGCTGTTACCTTATAATTGTTCGGTTCCAGCCGTTCCAGTACGCTCGTGCTGCTCAGCCACCAGTCTTCGTGTGCCACCCTTACGGTCGAATTTCTGCGAATACTCGTTTCCACTCTTTCACCGATATGATAGGCAAGCGTTCTCGCGTCGTATGGCAGCAGGTTCGGGTTGATGTTTGCCTCCAGCACCTGCCAGCGCGTCATTCCCGGATACATCTTCTGGTTGGGGTGCAGCATGTTGTTCCACTCTTCATTGTCCTTACGGTCATCGGCAACCAGCTGCTCCCAAGTGAAATATTCCTTGTCCTCGTAGAGTTCGTTGGTCTCGTCGCTGATTTTCTGATACTCCTGACGCCACTTGCCCTTGCCGTAGAAACGACCGATACCCTCGTGGTTCTTGTGTATCACGCTGCGCTTCTTCGCACCGTTCAGAGGCTCGGCATATTTCTCCTGTGAGTTCAGAGGGGCGCAGAAGCGCACGAACTTGAACACCGTCTCGGCTTTCAGGAAGCCCTCCTTATACTGGCTCATCAGGTGGTTCTCCACCTCGATACCGGCAGGAATACCCCAGTCGTTACGCGCTATCAGTCGGAACATATCACGGAAGCAGTCCACTACGAGCCGCTCGTCCTTCTTCCTCGCATAGCTTGCGCCTATCACGCACTGGCTCACCACATCGTAGGCATAGTAAGCATGTACACGTTGCTTCGTGTCCTTCAGCTTTCGTGTCAGGTCCACGTCGTCCATCGTAATCTGGCTCAGTGAGAAGTGTCCGCTGTGTCTGTGCATATAAGGCATTTGCTCGTGCATGAAGGTGCTCCAGCTCGACAGCGATTTCTCTATCAGCATCTTGGTTGCCGGCTCGTTCAGTATGTTGTTGATGGTGCTTTCGCTGAGATACTTCGGATCACCGTTTTTATCCGTGAAATCATCGGGGTTGAAGAGCTCTCCGGTCTTCGGGTCATAAACATCAAGCTCACCACATACAAAGCTGATATACATCTCATGTACATTGCTGTTGTAGGGCTTGTTGGGCAAGACAGCCAAGCCACGGATCAGCTGTTTGGTCTTGTAATCCACTTTCCTTGCGCTCTGGTTGCCGAACTTGCCGCTGATAAGGCTACCGTAGCCTCCATCCCTATACTCGTTCACTTTTTTTCTGAAACGCAGTGCGCTCGTGGGCAGCGTGTGGGCGAATTCATCTTTTAGAGCCTTGATGGCTTGCACCATATCCTCCCAGTTATACTTGCGTCCCATCAGTTTTTGTGCCGTAGCGGCACGGTTGTAGAGTTTAATGCAGCAATTCAGCACGCTCGCATTTGTCACATACTCCTTGATTTTCTCAGGACTCAGTTCCAAGCCGATCTTGTCCCTGTCATGAAAGAACGCCACGGCATTTTGGTCGGTTTCGTAGTTGCTGCATACCCATAGCTTCAGATGGGTGAGGTCACCGTCGGGATAGAGTTCCTGCACCTTTTCCTTATAGATGCGTGGAAGGCTGTCAATGGCGATGAGGGCATAGTTACCCAGCCCCTTTCCCTGACGGACAACATCTATCTGACCACGCCCCGCTTTCTTAGCGTAGTTGGCACTGGTCATGATGCCTTTGCCCACCAGTTCACGGGCAGAGATGCACAGTTTGCCTTCGTAGTACTCCATTGCGCTCCTCCTTTACCTTAACCCTGTAGCCCAGTCCTGAATGCCCTGTATGTCGCTTGTCATCACAT
>ERZ773055.257-NODE-257-length-35721-cov-16.151265_pt1 | contig 35721 bp, 40 predicted proteins | sample MGYA00580515_ERZ773055 | MGnify/ENA primary metagenome ERZ773055 (study PRJEB29015, sample SAMEA2737993) | human oral metagenome | biome: human oral; feature: human-associated habitat; material: dental | place: China | collected 2064 ...
ATGCGTCGTTAAAGAAAGAAAGAGGGGATGCCATGGCAGAGCGCAGGGCGGCCACACGGAGAAGCTGTCCTTCATCAAACTGCTGTTTGAGGTAGTCGTTTGCTCCTGTGGCGTTCCCTGCGGCGTACATGAGGGCACCCTTAAAGCCCGCACGCAGCATGAATGCGGCGGTGTTCGTCGCCATAGACATGCCGAATGCAATTGCATCGTCAAGGTCACGGGCGGTGAGGGCACGCATGGTCTGTCCGCTGATGGCGCGCAGGTTGTAGTCTTTGAACTGCAAGAGGGTTCGATATATCCAGCTGTTCGCCTTCATGAGGTTTTTGTTGCCCTGTTTTGTGCCTGAGACAATCGCCCGCTCTGCATGGGTTTGTGTCATTCCGTAGAATTGGAAGTAGCTCTGCGGGTCGTTCTCACGCCACGCTTTCCAATCGTTCCCGATGATGTTACCCTTCGCATCTACCTTTGTGTATTTCCGTAGGTTCTCCATGATGTTGTCGAACTTTTCGGGGGTGATGTTGGAGGCTTTTAGCTTTGCCTTGGTGAAGGGATTCCGCACGCTGCTGAATGTCTTGAAGCCATGCGCATAGGCGACGGCGTCTGCGATATAGCCTGTGCGGAAGTGACGGTACATGCTTTCGGTCATCTTGGGGAGCATGTTAAGTGTAGACGTAACTTTCCCTAAGTTGTGTATCCAGTCGCTCATTCGCACGAGTGCCCCGCCGATGTGGTCTGCATCTTTGGTGAAGGCATCGTGGATGGCTCTGTCTTGAAAGTTGATCGTGTGTGTCTCTGCCTCAAGGGCTGCTCCGCACAGGAAGCGTTCTGCCTCCATCGCTTCCTCCGCACTCACTTTCCCCTGCCGTGCTTTAAGAGCAAGTTTACTGAGGCTGGGGAGGAAACCGACGAGGTTGTGGAGGCCGCCATAGGCGATAGCACCACCGATCTCACCAAGCTGAGCAAAGCCCATGTTTGCGCCATTCTTGACATAAGAGGTGTTCAGACCAAGACGCAGTAAGGCTGTGCCTTTTGTCAGGATGTCCTCACGCGGACGGCATCCGCGCAGTTCTTTCAGGGAGCGCTCAATCTCATGATAGTCATTCATGACACTCTTGTTGGCGTCGCCGAGACGGGAGGCTTTGCTCAGTTCGTTCTCGATCTTTGCCATGGCCTCTTTGTATTCTTTCTCTGTGTGGAATACGTTCTTAAAGGCAATCTCCCCGCCGAACCGTTGCATGTTTTTCTGCACGATGGCATCCATGTCGAAGCTGCGGAGGTTGTTGTCAAAGGAGAAGGTGAACTCATTCGGCGTTCCTGCATTCATCTTCATTTCGAGAGAGGTGTCCATTGGGATGCGCTGTTTCAGGAAGTTCAACTCACCAACACGCCCAATCATATTAGGGGCAATCTCGTCCGTATCACGGAGCAGGATGCTTTCGACTTCATCATCGAGGCGGCTTTCCAACCATGTGCGTGCATCCGCATCAGAGGGTTCAACCTCATCCAGCAGAGGTTTCATTTCCGTTAATCCCTGTTCTTTGCGTGCCTCGTTCAAGGCTTTGATGCGTGCATTCTTTAAATGAATGTCGCGTTTGATGACCTCTTTGATGGTGTCATACTTCGCGGCTGCGCGGATGTACTCACGCAGATGGTCGGCGGCGTCCTCAAAGGAATTGAAGTGTGCCTGAAAGTCCGCGCGGAGGTGGTCGTCAATCTGACGCCACAACTCATCGTCAACGGCTTCCCATTCCTTTTCAATGAGGTTGTCGGTCTTTGCGCCGAAATAGTCCGCAGAGTGCTTGCCTATATCGATCTGTTCTTCCCGATAGTGGTGCATGTGCTCTGCTGCTTTTTTGACCTCCTCGGGGACATCCATCAAGGCAGAGGCTTTGTTCCCTGCATACTTCGCGTTGTAGTAGCGTACAGCCATGTTGTCAAAGGCAAGCTGTGCACTGCGGCGATCAATCTTCTTGTTGGCATTCATCCACGCAAGACGCGCGTCGGCGTAGTCAAGATACGGGACAGCCAAACGCTTGATAATGGTTTCTTTCTGCTCCTCGCCGGAAAGCGTTTCCAGTCCAGTCAGCCCTCTGCCGCGTGCATCCATAAAGAGATGTCCTGCAAGGGCACGGGCGGTGTTGGAGTTGGAGTTTGCCATGAGGCCATAGATGCCCTGCTCCAAGAATCTGCCGACGCCCTGTGCAATCCCATTCGTTCCAAGGGCTGCCTGTGTCTCTTTGGTAACGGTGGGGTCCAGCTCGTAGAGATCCTCAAAGAGTTTTGGATTGAGGAGGTTGTCACGCGAGAAGCGCATCCCCGCAAAGGCGGTCGAGCCATCGGGGTTGTAGTGCACGCCAAGGTGCTGTGCGTCTGCCTCCCGTTTCTGTGCAAGAAGCAGTTTTGTCACGTCGTCTTTGTCAAGGGTGACGCTGCTGCCGCGCTCACCAAGGGCTTTGTTGATGATGCCCCCGATGCGGTTGCGGAAGCCGGGAGGAAGTTTGTCGTCCTCTACTGCATGGGCAAAGACTTCCTCGGGGTCTTGTGTGTCATACTGGCGGCGAATGTCATTGAATACATGATTCTTCTTGTTCATGTACTTCTTGACATCCTCCATGAGTTTGTTGAAGTTCTCTGTGCCGATGCTCTTTTCCAGGCCTGCATGAACGCCAAGCTCATGGGCGAGGAGGGCATCGACACGGGCGGGGTCTTTGATGTTGTCCGTGAGGAGCACGGTGTAGTTTTCATTCGGGACGTAGAATGCTTTGGCGTCACGGGGCAGTTCGCGTCCGCTCACACGAGACACAAGGGCTGCCGCCTTTTCGTAGGTGGTGGCAATCACGCTGCCGTTCTTCTCCAAGGTGTCGTAGATTTTAGAGCCGATCTGCTTTCCGTACTCTGCGTCATGGAGTTTTTTCATTTCCTTCACGGTTTCGCTGCGGATAACATTTGTGTCTATGCCCGCTGCGTCCATGTAGGCTTTGGTTTCTGCTTTGTCTGCCACCTCTGCCACATGGGTGGTGAGGCTTCCCTTGCGTCCATAAGCAAGATGGCTGAAGGCTTTTCCTGCGCCAAGGCCTGCCGCAGAGAGCACTGTCCCTGCAAGCATGGCAGCGGCGGCGTCAAAGGCATAGTGTACGTCCTCACCGCCATAGGTCTGTCTGAGATAGTCATTGGCAACGGTGGAGGCGCCCATGGGAGCGTTTCCTTTTGCCAAGGTGTAGGCCGCCTGTCCTGCAATTTTAGCGATCTCACGGGCTTTGCTGACGTTGCGGATGGCACCGCCAAGACGTCCAAGCATCTGCATGCCCTTGACTGCGCTGCCCATCGGGACAAGGTTCAGCGGGTCTACGATGTAGCCCGCGCCGCCCGCAGCGTACATGAGTGCACCTGCGATGCTGCTTTCATTCTCCTGCCGCCACTTCTCCACGAGGGCTTTGCGGTTCTGCTCCACAAGCTGCTGATTGACGAGCCAACGGATTTCTTCGCTGTCGCGCCCATTGAGCAAGACAAACTGCTGGGCTGTTTTGTCATTCGGGAGGGCGTTTGCCACGTAGTCGATGTCCTCTTGGGTGACGGGGTCTTTCTTCTCGAACCACCACTTGCCGCTGTGGCCGATGCCGCCCCATGCGTACTCAAGTGCTTTGGCGATGCCGCTGTCCGTGACGCTGTCCCAGAAGTTCGTAAACATCGTCGAGACAGTACCAGAGGGGGTGGGCAGTGGTGTGAAGCCTTCGCCGAAGGTGTCAGGGTCATGGTTTCCTGTCATGCGCCCATAAGTCTGGCTATCATAGCCCGGCTCTAAGACCTCGGTGAGAAAGCTCCCCGTAAAGCCTTTGCGCTTTCCTTCAGGCTGTGGGTCACGGTTGTCATGCCCAGTGAAGTCAATATCCCAGTGCGCATTGTCCGTACCAGCGTTTTCATAATTACAAGACCAGCCATTATCATGACAAAAGGAGATGAAGTCTTGCCCCATCTCCGAATCAGGGGTAACTCCCTGCATTACGATGTCCGCTTTATCACCTGTGTGGTGGCTGTGTTCACCGCCTGAGTGCGTCCAACGCTCTGCACCTCCCGTAATTAGTGTCATGATGCCATAATTGTCATTCATGTGCTTTCCAATGAGGTTTAGTCCTCGAATGGAATGAGGCTGAAGCCCGACGGAATTTTCATCGGCATAGAGTGCCGTCGTGTAGTTGTCCCCGGGGTGGTTGGAGGCAAGGACAGAGAAGTCCAGATCGGTACTTGACACATCATCTTCCTGTGTGTCTCCTCTATCTTCTCCCTCTGTCTGTGCCTGTGCCATAAACTTGCGGATACCGCCGACATATTCGCTGTAGTCCGCTGTATAGTATCCCTCACTCTGAAGCTGTGCTGCATAGTCCTCAGGATTATCAATGCCCTCCACGCCGAATTTGGGAAGGAAGCGACACATATAATTGGTGAAGTCCTCGATGCTGTCAAAGTGCATGAACCCGCCATTCGGGTCGGTTACCCCCGCATAGTTGTTGTCCTCACGCGCAAGCGGAGACTGCCCATCCTCGGATTCGTGCCTGAACTGGGCGTAGATGATACTGGTAGGGACATGAACGGCTTCGGCGACTTGCGATGCCGATTCATATAAGGTCATGGCTGCCTCCTTTCTTTATTCACTGTATTCGCTTTCATATTCATCCAGAATGGACGGGTCATCATAGCTGTCTGCGTTGTTGAATTGTTTAGGTACAGAACGCGCCTCGTTGATTTTGTCCATATCGAGCGTGGACGCCTCGGGGTCTGGGGTTCCTTCATTTGTGTCTTTCTCATAGGCTTTCATGCCGTAGTCCCAAATTTGACTGGTGGTAAAGGTAGCATGTTTGTCAGCGGTGCTGCTGTAGATGTCAAAGACACGGGTGTTGGGGTTAAAGGTGAGCGTGATTGTCTCTGCATCCGCAGTTGTTCCATCATCGCCCAGTGTCTCCCAGATGGCGGCGTCCAGCCCCTTTCTGAAGTAGACTGCATTGTTGTCTGTCCCCATGTTGTAGTAAACATTTTTTGGGAAGACAGAATAGTGGTACGTGCCATACTGCTGACGCACAAGCTGATTGATCTGCCGCTGTGCCGCCTCTGCGGGCATTCCTGTGTCGAGGAGGGCTGTCCATACCTGCCCAAGTTCATTCGCCACAAATCGGTTGCAGTTATAGCCAAAGTCTGCCTCATCAGAATAACCGCCGAAGTTGGCGACACCATCAATCGTGTAGCCTGTGATGCTGTTTCGCCCTACGGTAACGTTGCTTGTATGAAGATCTGGGTTCTGTTTGGCAGTGTCGTTGGATTCTGCATAAAGGCGTAACCCCTGTGCAAAGCCGTCGTCGCCTCCTCCATACATGTCTGTAAAGAGCTGAATCTTTCTGCCCTCTGTCGCCAGTGCGCCCCCGAACGTATGCGCAGCTGCATTCGGATTCGTCGCAATCGCTTTGACAAACGCCATGAGCTGCGGATTGCCCCCGATGTTGACGCCGCCATCGTCAGAGGGGCGAATCTGAGCGAGCGTGGTTGCCAGATTGTCGGAGATACTGCCTCGTAAGTCCTTGAGCTTGCTGTAGTTCATGAGACGGTTTAGTCCTTCCCAATTCCCATCCGCAGTAAGCTGCTGCGCCAGAGGGAGGACTGCACTGTACAGAGCGTCTTTGTCAAAGTTGTAGCTGTTGATCGGAAGCCCTCCGACCATATCGTCTCCATTTAAGACACCAGACAAAATGTCGTTGATGGTCTCTCCGTCCTTGACGGTGCCGCGGCTGCCATTCCTCGCCCCTGCATTCTTCCCTTTGGCTCGCATCATGTTGTAGCGCAGCCGTTTTGCGTCGTTCTCCTGCTGCTCTACTTTGGACTGAATGTAAGGGATGAATGCGTTATGCTTGCGGGCAAGTTCAGGGTCAGTGATGCGCTCCCCCTCAACGGTTTTCATCGCGTCCATCAGTCCGGCTCTGCCCTTCTTGATGAAGCTCTGCATCCAGTTGTAATCTTCCTGTGTGTGGAACTGGCGGTTGTACTCGGCCGCCATGGTGCGGTACTGCATCATTGGGAGGAGTTCAGAGGCTTTCATAGTGCTGCCGTCAAGGTTGGTTTGGACGACAATATTGTCCATCATCTGACTGAGGCGCTTCTCGTCGAGGTGTCCTGTCTTAATCAGCTGCTCGCTGAAGTCAGAGAGGAGTTTCATTTTGTATTGCAGGGGAAGTCCCATAAGACGCACTTCGTTAAAGACTTCTTGTGTCTTTCCCGTCATAGCACCATTGGTTTTCAGCAGCTCAGCAGAATCTTTGATAATGTCACTGAGTTTGCTTTGGGAAGCGGACATGACCGTGGTGACTTCGTTCTCGTAGTTCTTCTTTTCCCATGTGCCCATGAGGTTTGCCATGTTGACAAGCTGGTTCTCATTGAAGCCCGTGTTAAAGGCAATCTCATTGATGGGGGCTTGGTCACCGCTGAGATTGGCACTCTGCCAGTCCTGCGAGAATTTGCGGTAGCGGTTGGCTTCCTCCTCGGCGCTGCGGGCAGGGGTAAGCGCGTACTTCTCGTCATACTGGTTTTTCATGACCGTAGACAAAAAGCCGCCGCGCAGTTTTTCTGCATGTGCCTTGAAGTAGGGGTTGCTGAGACAGTCGGCAAAGCCTTCCTGCTGGGCGGCGTCGATGGCGTTGAGTTTCTTGATGTCTGCCTCGGTCATGCCCTTGATCATGCGCTCGCTGTCGATGTGTCCCGTCTCGGAGAGATACCGCTCATGAGACACACGATAGCTTGTGAGGGCTGCGCCGAGCTGTGCGAAGTTCTGGGCAAGCTGGTCGTAGTGTGCGGTGCTTGCACTGACGTTGACGGGAGACACACCGACGTACTGTCCGACGTAGCCATGCTCGGGCTGCGGTGTGAACTGCCGCTCTGTTCCGAGGGCTGCGGATATAGGTGTTGGCATTGTGTTCTCCTTCTGTAGTTAGAATGGGTTGATCATCTGTTTGTCTTGGCTGAACGGGTTCTTGTAGGTGAAGTCAAAGACGGGCTTTGCCTGTGTCGGGAGTTTCCCGAAATAAGACACAAAGTTAAAGGGTTGATTGTACGCCTTATACACTTTGTCGCCCATGTCAAACGAGAGGCTCGGGATGGTGGACGGTGTGTAAGTGCGGGGGGCGTACGGTACATAGGCTCTATTGCCGTCCACGTCGTTCTGTTTGCGGAGGAGGTCAATGCTCTCCTGCTGCTGTCGCGCTCCCAGATACGCCGTACCGAACTGCATAAGTGTTCCAAGGAAGGAGGGCTTATGCACTTCACGAATACCGCTGATCTGCGCCTTGGTGTTGAGCAGCGCAGCCTCTTTATTGAGGTCAATCTCGTTGGACTTTCGGCGATAGTTGTCTTTGACACTTGTCACAGCTCTATTTTTGTCTGCCTCGCCGCTGCGAACGAGGAGGTCTGCTGTGCGTCCTCCTCCCTGAAGGCCCTCGGCGACGGCTGCGGCGACGGAGGAGGTGAGGCGGCGGCTCTGAAGCTGTGTCTGCTCCACCTCCTCCACGGTTGCCTCGAAGATGTCCCGCCGCTGCTGCTCGTAGTTCATGAAGGTGCGATTCATGGAAGAAACCATGCTGCGGGCTGTGGCTGCGTTGGCTCTGCCCTGCGCTTCGAGGGCTTTGTTCTGGTTATAAATCTGCATGGCGGTGCTGCCCATGGTGAGTGCCATTACTGCTCCCATTGTTACACTCCTTTCGTTCGTGGTACAAAGCTGCCCTTCCAGAGGAATCCAATAAGGGCAAGCGGATAGGGGAAATCAGACACAATGGTAATGGTGCAGGCGGTGTTCTCACTCTGCACGGGGATGCGCAGTGTTCCTGCCACGAGGGCTTTATCGCCAAAGACCATCGTGCCTATCTTGCGGTTGATGACAGTATAGGTGTAGGTATGCCCACGGCTCTTAACGTGTGCGACAAACCCGCCTGTGTCACTGTACTGCATATCGACACTGCGCACCTGAAGGCGCCCGTTGGTGACGGCGCGTGTGTTGCCTCTGCTGTCCTCCTGCCGGATGTAGATTGGGCTGAGGCGTGCGCGGAATTCGTATGGAATACCAACGATAACATTCTCCCCTCTGTGATCTCCTTCGAGGATGATGTTGATGTTGTTTGCTTCATTCGTCTTTATCAGCTTTTCTTTGGGAATGATGACACACTTTCCATTTGGCAGGACACAATGGTATTCCCTGATGCTGCCATTTTGGTAGATGCGCCCAATGTTGAATGTGGTGGTGTTGTACGCAGGGTCGTAGTCGTTGGAGGTGACAACAATTTTGCTGTCGAGATGGACGCGATATGGCTCGCTCCCACCAAAGTCCTCCAAGTGCTCGGTAAAGTCCATGCGTTCAAGGCTCATCCAGTTTCCGCGTCGAAGCAGGAGATAGAGGGACGAGCCAAGGAAGAACGCTCCATAGACGTTATCCCCCATATCAAAGCGTGACCACGATGCCTGAATCCGCTGCTCGTTGACAAAAAGGTACTTATAGACAAACAGGGATTTTGTGTCTCCGTCCGTCAGGAACAGCATGATGTGGTCGTTGGTGCTGCTGACGATCTGATAGACGGACTTTGGGATGTAGCTGGGGACATGACTGGTGATGTCCTGTGCGTTCTTCACGTCGGCGATGTCCTGCACGTTGTAGTATTCTTTGACGCTGGTGTAAATGGTACGGTCGGCGGTGAAGTAGAGGTTCTTCCCTGCATTTACGGGTCTGCAATCCGGAGAGGAAGCGAAGCCTGTGACTTCAATCAGTGCGCAGTTTTTAGGGCTGAGCACGGTGTCCGAGCTGAGCATGAACTGTGTACTGTCGGAGAAGCAATAGAGGCTCTGATTAAAAGGCACTGCATAATTAAGGATGTTGATGCGCGAGGTGGTCGTGGGGACATCGATGCAGTCAGTATCAAGGATGTCGTTGGCTGTTGTCATCCAGAAGTTGAAGTAGGAGGCACTCTCCGAGAGGATGATATTCTCCCCAGACAAAAAGCCTAGGCGGTTGCGGTAGAAGAAAATATCGTTCAATGTGTGGTTGACAAAGGAGGGAAGCGGGTTGCTGTCCTCGTCACCTGTCTCTCGTTTCCCCCACTCGGCACGTTTGAAAGTGAAGCTGCCATCTGCCTCCCGCACAAGGATATGGGGCATGGTGGCAGGGTCTAAGGCATCAGGGATATTGGGGGCGGCGCATTCTTTCCAGATGCTTTCCGCTGCGCTGTAAGACACATAGTAGCTGCCCGCTCCATTCCCTTTGGGGTCGCCTGCGACTTTGACAATGTACCCGTCAGGTGCACTCTCAGGCAGCAGGGAGAATTTCTGCACGGTGTCCTTGATACCGACAAGTGCCTGATTGTTGAATCCATCTTGTGTCTTGATGGTGTTGGCATTCTTAATACGTATCCATGTGTTGCCAATCTCCACAGTGCAGCCGTTGTTCTGTGCGGATTCTCCAAGTTTAGCGGCGATTGTGCCTGTGTCAATGAGCTTGGTATGTTCGGCGCGGCTGCCGTCTGGTGTGTCATACGCAGCGACAAGTTTGTCATTTACCCAAATCTTGTAGCTGCGCCCATACTGCCCCTGTTTGACATGGAAGAGCGCCCCCTGTTCCGCAAACGAACCTTGTGTCTTTGAAGCAGCAAGGCGCACGGGGACGCTCCGATTAAGGATAAAGGTATGGTCAGCAATAGTGATAACACGCAGGTTTTTACGCGGGTAACTGTTGTTGATGTAGGTCATGTCCTCGGTGATGCGCACCACTTTTTTGTGTCCTTGCAGGTCGTATATATGGATGGGTACACCGTCGGGGCTGTTTTGAAACAGTATCATGTAGCGTTCATTCTCATCTCGGTTGACAAAATGCACGAGTGGCTGCATGTCGGTCGTAATCGAGATGGGGAGGGTTGACACAAAGATGGTAGGCGGCCGCTTCTGCAATCCTCCCGCCTCGGTCGAAAAGCCATTGACTTGTTCGTCGAGCTGCTCGGGGAGGCGCAGGATGTCAGGCTGCTGCGATATTCCTGAGACAAGGTTCTTGACCTGCTGTGAGTAAAGCATCAGCTTCTCTCCAATGCAGGGGTGACGCCGGAGTAGGTAAGCATGTTATAGTCTCCCATGTTCATGTCGTAAGTCACGATGTCCTGATAGGCTTCCTGCACGCTGAGCGCAAGGTCTTGGCTGTTTGCCGTGTCACCCATGTAGCGTGTCTGAAAGTTCATGGCAGCGCGGGCTGCGATGTAGTTCTTAAAGGCATCAGGTAAGTCCTCAAAATCCACCATCATGATGGCGGTCAAGTGAATTGGCTGCTTGAATTGAAAGGTCTGGTTCTCAATGTCGTAGAAGTTCTCACCGCGTTTGACGTATGGCGTACCGTCGGTACTGCGGTAGGAGATGATGGTCGGTATCCATGGCACTTTGCCTGTGTACTGGTCGGGACTGAGTGTCAGGGTGTAGGTGTTGAAGTCCCAGCCTTTTCTTTGTATGTCTCGCGACGCGCGGTCGAGCATCCGACAAGCGTTTGCCACGTCTACGTCGATTTCTTCATTGATGGTGTTCACAGGGTCGCTGCCGATGGAGGATAGGATAATGTTAATTGCGTCGAGTTTACTGGTTGCTGTAATCAATGGTTGTCCTCCTTACATATAATTGCATAAGACAAAAAGGGAGAGGATGTCTCCCCTCCCCTCCTGTCGTCTGGTGGGTTGTCTTACTTCTTCTTGACGATGCCGAGGAAGGCACTCTCGGGGCGAAGTCCGCCCATACCGACTGCCATCTTTGCGATGATCTGGTCAGCCTGATACTCGGGACGGCGTGCCTGCTCCATCGAGAGGTCACGCAGTTTGAGCACGCCGACTGCCGTCTTGTGGCAGATGACGATGGGGTTCTTGTCCGCATAAGCTGCGGGGAAGATGTGTCCCTGCCCCTGAATGACGTTGGCGTTGTCGTCACCGCCGCGCGTGATGTGCGGGCACTCAATGACATCAAAGCCAGCGAGGCGAATGACGTTGCCCTCAAGAATCGTCCCGCCCGCGCCATAGTCACGGTTCAGGAACTCAAGGGCAGAGGCGAGTGCGCTGTGGAACTCCGGCGTGAGGTAGGCGTAGCGGTCACCTGCGGGGACGTAGTTGTTCGCCATCTTGCTCTTGGCCGTAAGGAGCACCTGATAAATGGCGTTGCCTGTGTCACGGTCAATGCCCGGCGTGCCTGTGATGGTCTGCTCGATGACGCCGCCGAGGCCGTTTCCTGCGACGTTCTCCTGCGTGTTGAGGGCTTCCTTCGCACACTCGGCGAGGATGGAAGCGTCGTAGGAGAGGGCGAGGGCGTTGCCCAGCTCTGCCGCATACGGGCTGCGGAAGTCATAGTGGGCGATGAACTCGTCGAGGTCAAAGATGAGGGTGTCAGCCGTGAGAAGGCCGTCGAGGACGATCTGCCGCTCGGACTGCTGAATGTTCTCGCGCTTGTCGTCGAGGCTCTGCCCCGCCTTGAGGTAGTGCGCCTTGGTGCGCCCGAACACGGGGAACTGTGCGCTCTTGCCGTTCTGGATGCTGCGCTCAAGAACGTGTCCGTTCGTGACGGAGGAACGCTGGAAGGCAGTGAGGACTTCACCCGCAAATACCTTGAGGCCAAGGGCGAGTTTGTCGGCGTCCGTTGCGACGACGCCACGGTTTGCCATAGGGTTTGCAATCGTTACGTTTGGCATGGTGTTATCTCCTTCTTTCTAGGAAAAGACAAAAAAAAATAAGCCCTACGATGAGGGCGCAAAAACGTTGTGTGGTTAAAAGATGCTGCTGTTCTGAAGTTTACGGTAGACTTCCTGCGTGAAGGCAGGGTCAGTCTGGTAGCGTGGGTCGCTCATGTCCTTCGTCATTTCGGCGGTGGTCTGGTAGCCCTGCGCTGCGCCGCGTCCCTGCTGTCCTGCCATGACGCTAGGATTTGCTGTGCCATACTGTTTTGTCATGGCTGCCTGAATGCCGCCGATGGCAAGCTGAATCTGCGCCATGCTGCCGCTCTGAAGGGCAGCATTGAATCCGTCAATGACGTTCTTCGGCTGTGTCTGAAGGTACTGGGCGAGTGCCTTGTAGCTGTCCTCTCCCCCTGCCATCTTGACGACTTCGCCGACGAAGCGGTCTGCCATGGCGTCAAGACCTGCGAGGTACGCATCCACCATCTGCTTTGGATAGCCTGCCTTTTCGAGGGCAGCGAGGGAATCCGCGCTGAGACTGCCTGTCTTGTCGTACTCATCGGCGAGTGCGTCGAAGTCCAGCCCCTTAGCGGTCAGCTCCTTCTTAATGGTTTCATCCGTCTGCTTCTGGTTGGCGAATTCTCGCTCTGCCTCGGCTGCGCTGTCCTGCGGCTTCTCTGCCTCCTCCTCCTCCTGAGGGGTGTCCTCCGAGGCAGTCGGGTCTGGCATAGGGACTTCCGGCTTTTGTGTCTCCACAATCGTTCCCGTGGTGGTTTCCTGCGTGGTAGACACAAGGTCAGGTGTCTGCTGCTCCTGTGTCTCGGTGTTCGTTTCTGCCAATGTTGTTGTCTCCTTTCGTTACTGCTGCCCCTGCATCATCTGCGGGACGGCCTGCTGCGCCATCTGCATCTGCATGGCTTGCTGCTGTTCCTGCTCGATCTCCTGTTGTGTCTTGACGACGGAGGAAGCATCAATGCCAAGGGCTGTGGCGATCTGGTTGAGGATTTCGTTCTGCTTGACGGCGGTCTGAAATGCCTCAGGGAATACCTGTGCGTAGCGGATGAAAGTATCCAGTTTCGCAAGGTCATGGCCGCGCCCCAGCGCTTCGATGCCCGTGGTAATGGTGGGCTCTACGCCCTTCGCGCCCTGCGGCAGGTTCGGGATTGCCCCTGTTCCTGTCATCTGGTTCATGAAGCGGCGCACGAGGGGAAGCTGAAGCTCGTGAGCAAGAATGCTGTAGATGTTGCCCACGGTGTCCTCAAGCTCCCTCGCGACGTAGCGTATCTCCTCGGCGGTGACGCGCTCTGCGTTGCGCTGCACGGCACTGTTGAGAAGGAACGCATAGCTGAGGCGGGCCTCGATACTCTGAATGGCGGTGGTGGTGATCTGTAGGTCACTGGTCTTGTTAATCTGCAAGGCTTGGATGTCCTCTAGACGCCCGCGCACAAAGTCACCTGCGTTTGCCTTTTGCAGTTCGCTGATGCGTGTCATGGAGTTGGGGTTCACCAAGAAGATGATGTTGCTGGCGATGGCTGCGACTTCGGCGACGGCTTTACTGAGGGCTTCCAGTGTTTTGAGGTCGCCCAAATACTCATCGACGAAGCTGCGCCCATAGGATTCACCGTCCATCTTCCGCAATCGCAGTGGTATCCATGGAGAGGCGTCTTTGGGATAGGTCTGTTCGCTGCCCCCGATGATTGCTCCGTTGATTTCCTGATAGGACTGGTAGCTCTCACCGTCAAGGTAGGTGTGCGTATAGACATCGATTGCCTTGTGTGCCTCTATGTTGTCTCCGTCCACGCATCGCTGCGCCTCGGGCGGGAGTGCGCCATAAGCGATGCTTTCCTTGGTGACGATCTCGATGGTATTCCCGATGCCGTCGCGTGCGATGACGTACTGGTTGAGGCGATAGAGTTTCATCCCGCCTTCTTTTGGCGGCAGGAACAAGAGGACGTTCCCCGCAAGGATGAGCTGGGTCATCGCCTCGTTCATGGTGACACGCATTTGATGCGATTCCATGTACTGTGTGATCTGCTTTTCGATGCTCGATAAGTCGGCTTCCCATTCCTGCTGTGTGGCAGGGTCGCTTGCGAGCTGCGCTTTGATGTCGTCCCCCAGAGACAAACGAAAGAAGGGCGCGTTCGGCGGGAACAAGGCAAGCATGAGTTTGCTTGTGAGGTTGTTGACGCCACGCGCCCCGATGCTCTGATAGGGTGTGTCATATTTGGTGCTGCTCGAATCGGATTCTTTCGGGAATGCCATAGGGATGGTGAGCTGGGCGCATTTTTCTGCACGGTCGGTGTAGGGTTTGCGTGCACTCTCCATCTTCTGATAAAGCTGTCGGGCGGTTGTTGTCCGCTGCTTGGTGCTCATAGGTTCAGTCCTGTGTTTGTTACCTGTCCTGCGGGCTGCACCATGAGCAGCTGTTTGCCGCGCCGCTTCTTCTTTGCCGCATCGCTGCTCTCACTCTCCATCGAAGCCCCTGTTGTCTGGGGGGCAGGAGCGGCGGCGGGCGGCGGTGCGGACGATGGTGCACTTCCTCCCCCGAAGATGCTCTTAAATACTTTGGTTACTCCTCCCATTAGTTACCTCCTTTGTAGATGTCCTCCGACGGAACGAGAAGGGATTCGATGCCTCTGCGCCGTCGAAGCGGATTACTGCCGCCCATGACGGGGGCGTCGGGGTCTGTGCTCTCCGTCTGCTGCACAAGGTCACGCCCTGTGATGGTTGGCTGCTGGCTCGATGCCTGAGGGATGGAGGGGGACAGGATGGTCTTTAAGAGGTTACTCACGAAGCCCATCATTTTCCTCCTGCATGGTCTGAATTGCCTCAAGCTCCATGATGAGGGCATTAATGCCCGCGATGTAGCCAAGGTAGCGTTCTGCCTTCATGTCGCCACTGTCGTTCATTAAGAGGTTCTGCAAGCTGAACCGCTCACGCAGATAGACACAAAGTTCATTGGAGACATACGGGATGTCTCTCTCGCTGTTATCCTTCATAGTTAGCCTCCTTTACATAGGTACTGCATTCCTGATTGAAGCCACACTTTTTGTAGCCGTTGCCAATCAGGTTGTTGTTCGCTTGAAACATATTACCGCTGACGATGAGGTCTGCCCCATAACGTTCGGCGATCACGTCAAGTTCTGCGATTGCTTCGCGCTGAAGCCCCACGACGCCGGGGGCTGCCAAGACAAACAGTTCAGAGACGACACGCCGCGATGTCCACCAAGGGACGCCGACGTCAAAGACGAGGATGCCCTGAAAGATGCCGCGCTTGTAGAACTTTGCGATCATGCCGCTGCAACTGAGCATAAAGAGGGCATGGAGGGCATAGTTGATGTCTCCATGCGTCCGCATTATCCATGAGATGTCGCCGTGCTCCTGCCACGCGAGAAGGCGGGCTTTTATCATGCTCATCTCGCTCTCGGTCAGTTGTTTGTAGAGGGCGTCCATAGCTTCACTTCTTTCGTTTTGAAATCATAGTCGCTGGCTCTGAGGATGCGGGCGACACGCGCCTGAATGAGAGCGTCATGTGCGGTAAGTCCCTGCTTCTCAAAGGCTGCGACGACGGCGTTCCATGAGCAGTCTTTGTCTAGGATGCGGGCAGCACTCACTGCACCGATCTTTGGGCATCCGCTGTAGCCATCCACGGGGTCACCTGTGAGGGTTTGCAGGAAAAAGTTTTTGTCTGCCTCCTCCTCGGTGATGTACTCGTAGATGTCGCGCAGGAAGTCATAGTGCCATCCCGCAAGCGTGCGCATGTCTTTGTCGCCACTGAGGATGATGCACTGATCTTTGTTCTTCTCCATGGAGGAGAGAATGCCGATGCAGTCGTCTGCCTCCAAGGAGGGACGTGTGTATGTCTCTCCCTCCTGCTCCATCCACTCGATCAGTTTCCAATAGCAGAGGGGTTTCTGCCCTTTGCGGTTCGCCTTGTAGGTGGGCAGGATGCGCCGCCGAAAGTTGTCCTCACGGTCAGACAAACACAGAAGGATGTCATAGTCCCCCGTGTACTGGTGGTGCTTTAGGGCTGTCTCTACGATGCTGTCGAGGCGTTCGACAAAGTTTGCCTTGACCTCCTCGAAGTCGGCAAAGTAGCTGCTGATTCCGCTGTCCCATTCTGCCTCATGGGTGGCTGAAGCGCAGGAGGCAAAGGCGACCATATCGGCGTCCACAAGAAACTTTAACCGCATAGGAGTACCGCGATTCCAAGGTAGAGGAAGGAGATGAAATAAAAGTCAGGATCTCTGGGTAGCATTGCCATCTGACGTTCCCTCCTTTGCGTCTCCACTCTCGTTACTCTCCAAGTAGTAGGCAGGAAAGTCAGCGACGGTTGTATTACATGCGCTGCATGTGATGTCGTACCGCCCATCATACATGCACGAAATAGGGTTGCGCGTAATGGTAAAGTCACTCCCGCCACATTTCGGGCAGGTAAGTTTCAGGATTCCCTTCATTCTGCATTTTCCTTTCTGACGTAGAGGCCACAGCGGCACGCCTTCATCTCGCGCATATAGCGGCAAGGGCAGATGGTGTCCTCGCTGTGGTTCGGCAAGCAAGGGCAGTAAGGCGCACCGAAGCGCGTCTGGTTCATGCCCAGTTTTTCAAGGGTTGACACAACATGGTATGTCTTGGGGTTGACGCACATCCCATAGCGGGCGGCGTTCGCCTCCGGTTCGTAGGTGCTGTTGTAATCAGGTGCATCAGGCATGGAAGTCGCAGCTCCTTTCGTTGCACATAGCACAGTTCGCTTTGACATGACAAAAGACTTCGGGGCAGAGGAGGCACAGCTCGTTGTGCAGCAGCTGCGCAAGTCTCCGGTGTTCTTTACTCGCTCGCTTGCACAGGCGTTTCGGTAGGTATTCATACCATGCCCGAAAGTTTCCTGTGACGACGAAACGATAGTGTGCTGCCTTAGGCAGGACATACGCAGCGTCCTCAGGACGGATGCCACCATAGATCAGCTCGTTGTAGAACGCCATGGTCTGTTGGTTGTAGTGGTCGATGCGATCAATATAACTACGCTCCATGCCGCAAAGTGCACTGCCTCTGCTGCTCTCTACAGTAAAGGAGAGGTGGCGATGCCGCGTCAGCTGTAAGAGGACGGTGAGACTGCACGTCACATGGAAGCTGGCACTGGCGTGCTCTAAGACAGAAAGATGCCCTGCCTTGAGGATGTGTTTTACGGCGGCGTCGGTCGCCTCTTTCTGGTAGCACTGGCTGATGGCGGTCTTAATGACGCTCAGTGGTTCAGGTGTGCTGGCGATGAGGTGGACGTTAGGCACTGCACATCACGACCTTTCCGTTGTGGGTGTAGGCAATAAGGTGGCCGGAGGTATCATGGATGGATTGAGCGAGTTGAAGGGAATCCATCAGCGAATCCAGCGCTATGCCTAAAGAGGGGTAAACGAGCGCGAATATCGTACTCGTTAGTGTGGGGTCCTCCCAAAAGAGTATATGCGTTGCTTTCTCTCCTAATGCGCAATTGTCTATCAGGACAGTATGCATCCCTTCCCCTCCTTCCCTGATTCCTTTGCTTTGAGGTCAAGGCGATAGCCGCAGGTACACTTGACGGCACGGACGGCGGTGCCATAGAGGCGCAGAAGTGTCTTGCCGCACTGCGGACATTTGAGGTCTTTCTTAATCATGATGCTCCTCACTTTCATAAAGCAGCAAATTCTTCTTCAATTTTTCTCCGCCTGTCTCTAATACGCTCGCGGAGTGTCTTGCGTAAAGACAACAAAAGCATAGCAGAATCAGAGTCTCTAATTACCTCCACAGCCCCTATATCTTGCTGTAAGTTATTTAGTTCGTCCAACAGACGCGATTCTCTCTGATACAATTCTCTTGTCATAAAATATTCCTCCTAGTGGCAGTCTGCCCAGTTCTTTCCAATCTTGCCCTCGGTATCAAGCTGCATCCGAAAGCCCAATATCTCTTGTGTCTTTCGCATGGCGGCTTGCGCCGTGGAGACAACAAGTTCTGCGATTTCTTGGGTGCGGCAAGCGCACTGAAATTCGTCGTGTATCCATGCCATGAAGGCATAGTCGCCGTCCCATCCATGCCGTAAGCCCTGCTCATAGAGCATCTGATCGGTGAGGACTATCCACTGTTTGCAGATAATTGCACCTGCGGATTGTAGGAGCAGGTTGAGCGCACTGTGCGGGCTGCGTACATGGAGAATCCGCCCGTCAAGTCCACGCAGGTAATGGCGTTTCCAACGCACGACTTTGCCGCGTTCTGTCTCTACCAAGGTGTTCTGTACGGCGTCGCGGAGACTTTTGATGGCGGGTGTCGCCTTGAGGAATTTGCGCTTGATGGCTTTTCCGTCGGCGGCGTCCCCCTTGATGATGCGCCCGATCTTGGCGTCTCCTGCGCCATACAAAAATGCGTATATGCTTTTACATTCCACAGAGGTCGTTAATCTCTGCGCGTTCTCTTATGAACTGCTCTATGTCGCCATAGAGAGTAGACTATCTCATAGCATCGAAATGCTCTCACCGCTTCCCGTCACTTGACGGTACTCCCTTTCGGGATAGTCGTTACACGTTCAAGATAAGACAAACAGTTCATCAGGTTCTCTTTAGAATCTTGAAGAAGTCCTAATGCTCTGTTGCAGTTATGACAGAGAAGTCCACGGACAGCACCCGTCTTGTGATCGTGGTCTACAACAAGTGCCCCAGAATGAATGTCCCTCATAGCAAAATTCTCTTGATGACAAATAGCGCAAGTGTAATCTTGTTCCTCTGCCATGTCGAGATATTGCTCTATAGTAATGCTGTAATTACGCTTCAAGTAGTTATCTACAATCGCATAATCCTTGCACCTGTCAGAGCAATATAATTCTGAAGGGGCTTTTGGTGTAAATTCCACTCCACAATGTCTGCATTTCTTTGCATGAAAAAAGCCCTGCGGATATTTCGAGGGCTTTGCTGTCTGTTTATTTTTACTTGGATTCCCTTTTGTGACACTACTTTGAAGGAGTATCGTGAGGTATTCTTCTCTTGTCATATCCTTTCATTACCTCGCTTCGCACGGTATTGTCTCTACACTGAGAGAGTTTCACCGTTTTCAATGAGTTTAGAGACCTCCATAGTGTTAAAGGTCTTTGCCTGATTCCGCTCGGGCAGTCCTGCCGCCTGTTGATTCATGGTGTGGATGTCGCCGTTGAGGATGGTATGGGCGTACTTCCCGCCGTCGTAGATTGACATATAGTGTGCAAGGCATCTCAGCTCCAATCCGCACGCATCAACGCCGACCTGTGTCCATCCTCCTGCATGAAAGAGGGCACGACATTCCTTGCCATAGGGACTGCCTACGGCGGGGACTTGGGCGACGTTGGGGCTGGCGTGGGCAGCTCTGCCGCTGACCGTGCCATTGGTAATGACGTGTCCGTGGATGCGCCCATCGGGTTTTACTTCCTTTAGCCACGCGTTCGTGCCGTCGGCGATCTGCCCAAGGCGTTTGGTGATGAGGAGGCTTTCCTCCATGATGCCCGCAAGATAACGTACTTCCTCTGGGGCGTTCTCGTCGTCCTTGATGAAGCGGAATGTCTCATCGTCGATCTTGAGGCGATAGTCCAGGTAGTTCTCCACATCATCCTCCACGTCATAGAGGTCGGGATTCGCAGGACTGTAGCCGTGCATCTGGCGAAAGATGTACTCGATCTGCTTCCTGCTGTTGGGGTTGAAGTCTTTGTACCGCTGAATGGGCACGCCCTTTTTGTAGCCCAGTTTTTTGTTGTCTCTCTTGGGGATAAAGAGCTTGTCCGGGATGGGCGGGACAGCTGCGGTAAGCTGTGCACTGAGCACTGCCTGTCGCTCCCGTAAGGTGCACTCAAGACGCTCTGCTCCTTCTTTGTCAAAGGGAAAGCCGTTGCGTTCCTGCTGTGCCATAAGCCACTGAACGTCATGCTCCAAGCGGATGGCGTGTTCGCTGTATGTTGCCCGCTGTAAACGTTCCATAAGACGGGTGTTGACTTTTACATCCTGTTTGCAGTAGTCGAGCATCTCAGGTGTGTAGTGCTCCCATGCCCCCTCCTGCTCGCCATAGTCGCCCTTGTACTCGCCGAGACGATAGCCCCATGCACGAAGGCTGTGGGACTTATACAGACGCCGTGGGAGGCGGGCGCTCCGCATCAATCCAAGGTCGATGGTGTCGAGGTTGCTGTAGATGAGACGACTGAGGACAAGGGTGTCTATGATCTGCTTGCGCTGCTCGCGGGAGACAATAAAGTCGGGATAGACTTTAGACAGCGCAGGAATGTCAAAGGCGATGATGTTGTGTCCTGCGATCTCTCTGCCCTGCCTGAGGGCAACTCTGAGGCGGTTCACACCTTTCTCTACGTCCCCTGCGCCATAGCCGATGGTCTGCCCTGTCACCGTGTCGTGAATAGCAATACAGTGAATCCGCGTGGTATCGTCAAGAAGGCCGTCTGTCTCAATGTCAAAGATGAGCATGATGTCACACTTTCGTGAACTGAGTGTTGAGCGCTGCAATCTCCTGCTCGATGATAAGACGCTTCTGGTTCATCGCAAGGTCTGCTTTGTCCAGCCGATCAAGCTCCCAACGACGCAGTAAGATGGCACGTCGTATGTAACCATTACGGAGGTGGTTCACCCGCGTATAAAGGGAGATGAGGAGGAGACAAATCTTTTCGCAGAGGGTGATGAGGATTAACATATCGCATTTCCTTTCTTTGTTTGTCTTAGCCGTAGTAGCGTCTGTCGGCTTCTTTCTGTCTGCCGTCAGAGAAGCTGCTGAGACGACGCAGGTAGCCGATGATGCGTGTGCCGTAGTCAAGGTCGGTATTGCCGCAGGTCTTGCACTGCTTGCGTGTCACGGGGTCAATCGTTCCACACTTGTCGCAGATGGTGCAAAGGACGTTGGTTGTCCAATACGGGACGCCGTTCTTCCGGCAAAGGTCGAAGATGTGCTTTGCCTGTGTGAAGCTGAGCAGTTGCTCAAGGTTGAGATGAAGCGCACTGCCGCCGTCGAGGTGGTCGGTGATGTCCTTCCCGTACATCTCGATCTTGTCAAGGATGGTGAGGTCGTCGTCCTCCACGCGGTAGAAGTAGGAGTTATAGCAGTCGCGCTCGGCGGGGAATCCTGCCTCTCTGTCCCATTTGGCGTTCTTGACGCCGAGGTTCTCCGCTGGGACGAACTCGGTGTTGAAACGGATGCCGTACTTCTGCAAGGCTTTCTTGTTCTCTGCCTTAAATACAGCGAGCAGCTCGGAAAGAAACTGTTTGTATCTTGCATTGTTGTTGATGTTATACCCAAGATATTCTGCCGCCTCCGCAACACCGTTCAATCCAATGGTGAGAAACTGCTTGTCAATGTCCATGTAGCCCGCACTGTAGGCAGGGAGCAGTCCGGCTTTGATATAATCCTCATACACCATACGGGAGGCTATGAGATAAAGGTGCACATATCGAATCACAGGCTCAAGGGCATAGAAGGAAAAAGCTTCAACGTCACGATGAACGACATACCTATGCACGAGACGGTGCATATTGATGGTGATGACCTGTGCACTGCCTGTGACGACACCACCCGCGCCTAGTGTGTAGCTGAAGGTGTTGTCAGCAAGCTCGTTCCTCAGGCGGCAGCAGGACGCAAGGCTGTCCACGCTGTCACTCATATAGACAAAAAAGCTGTGTCCCTTGCTCATCTGCTCTGCGCAGTAGTCACGGAACTCCTGATCGGCAAAGCCATCCTTCGTGGTGAGGAGGCTCGCTGTGAGGACAGGGAAGGTCAGAAGCTCCTTGTGTCTTTCCTTCCTGAACCACTCCATGAAGTAAAGCTGCAAGGCGCGGACGCTCTGCATGTCTACCTGTGTACCGTCGGGGTAGTAGAAGCCCCCAAACATTTCCTCCATGTAGGGTTTGTCAAAGACGCTGATGTTCCAAAATACGCTCTGGTCGCCTCTGGCACTGGCGGGCTGGTTGAGCGCATAGACGACGCCCTGAAGTTCCTGCTCAATCTCCTTTCGATTTGTCTCAAGGTAGGCTCTGCCGTAGGTCTTGCGGGCAAAGTAGTCGAACATGTGAAGGAACTCCACGGTTGCGACTGCCCCTGCGAAGTTGCTGGCAATCTGATAGACGAGGTTGACGAAGCCGCCGCAGAAGCTCTGAAGGTTCTTTGGTGCGCCCGAGACGCCGCCGACGCTCTTTGTGCCCTCCAAGATGAAGGGATAGAGGGAGATGGAGGCGCAGTAGGGTTTGAGGCTGCTCTCGTCGTGGACGTAGATCAGGTGGTCTTTGAGGTCTTTGCGGTATTCCTCGGCGACGTCCTTGCCGAATCGCTCGGTGAGCTTTGCACATACCTTTGCTCGGTTCAGTTCGATGGTGAGCGGTTTGTATAACTCAGCTTCAAGCGTGGCAAGTGTCTTGTGGGTGACGTTGGCGTTGCTGTCTACCTCGCTGCCGCTCGCGGCGTTTTGCGCGGCGATGTAACTGTCGATGAAGCTGAGACGGTTGTCGATAATGTCTTGTGGGATGTTCTTCATGGGTCTCCTTTCTGAAAGAGATATGTGAGGTCTGTGAATACCGCCTCGGTACCTGTGTAGACGCCGCTGTGATCTTTGGCGTAGCGATAGTCGATGCGATAAAAGCGTTGGTTGGTTGCGGGGCTGTCCAGTCCTCCCCGTGCCGCTATATAGCTGCCTGTCTTGAGCCATGTGGCGTTGCCCTTCTCTGCAAGACAGCGGTCACGCTCTGCATCGTCACTACCGGAATAAAGACAAACAGGAAGGATAACGCTGAGACGGCGTAGCATCTGGATGATGTCGCTCTCATGCAGTCGGTTGGTTGTCCCTCCCATGAGCAGAATGGCGTCTGCCCCCTTCGTAGCTGCGTTCTCTGCTTTTTTCTCCATTGTGGTGATGGGCGTGTTCGGTGCCATACCACCCCGAAGATGCGGGCTGTGACAGTAAGGGCAATTCTTTGTGCATCCTCCAATCTCAAAGTAGTAGGCGGTGTGATCTGGTATTTCGTTGAATGTAATGCCGGTGGAGGCAATCGGGACTAGAATGGACATGCGTCCTCCTCTCCTTTTGTGTCTGTGGGGTCGAGCGGGTCAATGGGGTGGAGGCGGTTGGTCTTTTTGTCAAAGCAGATGGCGTCGGCAAGGCCTGTCTCGCCTGTGAATCTGCATTTGAGCAAGCGCAAGCGCAGTTTGTTGCGTCCTCCCTCGTCCTCTGCCTGTTGGTTGCGCTCGGCGGCGATGATGGTGTCGGGAAGCTGCTTTAGGCTGCCGCTCCCTCTGAGGTCGTCCATGCTGATGCTCCCACCCTGCTCAAAGGGGCAGCTTTTGCTGTCGGTTTTTCTGAGGTGGGAGATGATGATAAGCCCTGCCCCTGTCTCCTCTACGAGGCTGCGCAGGGCGGTCATGAGGCGGTCAATGGTGCTGCGTTCGTCGCCCTTGCCGTCCTCCATGGTGGTTACGGCGATGGTGATGTGGTCTAAGACAACAAAGTCACATCCTCCTGCGACGATCATGTAGCGGATTTTGTCCAGTAGTCTGTTGCTCTCGATGCTGCCGAAGTGATCGTAGAGGAGGAAGCCGCCGTCTCCGAATACCTCGCCATAGTGCTCTTTGACCTCTGCCTTTGTTTTGTCGTTCCACATGAGGTGGAGGGGACGGCTGAGATGGATGCTCATGAGGTCACGCAGGGTTTTCTTGGGGCTTTCTTCGAGCATGACCATGCCGACGCGCAGGTGATCTCTCATGTGCAAGGTGTAGGCAAGCTCGCGTGCGATGGTGGATTTGCCGATGCCGCTGCCCGCTGTGAGCAGGAGCATTTCACCTTTCCGTATGCCCTGTGTGCGCCGCGTGAGGTCGTCTGCCCATGGAAACTCGTAGCCCTTTAGGTCGTCGCCCTCTTTGAGCAGGATGTCCTGCATGTCTTTGGCGTTCATGATGCCATCGGGGCGGTAGTCGTCGGCGTTCCAGATGGCACGAATGATGTAGTCCGGGTGTCCGGAAAGCAGGCATTCGTTTGGGTCTTTGAGCGGGAGGCGTGCGACTTTCATGCGCCCAAGGGGCAGGAGGCCGCTGAGTTTTTCAATGGCTTTCTGTCCTACCTCGTCGCTGTCGAACATGACGATGACTTCCTCGAAGCCAAGCAGCCAATCAAGGTTTGCCTTGAATACTTTGTGTGCGCTTTGGCAGCCGAATGGGATGGAGACAACAGGGTATTTGTTGTCCTGCACCTGTGAGACGGTGAGGCAGTCGATCTCGCCCTCGGTGACGATGAGTTTTTTACCACTTGGGTAGAGGTTCTGCCCGAAGAATCGCTGCGCTTTCGCGCCTAAGACACAAAAGTTTTTGTCTTTGTCACGGGTTTTCTGAAAGAGGACGCGCCCATCGTCACCGACGTATTCTGCGACTTGGATGGGGCTGCCGTTCGTGTCTTTGCTGCATGTGTAGCGGTATTTACGGCAGGTGTCCTCATGGATGCCACGTGCTCTGAGGGCGCGATATTCCATGTCGCCCATTGGGATGAGGCCTTTGTGCATCGCCATGCTCCTTTTGCTCTCCCCTGTCTTTGTCCATTTCTCGCAAACAAAACAGTAGGTGTGGTCGCCATAGTCGGTCATGCCGTCGCTGCTCCCGCAATCCGGGCACGGGAGGTGGGCGATCATTGATCGGCCTCTACGGGGACGTTGTGCTCGCGGCTGAGTGTGTCTAAGGCTGCCCGCTGCAAGGCGGTGCGCTCGCCGTCCGCGACGCCCATCAGGAGGACGCATACGCTGTCCTGCCAGCCGTCGATGGCGGGGTCTGCGTGCTGGGATGCGGGGATGCCGACCTCCATGCGCCCGTCGGGATGAATGAGGTAGTGGTAGCCGACGCTGAACCATCCCTGCCGCATGACGTGTTTGGTGTACTCTTTGAGCGGGATGTCTGCCTTGGTATATGTGACGCGGATTCCTGTGGTTGCATCACGCTCCTTGAATGTCAACATGTGTATCACTTCTCTTTCTTTGTTTTGGCGATCAGTCCGGTGGTGTCTTTCTTACGGGCTTTGAACCACGACGCGGGGATGAGTTTGGCGGCGTATTCAAAGCCGTGTTTGTTGCACCAGTCCGCGTATGTCGTAGTGCTGCCTTTGTAGAGTTTGTGCTTCGGGTTCTGAAAGACAAAACGTATGTCAAGGTGCGGGTACTGGTCTTTGATGAGCAGGTGCTTTTTGCGGTCGCTCAGTTCAAACAGTCCCTTTGCCTCGATGATGATGCCGTTGGGCAGGATGAAGTCGGGCGTGTAGACGTGGTCACTCGCGGGGATAATGTACTGTATCTGCCGCTGCTCATAGACCTCGGCGATGCCCTGTGCCTTGATCTGCGCGGCGATGTTGTCCTCTAGGCCGGAGCGATGTCCGTGGGAAGGGCGATAGCTGTACCGCCCCCCACGCAGCCCTCTCAGAACTCCTCCTCGCCGATGCCGGACACGTCAAGCGTGGTGTCGCTGTCCTCCTGCGGACTGAAGGTGTATCCCTCCTCCTGTCCAAAACCAAGGGAGGATGCCGATGCTGTCCCACTCTCTTTGAGGTCGATGATCTGCACGCCTGTGAGCCGGAGGCTGATGCCATAGTTCTTGTCGTTCATGTAGAAGGGCACGAGTTCATAGGCGACGCGCCCACGCGTGCCGCTGCCGATGCTTTTGAGCTCTGCGCCAATCTCATGCCCTGCTGCGTCGAAGATGGGCACACGGCGCACCCACTCGCCGCGATTGCGTGTGTTGATGCTGCGGGTCATTTTGTACTTGAAGAACTCCTCGTCTTTGTACGTGGTTGTGCCATTGGCATAGTCGTACTTGTACTTGTGCTTCTTGCCCTCGTCGGATTCTTTGTACTTCTGCCACTCCTCGTCGATCTCTGCAAGGAGCCGCTGGCGTTCCTTGTCGTCGTCCGGTGCGAAGGAGACGGCGAATCGCCCCGTGTCCTTGCCTTGGAACTGCTCGGTCTCCAAGAGGTGCGGGAAGTTGAATGTGCCGACGGCGGTCGTGCCCTTGCGGTAGGTTGTCTTTGCCATGATGTGTTTGTCCTTTCTGTGTGTGAATGGTTTATTGATTCGCGGAAGGCGTTTTCTTCCTCTTTCTCGTGTCCCACCTATGGAATCCCTTGTGGCTCTAGGCGTGGCGGGCTTTGCCCTCGGGAGTCAAAAGAATAGCGAATCAGTGTATTGTTTCAGTCGATTTTGAGTTTCTCGTTCTTGGCGGTCTGGTGCAGCCACACGGCGTACTGAAGGAGCTTTGCTGTCTCCTTGATGATGCCGTCTTTCTTTCCGCACCGCGATGCGTACTTGATGATGTTGCCGCGCAGGAATCCCATGAACTCTTCCTTGCTCATCTGCGCCCGCATGAGCTCGATAGGCTGGACTGCGCCCTTGTAATGCTCGTCATAAGCTGCCATATCAGATGTCCCTCCCTGTGCTGCCTGATGGTGATGCGCCGCGCGCTGTCTCGCTGAGTGTCTTAACCTCGGTGAGAGCGACGGGCAGGTCACGCTCGATAAGGAACTGGGCGATGCGTGCGCCCTTGGCGATGCGGATAGGTGTGCGCCCCAGATTCTCCACGATGAGCTGTACCTCGCCGCGATAGTCGCTGTCGATGATGCCCGTCTGGTTGGCAAGACGCAGCTTGGTATACAGTCCTGTGGAGGAGCGCAGGTAGATGCTGATGTGGTATCCCTGAGGAATGTCAAAAGCAAGGCCTGTGCGTACGAGGTGTGCGCTCTCCTGTGCGTTGATCGGCGGGATGTAGGCGTCCTCCAAGGCACATAGGTCAAAGCAAGCTGCGCCTTCTGTCTTGCGCTCGGGCAGGATGGCGTCGGGATGGAGGCGTTTGACGCCTAGGCTGATGGGTGTTCTCGGTTTGGGCATACGTGATTCTCCTTTCGGTAAGACAAAAAAAAAAATAAGCCGTCAATGACGGCCGAAAGACTTGGTTAAAGATAAGGCGCAGCTTCGCTGCTGAAAGACACAAAACCTATAGTTTTATATAAGAGCTTATAGTATATATATATATATTATTTATATAAGTCTTTTGGTTTTATGTTTTAAGAGAGCGCAGACGTAGTATGTCTATAGGCAGTCTTTAGGATGTCTATAGGCTGTCTAAGCGTTTTCCTCCTCTTTCTCCTGTCCCACCTAAAAATAGTATTAAAAAAGCAAGGACACTTATATCCTTGCTCTTTTATTTTCTTAGATGTGATTCATTTGTTCAATCAATTTCAGGCGTTGCCCGATTGAAAGTGTGTCGATTTTTTTACTTAGGACTTCACGTTCCTGCAAAGTCCCCGTTGCAGCATCTAATACATCAAGATGAAGGCCTCTTAGCCTCCGTTTATCAATAACATTCCCCCAGATGACTTCATGCATAATATCCTCCTCTATAGGGTTTAACTGGGGTATTTTTTCTAAGTCAAGAAGCATTTTGTAACGTCCCACAATCTCTCCAAGACGGGAGGAAAATGTTGTCTCTGTTCCTTTCAGCTCCTTTTCGAGTTCTGTGAGTGCCTCGTTCATGTATACATTCTTGCGTGCCATAATCGGCACCTCCTTTCTCATTCTAAGATAACAAATGTGTGTATGTTTGTCAAGATTTTATGCACATATATTTCAATTTTTATGAGCATAGTTTTACACATAATATAAAAAGCAAGAAAAGCAGGACGTAAGCCCTGCTCTTTTTGTGCCTTGTCTTATGCAAAACAGAAGTCCGACTTCTTGACTTCTTCAAGGTCAAGTGTCCCAAAACTAGGAATCTTTGGAATCTTATCCATGTCGTCATCGTTGATGAGATAGCTAACCTGCTCCAAGAAGTCCTGAAGGTAGTTCTGGTCTTTGTAAAGTCCGACGAACTCCTCGCGGATGGTCTTGAATAACTGCCCTGCGTGTGCTGCATCCGTCCCAAAACTATCATGAATCATCATGAAGTTTGTATTGCCTTTACTATACTCTGCATTGACAACACGCTGTAAATGCGCTGCGTCCATGCTATGAATAAAGTTCGGGGAGATGCCTTGTGCCTGTCTCCTTGTGTCTACCACTCCTTCCTGTTCCACTTGCGTGTAGAAACGTACACGGGCACGGTTGAACCGAAGCTTCATCACTTCCTGCGTAAGACACATATAGTTTTGCTGCACGGGTATTCCGTTCGGCGTTGTCCATGTGACGACGTGCCCCTCTTTGCAGATCAGCTCTGCTACCTTTTGCAGCCACGCCATGCCCTCTACTGCCTTAACTACCGTCGTTCCTACGGCCTGCCATATAAGGCGTGCCATGTATGTCGCCGCTTGGATGGGAGACACAAAGGGATTCGTGTCTGGGTGCTCTAAGACAAAAGGTTTAATGATGTCACTCAGCAGATTCTCCTTAAATCCGTAGAGCTTGCTGCCATAGGCGAGCGTCATGACGCTCCTCTTGCACACCTTGCGCGTGATGCCGTCCTGCGAATACTTTAGTCTGTTAAAGGATATCCAATTCTGCGCTAGAATTTTTGTCCCGTAGACGATGCGCGGCTTTCCTTCTTGGTCGTTGACAACATTCCCTTGTTTGTCATATTTATATCCGTCTGTTGTGCCGCTCTGCGCGTCTTTGAGCAATACTGTATTGACCTTGTCTGCAACGATGCTATAAATATCCTGCACATTGTCACTTGGTAGGAGGTTGACAGCTGCGCCGCCGATCTCGTCTCTGAGCAGTCCGGAAAAGTGCTGCAATCCGGAACATGTCCCGTCGAACGCAATCGGCAGCCCTGTCACGAATCCTGCGGCTGTCCCGTGCTCGTCTTTGTACGCGCAGAGGCGCGTCCACTCAAGACAAAAACTAAGGAACTCCATCGGATAGTCGTTCTTTGCGACCTCATCCCACCATGTGTAGCTAAGAGGGTCTGCTGCACTTGCCTTGATCTGCTCCTCGTGCTCCTCTATCCACGCGACACGCCCCGCGAATGGCAGCTTGTCACGTCCGGCAAGGTTCGCGCCATGAATGGCTAACCATTTTGTGTCTGCATCCGACGCCAACGGCGACGGTTCTGCGAACAGCAGCAAGGCTTTTTGTATGTCGTCTCCTTGCGGGCTTATCGCCGTCGGGATTGGATAGCAGCGGCCGCGATAGTCGATGTTCCACGGGAAGTAAATCTTCTCGTACTGCGCAAACTTTTCGGCGGTCTGCAAGGCGATGTAGGCGCGTAATGCGCGGCTCTTGCGTGCCGATTCCTGCAAGTGGATAGCTACTTGCTTCCTCTTGTGCTCTTTCAGTACGTCCATGTCCACATCATCCGGCAGCTTTGGTAGCGTCGCATAAGGTGTTGTCCTAGGGATGCCACCCAGCTCGCCACCGCTCGCGTATATCTCTTTCAGGACTTGCAGGATACGCTTGTTGATGATAAAAGGCGTCTCCTGCATGTGGTTTAGTACGTTGTAGATGTTCGTTAGGTCTACCGCGCCCAGCTTTCGCGTGTACTCTCGCAGTTCTTTTGTCTGCACGACTTCTTTCAGTCGGATAAGATGCACGCCTAGCGTCGCCGCCCCGTAGTAGCCGCCGTCATAAGGCGTTGTCCACGATTTAGGCGGGATAATCGTCGGCGTGTACTTTATCGCTGTCTCTACTAGGCGATTTTCATTGTTTTCCCACGCCTTTTCAAACCACTTACTAGCTACGAGGCTTTTGATTTTCTTTTTGTCTATGTATTGATCGACCATCTCAAAGTAGGCGCTGCCTTTGACAACCATTTCAAGGATTTTAGCCCCGAATGCGACGCAGCTCTGCTTGTCCCATTTCAGCCCGCTATAGCCTTGTGCGTGCATCCGATGCACCGCATAGGCGATGCGATAAGAGGAGCGCACACGCTTTGAGATGCCCTTATCCATTGAGTTTCTCATCCAGCTGTCTTTTACGTCTCCTTTAGCGGCCGACCAGACAAAAAAGGATTCGATCTCGGCCTCCTGCCTAATTGCATTCCCTATCAGCCCTGCAATATTGGATACGGTTTTCTTGTAAGGCGCACTAGGAAACATAACCATGCTAATCGTGACGCTTAGGCTCGTTAAGACAAGTAGATTTTCAAGCTCCCCCGGCTTTCCTTGGTAAATGCGGATGAGGTCTTTCATCGGCGCAACCCAGAGGCCTTGGATTGTCTTATTAGGCTTAGAAGCACTAGCAAGTAGCGCGGCGATGTTTGTCCGGCAGGTCTGCCATGCACTTTCAATAAAGCGTCCTGCTAGCTTCCCTTCTCCTGCTTCACCGTTGCGCCGGACTTCTTCCAATGCTAGGCGCATCCGCTCCTCTGCCATGCTCTTGGCTTCATCTTCCAGCAGGATTTGAGCGTCAAATAATTCGCCGTACTTGACTTTATATGCTTGGTAGTCCTCCATGCTGTTTGTCTCCTTTCAAACATCTGTTTGTCTATCAGTTCTTCCCTTTTCTTGTGTCCCACCTAGTTTTTAGTACATACGTTCTAATTATTGGATATAAAATATAGAGCTAATGGCATCACCTCCTTTCTTAGAAAGCCTGTTCTAATTACTCCGCGCCGATGATCGCCGTGATCTCATCCGTGAGAGCGTTGATCGTCGCCTCGTCGAACGTGATCGTATCCGGCGGCTCGTTATCCTCGTTATCCCAGTCAATGAAGGGACGTAGCGTTTCCAACTCATAGACAAGCGTCTCTGCTACGAACATCACAACGATCACCATGAATTTTTCTGTGTTCTCCAACACTTCAAGGCGCAAGTCATACGTATCCGACAAGTCGCCGACAATATCCGAAATGTCGCCGATGTTCTTGCCAATCCACTCATCCGCTGCTCTAGTGCTACACGTCATAGAGCCGTCGATCGCCTCGCATTCAAACAGCGTGAATGGCAGTTCATTGATCGCCACGGTGCGCCCTTCTACCGTGAAAAGATTGTCCAGCATCCGGGACAACACGTCTTTTTCAAGGGCTGTATATACACGATTTTTCATGGTTTAACTCCTCCTAAATCTCAGTAGTGGTAGTCTGCTGCAAGCAGCTTGCGGATTGCCCTGTTCCGGGCTTTGTTTCCGACAATATAGCCGGAATCGTCCTTGCCGCCGTCTACCACGTAGACAGGGCATTTTCCATTGACGCTCACGCCTTCAAGGGCGCGGAATTCAATAGCCACGGAATTATCACTTGAGAACAGAACGACTTTCATCATTTGGCTCCTCCTTTAGTTGCTAGGGCGACGACATCGCGCCGCCCCGGCGAAAGACAAACAAGTTAGAACGGGATGTTCTGTGTGAAAAGCTCTGTGTAGTCCTTGCCATACTCAAAATCAGGGCGGGACATGAGGGCCTTTATTTCCTCCTGCACTGAAAGCAAGTCGGTTCTCACTTTCGCTTGTTTGGCTAGGAAGAACGCAGCGCGTTCTATATCATCCACGCTAATCAGTGGATTCCGTATGCCTTCCCCTTCCATGAAGGCGACTAGGGCTTCTACGCCCTTCAGGGTGCGCCGCGTGCCGTCCTGCACAATTCCCCCGACGATCAACTGACGCCCCCGCGCCTTCAACAGACTTGTGTCACCCTGCTGCGTTGGCAGGACGTGAATCTTCTTGCGTCCCTTATCCCCTTCAATCCACGCCGAATCTCCTTCAAGGATAAGGCGAACGGTATCGGTGCCAATGCGGGCACATTTACCGCTAGGGTGACCGTCGCGCAATACCACGCGCACGATTCTGATAATCCCCTGTGAAAATTCGTATGTCTTATTCATAATGCAGGCCTCCTATTTCCTTGTACCTTCCCATCGTTCAATTTTGCAGGGAAGGATGTTGTCGATATAGTCCTGCAAGTCCTCTGATTCCCCCGTCTCCATGTTGGAGAGAAAGAAGAGTGAGGCACTTTTTTGGTCCCAACTCCATGCGGGTTTCTTTCGGTTAATGTCTTTTACGAGATAGGCAAGCCCGCATGTTTTTCGCCCGTGGAAAAAAGGCAGAACTACTACTTTATGCCCTTCCCCTTCATAAAGGGTTTTACCCAAATAGGGGTTGCCGGCTACTGCTAGTCGTTCGGCGACTTTATTAAGTTCTTCTTGTGTATACATAACGCGTCCCTCCTATAAACTAGAACATCTATTCTTAGAACGTCTGTACCCGTATTTTACGGGCTAGACACAAAACTTGCAAAACGACCATGAGAGCGAAAGCGTCCAAAAACCGCTGCCATGAATGCCATGGAATGCCCTAGGACGCTTTCGGGCTCTGATGTACCTCCTTCCTACAAATTCCAGTCCCCTAGTTCGTCCCGCATTACTTCATCCAGATGCACGCGACGGCCGCGTGTCATGAAGTAGGGACGCCCCGCCCCGGTGTCACGGATTGACGCCGTCGTCATGCGGCTATCGGGACGCCCTTCAAAAAACCACATGAACTGGATTTTCTCGTCGCGCTCGTCGATCTCGTAAACTTTCAGACCTACGAACGCGCTGCCGCCGTAGTACGTCCCTATTGCGCCGTACTTCAGAAAATCTTCACTGTACTTTTTCATTTTGCGTTCCTCCTTATGATTGCTAGGGCGATACCACTGCACCGCCCCGGCTGCCAGACAACAAACAAGGCGATTAGTTATTCCAGCCACACGCCCGCTTCAAAAAGCGGATGTTTGCTTCTTGCGATTCGATGTATTCTTCCCTAGCCGCAAGCTTCACTTGCAGCGTGTTCACGTCTGCTTCTAACTCCTTCCCGTAGTTCTCCAGTTCTTCCAATCCCATCTCTGCAACGGTGACGCGGGCTTTCAGCTCGGCGTTTTCTTTGTACATGTCCTTCCATGCCTTAATCCAGTGGTCACGCTCTTCCATCAACTCCTCTTCACGTAACTTCAAGTACTCTTCATAGGTAGTGGCATTGGTTGATGCTTTTGTGGTTTTCATGGTGTAGCTCCTCCTTTTTCCTACTATGTATTACCATTGGTAGGACAAAACTTGAGAAAAATTTTTGCCGTTCGGGGTTTCGTTTTCCCTTGTGGCAATTGTAGAATATCATATTGTCCTACCGTTGTCAACCCATTTTTTGAAAAAGTTTTTGCATGACAAAAAAAAGTATTTATGCTATACTTTTCCCAATGGTAGTACAATAGAGGAGGTGAGAGGATGAAGGACACAAAAGACAAGCGCCTAAATATCCGTATTGACAAAGAATTTAAAAGTGAGATCGAACAGGCAGCGGATGAAGTAGGATTAACATTGTCGGCTTTAACGATGATGCTATTAAAGAAATGGTTGAGAGAGCAACAGGCAAACAAAAAATAAGACAACAAAAAAGCCCTTCACAATACAGCTATTAAGCGTTGTAACGTGAAGGGCTTATATTCAGATTACTTTGTGAGTAATTCCCTAATTTCTATTATCTGTTCATTGTCAAAAGAATATCTGTAGACTTTCCCATTTGTCGTGTACACTGTTAGACCAATTGTTGCCCTATCCTTGTCAAATAAACGTTTAACCAACTCAATTTCATACTCTGAAAGTATCATGTGTAATGTTTTATTGCTATCTTCATCCCAACCTATATTCAATTCACCGTTAATAGGCATCCACACATTGTTATCCATAGTTAACGTGGCTTTTTTAGGTGTATAAGGTTTTACTAAGCCTTTTTTCTGTGTGATTATATAGATTGACGGTATTTTTATTGTTTTTTCATTTTTTGTATTATATTTTATTTCTAACAAAAATGATACGTTCTTCTCCTGTGTGTCAAATCTGGTGCGAACTGCATAGCTATGTATATAGGTGTCATTGTCATAGTGATATTTTTTTCTTTCCATGATACCACTACTCCATGCCATACAAAATGACGTATAAGTGTATAGCACCAATAGACACATAACACTGATACGCTTAATCATTCTTTTTGTCTCCTTCCTCTATGGGTTTATTCTGATCTCATGATACCACAACGCCCCGCGCTGCCTCCATAGGTCATAGGTCATTTTTTGTGTCTTTGTGTCTGCCTCCATGTGATGCGCCGGTGCCCGCGTGATCGTGCCGGTGTGCTGCCTTGTGATCAGCATGGAGACGCGTTCAGGCGTGATCGTGTGCATGTGTTCAGGCATCTTTGTCTGCTGCATGACTGCGTTTGCGCTTGCGTGGCTGCGTTAAGTCATATAACACATACTAGGTTACTATGTTTTTTAGACAGATGATTTTTTCAGTTTTTAGTAGCAGGTACTAAGTTTTCGCACAGATATAAGCACGTATGTTCGCAAAAATGAACGCCGATGCTGGTATGGACGCGCAAAATAGAACACGTATGTTCGAAAAAAGATTGATAAAATCCACTTGACTTTTCCAATCCTTTCACGCTTTAGCTAACTAAAGCATTCAGACAAAAATTATTTTACAAGACAAACAAATAAAGCGCTTATCATAAGCACCTTTAGACACCTTGACGCCTAGACACACAAGCATTAAGATGATTATGCTACAATGCACGCGCCCGGCTGTATGTGCCTAGGTGCGCCCGCGCGTTGATCGTAGGCAAGCGACTGGCTGCGTCGAGATCGCTTGCAGGTGGCTTCGATAACGCGCGTAGGTGTGTGCGGGCGCATTTTGGAAGGCTTCTGGGCGCTGCCGGGCCGCCAGACGGCTGAGCCCCTCAAAGACGCGCGCACGGGGGACACGCGCGGAGCAGGTGAAATATATATGGGCATAAATTTATTTTCAAATTTTCAACTCTGGGAGGTATGGACGTATGAAAGCACAGCGTAGACCAAAAGGCGAAGGGTCAATCACGAAGATGCCCAATGGCAGTCTGAAAATGACAATAACACTTGGTGTTGGTGTGGACGGGAAGCAGAAGCGGCGATCTGTCACCGAAAAGACAAAAACAGAATTGATGCGCCGTGTAGCTGAGCTGCGTGTGCAAGCTGGGCAGAAGCCGACGCAGGATGCTATCTATTTCAGTGATCTCCTTGAGATATTCATGAAGGAGAAGGAGCAAGTCGTAAAAGAAGGAACGCTGCGTATCTACAAGTACATTGAGCCCCTTGTATTTACACCACTGTGTGATTATCGCTTAGACAAAATAACACCTGAGGTTATCGACTACGTATTGGACAATGTAACAAAGATGGATGGGACACCTATACAAGATTCCACGCTGTTTCAGATACGTTCTAAGTTAGCAGCTGTGCTGAACTTTGCTGTGGACAAAGGCTTTATTGTCTCCTCCCCTATGAGCAAGACGCGACGTAGGAAACAAGGGAAGCGTAGGGTTGATGTCTTAGTTGTACCAACCGAAGAAGATATGAAGCAGCTGCTATCGGATGCTCGCGCAAAAGACAACAAAAAGAAAAAGCCCCATCTCTACCTATATCCGCTTTTCCTGCTGGCTATAGCTACTGGTATGAGACTGGGCGAGTTATTGAATATCGACCGCGTTCGCGATATAGACACAAAAAGAGGGACGATTCATATACACTCACAGCTGACTATTCATGGTTGCGATAGGCCATTAAAGACAGAAACATCAACGAGGGTGATCTATGTGCAACAAGAAGTGCTAAATACGGTGCTGGCACTTGTGCCGCCATTGGAGGCATCAAGTAAGCTGTGGGGCTTCAATGGTAAGCAGATATGTCGTTCTACCGCCGACACGCTGATTCAGGATTTCTTAAAGACGTGTACGTACCTGCCTAAGGGCTTCACCTTTCACTGCTTTAGGCATTACCATGCTACGCAGCTTCTTTTGAAGGGCATCAATCCCAAGGAAGTCTCTAAACGTCTAGGGCACGCATCGGTAAAGACAACATTGGATTTGTACGCTCATTGGATGCCTGAGATGGACGAACAGGCTGCCAATAGTATAAATACGGAGTTCATTTTATGAGTGCTTATAGGTGCTTATCTGTAGAATAACTGCTATATTTTGATGTAAAGCGGGTGGTAGAATCCTTGTATAAAGCCTTGATGGCGTTGGATTGGCTAAAATCGTTTTATTATAGCACAAAGCCCCCGTCTTTGCATAATAAATGTTGCAAAACAGG
>ERZ773055.260-NODE-260-length-35503-cov-4.222777_pt1 | contig 35503 bp, 43 predicted proteins | sample MGYA00580515_ERZ773055 | MGnify/ENA primary metagenome ERZ773055 (study PRJEB29015, sample SAMEA2737993) | human oral metagenome | biome: human oral; feature: human-associated habitat; material: dental | place: China | collected 2064 ...
CAAAAACAGATGGAGAAAAGCCCTCCTGATTATTTTGGTATATGATTATATCGTGTGCAAAATCCCAATATAAATAGCTTTGCTCCAAAAGAGCCTCGTCGCCTCTTAGCTTCAAGCAGCTTACCTCGCCTGTAGTTTCGTTTTTTATTTCCGGGAGATAATCCTTTCTGAGTTTTTGAAAAGAAAAGATATTGTCGTTTATCTTGTATAAAAACGCCTTATTGTCGCCCATATCCATTAGTTGATGATCTAAAGAAAAACCCTCGGCAAAGAAGTCTTTAAACGCATCGCCGTATAAACCTACGTTAAATTTCTTTTCTACCTTATAAAAATAAAATTTTATATTTTTGGTTTTATTCATTTCTAGCCTTTTTCTCAAAACCTCTTAGAATTTATAGAGTACGATCCAACTACGCGCCCTATGATTTCGATGTCTAAATTTTCTTGAATTACTATGAGAGCATAATCTTTGTTGTCGCTAATCAACGATAGATATGGGCGCTTTTTAAATCGTTTGATGAATAATTCGCCGTCATATCTGCAAACATAAATAGCACCCTCTATCGCCTCTTGCCCGTCGTGGCAAAATACTATCAGATCGCTTTCGTGTATAGTAGGCTCCATAGAGTTACCAAAACAAGGAATTATCCCTATCGTGGCTTTTGGGCTTACGTTAAACATTATCCTCAAATCTTCCGGGTTAAACGGGAGCAAATCATACTCGCCTAAGTCGCCGTTTTGAGCGCCGAAGCCCGCCGAGACTACGCCGTTTTTAAAAAATGGAACATAAATCGTATTTTCGCTAGTTGATGAAATTTGCTCTACGTTAGGACTCTCTATTTCATTGTTTAGCCAGTATTCGACGGGATAGCCTGAAAATTTAGCAAGCTTTGGCAGATATTTCTTTGTTTCCTTGCTGCCATTTTGCCATTGACTTATTAGTGATTGCGAAACACCCAGAATGCTAGCTAATTCTACCGTATTTATCCCCCTTGTGGATAGAAGCTCATTGATCTTTTGACCGAAGGTTTTCATTATGATCTCCTTATAAAAAATTACTTTTTGTAATATTCTATAATTTTTAACTACGAAAATCAAATTACTTTAAGTAACGTTTAATCTAACTAATAGTAATATAGAGTTATGAAAAAGATTACATATAGAAATAAGCTAAAACAATTTTTACGTAAATTTTATAGCTCTGACGGAACGATTTGCGTCTATTTGGCAGGAACAAACGACAAAAAGCCCAATGGGGATGTAAGATTTGCTGCTTATAAAGAGCTTAAACACCCATACGATAAGTGGGGCACTAATCTCCCGTCATATATCAAAGAACAAGACGAAAAGGCTGCTCAATGACCGCAGACCTTGCTTTCGCCCTCGGCGTAATCGCGCTTTGCGTGGGGCTTTGGAGCGCTCGACGTGAAAACCAAACGCGCGATAAAGAAGCTTCGCGAGGAGGTTGATAAGCTAGGTGGAGGCGCAAGCGCGATCGGTTTCATTACGGAAGAGTACAAAGATGAGGAAGAGGATATCGATACGCAAATTAGATGCAGAAAGGATAAAAAATGCAAACGACGTTAAACGCCGATGAGAAAAAGGCTGAAAACAAGCGCTTTTTAAAATCGCTTAAAAAGATAATGACGGAGCTAGACAAACGCTCAAGCAAAAAAGACCAAGCTAAGATGGTAGAAATGATTATTTCTTATTTCGATCTAGATGGATATCTGCATCGTTAAGCTTACTCATGGCGTCTTTAATACTTTCAGCGATAGTATTAAACGCCTCCGCTACCATTTTAGGAGCATCCTCCGGTCTTGATCGGAGCATTTCTGCTTGTATTGCGAGTTTGGTTAGCTCTAAAACTATCTCTTTGTCTGTCATTTAAATCCTTTGTGATGAATTTCTTAGCTTGGCGGCGGAATTCTACGAAGGATTTAACTGAAAGTCAAATTTAAGGAAGCAGGATATGAGACATTCATTTAACACCGACGTAGCAGAGCGCTACGGACTTCAAGAGGCGATATTATTGGACTGGATAGCTTTTTGGCTAGTAGAAAACGAGCGCAACGAGCGTAACTTCTACGAGGGCAGATGCTGGGTTTTTAACTCCGCTAAAGCACTTGCGGAAAAATTCCATTATTTAAGCCCGAACACCATCCAAAAAACGTTAAAAAGGCTAGAGGACGCAGGGATAATCATATCGGGGAATTTTAATAAAAATAAGTTTGATCGCACGAAGTGGTATAGCATCGCAGACGAATATCGCTACTTACTTAAAGAGCATAGAAGCGACGCTGAAAATTTAAAAGAGGATGCTAAGCAAAATCCACAAAGCGAGGACGCGAGTGGAGTAAGCCAAAGCGCGAGTGGATTCAGCCAATCGGCGAGTCCATTCAGCCAATCGGCGAATGTATATAAATTAACAAACACACCTACAGAAGAAAATTCAAAAGAATTTCAAACGGATAGCTCGCTATCGCTCGCTAATGCGCGCACGCGAGAAGCGAATGCGCAGAGTGAGATTTCGCAAAAGCGCACGGACGATTTTTCGCAGAGTAATAATTTCTCGCCTCCCGTCCGAGAACCCGCTAAAAAATTTCAAAAACCTACGATCGAGCAAATAAGGGCGTATTGCAAGGAAGCGGGCAAAAATATCGACCCCGAGGCATTTTTCGACTTCTACGAAGCCAAAGGCTGGGTAGTAGGGCGAGCTCCGATGAAAGACTGGAAAGCTGCAGTGAGGAACTGGGCGAAAAACGAAAGCCAGTTTCTGCGGCGCAAGGTTGGTTCTGACGGGCAAGATGACGAATATGCCGATGTGCCGATGTTTGCAAGCGACAACCCAATCCTAAAAAACAACTTCCTAAGCCGCGATATGAGCGTGATCTACGATAAAGCTACGCAAATCGCCATAGAGGACGAGAGGCTGCGGAGTAGCCCAGCACAAATCGAGATGAAGGATCGCAGATGAGCTACAAAGAGAAATTTATAAACGAGATTTTGTTTCAAGGCAGAGCTACGCCGATGCAGGTGAAATTTCTAGCCGAGGGCGCGCTGAAAAACATCGCGGATAAAGACCTCGGAGAGTTTGCAAATTTCGCTTTCAGTCTCAAGACGAGATACGACAACGCCATCCAAACGATCATCAATGCCGCCAACGAATATCAGCGAGAAACTACGATGCGCTTGCTGAAGCGAGGAGGTGCGTTTTCGGATATTGCGTCGCTTAAAAATTTCCTAGTGCAATACTTCAAGCGCAAATTGGTAGCGTGCGGCGTGTATCCGTTTACCTGCACGAGCATATCGATGAACGAATTTGGGGAATTTATCAACGACAACACCAAAAAGGCAATATCTGCAGCAGACGAGATAGATTTTCTTACTGCACTTCTAAAAGAGCAATACGCTATCGGCGAGTATAGAGGCGAGCTTTTAGCGCGAAACATCGAAAATTTTCAGCGCGCCAAGGAGGGGCGGCTTAAAGAGGCGCCGAAGCTCGAAAACAAACAAACGCCCGCAAACTCCGAGGGCTTTAGGAAGCTGCTTGAAAAGGCAAGGGTGAGGTCAGTATGAGACTATCCAAAGCGAAGTTTGAAGCTTTTAAAAATTTCCTAGCCTACGAACACCCTATGTGTCAAATTTGCGCCAAAGCTCCGAGCGTTGAGCCGCATCACGTGAAATTCGGACGCTACGGAGCGGACAAGGACGATAGAAAGCTGATCGCGGTATGTAGAGCCTGCCATCAGTGGTGCCACGCGCACAAGCACGAAAGCATAAAAAAATACGAGAGGCTGGCGGATGAGAATTGGGCGAGATTTAACAATGCCGTTTAAACGCACGCAAACGGCTCAAATTTTAACGAACGACACTCGGGTAATTCCAAGACTAACCCCAAGGGTTAAAATGCGTTATAGGCTCTGCAAATGAGTTTTAAGGTATAAAACACAAAATCCCATCTAAAACAATCATCCGCTAAATCCATCTTTTCTTGTTATTCTAAAAAGAGAATTTTTAAACGTAAAATTTATTTTTAGTGCCCTAAAATAGGCGTCCGAGTTTAAAATTTAGATAAAATTTTGGGGTATGATATACCAATTTTTGCGCTTGCGTTTTGGGGGTGGGGAGGGTCTTTTGCACCTTGAAGTCTTAGCTCGCCAAGCCCTAGCATAGGGGCTTTAGTAGAGCTTTAGCCATTTTTTTTGCACCTAAATTTTAGCTCTTAAGCGTTTATGCGTTTTGTCTCATTTTGACACAAGGTAGTAAGCAAAGCACGATAAAAAGGGGGTTAGAGCCTTAATAAAGAGGAAACAACAACGAGTTGTGACATTTTAAGTTTCGAGCATTTTTTTGCCTTCTCAACCCTTCTCAAACCTCGCTAGAATGGTAGTTTAAACGACTTTAAGAAATCCTAAACTGCTATTCATATATGCCTTTTCTCTTACACCCCTCTTGCACCCATTCGTAATCAAACCCTAAGCCTCAAGAAGTTAAAATATCTCTAGGATTTTAAAACAAAGGCTAAGAAATGCAAACCCTAACCATACAGGCTAACGCCGATTTCATAGAAAAAGCCAAAGCGATATTAATCACGCTGGCTAAGCTTGACGGCGCTAAATTAAACCTAAGCGACGAAGTAAAATATCAGTCGCGTTTTAGCGAATATGAAGCGGACGCAGAGGCTATCAGGTGCGGCGAGCTTGAAACCTATCCGTTTGACGGAATACGCGACGAAGTAGCGAAATGGTAATCAAGCGCACAGCAAGATTTAATCGCGAGTTAAAAGCGGTATTCGACTTCATCGCAAAAGATAGCCCAAATAAAGCGCGGGATTTTGTTAGTAAGCTACTAGACGCGGCGGAGCTATTAGGTGATAACCCTAAACTAGGACGAGAGATTGCGAACGATAAAAGAGAACTCATCGCTAGGGGTTACATAATGCCATATCTGATTGACGGCGACAGCGTTAAACTGCTAGGCATCTACAAAGCCAATAAATGGCAAGAATAAAGCGGAGGAAGGAGCTTTAATTTCAGCTAAAATTTGGCTAACATAGGATAAAATTTCCATGTTTTAAAAGTCCTTTGAGGGCGGTTTCGCTTGATACTAGCCGCCCTTAAATCCTTTTGAAATATTTAGCTTTTTATTCGAGGCGCGCCCCAAAAGCTATTGCATTTTGCAACAGATATAAATGCACTTGCTCTTTCAGCTCTACACCCACAGCCTTTAGCCACCGGACGGCTTTAGCTCTTTGGGTGTCGTCTTTAAATAAACTCTTTTGGTCTTTCTTACCTTCGTCGCGCCACTCTTAGATGCTTCGGTTTAACTTCGCTTTTTCTCATTGCTTAGTTTTTAGATTATTTTTGCAAAGATTGTGCGAATTACGGCGCTTGTATTTACGGAATGTCGCTTGCGATTTTTCTGCGTTTTCTACTAACCCACTCTTAAAATTTTTCGGCTAAACTGCGCGCAATCGTAAAAGGAGGCTTTCTTGGCTACATATATCTGCGCGTTTTTTAGCTATCTTTATCAGGTTGCAAAGTAGCGATGGCTAAGATTTTTTTCGCAAGCTCTGGCGCTAGTGCCGATGCTCTGATCTCCTCTAGCCCCGCTCTTAAAAAAGCGATCATCAAAGCTCGCGCTATTGCTAGAGCCCGCAAAAGCTCTTTTTGTGTTAAAAGCACGGGCAAAATCCCTCATAATAAAACCCTTCTTGATGGCTACAGCTTTGACAGCGCTAGCGAAGCTAATCGCTACGTCTATTTAAAAACGCTTGAAAAAGCAGGGCGCATAAGCGCGCTTTGTATCCATCCCGGCTTTACGCTCCAGCCCGGATTTAAAGACCGCTTAGGCAGGGCAAGACGCGCTATTACCTATATCGCAGATTTTTCTTACGAGCAAGAGGGACTTAGCATAGTCGAGGATGTTAAGTCTGATTTTACGGCGCAGGATAAGGTTTTTCGTATCAAATCCAAAATCCTTTGCTTTCAAAACCCTAATATAGTTTTTCGCGCGGTTAAATATCATAGGGGAGCTTGGATAGAAATATGAGCGAGCAAAACATAAACCGCGCCCTGCTTAAAAAGGAAGCTTTTAAGATAATGCGCGAGGAGCGCTTAAGCCCACCTGAGATAGCGGCGCGATTAGGTCTTGCTGAAAAAGAGGTGCGAGGTTGGGCTAACTCTGAAAATTGGGTTCGCGAGATCTTAAAACAAGATGCGAAAGATAAAAGAGCGCTCGAAGCTAAAGCTAAGCTTCCGGAGTTTTCGCAAGTAGTAGCTAGCCAATACGCAGAGCTCTGCTGGGCGCAGCAAAAATTAAAGGCTAAGATGCTAAAAGATGAAGAGGATGGTCGCATTAGTTCAAATGATTTTCGCTCTTTCGCGCTTCTAGCTAAAAATATAATCGAGGCTGCGGGCACCGAGATCATAGGCACGGATAAAAACGAAATCACTAATATTTTGATAAATTTTGACAAATCAGATAAAAACGTAGTGGATGTGGAGGCGATGGATGATAGTTCAGAGCTCTAAGCCCGAGCTTGAGAAGTTCGCCCGTATCGCATCTAAGCTTGAGACCTTCGTGCGTTTTGTCCTGCGCGCCGAGCCCTCTACACAACAGCTTGCATTTATTCGCGCGGTGGATGCAGGAGATCGCTTCATCGCTATTAAAAGCGGTCACGGCGTAGGCAAGAGCACCTCGCTTGCTTGGGTTGCTATTTGGTGGGCGCTAATTAAGGAGGATGCTAAAATTCCTATTACCGCCCCCTCTACTCCGCAGCTACTTCTTACGTTGATGCCTGAAATTCGCAAATGGATAGCCAAGCTTCCTAAAATTTTACGCGATGAGATCACGCCTAAAAGCGATGAGATTAATTTTTCTAACGGCAACTTCATAGCCCTTCGCACAGCTCGCAAAGAAACCCCTGAAGCCCTGCAAGGCTTTCACGCCAAGCATCTGCTATTTTTAGTGGATGAGGCTAGCGGTGTGGATGAGACGATATTTGAAATAATTTTCGGCGCTCTTAGCGGGGCATCAAATGCGATGATTATGGTCGGAAACCCTACCCGCACGAGCGGATTTTTTTACGAAGCTTTTAAGCAGGAGCTTTGGCATAGCTTTACCTTTAACGCAGAACAGAGTGCAAATGTAGCCAAAGAGCAGATCGAGCGTGCCCGCGCTCTTTACGGCAGAGATAGCAATGCTTATCGGGTTAGGATTTTAGGCGAATTCCCGCTTCAAGGCAGCGATAATCTCTTTGATTTAAGCGCGCTTGAGCTTGCCGTAGGACGCGAGATAGACCGAAGCGGCGCCGTGATTTGGGGGTTAGATCCTGCAGAATACGGAGATGATAGCTCTGTGCTATGTAAGCGCAAGGGCTTTTTCATAGAGCCTTTTTGCGAGTTTAAAAAGCTCGATTCCGCTCCACTAGCCGATGCGATCTGCGCTGAATATAAAAAAGCGGCGCAAAAGCCTAACGCTATTTTCATCGACGTCATCGGCATAGGCGCAGGAGTTTGGAGTATATTAAACGCCAAAGGCTTGCCCGTTTATCGTGCCGACGTAAGAGAAAAAAGCTTCAAAGAGGGCTTTTACAATAAGCGCTATGAAATTTATGCAAGGCTAAAAGAAAATATCGCACTTCTTTGCCTGCCTAGAGATGAAAAGCTAATAGGCGAACTAGGCGATATCCGTTACGAGATCGACGAAAACACAGGCAAAATAAGGCTTGAATCTAAAAAGAAAATTCGCGCTAGACTTGCTCGCTCGCCCGATCGCGCAGATGCTTTGGCGCTTAGCTTTTTTGATGAGATGGATTTTTATGAGGAGGAAACGGATGGGGAGTTTCAAACGGGAGATTTGCTATGGTAGATGCGTGGCATTTAGGCAGGGAGGCTAGCTATTATGCCCTATTAAAGCTGGCAGGAGGCAATGTCTTTGCTCTTTTAAGCAACGCAAGAGATGCAGGAGGCGCTCCTGTAACCTTAATCGAGGGAGAGGCTATAGATGAGCTAATAAGGCACGGCTTTAGAGATGATTTTATAGCAGCCGCGCTTGAAGTAGATAAATACCGGGTAAGAAGGAGGAGGAAAAGACTTGAAAAAAGAGGAGATTAAAGCTCAAATTCTAAAGCTTCGAAATGAGGCGGTAAAGGGATTTGACTTTGTAAAAGATGACTTTTTATATTTAGAGAGCGGATATTTAGCTCTAATGGATGAAAAAAAGAAAAGGACTTTAAAAGCTCGCCATAAATCTCACGTCGCACAAAAGATAATCTTTGCCAAGGTCCGTCGCATCACTAAAGAGATATTAAAGACCTATTTTGCTAATCCTAGCCTTGCGGATATTGAGGTTAGAGGCGACGCGCAGCTTAGCGCCATCTTACAAAACGAGCTAAACACTCTAAGCAGGGCAAGGCTAAATCTTTATTCCCGCATTCACGAAAGCATAATTGCGATGCTAGTTTATGGAACTTCTATCGCAAAGGTTTATTGGGCGGACAATGAAGTTAAGGTCGTGCCTAAAAGGCTAAGTGAGGTGCTAATAGATCCGCACGCTAAAAATCATTTCGATGCTAAATACTACGTCGATCGCTTCTATATGACGATTGCCGATATTAAAAGAAACTTCGCTAAAGAACTAAAGGATGAAAAGATAGATCTAGACGCCATAAGCGGCGAAAACACATCCAAAAGTCCTAGCGACCTTCAAAGCTCGGATTTAGGAGAATACCGCAGAATAGCGGTGCAAGAGATTTATCGCAAAATCGGCGATGATTGGTTTATTAGCACCTGCATAAACGATAGGTTTTTGCGCCTTGATCTTCCTCTTCATGATGGATGCCCCTTCTTTTTTGCGGTAGCTTATCCGCAGTTTTGTAGGATTGAGGAAAGAGGGGCGGTGCGCTCATACGGGGCAAGCTATATTGAACCGATGATAGATCTGCAGCGCCAATTCATAGCCGTGCGAAATCAGCAGATGGACGCCGTTTATCTGCAGCTTAATCCCAGATATTTCGCCGATAGAAGCAGTGGGTTAAGGGACGATGATTTAGCATCTCTTAGCCCTAAGGTAGTAGTTTCAAATTTAGCAGCGATTAAGGAGATCCCCGCCCCTAATATCAACGGCTCGGTTTTTGATACGCAAAGCTTGGATGCAGAAATCCAAGAAGTAGGAGGAATGCCTAAGATGGTGCAAGGCATTTCTGCTAGCTCCGATCCTAGAAACGCTACGGGGATGAGCTTGCTAGCTCAAAGCGGTAACGCTACGATAGATGATATAGTCACGAGCTACAACGAGAGCTTTTTTGAGCCCTTTATCTCCCGCATCGTAAGCTTAATATATCGCCATAAAATCACTGAAGCGCTTAGCGGATATGATAGGGATAAGAAAATAGAGCTTCGCGTTAGCATAAACGCAGGCGTAGGCGTAATGAGCCGCGACACTAAGATAAATAATATCGGAGCAGCCAAACAAAGCCTACTAACGATGATAAAGATGCTAAGCGAGATGGGCGCGAAAGAAAAGGTGCGCGAGTATGTGCGAGTCCTAGAGGGCTTAGTGCGAGACGAGTTGCGCGAGATGGGTCAAAAAAATGTAGATGAACTTTTTCCAGGAGAGATAGATTTTGCAGAAACTCAAAGCGCTTAAAGATTTTATGAGCTCCGAGCCTTTTGCTGAGATCAATGCGGTTTTAGAGGCGCAAAAAAGCGCGCTATACCGCTATGCTTGCAGCGGAAAGGACGCAGCGGGGCAGGAACTAAGTAAGGACGCCAGAATAAATATGCTTGAGCGCATAGACGCTCTAAGCTTCGCTCAAAGCCTTTATGGCTTTTTTTTAGAACAATACCAAACCACACAAGGAGAAAAAGATGAATGATGACATTCAACCTCAAGAGCCTCAGGTGCAGCCGCAAGATCCATACGCGATGCCTCAAACGACACCGCCTCAAATGATGCCCCCACAGCCCCAAATGACGATGCCTCAAGTAGATATAGGCGCTCAACTTGCAGCTGCAAAGCAAGCCCTAGGCATAGATGAATTGCGCGCACAGCTTGAAAAGCAACAAGAAGCCGCGACATATAATCTAAATCTCGCAGATGTCATAAGCGCTAATCCCGAGCTGAGTAAGAAAACTATCGAGGAAGGACTTGATAAGCTCGCGCAAACCAGCCCCGAACTTGCGAAGCAGTTTAAAATCAGCAAGGAGGGTCTGGAGATTTTCGTCAAAGGTCTTAAAGCCACCATAGCACCGCAGGTCTTGCCCGATCCGATCACTAACGACGGCACTAGCTCGACAGACGATGCAGGCGAGGATGAGACGCTTAAGCGAATTCGCGAAGGCAAGGCAAGAGCAGGCGATGTCGGGCGAGCTATTAGCAAACTCATAAGCAAATAGCCCTTTAAATAATCCGCGCCTTTTTGTTAGCATAAAGCAAAAAGGCAGGATTTTATGGCTTACTTTAATCAAAACGACTACGACTACGCCCGTAAGTCCGCAGATTTCGCGCAAAATCTCAACGCTATGCAATCACCTCTTAGCGGATTGTTCGGCTCAGGCAACAATATCTACAATCAACAAAACTCAAGAGCAGGCGCGGACTTAACCAATAATAGCTTTATCAAGCTAGGCGCTCAAGCCTACGGCGGCGCAAACGACGCTTATAGTCAAAGCTTAAATAATATCGGAAACGCTCTAAACTCTAAAGGGCGCGCCTTAAACGGGGCGGGCGCAGTTGCTAATATAGGCAGGGACGCTTACGGCTTTGCCCCTCAAACCGCGCAGGGGCGACTTGATAACTCAATGCTAGGAAGCGTAAACTCATATCTAGCCAATATCATAAACTTAGCTAATACCAAAGCAAATAACGAATGGGCTAGAGCTAATGCGAACGCAGCACTAAACGTGCTGGGCGCTAGAGAAAAAGCCTATCAAGATGACGCCGCAAGAGCTGCAAATGGGGCCCAGTGGATAGCAGGTTTTAATTACCGCAGCGCCAAGGACGCCGAGGATGCCGCTAGAGCGAACGCGCAAGCTCAGGCGCAACAAGCATATATGCAAGCTCGCGCAGCAGGCTTAGACCGCGCTAATGAGCTAAAAAGCGCAGAACTTGACGCACAAAATCAAAACGCCGCAAGAAAGGCTAAGGTAGATGAGCTTAAGGCACTAAACGATTTCGCCTCCAGCCCGCAGTTTTCGCAGCTAGACGATAAGCAGCGCAAAGCTATTACTGATCGCATAGCGGCGGGATATTCCGCACTAGGCGTAGAGGGAGGCGGTATAGATTACGATGATGATGATTTGGAGGCTATTAAACAAGGCTATGAAATTTTTATCGATGATGATGGAGTAAAGAAAGCACGCAAGGACGGACAAGTTTATGAGTGGAATTAAGATAGGGGGCAAAACCTTAACGCCCATAAATGTAGCTCCCATAAAGATCGGATCAAAGACACTAAGCCCGCTAAACTCCATAAAAATAGGAAATAAAACCCTAACCCCGATAAGCGAGGCATCCACGGACGGACCTAGCGATATGCAACGCTTTTTTAGACAGATGGGCTCTAAGCTTGCCCCTGCGCTAGATACCGCAGAAGCCGTAAGTGATAAGGCTTTAGCAGGTGCGGGGCTGGTAACTCAAAAGGCTGGCGAGCTAGGACTTCGTGCATTAGGCGCAGGAGCGGACGCACTAGGCTTTGATAATGCAGGCAAGAGCTTAAAAGATACCGCAGACGAGCTAGGGCAAACCTTTTCTCAAAGCGCGGAGGCAGTAGGACAAACGGGAGGTGCAGGCACTACCCGCATAATAGGGCGAGGATTAAAAAACTTCGTAACGGGTCAAGCTGCAGCCAATCAAAAGCTAGCTAGAGGCATTAATAACGTTTTAGCAGATACCGCAGATTTTTACGGAGCGGACAGGGCTAGGGATTTCTTTCGCGAGAACTCAAATTTAGCAAGCTCGGCGATAAATAAAATTGAAAACTTCGGCGATAACGATATGAAAGGTTGGCAAGCAGCAGGCGAGATAGCAGATGCTACTGCACTAGCTCCTGCGATGCTAGGGCATAGCGCAAAGGCCGCCCGCTTAGCAAAAGCATTAGGCGCTAGCCAAAAGGTAGCTACTCGCATCGGCAATGCCGCAGGATCTGCGGCAAACGGCGCGATAATGGGAGGATTTACCGGAGGGGCTAGAGCTTACGGACAGGAAAAGCCCAATCTAAAGCAAGCGGGGCTTGAAAGCACTATTTGGGGTGGGGCGAATGCTATTTTAGGCGGGCTTAGCCGTGCTCCGATTTTAGCTAAAGGGGTGCTAGGCAAAGCAAGCGAACAAACGCAAAAAGTAGCGCAAGGCTTGGACTACCAAAATCTAAGAGAGGGCGTCCCGACGCCCGTTGGGACGACCGCTCCGCAAACGCGGGCGGATGGCGAATTATTAAGCCCTCCATTAAGCAGCGACCAATCGGCGCGCCTCAACCGATACTCCGATACTTCTCGGACAATGGCTGCCGCAGATAATGCGGGGTCGGTCACTGATAAAACTATTATACCACAAAGCTCTGTCGCAGAGGGAATTTTAAATAATCCTAATCTTTTCGGACTTGACGAAAACGTGATAAAGGCCATTCGCTCAGAGCTTGAGGAAGCGGCCGGGATTGCTCCAAAAAAGATGAGCGAAGCGGTAAAAGGAGCAGATAAGGCAGAGACCGCAGCACAAGCGCCTAATCCGTTTTTAGATGAGATTTTAAGAGCTACAAACCCTGCTAATAATAACGCGTATTTGGATCAGATCTTAGCAATTACCAATCCTAAAGCCGTCATCGCTACCAAAAAAGGAAGTCCGACAACCCAGACTATTACCTCAACCTTAAATGGAAGCGATGAAGCCGCCAAGAAGGGATTAAACCCAAATAGCAGCCTTTACAGCAATGATAAATATATCGAAGGAAGTGGGACAAACTCCGCAATTACTTCAACCTCTGATATATTTGACGGAGGGGTGGGGTCCACAACCCACATTACTACAACCCCCGCCAATGATGAAATTATATCTCTTTCCTCTGATAAAAACCTTAATGCCCCCGCGGAGTTTAAGAATTCCGCAGGAGGAGGCATAGACCCCGCTGCGGTAGTCCGTAATATAGCGGAGCGCGGAGATTTGGCGCTAAGACTAGAGCCTAAAGCCGATGTGCTTTCGCTCGTCCGCGACTTTCAGGCTCCTATTAAAACTCCGATATTTGAGGCCAAAATTGCGATTGATAAGATGTTAAATCATTTGGCGGATAAAGCAGGCAGCGAGCGTAGGCTCGAATATGTAAATTTAATCAAACCTACGTTAGAAAATCCATTATTCATCGCAAAAGATGGCGAACGATATAGATTTTTTAAAACCTTTATCGACGATCGCGATAAAACTTTAAAATTCTTAAGCGTGATAGAAAACGACAGAGGAGAATTTTTAGGCGTAACCGCGACGCCGCTAAAAAACACCGATTTAAAAAATCTAATAAGAAAAGGCAATATAGTTTGGGGTGGGGACACACTCTCTAGCCTAAGCACCCCACAAGCGATGAGAAATCAAGGGCTAGACATCGCTACAGATATTATACCACAAAACGGCGAGAATATGATTAAAGGTTTTAGCTCTAGCGCAATCCCTGCCAATATCGCAAGCGCTGGAGCCGGAGCGGCCTCAGGTGCAGCGCTAGATGATAAAAATAGAGCAAGAGGCGCTTTTATCGGAGCGTTGGGCGGGCTTGGGCTAGTAAATGCACCTTCTTTGGTTTCAAAGCTAAAAGGAGGCGCTAAGGTAGGCGAGATAGCGCAGGATATAGAAGCTGCGGCAAAAGATAAGCCTAGCATCTTAAGCAATATGCGCTCCTATCTTAAAGCCGTAGGCGCAAACTCCGCTTCAGAGCTAAAGGATTTAAGCGGCAAGGATATAGGGCTAAGCTACGCAAGGCAAATGGCAAGCGAGCATATCAATAAAGAGTTTAAAAATATCGCTTATGAAATTTTATCCGGCTCTCAAAGCTTAGCGCAGAATTTAAAAAATGGCGCTATTAATGCGGCTCGCTTTGCAAGGCGCGCATTAAGCGAAACCAAAGGCGCGGATTATCTTTTGCGAAACGACGAGCTATTTAGCGCCAAAAGCGCATATAGCGCTAAAATGGAAAATCTACAATCCGCGCTTAGTGGATTAGACGACGCAGATCGCGTAGCTATGCATGAATATATGGTGGGCGAAGGAAATGCCATTAAGCCTGAGCTAAAGCCACTAGCAGACGCGCTAAGACGTCAGATTGACGATATGAGTGCTAAGCTCGTGGATTTAGGCGTTTTAGATAAGGCTAGCAGAGACGCGCTAGCGGGGCAATATCTTGCTCGCTCCTATGAAAAGCATCTAAAAGATCGCATCAACTCAGTGTTTTCAAGCGGTAAAAAGGTAGATGAAATTCACAGCAGAGGCTTTGCGTTTAAAGAGTTTAAAGATAGGGAAGCGATGGATAAGTTTCTATCTAAAAACCCGCAGATTGTAAAGTCTATGGATCAGGCTTACAATAAAGGCGGCGTGCGCGTAGTAGAAAAGCCTAATGGTAAAATTGAGCTTTGGAGGGATTACACCAAAGATGAGCGTTCGGCTATGGGGGAGATAAGAGATGCCGCTTTTAGCATACCGCAGACCCTAAATAAGTTAAATGATATGATAGAAAACGCTAAGTTCTTAAAATCCGTTAGCGAATTAAGCGGTGGCGCAGTGATACCCAATACCGAGATTAAAGCCCGCTATGGCAAGCTTGATTTAGATGACGCGATTAAAAAGGAGCTAGGACGCGAGGGATACGCTCAAATGCCTAAAAGCGATAGCTACGGCGCGCTAGCGGGGCAATGGGTGCGAAAGGATATCAAAAGCGATATAATCTCATCCTTCGCGCAAAGTGGTGATATGGGTGTGCTAATAGACGGATGGAAAAAATACCTCTCGATTTGGAAGATGAGTAAGACCGTATGGTCGCAGACCGCTCACGTAGGCAACTACGTCTCAAACGGATTTTTATTAAATCTTGCGGGGATGAGCGCCAAGCAGGTCGTAGCCTCTATGGCAAAGTTTACCCGCGCGCAGATAGGAAATGGAGCGATCAACCGCTACAAGCAGCTAAGGCTAAAAAACGTTACTTCTAAACTAAGCCCCGCAGAGCGCAGGGAATACGCGCAACTTATGCGCGAAAAAGAGATTCAAACCTACAAGCTCGCCGAGGACGAGGGACTTTTTGGCAGAAGCTCCTTGCTTGATATTCAAAACGGATTTGCCCGCACTACAAAAGAGCTTAGGCAGGGAAAGATCGCCCGCATAATAGATGGAGATGCCGCAGGCAAACAAAGCGTCGTAGCCTCTGCGGCTCAAAAGGCAGGCGACGCGTTAGGAGCAGTTGCCGATAAGGCGGGCGCGCTATATGCAGGGGAGGATAATGTAGGAAGGCTAGCGTTATTTTCTCACTATATTGACAAAGGGCTAGATCCAAAAAGCGCAAAGATCGCAACCAATAGCTGGATACCAGATTATTCGCGCCAAATGCCTGCGGGTATGAGAGCGCTTAGAGATAGCGGCATCGCCCCTTTTATCTCGTGGAGTTATTATGTAATGCCTGCGATGGGGCGCTACCTAGCCCGCCACCCGGTAGATGGAGCTAAAAAGATCCTGCCTATGCTAGCGGCTTTAGGATATTGGCAATATAAGGTTACGGGCGAAGCTAATCCGTATAGTGATAAGATCCCTGATGATATCAAAGGACGCAGCGTAGCAGTATGGCGCGACGGCGATCGAGTTCGCACGATTAAGATGGATAGGTATCTTCCTTATATGAACCTAACCGCTCCGGCAAACTACGCTAAAGGGCTTGCTAGCGGTCCAACGACGCAGGGAGCTTATGCGCTATTTTCGATGATGGCGGACGGAAAGCCTAGGATGCTTTACAATAACCGCCCGATCACTAAAGATACCAAGCCTATTCCCGCGCAGGCATACGATTATCTAAATTGGCTGCTTCAAGGCTTTACGCCTATGCCGGGCGGAGTAAGCAGCGGAATAAGCTTAGTAAGTGATCTAAGCAGAGATGAGGCAAGCAGAAAGCGAAACAACGTAATGCTTCCTAAAACGAAAGCTCAAAGCGTAGCGAAGTTTTTAGGCTTTAATAGCGCAGACTATAGCGTTAGCGGGCAGATGAAAGACGCTGCTAAAAAGAAGCTTAAGAAAAAAGACTAAGTGCTTTTATATAGCTCTCAACCCTTTTTGGAGTTTGGCGGTAAAGCAAGCTTGCTTTTAAATTTCTTGCCGCTTGTGCGTAATCGCCTGCTTCTATGCAGCCCAGAGTATGACGGAAGCCCATAAGCCCCGCAAGCCCTAGCTGGTATGCCATTTCGATTAGGGTATCTTGCACGTTTTGCGGCTTGTCCGCAAGCCACGGCAAACACTGAAAGAGCCGCTTTTTAAGCTTTTTTAGTTTGAGGTTTAAAATTTTATCTGCTACCTCTTTACTCACAGGTTCCGCCTTGCCGTTATTTAGCGCTAGCTCATCAGGGCTAAGAGCGGCTACCAAAAAGCCGTATCCTATCGTAGCCTTTCCGAGGCTGTCTTTATATATGCGATCCCTAAATCCCTCGTGAGCTTTGATGTTTCCGATGAGGCTCATATCCCCTCCTCGTTTGAAATCTCCACGAATTCTATGTGTTTGCCTATGCAAATTTCAAAAAACGAATTGTATGTCCGAACGGAGTTCGTAACCCCCGCGGCGTTGTGTCCGTCGCCTACGAGGATACATCCAGATGTTTCTTGCGGGATGTTGCCCGTATGGATCAGAATGTATCTATCTTTTGGCACCAGCTCGTTGTATAGAAGCGGACACATCCGTTTTTGTCTTGAGCTATTGTGCCACTCCATTTTATATCGCCCTGCCGGAATCCGTCTATCCTTGCCACGCTCGGTGGTATCGGGCCCCGCAGGCTCAAGGGTGAAGCACTCAAAAAGCCTTTTCCCGTCGTCCGTGATCGTGAGTTTCCCGATCGTGCCATCATGAATGTTTTTAAATCTATTTATCTTTATCTTCATACTCGTCCTCCTCGCTCATTCGTCTATCGATGCCTAGCTTAGAGCAGACAAATTTTTCAGCCCAATTTTTCACGGCATCGGCGCCTATCCAAGCAGAAAAGCCACCTACTGCTAAGGCAAATCTAGAGTTTTGAGTTAGATAAAGCGTAAACTCCGCGCCAAAATAGCACAGAGTAATCGAGCTTAAAAACCCCGAAAGAAAGGCTATTACGTAAGCTAATTTACTCTTGCGCTTCTTACTCATCGTTTTTAAAAAGGTGATCGCAGCAGCTAGCACCACCAAACAAGCCCAATAAATTTTGTCAAACAAGCTATTTAGATCGTTCATTTAGTTTCCTTATGCTTTCTAGATTAATCGCGCACTTCGCGTAAGCTTCGTATAGATCTAGCATTAGCTCCGCGGCGTCTGCTTGACTTGCGATAGTGCGGTTTGTATCAACGCGCGGCACGGCTAGTAGATACTGCGGCACAGAAGCGCAGCTAGGGGTGCTCGCGCAGCCGCTCAAGCACAAAATTAGCGCTAGCGTTAAGCTCACTTGAAATTTCATCTCTGCCCCCTTTCCTAGCCTTTGAAGCTATTTGCCTCTTAATTTGAGCCAAATCCTTGCTTAGCGCGTCTTTTTGTTGCGCGGCTTGTGAGATTTGCTCCATCTGCTTATCTTTTTGCCCCACTTGCTCTTTCAGCGCTTCGATTTGCGTCTTTTGAGCCAAAATCTCAGCTTCCAGCTTACTTGCTTGCCAAGATTGAAACTTTAGCGCGCCTATTAGCAGCGCGATCACCGCAGCAAAGATCATATAAATCTTAAACATCATTTATCCTTTAGCCGTAGTTTGGCAAAATTCGGATAGTTTTTAAAGCTTTAAAAATCAAATTTGATTAATTTGCCGAAGTTGTTATTAAAGTTAAGTGAGTAAAACACAATGCTTCTTTCCCCACCCTTCCAAGATCTGGCGTAGCTTAGAGCCGTCAGATTTGAAAGAGCGTGAGGGAGCAAAAACCGCCTATTACGCAGAAAGCTTTTTATCCCCAAATCCCCGTCATCACTATTATTTAGGCAAAAATCATCATCAAAGCCATATCCCAGCTCGATACTTCCACTCATCTTTCCCGCTGTTATATCTCCTGCGTATTCGCCGATACTCTTTAGATAATGCCCGCGATAGCCCGCTTCTTTGATATATTCTTTTATCTGCGGATCATCCATCACGTCGCGCAATAGATAGTCGTATTTGATATTTCCGTTCCACCCTGCCACAAAGGGCATAAGATACTCTCTTAAGCTCGCAGCGCTTGCGATATGATTTATCCTGCGTCCATATATCCGCCACACGCTATAGCGCGAGCCGTTTTTTATCGCAATAGAGCAAAGCACGGGGTTAAAGTTTAGCTTTTGCGCGCTCATATCAAAATTGGCGCGTAAAACAAAGCGTCCCTGCTTATTGCAAAGCCAAAAACGCTTATGAGAATAAACTAAATCAAACTTATATGTGCGGATAAATTTTAAGCTCTCGCCCGAGCTCAAATCGTCCGAATAAATTATCTGCCCCTGCCTGATAAAAGCTAGCTTGCGAGCGCTTAGATCGTAATTTATGAGCCAGATAGCCCCGCCGTAAAAGCTCATTTTATAGTTTGGATAGGGAGCTAAAGCAAGCCTAAGCGTTTGCGTATGCTTTAGTGCTGCGTTAAATATCAGCACATAAAAGCCGTCATTAGGGTTTTGCTTCTCGTAATTACGCCAATCATAGGTGCCTGCGTTATCTCCAAAGCCTAGATTTACAATCTGCTCATCATTATTCGCGCCTATGGCTAAGCCTGCCCCGTCCGCTCCGCAAATAGCAAACTTATCCGCGCCTACGAAAAATCCAAAAGGCACAAGCACGGCTCTATCGCCATAAAAATCGCCATTGTAAAAATCATATACCCCATCAAGGCGCAAGGAGTTTAGCGGCGGACTGATAGTAAGATCAAACAGCTTCTCATCCTGCGCGCGGCGAAATTCAGGATAAAAACCCATTTGAGCCGTAAGAGAGTCAAGATTGTAGCTTACTTCGCCTCCGCCTTTGCGAAATAGATCGAGCTTGTCGCCTATTTCGATATTCTGTCCGTAGCGGTCTTTAAAGGTTACTTCATCTATCGCAAGCTCTAGGTTTGCTCCTGCGATGATCTCTGCTATTTCCAAATCCCTAAGATAGGGCTCGGAATATGGAATTTTAACATCCATTACTCAGCAAGGCTTAGATCAAGCGCGAATGTTTTGCCGTCCGTCTTTATGAGGCCAAACTTTACATAAGCATCAAGCGGCTTAATATCACTTATGCGGCAAAGAGGAGTGATAGAGGAGGCAAAGCTTAGCGTGTGTCCGCCCGTCTTTAAGATAATGTCGTATTTGCGCCCCTCCACGATAGATTTTAATGTAAACTCGGTGTTTTCTTTAATCTCAGTAAAGATTAAAGTATCCTCTCCTAGACTTAGCCCACCGGCATACGCAAGCGTTTTAATGCTTAAAGGCTCAGGGGCGGCTGGAATATCTGCAAAGATTAGCTTTTTGCCGTCGGATTTAAGAAATTTATCCGCTTCATAAGCGCTTGGGGTATCGTTTAGAGCAAGAAAGCTTTTAGCTCCTCCCCCTCCTCCTATTAGCGGGATAGCGCGCGACCAAGCCCCGTTTTTGTAGATACCAAAATATTTGTCACCATCTTGATATTCGCTATGCCAAGAGATGCCATCAGGACTAAATCTAAAGGCTAAATCTGCGGTAAACTTAGGATTAGGTAGGCGCACGCTATCTTCATACTCTCCTAAAAGCTCCTTTTCTTTAGAGCTAAAAGAGCTTATACCTAGGGCATATAGCGTTTGATAGACCGCTACTAAGGCAAGAGCTTCATCAATATCTAGCTCTTCGCCCACTACGGGATATGCGGGCTTTCTAATGTCAAAATCATCATTTAGATTTCGCACTATATCGCTTCCTTGCCCCTTAGTTACTAAAAGCTTAATCGGGGTTTGAGATATGCAAAGCCCCAGCATAGAGGAATAAAGATTGCTTAAAATTATCTCGCGCGTTACGGCAGAGAATGCGTGGCGAAATTTTAGCTTTCCTTGCTCGTCATAGACCTCATAATTGTTTTTTATCTGATCGTCGCTTACGGCATACTTTGATACGATATCGCTTTTAGCGTTAAACTTTAGCGCCTCGTTAATGAAATTTAGTGCGTAGTTAGTTGTCATCCCCTCTCCTATCTGATTATTGAGCCTGTTACCTGCATCGCAGTAACATCTATATCCTTTTGCGCTTCGATCTTTTTAATCTGCACCTGCGTAGCTAGCGAGCTTGCGACCGCCCCTGCTTGTTGATTTCGCAAATATGCCTCCTCTTTTAACACCTGCACTTGAGCGCCTGCTTGTTCTACTTGAGCTTTAGTTCTATCTCGCTCCAGCACGTATCGCTTGCGATCAAGGGCTAGGCTTTCTCTGCGAATTTCTAACTCCTGCTTTTTTAGCTCCAGTTCGTTTTTAGAGATCTCTAGCTCTTGCTTTTTGATATCTAGCTCAGCCTGAGCGATCTGCATCTGCACGCGCTTTAGCTCTAGCTCCAGCTGCTTAATCGGAAGTTCCAGCCTCCTAATCTCAAGCTCGATTTTTTTAATCTCAAGTTCGGATGCGGCAAGGTCTGCTTGGGCTTGCTTATATCTTAGCTCCGCTTCTATCATACGCGCCTTGTAGTCGCGCTCTATGCCTAAAATCTCGCCCTCTATGCCTAAATTATGCGTTTGAGCCGCATTCTTAGCCGTATCAGAGGCGATATTTTTAATCTGCTCTTTAAGCTGCGCGTCTTTATTATCGCGCTCGATTATTGCGATTTCGGTTTCGGCCTTAATTTTCTCAATCTGATAAGGGCTCATAGCCTCTTTGGTTTGAGCTTCTGCGATTTCGCTTCTAGCTTGAGCGTCTTTTAGATCGATTTCTAAAGCGATCTGCGCGGCGTTTTGTAAAATTTGATTAACGCACTGAGTAGCAAAGCCGCTTAAAAAATCGGCGCGATATTTCATCTTTTCATCATCGCTTAGGCTGGTCGCATTATCTAAATACACATCAAATTTTGCCCTGATGTTTTCAAATATCGAATACCCCTCATTGGTTATCTCGTCGCTTGAAACATATATTACTCTGCGATATAGCTCCTCTTTAAATTGCGCCATTATCTAATTCCTCCGCTTAAAACTATGCTTTGCCCGTCGCTAGCGATGAGATCGTCTATGCCATCAAAGCTGATAAAGCCGTCTTTAACCTCTACGCTAACGCTAGCGGGCAGAAACAGATAGGTTATGCCCTCATTAAAAAGCATATTAAAAACCGCGTCTGCATTTAAAACCGAGTTTACTATTACGGGATTGTCAGCCCTAAATTTTAAGGTATGAGCCCCGTCGCCGCTTACGCTTTTATCAGTTAGCTCCGCGCTTTTACTTAGCCCTTTTTTGCTTATGTAGCTTGCACGCAGCCCAAACCCTGCGCCTCCGGGGAAAGATCCAACGACGCGATAAATATCCTCTACGCTTTGCTGCCTTTCTTGCTTAGAGGTAAGCTTGCCTTTTGCGTTGCCTACCCCGCCCCAGCCTATGATGGCATAATTTGCGCTATTGCTAAAATGACGCCTAAGGCTCTTAACCTCTCTAAAAAATAGCCCGCTTAAAGCTCGTCTAGTAATCGTAGCTTCTTTATTTTTGCCCTCTTGCTTGCCTAAGAGCCTAAAGCTATCACCGCTTACGCTGATTTCACTTTTTCCCTCATAGGCTTTATTATCCCAAAATCTAGTGCGAGCAGAAAAGCTAGGGTTAGCGACGCGCCCCGTTAGTTTAGCTTCTATTAGGGCGAAACTAAGCGGATAATTTTCATTTAAAAGAGACGTAGCACTAAATTTAAAGCTAGCAGTAGAGTTTAGATTGCTTCTTAGACTTAGAAAATAGGTATCGGGCTCGTCTAACTCGCTTGGCTGTAGATCTAAAATTTGGATAAGCTTTTCATCGGCAAAAACTTTATTTCCAAGATCTAGCGAAAATATATCCTCTTTTACCTCTCCCCCTTTTACCATAGCACCTAGCTTGCCATCTTTTAAAAATAGCAAGGCGTCCACCCCACGAAAGGCGCAGGTATATACGTCGCTAGCCTCTAAGCTCTTATCGGTTGTAATTATTCGCGCAAGCAGGCTATTTCTTACCATTGCGCCCCCTCCTCTTTGCTAGGATAATTCTTTGTTTTTACGCTTGCGCCGATAATAGCAAGCTTCATAGGGTGAGCCGCGTCGTAGTAGCTATCAGCTCCTGCGCTAGAGGTATCGGCTCCGATCGCATAGCGCGAATAATTCCCCATAGCTAAAAGCTTTTTTAACTCCTCCTCTTCCCACCAGATCATATATTCACAATCCTGCTCTACCGGGTTTAGGGTTATGCCGTTGATATTTATCTTCCCGCCATAATAAAAACTTATTTCATTCTCGCCTATTTTAGCGGGGACGCCGTTATCATTTAAGATTCTGCCTAAGTATTTTGCCATATCACTTCCATAAACGCTGCCATAAGCAAAATATTTTGGAGCTGAGGCAAGCTTTAGCGTGATCTGCCTTGCCCCCTCACAACTAGCGCCTAGGATATTTTTTATCTTCATATAATTTAACGCAGGAGCGGTCGCAAGCTTCTCGCCACTAAAAGCCTCATAGGTTTCAGCCTCGCTAAACTCGCTTGCTTTACCGCGTCCTCTCTCATCAGCCCATCTTTGCAAAAAAGCCTTTTCATCTGCGGCTAGATTATCGGCTGCGGGCTTTAGCTTAAATTTTACAAAGTGGTTGTTTCCTTGCTTGGAATATTCCGGCTTTATGTAATTATCATAAATGCCTTTTTTATCCGTCTTATTTAAGGCTCGCCATCCATCCGTTCTAAACGCTCCGCTGCTTTTCCCTCCGCTTTTAGTGGAGCTTGCAACATCGGCAGGATTAATCTTTTCATATTGTTTTTTATGTGTATCTTTTTTGCCTGGATCTTCGCCGCCCCACGGCTCTTTTTCTTTAGGCACAATTAAGTTTTCTTTCTTTAGCTCGTCCATCTCTTTTTTGGTTTGTTCGTAGCAACCAAAAAAGCGCGCGATAAACAAAGATAGCTTTTCAGCTAGGCAGTATTTTTTGCTAGAAAAATCTAAGCTCCACCAAAACTCATAAGCCCTCATCCCCTCTTTAGCGTTTTGCGGCATATGATATTCACCAATGCCCTTTTTGCTGCTCCACCCTTTTATGCCGCCATAATCTTTAACTTCGTCTTCAAGGCTAGGGATTATATCGCCAAAGCTATTTATGAAGCGCCCTAGAGGCACTCCTTGCAGATAATAACTCCAGCTGCTTTGGTTGTCGCGCACACCTTTAATGGGGGCGAATTCATTAAGCCTTAAGAGCAGATCCTTTGTGCTCTCAAAATTTACGAAAAAGTTTCCGCCTCCGCCTATATCATTGCCTTTCTCATCTCTGCCTGCGCGAGCGTAATTTTTGATCGGATTAAACGCGGCTATGCTAGCACCTTTAAATTTAGCGATATTGATTTTTCCCTCTGAATATTCTAAGATATTTTTTAGCGTGCGAAAATCGTCATCGCCGTTTTTAACGCGGTAAAGAAAGGCGCTTTGGATAACTAGCCCCTCCGCGCTACGAAAGCCTAACTCGTTTTGCGCAGCATTTAGCGCATAGGTATCGCGAGTTTTTGGATGATCTAACGCATAAAGGCTATATTCGCCCACGCAGCCTTTGTATTCGGTAGAGGCTAAAGAGATAAACTTATTCTCGTCGTAGTGGAAGCGAGCTATGACGTTGTTGCCTCCCGCATCATACCACTTAGAATAATCCGCCTCGCAGTAAGCGTGATTCCCCTCATAGAATTGCTGTCCGTTAGGCATCTTATTTACGTATAGTCGCGTATCTGTGATATGCACCGCGCCGCCTAGGTTTAGCTCTCTTTTAGCATTTGCTTCGCTGCAGTAAGGCTCAAAGTTTAGTAATAAATTGTCGCTCATACTATGTCAAAAAATCCTATAAGGTTGAGCCTTAGCTCATCTCCGCTAATCTCGCAAGTAATAGAGCGGTCTTTTAGCGTCGCATTCGCGCCATAAATCACACTTTTTGGAAGCGGAGCGTCGTTAGGCAGGCTTAAAATTACGCTTCCTTTCTGCACCGCTGAGCTTATCTTACACGATATGAGCCCAAGCCCGCTAAACATATCCACCCATAAGCTGGCATCTTGCGCGCTTATACCGCTTGCAGGGCTTAGCTCAAACTTCTTTAATCTCTCAAAAAGAGAAAGATTGCCTAGCGCGGCATCCACCTTTTGCTTTAGAGATTTTAGCTCCTCTTTTGTAGCGAAGTTTTCGGTATCGGGGCTAAGCCCACTTTGGATTAACGTTACGAGTTCTTTAAAATTTGAATCCACTTCATAAGAGGTTAGAGGCGCACCCTTGTCTTTTCTATATATCATCACTCATCCTTAGCGATTGCGGCGACTTCGGTATTATCAAGTCCGTTTAGCCCGTTTTTATCCAGTTTGATTTGTGGAGCATAGGTCATTGAAACGCCGTTTGCGCCCATATATTTCATCACCGCCGTAGCTATTGCAGATAGAGCGGTTTCGTTTAACGAGCCGCTGTTTAACGCAGCGATAATTGCATGCGCCCCCTCTTTGCTATTTAAATAATTCTTTACCAGCCCCTCTAAAGAGCTCTCATCCGCTCCACTTTTAATCTCTATAATCTGAGAGCTCGTTTGCAAAGCCTGCATAGTAGCGCTAGAAAAAGCAAAATATAGCTTTGCGCTTTCCAACACTAAGATTTGGACGTAATATAAATAGCGGTATTTGCCCCCTGCGGTATTTACCGGGGCGACTTGTATTCGCTCTAGCCACGGAAGCACCCCATCTTCTATAAGATTGCCTCTTTTAGGATGAGAGGCGCGCTGCATAGTAAGATCGAGCCTTTTTAATTTCGCGCCCTGCGTAGAAAAAGAAGGAGGGGGCGCTATGATATCTCCTCCACCTCCTCCGTCCGGCATACGCAAAAAGCGCTTTTTAACTCCTATCATAATGAGGTTAAAAACGCCACATCGGCATAATCCGCATCCAAGCTAGCTTTGCTTACGTAGTTGGCTTCGACTTCGGCTTTGGTTAGATAATTACTCATATCTGCGCCACCTCCGCCGCCGTTTGCAAGCTCGTAGCTGCTCTGCTTCATATCGAACTTACTCTTTGTAACGTCCGAAAAGATGATGTAGTTTTTCTTCGCGCGAGGATCGAAAAGCGCTCCGAAATAATAGGTCTTAAACTCACCACCATCTTTATTGGCGCTTAGGTTTTGGGTATTGTTTAGCTGCGCCGTAACGCTTGCGATTTGGGTCGAGATTTGAGCTGTGCTACTATCTTTGATAACATATTCAATCTTTTTAAGCAGTGCCATTATTTATCCTTCGTCTTTTTATCGCTAGCCTTTTTAGCTTCCTCTAATTTTGCGCCACAACTAGGGCAAAGCGCCTCTTTATTCGGCTCTTTCCATCTTACGCCGCTTGCGCCGCATTGTTCGCACTCAAATTCAAATTTTACGCTTGAACTATTTTTGTAAATCTCTTTTAGCATCACTCTCTCCTATGGGATTATTCCGCCATCGCTGATCTCGGCGGTAACTTTAATTTCCGTTCGTTCACTTCCGCAGCTTATGGTTACTATGGCGTCCGTTACTACGTCCAAGGCTTTTATTATTACCTTGTTTCCATCTACTCTTACACCTACGGCAGCGCTAGAGCTTTGCGCCAAAATAGTGCCGCCGCCTGCGTTGTCGATAGTGATCTCTTTTTCGTCGCCTACGGCTAGCAATATCGTCTTTAATATCGGGGCAAGTCCACCGCCCGGCAAAGGGCTAGGTTTCCCTTGCGCTACGTAAAAATACGCGTTTAAGAAGCGGTATGTTTTACGAAAGACTACATTGCTGTCATATATCGCGATGATCTCCTCCGCTTTGCTTTTGAAAGCGTCCTTTTTTGCGTTGCTTAGCTCCGAGCATAGAAAGTATACGACGGCAAGGCAAAGCTCCTCCTCCATATCGATATTTGCTTCATCGCTCATATCTACTACGGGATAACGTAGCCAATAATCCTGCGAAATTCTGCGGTAGTATTTGAGTAGATGGGACAAGCTTTTTTCATAAACAATATGCGTGCGAGGTTTGGTGCGGAGCAGGACGTTTAATAAAGCCTCCTTTAAAAGCTCCGCGCTAAGCTCATTTGCGAAGTCTTTATTGTCGCCTTTAAGCTTTTGCTTCAGCAGCGCTTTTAGCTCCGCGATTTTCATCTATTGCAGCTTTTCGGCGCACGCAAGAGAAAACGGATCGGCTACTTCGAGCGTGCAGTCCGTATAGTAGAGTTTGGCATCGGCGGTTTTAGATGTCGGGAAGTCTTTAACTTGAGTATCGTCCAGATATCTAAGCGCGCAATCGCTAAAATCGCCTACTAGGATTTTATCTTTAAGTTTGGCATCTGAAAATAGCGGGTGAATAATAATATCTACCTCACCAAAATCGGTCATAATGCGATCGATAGGCAGATTTAACGTGCGATCAGTTACGGCTACGCGAAGCGCACTATTAGCTGCTACCCAGTCGTTTACCTTGCGCTTTAGAGCACTAGACATAAAGACTTTAAATTTATGATCGGTCACGCCACTATTAGCCCACACCGGCTCAATCGTAGCATTTAGAAGCTCAAGCGTAAATGCTCCTCCCGCAGAGTTACGATTTGCGGTAGGGATAAAGTTAAAAAATCCAGCCATTTTTGAGCTATCGGTATCGTTTGCCGCATAAACATAATCATCAAATACGGTAGTGTGATTAAGTCCTAGCAAGGCATACTCGATGTCTTTCATATGCTCTTTGCCGACTTTCTCAAGTTGTCTAGCCCACTCATCCCCCGTATATTGCTCGATAGATCTCTTTCGCCAGCTCATCGAAACTTCGTTTTTTAGGATTTGAGTTGCGTTAGTTAGCTTCTTTTTGGTATCTGTGCCTAACCCCGCGATACCTGATACTTCAGGGTTGGCGTTATCTTTAGCTTTGGCATATTCATCGGTATACCAACTATGAAGCGTGTTGCTTATGCCTTCGCTTTTTAACATCGAAACGATAGGCGCGGTTGCGATACCGCCCATCGTAAGAAGCGATCTGACGGAGGGTTTATCCGCGACTGTGTTTTGATAAGAGGTAAGCATTTAAAATCTCCCGTTTTAAATTTTTCTCAATTTTTACGAAAAACGGGGGATTTTTAAAGGGGCAAATGCTAATCCCTACCCCTTGTTTTTATGCGGGCTTCATCCGCTCGCTTAAAAATATCCGCTTCGCTTATCTCGCTTCGCGCCTCCATAGCTCCGACGTCATCGAAGCTTGCCGTATCGCAAACCCATACCCCTCCCTGCTTTCGCGAGTTATATTCCACTTCGCCGTTTAAGTAGTCCACGGCATCTACATCTACCCACTGCCCGCAGATAAATGCTCTCATTTTTTCTACTTTCATATTGTGCCTTTTGTGTCAAATTTGTGTCATTTTTTTGCACTTATGCGATAAAAATAAGTGCATTTCGGGGGTAAGTTTGAGATGAGTAAAAACGCTCCCCGATAGCTAAATCACGATATTTGCGCGCTTAAGCATTCCCTCGCTTCCTCCGCCCCAAATTTAGTGGGGATTAAGGCGCGTGTGGTAAAATTTCGCGGATTTTAAGGGAGAGCTATGAAATCTAGCAAGATAAGTCTCATTTTCTACGGCATATTCTGCGGCGTAACAATCTATTTTCTTATCTGGGGATTCGGTTTTATAGGAAGCGGCGATAAAATGCTATTTTTAGTTTCGGTATTTTTGGGCATCTTTATGGCCTTTAATATCGGCGGAAACGACGTGGCAAATTCCTTCGGCACCAGCGTCGGAAGCGGCACTCTTAGCATCGCGCAAGCCCTTTGTATCGCGGCGGTATTTGAAGCAAGCGGCGCGGTAATCGCAGGCGGCGAAGTAACCTCGACGATCCGCAGCGGCATAATCGATCTTAGCAAAATGGACGTGCATCCTAGAGATTTTATCTATGTGATGATGAGCGCGCTTTTTGCGGCGGGCGCGTGGCTGCTTTTTGCCAGCAGAAAGGGTTTGCCCGTATCTACTACGCACGCTATCATCGGCGGTATCGTGGGCTCGGGACTTACGCTAGGCGCCCTGCTTAATACCGCAGAGACTTCCGCATTGTGGCTCGTGCAATGGGATAAGATCGGCAAAATAGCGATCTCTTGGGTGCTCTCGCCGATTTTAGGCGGCGTGATCTCCTTTGGAATTTTCTGGCTTATCAAACATTACATTTTGGATTACAACCGCTACGCTCAAATAAAGATCGACCGCATAAAGCGCGAAAAAAAATCCCTCCGCAAGCTGCATAAAAAGACCTTCGAGACCCTGGACGACATTCAAAAGATCGCCTATGCAGAGGCGCTAAATCATGATATCTACGCGATGCGCGATCCAGATTTCGACCCAAGCGAGCTGGATAGCGAGTATTATAAAAAGGTAATCGAGCTTGACGCGAAAAAAGAGAAGCTCAAATCCCACAAAGCCCTAGAGTACGGGATCCCCGCCGTAGCCGGTATCGGTGCTTTCGTGATCTCGGCGATGCTGATATTTAAGGGGCTGCATAATCTAAATTTCGGGCTTACGAATTTTTACAACTACCTCATCATCGGTATGTCTACGCTGATTACGTGGCTTTTAATGTTTATTTTCGCTAAAACCCTGCGCCGCTCAAATTTAAACAAATCCGCGTTTTTGATGTTTAGCTGGCTGCAGGTGCTCACCGCTAGCGGCTTTGCCTTTTCGCACGGCAGCAACGACATCGCAAACGCCGTGGGCCCGTTTGCCGCCATCATCGATACGATGGCTACGAATAGTATCAATCCCTCCACTCCCGTGCCGCAGCAGATTATGATAATGTTCGCAGTAGCCCTAATAGCGGGGCTTTGGTTCATCGGCAAAGAGGTGATCGCCACCGTAGGCACCAATCTTACAAAAATCCACCCAGCCTCGGGCTTTAGCGCCGAGCTCGCAAGCGCCGTCGTCGTCATGGCGGCATCGGTGCTGGGGCTGCCGATCTCCTCGACCCACGTGCTAATCGGCGCGATTTTGGGAATCGGCTTGGTAAATCACAGCACGAACTGGTCGCTGATGAAGCCGATCGGGCTAGCGTGGATCATCACCCTACCCGTCTCGGCGCTACTTTCGGCGTTTGCATTCGTACTTTTGCGCCACGTATTTTAGGCTAAATTTAAAAATCCGCTCTCTAAAATTTTAAAATTTCGCAAAATTCTACGCAGGCTAAATTTTAAAATTTTACGGCGCCGAAGCGAGTAAATTTTATAGCTCCTCTTGCGACGCGCTACAGCGCAAAACCCGCTCGCAGCGGCGCAGATCCCGCCTGCGCGCCCCGTAAAAATTTAATAAAATTTTAGCTACAATCGCCCTTTTAAATTTAGGAAAGCTATGAGTAAATTTGAAATTTTCAGATCCACCCTTGCCGTGATGATGGGCTACGTGCCGCTGGGGCTGGCGTTTGGTATCTACGGCATCAGCCAAGACCTGCCCGTATGGGCGCTGGCGCTAACCTCGCTGCTTATATACGCAGGCAGCGTGGAGTTCGTGCTGATCGCATTCATCGCAACCCACGCCTCGCTCGTAGATACCTTCGTCGTGGCGTTTTTGCTAAATTTTCGCCATTTTTTCTATACGATGTCGCTTCTGGACGAGCTGCGCTTCGTGCGTCATAAAATTTACGCCGTATATGCCCTTACGGATGAAACCTTTGCGCTACTGAAAGCGCGCGCTTTTTTGCGCCCTGAGGAGCTTAGCGGCGAGCGGCCCGTAACGTCGCAAAGACTAAAAGAGCTTGATCTGCTCTATAATCTAACGGCGGTTTTAAATCAATCCTACTGGGTCGCGGGCGTCGTTACGGGGGCTGTTTTGGGGGCAAGCTTAAAGCTTGATTTTAGCGGAGTCGAGTTTAGCCTGACGGCACTTTTTGCGATGCTAACCTATGAGGTTTTTAAAGCGAACCCGCAATACAAAGTGCTATTTCTGGGCTTTGCCTGCGCGTTTGCGGGGCTTTTTATCTTTCCTGCAAAATACTTTTTATTCGGCACTCTGATTTTCGGCACAGCGGTATTGCTGCTCTTTCGCAAATACTTCGAGCGACCTTCGCACGCGGGACGCAGGCTGCGAAAATTCCTAAAAAGGAGCAGGTAGTGGAAATTTTGCCCTATATCTTTCTAGCCTCGATCGCTACGATTTTGACGCGATTTTTGCCGCTGCTTCTTTTTAAGAAAAAGACTGCGAGTCCAAATCTGGCGTATCTGCAGAAAAACTCCGGACTTTTGATAATGGTCGTTTTGACGATCTATGCGCTTAAGACGATGCTGCCTAGCTTTTCGGGCGAGCGGACTTTTAGCGCAGACGTGCTGCAAACGGCAGCGCTGATACTTTGCCTGATTATGGCGTTTGTCGTGCATGCTAAATTTCGCAATTCGCTCGTTACGATAGCGCTTCCTACGCTAATATATATGGCGGCGCTACGCTTTTTATTGAATTATTGATAAATTTATAAGTTAGTTTTCGATAAACTTCAAAAATTAATTTTTAAGTTTAAAAAAGGTTAAAGTTTTATGAATTTTATCAGTCAAATGGTGCATAGCTTCGCCAAAAAATACGCCGCCGAAACTATGCAAAAATCCCTATACAACTCCCTTAGAATCGACATCACGCAAGAGAACATTGCTAAAATTCCAAACCCCGATAAAAAATATATGCTCTACATGCATGTGCCCTTTTGCCACACGTTTTGCCCGTACTGCTCCTTTCACAAATACGCCTACGAGCGCGGTACGTGCAAGGCGTATTTCAGCGCGCTACGCGTAGAGATGCAGCGCACGAAGGACGCAGGCTACGACTTTGAGACGCTTTATGTAGGCGGCGGCACGACGCTCATCGACGAGGATGAGCTAGCACGCACGCTGGAGCTTGCCAAGTCGCTTTTTAGCATCAAAGAGGTCTCGTGCGAGAGCGATCCCAACCACATCGAGCCTGAGAGCTTGCTGCGATTTCGCGGGCTCATAGACCGCTTAAGCGTGGGGGTTCAGAGCTTTGATGATGATATTTTACGCAAAGCTTCGCGCTACGACAAATTCGGCTCAGGCGAAATTTTGCAAGAAAAGCTATCTCGAGCGGTCGGAATTTTGCCGATTTTAAGCCTGGATCTGATCTTTAATTTTCCGTTTCAAACTCGCGAAATTTTACTTCGCGACATTGAAGCGGCAAAGGCGGTAGAACCGGAGCAGATCACGCTGTATCCGCTGATGAAATCCCCTTTGATGCGCGATCAAATAGCGCGGAGCCTCGGCGTTAGCAATGTAGATCACGAAGAGGAATTTTACTCTATCATCTGCAAGGAATTTTCTAGCTGGCACCGCAGCAACGCATGGGCTTTCGCTCGCGAAAAATCAAATATGAGCGACGAGTATGTAGGCACAAACCACGAATACGTAGGCATCGGAAGCGGCGCGTTTAGTTTCTTAGGCGGCAGGCTGCTCATAAATGCGTTCAACCTCGAAGAGTACGCAAGCAGGGTGCACAAAAACGAAAGTACCGTCATCGCCACCTGCGATTTTAGCAGATCCGAGCGCGCGAAATATCTGTTTTTGACCGAGCTTTTCAACGGCGAGATCGACATCGCTAAATTTAACGCCGCAAACGATCTAAATTTGCGCCGCGAACTGGGCAGAGAGCTTAGCCTGCTGAGGCTTGCAGGAGCCGTACGAATCGAGGGCGAGATCATCCGCACGACGGAATTCGGCGCGTATTTGTGCCTTGTTTTGATGAAGGAATTTTACACCGGTATGGACAAGGTGCGCGCGGCGTTTCGCGACGATGCCAAGATCAAGCGTGCAAAACAGCTCATCATCATGGACGAAAGCGAATCCGCCGCAACCGGCGCGGCAAAAAGCGAGATAGCGTCGTAAATTTTGCGCCAGACCGCTACTAGCACTTGAGCACACCCGCGACTTGAGCGCAAATATCGTCTGGCATTTAAAACACAAACGAATTTTTGATTTCAAAATTTAGGAAACGCCGTAATGAAACGTAGAGGAATTAAACTATTCATTTTATTTCTGTTTTTTGTCCTTGTATTTGAGCTCGTCGGCAATCTTTTTAACTTCGGCCGCTTCCCTTTTCATAAAAGCTGCGAGCCGTTTATGATGATAAACCGTCATATAACCGGTGATTCAAACGATAGGTGCATAATGCAACTTATGGAGCAGGGCAACAAAAGAGATCTTTCGCTATATTACTATAAAACTAAATTTAATCTTGAGGAGCCATTGTCCGAACTGGATGAAAAAGCTATAAAATTTTTAAATATTCCAAACTCGAAGATAATCACCGTAAATAAAGACGGCGTGGAAAAGAAATTTTTAATAAGCGATTAAATTTAAATAGCAAGGAAGCCCTGCTTCAATTGCAATATCAAAGCCCAATGGATCGGGAATTTTAAAATTTATGAAATTAAAGGAGGAAACAATGAGTAATCTAAAACTCATACAAAACTGGTACGCTTCCAAATGCGACGGAGAATGGGAGCATGAATATGGCCTTACGCTAGAAACGGTCGATAATCCCGGTTGGTTGATTAAAATCGATGGCGAGAGCGGGAAAAAGCCGATCAAAATAAATATCGATAGAGATGACGAGGATTGGTTTTTCATCAATGCCACGGAAAACGAACTCAAAGGAAGTTGCGGAGCCGAAAATTTAGAAGAATTATTGGATCATGTGGTAAAATGGCTAACGGATTAAAATTTAGCGAAAGTATTATGAAAGAGCTATATAAAATTTATCTGAAAGATAGTAAAAAGAGCTTCGTAGCCACCGAAAATACTACTCATTACGACGGCAATGAAATTCTACCGCAGCCGCTTGCTTTAAGCATCGTTCAATATGACGGCGACAGCGGATTTTATCTATTTTATCTCGACGAATCGGAGAAAGAGCAAACCGATACCTATCATGAAAGCATAGAGGGTGCGTTTAAGCAGGCCGAATTTGAATTCGGCGTAAAGAAAGAGGATTGGAAAAATTTAAATTAAGCGAGACAAATAAAGGTGCTTAGATGATCGAAGTCGAGATAAAAAACGAATCTTACAAAAAGACCGAAGTTATGCTTGCAAATATCGAAATTGTTAAGGACGCCGTAAAGGAATTCGCCTATAAAAGCTTTAAGGGCAGTTATCTGTTTTTTGATATTTACGGCGAGATAGATAGGGATTTCCGCGTGCTTGGAGCAATCGGCGAAGGAGATGAGGACAATATCCGAAAAATAGATCTTAAAAAATATGAAAAAAGCTCCGTGGGCGCCACCAACATATCGCAAGATATAGAGGGTGTGGAATTCTGCACCTATTTCAAGCTGGATCAAAGTGAAATTTTAAAGCAAATATTATATTATATAGCTTATGAAAGATTTGAAGGCGGCTATTACGCAAAGGGTAAATTTATAGGCAAAAATAAAGATGATCTTATTTTTGTCGGTATCTGCGGCGATGTAAAAAATTGCGCCGAAATAAAGAGCGTCGATTTAGATGAAATAATAAAAAGTATGCCCAAGCTCTCGGAATCAAATAATTTTTATATTAGTGAGTTTATATGTGATCAATCAAACAGATCGATGAGGTAAATTTTATATCGCCAACCGATTAAATTTAAAAAGGAGATGCTATGAAATTTAAAATTTTAGAACCAAGCGAACGATACGGTTGGGTTTTTAGCCAAGATGAAAGACTTTTCAAAGCTTTCGGATTTAACGAAAATGGGCCATTTCTTAAGATATTGCCCAAAACCCCAAATGTCGAGAAAAAAGATATTTTAGATTACTTTGCGTATAGGATTTTTTGTCTATGCGAATGGTTTGAATTAGATTCAATGATTGCGGATGATTACGACTATATGCTACCACCATATGAAGATAATCCTGAAATTTCAGCTTATCCTACATATGCAGGAGAATACTTCGGAGTAATGGGGCAGCTATTTTTAGGGGGTATGATAGACTTCGGCATAGAGGGCGAAAATTTAAGAAAGAAATGGGCTGACTTCGATACGAATTTATCCAAGATCGATCTAGGTATGTCGCTTTATGAGAAGTGGATCTATTTTAGAGATAATTTCTTTTTTGGGTATAAATTTTTAGAGGAGGAGAACATAACTCCCAAAGCAGAGATAACCTGGAAAAATCCCGATACCTGGAGTAGATTTAGCCACTGGATGTGTATGACTAAGGCGGGCAAAGAGTATCGTGATAAAATTTTAAAGCCGAGGCTTTATGAAAAGTATAAGGATGTGGTTATAGAGGTGTAATTTGGCGATTACAAATAACGAAAATTTATTATGAACATGTTTAATCTAGCAAGCAAAAAGGACTTTAAATGACCATCTTACCAATATCAACCTTCGACAATGATTTACAAAGAGGCGATATTATAAAATTTAACGACGATGAACTTATGGTCTGCGACGAGCGCTGTTTCTGGACAGAAAATCCTTGCCTTTTAAATTTAAAAGATAACAGATACTTTGAGCTTCCTAGCGAGATGTTATCAAGCAAAGCGGGGTTTGTCGTGGATAAGGAGCAATTGATTCGTAATTTAGCAAATTTCGGCATCAATGCGAGCCCCCAGGAGGTATTTATATGCTCCGATAATTACCTTAGTAGCGATGAATTAAAAGATTGCGAAGAAGATTGCGACGAAACAATCCCCGGTTTCAGACTGACAAAACCTAGGGATAAATTCGGACGCAATAGACGCATAAAGACAAATTTGATAGAAAAGCTTAGTATTCCTCTCTTGAAATTTCGCGGAAAGATCGAGGTTGGAGATATTATCGAATGTAGAAAATCCTGCTATCCATACGAGAAAAATGTAAGCTTTATCGTGATAAAAGCAAAAGACGATGATGGAGTAAATTTTATAAAATTGATCGTAATTAGCGGCTACAAGGCAGGCTTATGGGTTCTGCCGTTTTTATTTGAAACGGATAAAAACACAATAGAAGCAGACTGGCTAATTAAAAATTGGAAATATATTTTTTATAGGTGCTGTGATATAAGGCACACTTATGTAAATTTACAAAATCGAAAAGAGGTTTTAAATTTTACCGATAAAGAGTTGGAAAATTTTATAAAAATGAAGCGAAAGAGATTAAAATTTAAATGGAAAAAGTAGATAAGGATTTTAAAGCGAGCTTGCATAACA
>ERZ773055.262-NODE-262-length-35411-cov-6.352161_pt1 | contig 35411 bp, 45 predicted proteins | sample MGYA00580515_ERZ773055 | MGnify/ENA primary metagenome ERZ773055 (study PRJEB29015, sample SAMEA2737993) | human oral metagenome | biome: human oral; feature: human-associated habitat; material: dental | place: China | collected 2064 ...
TCTGTTAATTTTTCTTCCAGTTCAGGCATACTTATAATGCTGTCTAAAACAATTAATTTATCAGCTGGAACTGTTGCGCTTTCTGCAATATCCTTTCCCATTACAAATACATCTGCCGCTCCAGGAAGTGCTGATGCCAAGTCAGAATGTTCAACTTCAGCTTCCACACCAATTTTCTTAAGAACCTTCTTAATGTTCATTTCCACCATAAAGCTGCTCCCTAATCCAGATCCACAAACTGCCATAATTTTCATAACTGTCTCCTCCTAATTTTTATATATTTTTTGTTTTTTAATCTAATATTTTTTTATAATTTCCAATATTTCATCATAATCTTTTGAATTTATAAGTTTTTCAATACTTTCATCATCCTGAAATAATTCCATTAACTGCATAAGAGTTTCCAAATGACTATTTGCATCTTTAGTTGCCAGAACAAATATCAGCTGAACTTTAGAATCCCCATAATACACAGGTTCATTGAGTTTCAAAAGGCTGACTCCTGTTCCCAATGTCCCATCTTCAGGTCTTGCATGCGGCATTGCCAAATTTTCTCTTAAAATAACGTAGAAGCCTATTTTTTCAATACTTTCTATCATAGCTTTAATATAATTTTCAGTTATTATATTTTTTTCCAGTAAAGGCTTTCCTGTAATTCTGATACTTTCTTTCCAGTCTGACACTGAATCCATTATTTGTATATTACCCTCAAGTATTTTTTCTAACATACGAGTTCCTTTCTGAAGTATTCTTCCAATTCTTCATAATCTGTTATTTTTGATATTTTTTCAATAAAATTATATTTTGTAATTAATTCAAACAAGTCATTTAAAATACCTAAATGTTCTATATTATTAGTAGTTGCAAAACTTAAGAATATATTTGCTCCTTTTCCATTTGGAAATAACACTTTTTCTTTTACAACTAATAATGAAATTCCTGCTTTTAGGACGTTTTCTGAAATAGGTGCATGTGGAATTGCCATTCCTTCCTCAATAACGATATATGCTCCATGTTTTTCAATCAATTTTATCATTTCCTCTACATAATCATGCTTAATAACGTTATTTTTCTCCAGTATATCCCCAGCTTTAGCTATTGCTTCCTTCCAGTCTTTAACCTTATCTACAAATTGAACATTGTTCCTATTAAGCATTTCCTTTAAAACAACTCCTACTTCTGATAAATCATCAATTATTTTATTTTCCAGCTTATTTTTCAGTTCACTTACAAGTTTATCCTTATCCTTTATAGCTACATTGTTTTCTATTATATCCATTATTTGCTTCAAAGAAACCTTTGCTATATTTTTTCGTATCCCATATTTTGATAAAAGAATAAAGTCTTCCTCTTTAGGCAACGGATTTATTTTTACAACGGGAATGTCATAATTTTCTTCCAGATCAATAGTTGATAAAATTAAATCTATATTCGCATAATTAGGCATTGAAGTTTTTATCAGGTAGTATGGTAACACATCTACAATATCCAAGTCATAGTTTTCCTTCAAGCTGTGCTCGAGTACTTTTGAACTTCCATATCCTAAGCCACAAATTAATATTACCTTTTTAGTTTTTTCACAAGTGTTTCTCTCAATGGAAGCCTTTATATGAAAACCCATAAGAGCAATCTCATCTTCAGGAAACTTCACTTCAAAAAGCTCTTCAACTTCCTGTACAGCTTTATTTACCACATCTAAAATAGGATCTTTTTCTATAATCAGTTCCTGAAAAACTGAATTTGTAATTTGAATATTATTTTTTATCCTGTACATAGCAGGCTTTATATGATATAAAAGTCCATTATAAAGTATTTCATCGCGTGTTAAGTCTGTTTTTACAATTTTACTCACTCTAGAAATCATCTTTTTTATAATTAGTTCCTCATTTATCCAGCCTTCAAATGAATTATTTTTTAAACTGTTTATATTTATTCCCATTATCAAGTCAGTAATTTCAAGTAACATTTCAGATTTTATTTCATTTTTATTCAAAATTTTCTGTAAAATCTTTTCAATTTTTTGATACTCTTCCGTATGAATTAAAAATTTCTTTGCAGTTAAATCCTTTTCATTTCCTTGAAATTTTTCAGAATTTAATAGAAGTAAAACATAAGAAAATATTTTATTATAACTTCCTTCATTTATATTTAAAAACATTATCTTTTCGATTTCTACAATAAATTTTTTTGCATTTTCTATATTTTTTTGTTTAATATATTTGAAGAAATAACGAAGAACCTGTGTTTTAACTATTTTTGAAGTTTTTTTATTATTAAGGAAATCAAATATCTTCTCTAAAAGTTCAATTTTCTTTATAAGAATTTCTTGAAAGTTGCCCTTAATACGATAACCTTTATTATTTTTATAAACTACTTCAATTCCCTGTATTTTAAATTTTTCTGACATCTGCTTTAAATCTTTTTTTATCGTTGTTCTGGATATTTCAAGTTCATCACATACTTTTGTAATATTAAGCCCTTCTGTATCAAAAAATAATATTAACTTCAAAATAGTTATTCTATCTTTAATAGATAATTTATGAATGTTTTCCAAAATGTCAAACAGATTTTTGAAATCCTGATTAGTGTCAAGAGAAATACTATTTTTATCCTTTTCGGTAATTTTGTAATCAAGTAATCGTAAAATGCTGTCAATATTATTAATATAATATCTGGCAGCCCGATCTGAAACACTATATTTCTCAGATATTAATTTGAAAGTATATTTTTTCCCTTTAATAAGATTATTTAATATCTCAGTTTCCCTATAATTCAACATATTCTTCACCTTTCTATAATAATGATACCTTAATAAATTGAAATAATCAATTTAAATAACATTTCAAAGATATTTGAAAAAATGTTACCCCCTTTTTTCTTTTCCTATTTTCCTAGTAAATAGAAAAAGCCAGCCTTAAGGCTGACCTTTTATTGTTTAGATTATTTAATTTGTCAAATTAATACCTGTTTTACCCTTTTACCACAATATTTACCAATTTATTTGGTACAACAATTACTTTTACAATTTCTTTTCCTTCGATAGCTTTCTTTATTTTTTCCGAATCAAAAGCCAGTTTTTCATATTCCTCTTTTGGAAGTCCTATTTTTGCTGGTATTGTTTCACGTATTTTTCCATTTATCTGGACAACAAGATTCATTTTATGTTCCTTTGTCAGTTCTTCCTCAAATGTAGGCCATTCCTCCTCAAAAGTAAATGTTTTATTTCCTATAATTTCCCACAGTTCATCAGCAATATGAGGAGCAAAAGGTGCAATTAGAAGTATAACCTTGTCCAGTACTTCCTTCCATATTTTCTTTGATTCTGTTGAAACATCATTTTTATCGATTACTTCCTGCTTGTAAGTAGTCATGTCATTCAGCAGTTCCATAACAGCCGCAATTGCAGTATTAAAGTGGAAGTCATCCTCTATGCTCTCAGTAACCTTCTTAACTGTCTGATGTAATTTTTTCTGTATTTCTTCATCTTTTTCACTTCTTTTGCTCAAATCAATTCCATAATTATCTTCTTTTCCAGCATTTTTATCAGCAAATTCAAACGAATCGGAAATAATAAGGAATAATCTGTTTATAAATCTGTAAGCTCCTGCCAGCCCGTTTACATTCCATTCAAGTTCTTTTTCAGGCGGTGCGGCAAATAATGTAAAGACTCTTGCAGGATCTGCTCCATATTCTTTTACAATTTCTTCAGGATCTACTCCATTATTTTTAGACTTACTCATTTTTTCAACTTTTACAGTAAGTTCTTCTCCAGTTGATTTAGAGAATGCTTTTGTGTCCTTTATCTCAACATCTTTAGGAAAATAGAACTTTCTTTCATTCTGTGAATAATATGAAGGCCCTAGAACCATTCCCTGTGTAAGCAGTCTCTTAAACGGCTCATTTGTTTCCACAAGTCCCATATCTCTCAATGCTTTATGGAAGAATCTCGCATAAAGAAGGTGCATTACTGCATGTTCTATTCCTCCAATATATTGATCTACAGGAGTCCAGCTGTCTGCATTTGCCTTTTCAAAAGGTTTTTCAGTATTATGTGAATCCAGATATCTCAAATAGTACCATGAAGAATCAACGAAAGTATCCATTGTGTCAGTTTCCCTTCTACCTTTTTTCCCATTTGGCAGAATCACATTTTTAAATTCCTCAGAAGTTTCAAGCGGATTCCCTTTTCCGTTAAATTCAATATCAGTTGGTAATTTTACAGGTAAGTTTTCCTTTTCTTCCAAGTGAATATTTCCATCTTCATCATAAATTACAGGAATAGGAGTTCCCCAGTATCTCTGTCTGCTTATTAGCCAGTCATGAAGTCTGTAATTTACAGTTTTCTTTCCTTTTCCTTCTTTTTCAAGTTTTTCAGTTATTTTTATTTTTGCTTCTGTATTTTTTGTCCCATCAAATTCATCTGAATTAACTAGAATTCCATTTAAAGTGTATGCCCCTTCCATTTCTTCAACAACTATTTTTTCAGAATTTCCGTCCTTATCAACAGGATTTATAACTATTCTTACAGGAAGGTTATATTTCTTCGCAAAGAAAAAATCCCTTTCATCGTGTGCAGGAACTGCCATAACTGCCCCTGTTCCATAATCCATTAATACATAGTTTCCTATCCATAAAGGTACTTTTTCATTATTTACAGGGTTTATAACATAAAGTCCTGTAAACATTCCTTCTTTTTCCTTGTCTTCTGCTGTACGGTTTATTTTATCCTCGTTTATCATTTTATCAACAGCTTCTTTTAATGAAGGATTTTCTTTTAAGATAATCTCTTCAACAAGCGGATGTTCAGGTGCAATTACTGCATAAGTTACACCAAACAGGGTATCTGCCCTTGTTGTAAATACAGGAATTATAACTTCTCCATTATTTCCTATATTCAAATTGCTTTCTTTATCCTGACTGTTACTGTCAAATTTATAATCAAGTACAAAATTTATTTCACTTCCTGTAGATTTTCCGATCCAGTTTTTCTGCATTGCAAGAACTTTATCAGGCCAGTGCCCCTTCAGTTCTTCATGTCCCTGAAGCAGTTCTTCTGCATAGTCAGTTATTTTCAGATACCATTGTGAAAGTTCTTTCTGTATTACATCTGTTTTACTGTGTCTCCAGCATTTTCCATCTTCAACCTGCTCATTTGCTAAAACTGTATTGCAGTCAGGACACCAGTTTACATAAGATCTCTTTTTGTAAACAAGTCCTTTTTTATACATCTCTATAAAGAACAGCTGATTCCATTTATAGTATTCAGGAGTGTATGTGCTTATTTCCCTGTCCCAGTCATATGAAAGCCCCATCAGTTTAAGCTGTCTTCTCATATTGTCAATATTAGCTTTTGTCCACTGGCCAGGGTGTGCTCCATTATCAATTGCGGCATTTTCAGCAGGAAGTCCAAAACTATCCCATCCGAATGGGTGCAATACATTAAAACCTTTCATTTTCTTATATCTTGCAATGGCATCTCCTATGGCGTAGTTTCTTAAATGCCCCACATGCAGCTTTCCAGAAGGATAAGCAAACATTTCAAGAGTATAGTAGTTCTGTTTTCCCTCTACTTTATTTTCACTTTTAAAAACATTCTTTTCCTGCCATTTTTCCTGCCACTTTTTTTCAATTTCCGACGGTTTGTATTCTTTTACCATTTGTATTCACGACTATAAAAGTCTTTTCTCCTTTCATTTCATATATACTTCCAGTTTTAATTTAACATATCTTAATAACTCTATATTTGTTATACAGTATAACATTTCAAGGTTAATTTTTCAATGATTGTTATATTATATTATTTTTTCCTTCTTTAACTTTCAAAAAATCTAATTTTAGATAACATTGCTCCTATATTCTTAGCTTTACTACACATTTCTTTCAATCGGATAATCCCTTTATGATTTCCCATAAAATTATAAAAATAGTAGTAGTAAGTATCATTTTCAAAATTTATATACTTATTACTCGAGAATTTCTTTTCTAATAATTTTATTTCTTTTTTCTTTTGACTTTTTAATCTTTTATTATGTTCCGAAAAAAATAAAACTGGCATATTCACTATCTTTTCAGGAAATTTAAAATTTCTACTTTCTTCTCTATATTTTAAATACAGAATCTCAAAAATAAAATTTAACATCTTTATAGAAGAAATATATTTTTTAAATATTTCTGTATCGTCAGGTCTTTGAGATTTTAATTCAATATGAAAAAGATAATAATTTTCAGTATTTTTCTCTTGTACTAAAATTATCGAATCAACAGATTTACATATTTCACCATTAAAATAAGGAAAAATATTAACCATATTTTCTATTTTTTTTAAGTTATTTACATCAAAAGTTATTTGAAGTACGTTGTAATTATCTGTATCAAAATATACTTTAACTTCTTTTAATTTTGTTTCTTTAAATTCTTTTATTTTTACATTATTATATTCAGGCACAATAAAAAAATCTTTATGTAATGTATTCCTACAATAATTAAAAAAGTCCTTATCCTCCAAAATCATTCCCCTCCGCATAAACCAATAAAGTCTGATAAAGATTATCTGTTTCCTCAAGTACACTATTAAACGTTTCTATTTCAAATTCTCCACCCTTTTCTTTAATTTTTTCAACAGTTTTATTATGTAAATGAAATACACTTATGTCACTACTTTTTAAACCATATTCTTCATTAAGTCCATATTCTTCCATTTCTTCTTTATTAATTCTATCCTTAACTTTTTCAAATAAAAGCATATTATCAATTTCCTCAGTAATAATCGGACTATGTGTACTAATAATAAATTTTATTCCTTGTTTTGATAAATAGTTTATAAGTTTTATTATTTTTCTCTGATTTTCAGGATGTAAATTCAATTCAATTTCATCAATGAAAATTATATCTCCTTTTTGAGCTTGATATTTTAAATACAAAAAGAAACCTGCTAAAGTTTTTACAGTTGAAGAAACTAAACCCATATTTAATTCCACATTATTTTTGGTTTTATAAATAATCTGATTAGATTTTATTAATATTTCACCTTCAACTATATTTTGAATATCGATATCTTTTACAAGATTTCTATAAATTTTTGTTTCTTCCTTATTTTCATATTCTTCTAATTGGTTTAATCGTATAATATACTCATTTACAGGTTCTGAATATCTTGAGATATTTTTTAACAAACTCATATCTTGAGATAATTCCAAATTTCTTAAAATGTTATTTCTATTTTCCAATAATTGATTATAAAACAAAATTGCACCACTTCTCTCAGCAGGAAAAAAATAAATTTCTGCATCATCTCTTTTATACAATTTTTTACTAAGTAAAATATTTAATCCAATATGTTTCTTGTCATTTTCTGTAAATTTATCGCCTAATATTCTTATTACTCCATCAAAAATATCATCTAAATAATCTTCACTATTAAAATAACTTTCTTTTTCCTCAAAAGTAATTTTATTACCAACTTTTTTAGTTATTATAATTTTTTTTTCAGAAGTTATTAATGTTTCACTTTCATAATTCTCATTTTTAAAATTTTCTATCTCTTCACTTAAATCTATCTCTATATAGAAATTTTTTGAAAAATCACTATTTGTATGAAATATTAGTGGTAATTGCTTTTGAATTTCTAAAACTAACTGCTTTTCATAATTCTGCTTTAATATTTCATAATTCAATATACATTCTTCTTCTTTTATAAAATCCTTTAAAAAATTAAATACTGTTATTGTTACTTGAAATTTACTTTTTAAATAACAATACAACAAATTACTCAAATAAGTCTTCCCTGTATTATTCTTCCCAATTATCAGATTGATTCCTTTTAAATCATTAAGATCTATCTCTCCTTTTTCAATAGGACCTAAATTTTTAAATTTTATTATCATAATTTGTTTCCTTTCCTAATCTAATACCCAAAATTCGGACTCTCAATTACCCATTTCCCATTCTTCCTATTAGCTTCTAAAATTTCTTTTCTTCCTACATATTTCCCATTTTTAGTCATTTTAACCAATTCTTCTTCCATCATTTCCATTTGAATTTCACCCATTATTTTAAAATATTTTTCTATTGCTTTTTCATCTTTTTCTGAAATTGACTTTGAATATTCTTCCATTGTTTTTCCTGTTTTTTTCTTAAAAGCTGCCTCAAATTTTTTAGAATTTTCCTCAGCTTTTTTTAGCATTTTATCAATGCTACTTATATTCTTTATTTCGTCTAAATTAACAGGAAATCCCAGTTTAACCTTTACATAGGCCTTATTTTCGGAAATATAATTTATCTTTTCTATTTCAATTTTATAATACTTAAACATTATATCCATCATTTTAGAAATATAGTCTTCTCCAAAAAATCTATTCATTAATTCTTTTAGATCATTTTCCCCATTTTTCCCTTGAACAGAAGCTCCATTCATCATTTTATTCATCAATCCAAACATTTCTTCTTTTGAATATATTTTGCTCACTTCTTTTTCAATTTGTAAATTGTAGTCCTGAATTACATTTTGAGAAATTTTAGCAGATGGCTCTATCTCTATCTGATATTTTTCCTGCGTAAAAATTGATAAACTTAGCAATATAAACAAACTTAAAATTATTTTTTTCATATTAACACCATCTTTCTTTATAATAAAACTTCTTCTGACATTCTCTATTAAAAACTTCTATTATTTATCCAAATACAACTACTCTATCCTACTTCGCCATTTCAGCCAATATTATTCCACCAGCAACTGATACATTCAGAGAATTTATATGACCTTTAAGGTGTATCTTAACTACTTTGTCACAATGCTCCTTAACTTTCTTTCTCATTCCATTTCCTTCACTTCCAAGAACAAGGCAGACTTTATCAGGATAATCTTCCTCATAATAGAAGTTTTCTCCGTCAGCTTCCGCTCCATAAACTCTGTATCCATATTTCTTAAATCTGTCAATTGTATCTGAAATATTTGTAACTTTTACAATATCAACATGCTCTATGGCTCCAGTAGATGATTTCACAACTGTTTCTGTAACCTTTACATTGTTTCTGTCCTGAATTACAATTCCGTCAGCTCCAAAACATTCAGCACTTCTTATTATTGCTCCAAAATTTCTTGGATCCTGTATCTGATCTAAAATTACTACTATTGACTTGTCCTTTGAAAGTATTTTCCCAAGAAAATCAGCTAAATCCACATAATAATCAAACTCTGAAACCAAGGCAACTACTCCTTGGGAATTTTCAGTTCTTCTGTCTGTATAAAATATTTTTATATTTCTTTTACTTGCTAAATTTAAAATTTCTTTTATCGTATCTTTTTTTGTACCTTTATACACTTCAATTTTTTCTACTGTCTTATCTGATCTTAATATCTCCAGAACTGGATTTATCCCTATAATTTTTTCCATTTTTCTCTCTAAAATACATCGTATAAATAAATTACGATATATTTTCTCCTTTCTCTAATTTTTTATCCTTTAACTTTCCATCCGTCGCTTGTTTTTACTACTTTTAACTTACCATTTAAGAAATTATAGTTAACTTTTTTATTTCTTATGTTATTTTTTATTACTTCTTTTGCGACAGAATCTAATCTGTCCATCACTTTTTTCTGTTCAGCTTTTGAAGAATTTTTTACTTTTGAAATTTCAGGCATTTCTCCATATTTTTTTATATATTCTTCCCCAACTATTTTTTCTATATTTTTTTCAAAAAGACCACCTTCTTCATCTAACACTTCCGCTGTTTTTATTTTAATTTCCACATCCGCTTCCTTATTTGATAAAAAAGTTACTTTTGTAACTGTCGTTTCCCTATTTTCAATTATTATTCCCATTATATCCCTTATCATTTCCAGAACACGACTTTGAAGGTAGTTTTCTCCTTCTCCTATTTTTCTTTTCATATCCTCTTTTACTTCTCTTATTGTTGATTGCTTAACTTCATCCATATCTAAAAATTTTAAAAGTTCCACTATTTCAGCTGCATTTTTATCCATTTCCTGCTGTGACATTTTTACATTTTTCCCTTTTGTTGTACTGTATTGTGCTGTAAATCCCAGTGAAAACAACAATAAAAATAAAATTGCAATTCTTTTTTTAAGCATTCCTGCCTCCTTTAATATTTTTATTTTATTATAATCTATTTACTGTTTTTTTTCTACTTTATTTCTAAAAAATTAATTTTTTTCAGTTTATTTTCATTTTTCTATGTTATTATACAAATAACAAAAAATCAGGAGGTTATTATGAAAAAATATATTTACTTATTATTATTTGCTTTATGCTTTTCAATGTTCGGTGCGAATGCAAAGGAAGGACTTAACAACGAAATTACATCAAAAGTAAGTTTCTTCATGACTAAAAAACAGCTGGAAGATTCAATTAAGAGAACGCCAGTAGACAGTGTAGATAACAAAGACACTCAAATATACGTTTATACAGATGTGAATGACATGCTAAACAAAGAGAATAAATTTTCAAGTTTCATGTTTGCTGATGATATGCTAATTTCTTCTGTATTTATGACTCCTTCTACAGAAGCAGAACATAAAAGTATTTTAAATTCTTATATGAATTTTTTCAAAACTACACCAGAAAGTAAACTGAAAAAAGTGGAAAACAAAAAGATAAATGCAGTTCTTTACTACAACAATGCAATGCTTCTTCTTGTATACTATGATAAAAGTACTAATTCAACTGTTGCTGTAACTCAATTGGCAAATGATGAACTTATAAATATGAGAATTGACGAAATCAAGAATGCAGAGTAACAAAGTCTTTTTACTATTCTAAATTTTTATGAAAGGACATATTTCTGAAAATCCAGTAATTTCAGAACAAAGTCAATAAATGGGAAATAATAGGTATGAAACTATTAAATGAATAATATAAAAATAGGACTACCCTAAAAAATTAAAAATGCTGTAAAAAAGCTGTATCAAAAAGAAAACTTAAAAAATCATCTGAAAACTATATTTTAGTAAATGAAAAAAATATAGTTTTTTTTATGTATCATATTTACATTTTTCTATATTAAGACAGTCCCTTTTACTTTTTTAATTTTTAGATAGTCCTTTTATATTATATTTTCTTTAGTTCCTTTATATATAATTTTCCATTTTCCACATAATGCTGACCATTTTTCTTTATATGTTCTTTTTCTTCTTCAGTCAGTTTTCTTACAACTTTAGCCGGACTTCCTAAAATAAGAACTCCTTCCTCATAAGGAATTTTATGTGTTACAAGAGCTCCTGCTCCTACCATGCAGTTAGGTGCTATTTTTGCTCCATTTAAGATTGTACTTCCCATTCCAACAATGACATTATCTCCTATTTCACAGCTATGAAGTATGGCGTTATGACCTACCGTCACATTTTCTCCAACTATACATGGAAGGCCAAAATCCGTGTGTACAGTAGCATTATCCTGTACGTTGCTGTTCTTTCCTATTGTTATTTTCTCCACATCTCCTCTTATGACTGCACCAAACCATACATTTACACCGTCATGAAATTCCACGTCACCTATTACATCTGCACTTTCTGCAATAAAAACTTTACCTGTAATTTCAGGCTTTCTATCTCCAAGCTGATAAATCATTTTTATTCCTCCTGTCAATCTTTCTGTAATTTTCCCAGAAAAGTTTCATTAGTTAATATCATTGTATTATTTATTCTTTTTCTTCATTAATTTAATATACATTTTCTTAAATTCTTCATCTTCAGAAAGTTTTTTCTCCATTAAATCCGGTCTATTTTCAGTAGTCTTCTCAATGGATTTCAATAGTCTATACTCATCTATTTTTGCGTGGTTCCCACTTCTTAATACTTCAGGAACTTCATACCCTTCAATTTCAGACGGACGCGTATACTGAGGAAATCCTAAAAGTCCATTATAGAAGGAATCTGTTTCAAAAGACTCCTTTTTTATAACTCCTTCTTTTATTCTTGTTACCGAATCCATAAGCACAAGGGAAGGCAAATCTCCACTGCTGAGAACATAATCTCCTATTGATATTTCTTCATCGACAAACTTGTCAATAACCCGCTGATCAAGACCTTCATATCTTCCCGAAATCAGTACTATTTCTTTTTTTTCAGCCAGTTCTGTTACCTTCTGGTGATCAAGTCTTTTTCCCTGCGGAGAAACAAATACTGTATACGGCTTTTCCCCGTCACTGTATTTTTCCTTAAAAAAATTCCAGTAGGCTTCAGGTTTTAAAACCATTCCTGCTCCTCCACCAAACGGAATATCATCCATCTGGCTATGCTTATTTCCGCTATAATCTCTTATATTTACAATATTGTAATCTATTATTTCCGCATCAACTGCCCTCTGAATAATTGTCTGTGACAAATATAGCTCAAACAGTTCCGGAAATAAAGTTAAAACAGTAAATTTCATTTATTCTCTCATTCCTTCTATTAATTCTACTTCTATCCTGTTATTTTTAAAATCAATCTTTTTCACAAATTCATCTACTAAAGGCACCATTATTTCCTTTTTACTCACAATATCTTCGATTATAAGTATATCATGGGCTGCAGTTTCCATTACATCAGTAATTTCACCTATTTTTTCATTATCAGAAAAAACTTCAACTCCAAGAAGATCCTTTATGTAAAACTCATCCTCATTTTTTTCAGGCAGCAAATCTCTTCTTATTTTCATTTGAAATCCGTTCAGTTCCTTTGCCTGATCAATATTCCCAATTTCTTCAAAGTCTACAATCAGTTTCTTATCATTTAGCCTTTTAATATTTTTTATTGTAAGAAGTTTCCTTTTATCCTCTTTTTCAAGCAGAACTCTTTCACCTATGATTAATTCAGTTTCTGCAAAAATTGAATTCATTTTCACACTTCCAAGTAAGTGGTGAGTTCCTATAATTGTTCCTATATTTATTAAATTTTCCATTCCTATTCCTTTTCTATTTTTTTATTTTTTTGAAATTTCTGCTTCCTTCAGCTATTTCTTTTAGCTCAGAAAGAGACATTTCATCAAAGTTGGCGGCAACAGCAGATATAATTCCTTCAACTAAAGGTGCATCTGCAATTTCAACTTTAAGTTCCCCTTTAAGATCTTCTACTGCCTTTGCCGCATTAAATATAGAGCTTCCCATATCTACAAATACTAAAACCCCTTGACCTTCATCTGCTCTTCTTATAGCATCTTTAATTGTGTCCACAGTTGCTCCATAGACTTTCTGATTTATATTTCCTCCATTTTCAATTTTAAAATCCTCCTGCTGCAGCAGTTTTGCAAAATTGATAACTTCCTCTGCCAATTTATTGCTATGGCTTACCACAACAAGCCCTACTAATCCATTTCCTTTAATTTCCATTATTTTTAAAATTCTCCCTTCTGCTGTCATAATTTTTCTGTCCAGTTTTTAAATAACAGTTCTTATTTCATATTTCCTACTAAGTTTTCCTTCTAATTTTCTCCTAAAAGCCTATCGAGTATTATTGAAACTGCACTTCTTACAGATAAGTGGTTATATTTAGTTTTCCCTCTTACCGGCTCTAAAATTTTATATGACATATCCATTATATCATTTGTCAATCCCCATCCAGTACCAAAAAGTATAAGATAAGGTGTTTCATCCTCTACCATTTCTTTTCCAAGAGCATCATATGACACTGTATTTGGAAATATTTTAGCTGACGTTGTTATTACTTTAGGAGTTTTTCCTTCAATATCAGCTATTGCAGCCACTGCTGTTTCCACTGAATCAGATAGATCTGTATTTTCAAAGGCTTCCTTCCTGTTTTTATTAAATTCTATCCCGTCCCCTTCAGTCCAGTAGTTAATTATTCTGTTTGTAAGTTCCTGCTGGGCATCCACAGGAGTTATTATAAAATATTTTTTTATATCATATGTTCTGCATGTTCTTGATATATCGTGAATATCAAAGTTTGTAACAGATGTCGCCACAACATCACTATTTCTGTTATAAACAGGATAGTGTACAAGTCCAACGTAAATATTATCTCTCATTAGTCTTCAGAATTTTCCTTTCCTTTAGCTTTTTTATTTTCCTTATCCTTAATATATATTTCTTTTCCAGTTTTAAGTTCCACACAGGCTATAATTCCATTTTTATATGATCCTGTATCAATACAGTGTACATCATTTACATAATGTTTTATCTTACCGTCCTTGCTGGGAGTATGACCGAAATATATTGCCTTTCCTGTCTTATTATTCGTCCAGAAGTCATTTCTGTCCCATATAAGAAATCTATATTCCTGCTCATCTTCACTTTTAGTAGTGTCAAATGCCGCATGGACAAATAAGTTTTTCTTGCCTGAAATCATTATGGGAATTCTGTCAAGCCAGTCTACAAACCATTTTACACTTTTTATCCCTTCACGTTCCAGCCATTCTTCAAAAGTTAATGTATCTTTACTTTCTGAATTATTGTAAAAGGATTTCTGAGTTTTTTCCCCACCGTTACGGTACCAGTGATCATTATCTCCTGATTCCATTGCCTTTATAAGCATATCCTCATGATTTCCCCTTAGATGCTTTATATTATATCCTTCTTTTTCTAAATCATAGTATTTTTTATACAGTTCATATGTCTTGGGTCCCCTGTCACACGAATCCCCCAATATAATAAGCAAATCTTTCTTTGTAAGCTTTATTTTATCCAGCAGTTCCTCAAACATTGAGTAATGCCCGTGTATGTCACTTGTCAGAAATATTCTTTCATAATCATCTTCATTTATCTTTTCAATTTTCAAATTTAATCACCTTTTCATTTTATTGCTTAAATTCTACCTTTTTTGACTTCCATTGTCAATCAAATTTATACAGTTTTTTCAAAAATTTTCTTTACTATCCTTAGATTTTTATATATAATACTAAACAAGAGGTGATTGTATTGAAAGTGTCAATAAAGGAATATATGAAGAGTCATAATGTATCAAGGCAGACTATTTACAACCGTATAGAAAAGGGACTTCTAAAAACTGTAAAGGAAGGAAATAAAATTTACATTGTAAAAGAATTTTCAAATAGTCAGAAGGCTTCCAAATCAAAATCTGAAAAATTTGATTTCAGTGAAATAGCGGAATATCTGGAATTAATAAAAAGTTCCAATGAAATGCTGAAAAATTTTGATTACAGTTTTCTTCGTAACCGTCTTTCCTCAATTGAAAAGGCTCTTATTGACTTCAGAATGGATATAAATAAATCTAATGAAATTTTTTCTCAGAAATTTCAGCATTTTTCAGAAGATATTTCTGAAAAAATTCAAAATGTTGAAACTAAAATTGACAATCTTGAAAATAGACTGGAAAAATATTTTTCTGATGATGATGAATATCATGAAAATATAAAAAATCATTTTGATGAAAAACTTCTATCTGTATCTGAAAACAAATCAAAACTTGAGACTATAGAAGACAGAATATCACAATTGGATGAAAAACTTGAAGAAATTTTAAAAAGAACCGATAATAACAAGAAATCATTGAATATTTTTAAAAGATAGAAAATAAAGTTTCAAATTTTTTAAAAATTTTTATTCTATCTATTGCATTTATGATATTTTAAGTGTAAAATATATAATATAAATTCTAAATTAAGGAGGAATATTTATGAATTTTATGATACTAATTGGTATCGTCATTATTGTTGTTGGTTTCTCTCTGAAACTGGATGTTCTTGCTGTTGTTCTTACCGCCGGAATTGCTACTGGACTTGCAGCAAAAATGGATATTTTAAGTATCCTTGAAATTATTGGTAAAGCTTTTGTGGACAACAGACTTATGTCTATTTTCCTAATCAGCCTTCCAGTTATTGCAGTACTTGAAAGATACGGGTTAAGGGAAAGAAGTGCAACATTAATCGGGAATCTTAAAAATGCCACTGCAGGTAAAATTTTAGGACTTTACATGATTATCCGTTCTGTTGCCAGTGCCTTGTCAATCAGAATAGGTGGACACATACAGTTTATCAGACCTCTTATTTTCCCAATGGCTGAAGCTGCTGCAAAATCTCACAAGCAGAATGAGTTAACTGAAAAAGAAACTGAAGATCTGAAAAGTCTAAGTGCCGCTATTGAAAACTACGGTAACTTCTTTGCTCAGAATATTTTTATAGGAGCATCTGGACTGCTTCTAATTCAGGGAACTCTACAAGAAAGTGGATATAATGTTTCGCTTAAGGATCTTTCGTTATTTTCAATTCCAATGGGAATTGTTGCCATAATACTTACTATTGCTCAGGCATATATCTACGACAAAAAAATCATGTCAAATAAAGGAGGTAATAAATAATGGACTTAAAAGCTTTTTTTACAACTTTATCAGAAATTATTTATATCCTTTGTGGACTTGTCAGCATTAGCGTGGCAATAAGGGGACTAAAAAATGAAAAAGCAAAAATCGGAACATTTTTATTCTGGTTTATTTTAGGGGTTATATTTATTCTTGGAAAAACTATCCCATATGCGGTTACAGGTGGACTACTTGTAGTTTTAGGATTAATTACCGTAACAAATCAGTTACAGATAGGTACATTTAAGGAAGTTACACATGAATTTAAAGTAGCTCAAAGTGAAAAATTTAAAAATAAAATATTTATTCCCGCTGCATTAATTGGAATTTCAGCTTTCCTTATACTACAATTTAAAATTGGAAAAGTTACTATTCCATCAGCAGTTGGTATAGGTGGAGGGGCATTAATAGCACTTCTTGTGGCTTCACTTATTATAAAACCTAAGTTCAGCGAAACATCTGAAGATACTTCAAGATTATTAATGCAAATTGGAGCAACTGCTCTTTTACCTCAGCTTCTTGCGGCTCTAGGGGCTGTCTTTACAAAAGCCGGAGTTGGGAAGGTAATCGCTCAAAGCATTTCATCAGTAGTGCCTTCAGGTAACATTGTTGTAGGAATTATTATTTATGCAATTGGTATGGCATTATTTACTATGATTATGGGAAATGCATTTGCTGCATTCTCAGTAATAACTGTTGGTATTGGAGTTCCGTTCATATTAAAACATGGAGGAAATCCTGCCGCTATCGGTGCATTAGGAATGACTGCAGGTTACTGTGGAACACTTATGACACCTATGGCTGCAAACTTTAATATTGTTCCTGCTTCCATCCTTGAAATTAAGGATAAGAACAGAATTATTAAAACCCAGTTACCTATGGGACTTGCAATGCTGGTTATACACATTATACTTATGATACTGTTATTTAAAGCATAACTGTAGCCAAGAAAGGAAATATTATGAAAATACTTGTTACAGGTTTTGATCCTTTTGGAGGGGAACCTATAAATCCTGCTATTGAATCAGTAAAAAGACTTCCTGATAATATTGCAGGAGCAGAAATTATCAAACTGGAAATACCTACAGTTAGAAAGAAATCTCTGGAAAAAATAGAAGAAGCTATAAATGAACACAATCCTGATGTTATTCTTTCAATTGGTCAGGCAGGAGGAAGATTTGATATTTCAATTGAACGTGTTGGAATTAATCTTGATGACTTCCGTATCCCTGACAATGAAGGAAATCAGACTATAGATGAACCTATTTTTCCTGATGGAGAAAATGCTTATTTAGTTAAACTGCCTGTAAAGGCTATGGTTCAAAATGTACAGAAAAACAATATTCCTGCTTCTGTTTCCTACACTGCCGGAACTTTTGTATGTAACCATGTTTTATATGGTGTTCTGTATCTTATTGAAAAAAAATATAAAGGTAAAAAATCAGGATTTATTCACATTCCATTCTTACCTGAACAGGTTGTGGATAAAAGAAACACCCCTTCAATGGAATTAAGCACAATAGTAAAAGGACTTACTGCCGCTATTGAAGCAATTGTTAAAAATGATGAAGATATTAAGGAAGTTGGAGGAACAGTATGTTAGTTTCTAACATACTGACTTTACATTATAAACTGGGAGAATAAAATGACAAAATTGTTTGTATACGGTTCTTTAAGAAAGGGATGTTTTAATCATCATTATCTTGAAGGAATTGCTGAATATAAGGGATTATTTTATGTAAAAGGAGATAATTTTACTCTTACAAATCAAAAATATCCTGCCTTAATTTTATCTGATCAGAATTTAGAAGGAAAACCTGAAGATTTTACAATAGGAGAGCTATATGAACTTTCTGACAAGTCTTCAGATTTAGATAAAGTATTTAAGGATATGGATGAAATGGAAGGATATTATGGAGAAAATGTTGAAAAAAATCATTATGACAGACTTCTTCTTGATGTATATGACAGTGATTATAAAAAAGCTGACAAAGCTTATGTCTATGTATATAATCTTAATAATCCTGAACTTAAAGATACTTTAGGTGAAAAAATTAAAGATAATGATTTTCTTAATTTTTATACTCCTCAAAAATAAATGAGTTAACTTGATTATAAACAAAAAGCCCAAAATATACTAAACCATAAGGCCAGTATAATTAGGGCTTTTTCTTATTGTATAAACTATTACTTTTTCACTAAATATCCAACTTAACTCTTCTTATGTCAGCACCTACACCATTAAGTTTTTCTTCAAGCTTATCGTATCCACGGTCTATAAAATATTATTATTCTCTCTTACCAGTAGTTATTTTTATTGACTTCATTTTTACAAAAAAATAAATTTTTATTATCTTTTTTTATATTTTGTCCCCAATTTGTCCCCAAATTTACAACTATTATTCTTTATAATTCCTGTTTTAAAATTATTTTCCTTTTTTACTGTTTTATAAAATTATACTATCATTTTATTTTTTGTCAATAAAAAAAGAGGACAGTCGTAAAGACTGCCCTAATTTATCAACTCTTTTATCTTTGCAACAAGCTCATTTTCTATTGTCTGCATATGTGCTTCTACAGTTCTTATTGCTCGTTCATATAATTCTTTTTCAGTAGCTCCATCATCTTTTAAATCTGAGAGAATATTAGTGAGAATATTTTTTGTCTCAATAAATTCTTTTTTCAGAATATCATAAATTATTTTAAAAGTAATATCATCTATTACATCATGCATTTCCGTTTCAAAGTCTATCAATTTCACATTAAAAAATGTGTCAATTTCTTTGTTAATGATAACCCAATTTTCTTTTATGTGATTATTTTTTATGTATTTGATAACTCTTTTTTGTATGCTCCATCTCAGATCCTGAATTTTAAGTACGAGAGATATTTCTAATCCTTTCCCTCGCAACATATCATTATTCAGCTGATTTTCAAGTTTTGCTAAGACTGATATAACTTTCTCCTGCTGCTCAAAAAGCTTTTTCTGCTGTGTGATATATATATAGCTTATAACGCTCATTATACCTAACTCAACAATAGCTTTCACTTCATTAAAGTTAATTCCCACAAGTTTTCCTCCTTAGTTGCTACAGCACAGCAGGATTTTCTTTCTTTTCAATGTTGAATATATCCTGTACAAGTTTTCTTGGATCAAGTTCCACTCTTAATATTTTAACAGCTTTATGTATTGCTTCTTCTCCAAGTTTTTCTACGACATCAGGAATCCATTTTCTATCAATTTCTTTTTCTTTTATAATGTATTCCTCTGCCTTATCCCAGAAATTATTTACAACAGCCTCAAATTTTTCAAATCCTGCTTTTCCTGCATTTACTATCTCACTTCTGTATATTGAAGTTTTTGCAAGTTCTCCTATTTTGTTGATAACATAAATTTTTACCATTGCTTCTGTCATTTTACATCATCCTCTCTTTTATTTTATATTTTAAGCCATCTGACAGGCTCAAATTTGAATTTTATTCTGTCAAATGAGCTTTTCCGTGTAGGCTAAATATACAAGTTTTATTTTATTTCAAAGTGAGGTGTATCGTGCATTTTCCAGTTTCCACCCCACTCAACATTTACTCCTTTTTCTTTCGCTATCTTTAAGATATGATCAGATATAATTTTTAATTTCTTATCATCATACCCTTCTTCAGACGTGAATTTTCTATATTCTCCGTTTTCGATAACTCCGCAAGGAAATATATCCACAGCATGGCCAAATCCATCAGCTTTAATTTGATGGTTAGATTTTGCTTTTCTTCCGTCACAATTTGTTACAATTCTACCCGGTTTACTTCTTCCGATTTGATACAAAGCAAACTGTTCTTCTGTTGTCCTAGCTCCATCTGTGACTCTGAAATCAAATGGACTGTTTTTAATAGCTTCTTTCATTACTTCAATAAGTTTTGGATGTACTTTTGACATTTTATCTAAGCTTGCCTGACTGAAAGAATAAACAGGTTTTACGACTTCTTTTTCTGTAGCACCTGTTTCCTCAGTAGTCAAAATTATTGTTGTTCCTTCCACTTTCACATCAGTCACCTTTAACTCTTTTCCTTCATGCAAAAACTCAGTTCCTTTTAAATTTCCTATTTCCATTTCTATTCCACCTTTCTTCCTAATAATTCCATAAATTTCAGATATTTAAACAATTTTACTGGACTAAATGTACTTTCTTTTAATGCCATTAAATTGTATGTAAGACTATCATCCAGACCTTTATTTATTAAATGCAGACACAGTTCAGAGCAGAAATATTTATCTTTATGTTCTATTCCCAGCTCCAGTAATTGAGCTAAAAATATTGCCCAATAATCGTACCCTTTTCCCTTTAATTTTTTAAACTCTTCAAGCACAATTGGGATTTCTATGCGATTATCAAGCTCGAAAATGTCCATATTTTCTTTTCGTACAAAAGGCTTTATACGAACTCCACCAGGATTCGACAAATAAACATAATCATTGTATATTAGTTCACAATGACTGTATTTTCCTAATGTCCGTAATGTTATTAAAAATCCTATTAGACTTTTTGGCTTATGAAAGCTAATATATAGCTTGTCTCTTTTTAACTGCATATTAAATCCCACCGTTCATTTTATAATATTTTTCAAAATGCGATTTTATGTCAAGAGTTTTTAGATCATCATCTGACAGACTACTTAATCCTTCTTCCGCTTTTGTCTCTCCAATGATTGCACCATTTAGAACTTTTGTTCCTTTTTCTATAATTGTGTCTATTATTTTCCTGTTTATCTTATCTAAAACAGGATTCCCATCGATGTCGTAATATTTCCACTCCTGTTCTCCAACAAGCGTAGTTTTAGCAATTATTAAATTAATTTTATCTGTATCTCTCGCTGGGTGATAAACTCCTTCTTTTACTTCGACTCCAAGCCTTATTTTTTTATCTTTTAAACTAGATAACTCTTTCTTTATCTCTTCTATTCTCATGTCCCTGTCAAATACAATTTTCCCATTCTCAATTTTTTCATATTCTTTCAGTTTTACTATTTTCCCACCTACAAAATAGTTGTCAGGAGCTATTTCAACTTCCTGATATTCTATTTCCTCGACCACATCTCCAGCCATTGTAGGTGCTATCATAGATGCATCCTTATTTACACTGAGTATCAGATGAGTATCAGCGTTATACATAACTTTTAAAGTATCTTTATGAAATTTCTTAAGTTCCTCATACCATTCTTTATTAGCTTTATCGTATATTGCTATATATTTCATACCGTCCTCAAATTGCTTTATTTCTGTTCTTTCTACTATAAATTTCATTTTTACCTCCTAATTTTTATCCAAACGGAACATTATACCAGTTGCTTCCATTTCCGCCACGTCTTACTTGTAAAGCCCGCATTTGCACAAGGTCAACAATGTGGTCATTATTCCCATTGACAAGACCTGTTATAACATATCCATTTCTTTCTGTCGCCTGATTTGCATGTGCGATAATAGGGGTTATCAATCCAACTAACCTTACATCCCTTACGGTGTCATTATTCAACGTATTCCAAATACTATTAAAATTAACATCCATATTGTTCATTCGATTGTCACGTGCGGCCATATCTATGTGATCCATTATTTCACACCATCCGCCATCTACACGATTAGGGACTTTATAATAGGCACGCCCTCCGTTTGTGTGAAACGATCCAACATAAACCCCTAAATTATTAAACATTTCAATTTCCATCCCTATGTACGAATGTGCATTATCACTTGTCCCTACCATTTTTAATCTTGAATCAGGATATTTCCAAAAATTCGATTTTAATTGATACGGCGACAAATCAGGTTTTGGTGCTATCTCTTTAATTTTTGCATATGTTATTATCCCTGCCTTATTTTCTTCCGCAAGGTCTGTGTATTTTACATAATCATTATTAACTTCTGACTTAAAAGAATTGAACATCCCTACGGTCACAAGTGCCGCGGCGTCAACAGATAATGAAACATTATCGGTATTACTCAAATTGAATATAAGTTCCACTGTCACTGTACTCAAATTAATTCCGTTTGTTGCAGGCATAAAGTCAGCAGTACCCGCAACGGTAACCGCGAAAAGAACTTCTGTTCCTGCTGTATCCTTTGCATAAACCCCTAAAGTTTCCATACTGTACCCGTTCATAAGTCTTGAGTTATTAAACGTGGCGGTCACTTTAATCTGTGATGTCCCTATTTTCTCAACTTTGCTGACATTCACTGTCTGTTTTACTCCATCAATATTAATAAGTGTTTCAAGGTTTACTGTATCGGCCAGTTTATTGCTTGATGCAGATATCTTTGTAAATGTCAACTCTGTTATTCCTGCGATTTCTCTAGTTATCAAATCTTTTCCCTTGTCAGTTATTCCTGTTCTTTTTATACTCGCCATTTCTATCCTCCTATCTCAATTAATGTATTTATATTGGTCACGGCTCCAACAGACACATACAGCGTATTAACAACTTTCGGTGTAAGTATATTAATACTGTTAAATCCTAAGTTTGCGGGTAGTATTGTCTTAAGCATATTATTCAGTTCATCGTATTTTTTTGCATCATCAAACTTAGTTGTAATCCCAAGTTCGTATACGTTAAAATTGGGCCTCAGTTCGTAGTTTCCAGCACCACATAGCTGGTCCATTCTGTTCACAAGTACACGCCAAGTGTATGGTATCTGGTCATTCCAATACGTTAATACTCTAAAAATTCTAATCTCCAGCGTATCATTTTCATATCTGTGCAGTCCCAGCATTTCCTCAAATTTGCTTATTCCGTCTTCGTCACAGTACTGTATAAACTGATTATTAAACACCTTTCTAAGCAGTTCCCACAATAACTTCAGTTCAGGCTCCTCAGATGTCATTATATGTCTAATTTCCCTGTATTCCTGCATAAACTGAGGGAGATATGACAGCAGGTTGACGTTAATATTTTCTAAAATCGTCATACTGTAATACCTCCCCATACAGGAATCTGATACTCAGTTAATTGTAAGTTGATAGGACTTCCGTTAATTGTTGTGTTCTGTATGTCCAAAATTCCGTTTATGTCGAGTATTTTCGCCTCTATACGCGACACTCTCACAACAAGGTTATTACTTACTTTTTCATTTTTCAGAGCCCATGTTTTCCTCAGTTCCAGCAAGTAGTTCTTTACCACTTCTTCGACCTTCAGTTTTACAAGTGACCATGAAAAATTAGGCTCAAACGTAATGCTTGTATGAATGTTAATTGCAACATTGCTTGTACCCTGTACCGTAACAATATGCCCTATCGGTGCAACCCCGAGACCTCTTGCATCTTTAGTTGGGTCTATTGTGTCCTGCACTTTTTTAATCAGAGTAGGGCTTGCCTGATTAAAATCACTGTCAAGTATGGTTAATAAAACTGTTCCACCGCCATTCCATACTGGAGTTACTTTAACAGCTCCCACACCCTCAATTTCATGCACTTTAAGTTTATAGTCAGAGATGTTCCCTCCGTATGCCTTCATGTTAAAACTGTCAAAGTACCGCTGTCTCAGTTTTTCCGTTTCTTCTTCATCCTGGCCAGGAATTAAAAGTTCTGTTATTTCAGCTCTGCCTAAGCCATTAATATAATCAATCGGGATTATATTTCCTGTTTTTCTTCCTCCGTCTCTTCCAGGAGTTTCGCATTCAACTTGATATTCGTATAATCCTGTACCAATATTGTGCTGTATGAATTTCGTAACTGTATAATTCAGCTCGTCCAAATTAAATCTGCTACCCAGCGGCACTTCTATATCAAAAACACCTTTTAATACCGCCTTGCTTGCCCTGTAAGGTATTATCCCTCTTTCGCTTGCTCTTCTTATCAGATTAGGTCTGCTGGCCGTATCTCCAAAAGTTTCCTGTAGTATTATTGATAATGCAAAATACATATCTTCCAGTTCTTTTGCTGCAGGGGCAAGGGCGTCCCATATGACTGAGCCTTCCCTTTTATCCATGCTGTTCGGAACTCTAGCGAGCATCCGTTCCATTATTTTTTCGTAAGTCATTACTTCAAACATTAAGCTATCTGCACCTCCTTTTCCAGTTCCAGATTTCCAAAAATTGTGACTGCTTTAAATTTGACGTGCACCGTTCCTCTTCTTAATGTCTCAAATTCAAAATCTGTCACGTCAAGTATTCTCGTATCCTGTTCCAATGCCTCTTTTACTCTTCTTTCGATTTCAGGGATACAGTAGCTTATCGGCATTCCGAACAGGTCTTCAAGCTCTATTCCATAATTCCATGAGTAGATTATATGCTTGTACCTTTCCGTTCTTATTATTTTATAGATAGCCTGTTCCATTGCTTTCAGCTCATCTGTGTAATCCTCTATAACATTTCCCGATAAATCCATTTTATAAGTTTTTGTCGGACGTTCTATGATTTTAATATCCGAGGTAAGCCCGTCGTTACGAGGTATCATTACAACCACTCTCCTTCCGTATGAGGGTTTTTGTATCTATCCAGTACGATATAGGTCTGTCCTCCCTGTACCTTTAAAAGCACGACATCTTCTCCTACTTTTAAACCATTATGGACAGTTATTCTTTTTCTGCCCTTGTATTCGTGCTTATGACTTTTTATATCCGTCAGAACACCTTCCGCAAGCTCAAAGTCTTCCGTTTCATGGCTTACGGATATATCGACATCATAATCTCTGACAAGATGTGTAAGGATAAGATCGTCTTCTTCCAGTATCAATTTCTGGTCGACTCGAACAGTAACAGGATTCACAGATTCCACTGTACCTTTTCTGTGCTCGAACGGTTCTCCAGCATCATTCGTTGTTTTCGACAATTCTTTCAACAGTTGTACCAGTTCTGCCATTCTTATCACTCTCCTTTATTCCCATCTGTCCTATAAAATCAATAGACATTACGTGTTTCTGATATTCAAATTTATGCTTGACTTTATCCACTATCATATAGTTCTGTACTACTATATCCCCGACATTAAGTTTTATGAGCATACTTGAGCCACCCCTAACCCTTATGTCGCCGAAGACATTTTCCATCGCGAAATTTCTTTTTTTGTGGTTATACAACTTTAAAAGACTTTCCACTTTTTCCTTTATTTTTGCTTCAGTCATTTTCTCGTCCACATTTTCAAAATATTGTAAAATACCCCATGATTTTATATTAAAAGGGTCTTTTACCATGTATATTTCCCTTGTTTTTGCCTCCTTGTTGACTCTTAAAAGCTTTATCTGATTGTACGTCTTGTCGTCTATGCTTGTGCTGTATTTATAATCAGTTGCACTCTTGTCGTCAAGAATGAGGTCAAGTATCCTCATTTTCTCGTCTTCCTTAAGTGTAAGCTTCCCATAATCGTCATAGAAAATGAACTGTTTCTTCGTGTTATATAGAGTTTCAGTAAGTGCATACAGTATCATGTCAAATAAAGTCTTGTTATCTTCTATTCTCTTTTCAATTTTAAATTCCGTGTCTTCCAGCTCCCCGACTTCAAGTTTAAAATCTTCCGCTATCCTTTTTATTATTTCCGTTGCTGTCACATTTTTAAATATGTATGTATCTTTATTTTTTAAGTACCTCAGCTGATCATATGCGGTAACTTTAATCTTGCCTGATTTTGTCCTGCTACGCTTAAAGATATAGCCTAGAAAAAAAGGGACATCCTTGTATTTCACGGATACCCTGTTCCCTTCAGTAAATTCTATTTCCTCTTTCAGCACTTCAAATTCAAGCACTCCACAAGTTCCTTTTCTCTCCGTTGTCCATTCAAGTGATGTTACAAGCGGAATTAAAACCTGACCATTTTCCAGTGTTACTGTCAGTTCAATGTCTTTTTCAAGCTCAAATTTTCCGACTGACTGTTTTATTGCCGCATTAATCCAGCTTTCCCTGTTCAAGTCTATCAGTTTGATTCCTTTTAAGTCCGGCATAATGCTCATTCTTTAAGCCTCACTTTCTGCCCCGGAATAAAGTCCGTTATTTTGTCAAAAGCATTAAGTTTCATGACCTCTGCCATTTTCTCAAGCCCTCCTGTATGCTGACGGCATATGTTCCACAGAGTTTCCCCTGCCTCAGTTGTGACTATTCTGTCAAGTATTGCTGTTACCGCACGAGGTTTTGTGATAAACCCCGAAATCTTGTCATCCAAAATAGTCAGAGCTGTTGCCCTTGGGTCGCGGTACTCCTTGAGCTTGATTTCAACGGGGATGTCCATAAATTCGTCAGTGTCATCGGAATATGTAAACTCTTCAAGGGTGGCTTTCATGTTTGTGTTAAAATATCCCTTCCTGTTCGGATATCTACGCGACACGATGAACTGAAACACTTTCCTGTCCCTTTTCAGTCGCTGAAGTTTATCCAGATAGTATCCGGGCTTATTAAACCCCTGCAGAGTATTCAAATATGGGTATCTGAATGCAGGGAGGACAATTTTGAACGATATTTCCTTAAGCCCTTCGGACTTCAGCAGATTCACTTCAGACGCATTTATAAGCGACACAGTTTCATTCCTGTTCTTCATGCTGTATGTTATCTTATCAGGATTCACTGGAATCAGCATTCTGTCAATATAAATATCATACATCTTAATGCACCCCCTCTGCCACAATATTCATTTTTTCTTCTATCTTTTCAGTCAGTTTAGTTATCACTTTATCAATATCAGTTTCATTTTCTATCGTATTATTATTGTTCATTTCCACTTTTATTTCGGCAGTTGTGAACTGATTGATATGTTCCTGTTCCGCCAGTTCCCTCAGATATTTTAAATCCTCTTCCGTATCCTCGAGACTGTTGGCCATTTTCCCTGTATTGTCAGCGGTTTTTCCTGTATTTTTCCCTACTCCGTTAGGGTCTTTTCCTCCGCCGCCTCCACCTGGCATTCCAGTTCCGGACGGATCAAGTCCTTTTCCTCCTCCGAGGTCTCCAAGTTCACCTTTCAGCATATCTTTTGTATTTTTGTAACCGTTTTTTAAGTCATTTTCCCATTTTTTCTGTTTTGCATTACCTCTTTCTGCACCTTTCCTGTACGCCGCACCTGCATCTTTTTTATCAAGTTTATAGTTTATTTCTGCTATTTGCGGAGCTGAGAAATTAGCCCTTGCAAGTTGCATGGCTCCTCCTGTCGAGGTAGGCAGGTTAATCCCAATTGCAGATAGTAAAGGGGCCGCACCGCTCATTGTTTTTAAAAGTCCATTTATGAACTTGTCCGCCTCACGCATTATCCAGTTGAAAGCATCTATAAATATATTTGCAAAATTGGACAGTCCTTTTGCAGCACTTCTTATAAGCCCGTTTATCCCTCTTATTATCCCATTTATTGCGGATATTATCGCGTTGACTATGCTTGCCCATATATTCCACAGCATAGCCTTCATCCAGTCGAATGCTCCCACAACAACTCCTGTTACTGTAGCTGTTTTTGTCATAGTTTTGATAAGATATATCATTCCTACGACCAAACCTATCACAACTACAATGACTGCTATAATGATAACCACAATCCAAGTTCCAGGAAAGGCGTACAAAGCTGCATTCAGTCCGTACTGTGCCGTTGTAGCCATAAAACTTGCTCCAGCCATTGCCATATCTGCGGCTGCTTTAAATCCTGCCGCAGTGTTATACGCCCATATTGCAAGAGTTGCTATACCTTGAGCCAAGGCGTACACACCCATTGCAATCGCGACAGCTACAATTATAGGTCTGATTAAGTCCCATTTTTCGTAAACCCAGCCTGCAAGTTCCAGTGCTTTGTCAAATACTGTTGTCATTACCCCTGCTACCATTTCAAATGTACTCGCCATACTTGTTGCCATTGACTTAAATTTCTGACTGTTCGCCACCTGATTAATCATTCTAAGCAGAGGGTCAAATGTCCTTAATGCAAAGTTTCCTGCCTTTATCCAAACTTCGCCCCAGGTCATAGGTAGTTTAGAAAAGTCTCTGTTAATATCATCAGTCATTCCCAGTACTGCTCTTCTCACTACATCTGCGGTTATTTTCCCTTCAGATGCCAGTTTTTTAAGGTGGTCTTGAGATACACCCATTTCCTTTGCTATTGCCTGAGTGATAAGTGGAGCATTTTCCCTGATACTCCTGAACTCGTCTCCCTGCAGTACTCCTGACGCAAGTGCCTGGTTAAGCTGCGTCATTGCTCCGGCAGTTTCAGTTGCGGATGTTCCTGCCACTTTAAATGCTTTTGTTGCGTTACCCATGAACTGTATTATCTCAGCGTTATTTGAAAATCTCTTCCCGGCAAGGATTCCAAGCTTGGCCACATCATTTGTAAAACTGTTCAGTGGAACTCTTGCCTCCTGTGCCATTTGATATGCGGCGTTTTTCAGATTATTTTTCTGTGCGGATGTATTTGTTATAAGATTAAGCCTTGCATCTATTGTCATGACTTCATCCGATATTCCGACCAGTTTTTTCGCACCGTTAATCAAAGCATACATTCCGACTGCGGCTTTCAGCTTGTTTATCAAGCCGTTCATTGCCTTACCGCCACCATGTATTGAACTGTTCCACTGTTGCTGTTTTGCCGTATTCTGCTGTGTCTGAGCCCCTGCTCCTGCAAGTTCTGCCTGCAGATTCTGCAGTTCCGCGTTAGCTTTAGCTATGTTATCCTTCATTGTTCCAAGACCTTTGGGGTCTATCTTTTTATTGTCCGCCACTTCCATAGTGGTTACAAGACTGCTCATGGCACTTGCCATTTTAAGTACCGGAGCAGTCAATCTGTCCATCATCTGAATCGAAGAGCTTATTGTTCCCATTAGCATCACCTCCTTGCTTTGGACTTCATTTTCTGCATTTCCTTTTTCTCATTTTCAACTTTTAATCTTATACTTGCTATGATAAATGCTTTTTCCTCAAGACCGAGCTCGGCGAAATCGCCCGGCATTATCTTAAGCTTGTGGAGGGCGTAATGTGCATACCCTGCCATCGCATCCTCCTCTATCAGTTTTTTGCTTCTTCAATTTTTTCTTCCATGATATCTTTATCAAAACCGCATATTTCCTGTACCTTCTCTGCCAAAGCGTTATACTCACCCGGTAAAAGCATAGCGGATAAGAGCTCTTCTGCTGACATCACTGTGTAACTGTCCTGTAATTCCTTGTTATTCAAGTTTGGAAATACCACACACGATGTAAGTAATTTTTTAAGATATTCCGTATAATCTAACTTAGGCACGTATACATTTTTCTTAATTCTAACCTGTGTAGTACATTGATTTCTTAGTTCGTCATCCGTTTCATTTCCTATAGCCCTGATTTCCCATTCCAGTGGCTTCCCATCTTCTCCTACAAATCTGTCAGAAATTACCACTTTTTCATTTTCTACCTGTTTTGCATTCCCTTTAAAAAATCCTTTTAAACTATCCATTATTAATTTCAACACCTTTCCAATTAGTATTATTGATATAAAAATAAGCAGACACACGGTTGTATCTGCTATAAATTCTGCTACTTTCTCAGTATTTGACAGCCATCTGAAAAATTTTTCCAACATTACTGCATTCCTGGTAAAATCTTAAATTTTTCAGGAATTTCGAAGGATTCAAATGTAAAGTCAAATTCATCTTCCAAATATTCTGCATCTGCATCTATACTTGCAAGAGTTCCTCCGTCTATGTTACATCCTTTCAGTATGACTGTCTGTCTTCCTACTGTCGAAGTAGGGTCTTCGTTTACAAGCTGCATGTCAAAATATATATCTTCTCCAGTATTCTGATATTTAAGTAAAAGTTCCCTGAAAAGAGAAGTGTTGTAATGCATCTTTGCACTTCCTGAACCTTCCCATCCCGTAGCTTTGTTCCCTTTTCCTGAACGCCCCATGATAGGAACTTTAGTTTTTGTCTTCTCCATTTCCGCTTTCACGGAAATAACCTGCATCAAAAGATATCTGTTACCTTCTATCGTGACAAAACATCTTCCCATGCTCCCTGATACGGCATCCCTACCGTTCATTGTTGTGCTCATTTCTTACCTCCTTAATCAATTAGTTAAGCCACTATGACACTCATGTATAATTTTTCCATCGCCGCAACAGGAGTGACCTTATCCGTTACAAGCACTGATTTCTTATCTTTCCCTTTTTCAACTGTTACATCCTCGGCAACAAAATTCTCAATTGCCCTGACCCTCTGCAGTTCCTTGTGGTGGTCAACGATATTATCTTTAAGTGACACCCTTCCATCTTCGTCATTGTCTACTTTTCCGACGAACGACTTGTTGAACAGTTTTGCAATATCCACGGCTATCTGATCAAGTACCCTTATTACCTGATTAGATGTAAAGTCGTCATTCTTATCTACTGTGATTGATGTAAAGGTATTTATGTCCGTAAGAACAACTGGCTTGTTATCAGCCTTATGAAATAAGAATTTTCCTGCTTTTATCCCGTTTTCCAGTGCGGTCTGATTTTCCTTAAATTCAAAAGTAAAATCTCCGTCATAAACTTTATTGGAAACTGATTTGTTGACAAGGCATCCCGCTTCAGCCCCTGTAACCCAGTACACCGCAGACGATTCCTTGTCGTCTTTGGAAATAGTCTTATTTTCAACGGAAATAACACCTTCATGGTCTGCATACGCCCCTCTGTAGACTACAGTCTGAAACTTAGCTCCAACTTCATCACGCATTCTTTTTGTAAACTGAATGTACAGTTTTTTAATTGTTTCGTCAGTTGCAAGACATCCTAACGTGTTGAAATAGTAAGTCTCTATTTTGTCCAGGAACTTCTGATATTCCGTTCCTGTCACTGCACTTCCGTTTGTTCCGTTTTCAAGCGGTTTCGCTACAGTCGGGGTTAATGTTGCCCCTGTTTTAAAATCCACAAAATCATTATTTACTAAATCCTTTGCAGTTTTAACCGTCTGAACATCCACTTTTTTATTATCAAGCAGAGTAGTCACGTCAAACATTGTAGGAGCGTCAACGTTAGCCGCCACTGTTATTTTAATGCTATTCCCTCTTTCACCTGCATATTTTGCAGTGGCCAGGTCATTACTTGCTTTTGACCCTTCATTCAGCTTATAGCAGTAGACTGTCTTCGCATTAGAAAATAAGTCCCTCAAACCTTTCATTTTTTCATGGTCGTAGCTATATCCGAATATTTTCAGGCTGTTTTTCTGAAAATCTGAGTTTTCAACGGTAAACACTTCCCCGTCAACTCCCCAGTCAAGCTCCATTGCCATTGCTGCATAACCTCTGTCAGCAAGTGATACGATAGCCCTTGCTAGACTGACAAAGTTAATGTAAGTACCCGGCAAAACTTTATTCTGAAATAACCATGTACCTCCTCCGTATGCCATCTATTCCACCTCTCTCTTTAAAAATTCTTTTATTAAGTTATCCACTTCGTCAAAAGTGTACTCCTTATCCTCTTCAAGCATTACTCCGAGAATATCCTTCTGCATTTCATATTTTTTCGAACTGTACAGCTGTTCTTTTGTAAAGCTTGTATTTGTTTCATTTTTCTTAGCCATTCTTTTTAATGCCTCCTTCTATCGAAAGATTTTCCATCTTATCATTTTCTCTTTTACCGTTAATGAAATAACTAAACTGAATAAAGCTGTGCATATTCCCGTCCTGTATCTCAGTTTTTCTTTCAGTGCCTCTCAAGATATCTCCATTTTCCAGCGTTATAAGATTAGTGATACTGTTAAGTTTTTCAATCACATCATATATTTCCCTTGAATTCTTTTTATTTTCATCAGCTATATAATCAATCCCGAACACTGTCACTGCTTTATACCTTAAATCAACAATCTGAGTTTTATCAGTGCTTATGACATGCACGAAAAAACAGGGTTCTTCGAAATTCTGAGGAACCTGGTTGATGTAAATCTTTATCCCGAATGTTTCCTTTAGCTTTCCAGTCAGTGCATTCATTATGTCGTTTATCATCCTCCAAGTACCTCCTTTATCCACACTTCAAGTTTCTTTCCAATTATTTTTGGCAATTCCTTTTCCAATTCCAGTTCTGCTTTTGTGAGAAAAAACTGTCCTGACACCCATGATTTTTTTAACGATTTTCCAATTGCTGGAACATACCTTCCTGGAGTCTGCCTGTGCCCAAATTCTACATAAGACGCATACTCAACACTATTTGTTATTGTCACAGTGTATCCTCCACCAGTATTGACCGCTTTCGCTCCTATACTTGCGTCCCAGCCACGTCTCAATGTTCCTCCTGTGTGCGAGTATTCTTTAGTCACAGTTTCACCATTTTTCTTATATGATACTTTCTTAATCCCGTCTTTCACAGGAGTTCCGTCCTTATTCAGTTTGACCTGTCCTTTCCTTTTTCCAGTTTTATATTTTACTTCCTCCCCGAAAGTAGACTTATAGACAGGCGTTCTCTTGATTGCTTTGGCAAGTAACCTTGCCCCCAGTTCGTTTGTTATGTTCTCAAGTAGCAGAGCTGTGTTTGCCTGACTTAATGTTTCAGCGGCTTTTCTTATTTCCGAAAAATCTACTTTAACTTTACTTGTTCCCATTTAAGCACTTCCTTTATATGCTTCAAGCACTATTTCCTGGTGATTCGTGTAAACCGCCGATATTCCCGAATGCTTGTATTTCCTTGTAACTCCGTTCTGAGTGACTTCAATCACACTGCCTGGAGGAACATAAACTTCAGGAGCAATAAACAGTTTCACGACCTGAGAACTCACAGCAAAAGATTCCGTCTGATTGGTCTGACTGATATTCTTAAAACTTAACCGGCAAGGCAGATTTTCAAATAACGTCACTTCTGTGTGAATTGTCGCTCCATATTTGTCTTCAGTATCTTTAAAACCAAATATATTACAAACTCCAGTCCATAGTGACTGTATAGCTTTTTTTGCCTTTTCTAGTTCCTTTACCATACTATCCTCCTATATCTCAAGAGTTCATTCTCTCCTCTTGTCATCAGATACGTCGTGAAAACCTCAAATTTGTCTCCCACGCTCTTCGTATCTTCAAAGACTACCTTAGTATCACCTTCGCTTATTTCTTTCGCTACACGGTCAAAATCTAAGCCTTTCAGCTCAAGCTGATTCAGTGATTTCTTAAAATATAAAAACTCACCTGTACTCCTGTCAACCCAAATATGCTTCAAGCCTTCAGGAACCTTGTTCTGATTAGTCTTGTTTTTAATATAAGACCTAACCTTTTCGATACTCTGTTCCAACAAAAATAAGTCGGTATCTACGACTTCATAGCCTACCGACTTTAATGTTTTTATCACATCATCTTTGATATTTTCTACATACTCCATACCCAGCACCTACTTCTTCGGTTTTTTAGCCTTTTCTTCCGAGTCTTCCTCCACCTCATAACCACGATCCCTGAACCATTTGATTAAGTTTTCGTTGTCAGTATTTCCAACTCCGTTGACAAAAGTTACTCCTGCACTTGTCCCTGTATATTCCTGATTCGGTGATTTTATTACAGCCATTCAAAGCACCTCCTATTTTACTTTAATTTTTCTGAATATTCCCGCCGCTTTGGTAGCTTTCAAAGCAACCGCCGCAACCATTTCAACTTCTCCGGTCTTAACTGCTCCCGCTGTCTTATAGTCAGGTAACCATGATTTGATTAATCCGTTTCCCGTTGGGGCAACTCCGTGGAATCCATCCATCCCAAATCTTACAGCATACAGTGATGTTTCCCCTGTTCCTGTTTTTGTTTCAGAAACTGGGTCGTTTGTTCCAGGTTTAGCACCAAGATTGATTAACGGGATTCCCGCATACATTTCAACCTGCTGACCAAAGCCGTTCATAGAAGTTGTATACATCGAAGTTCTTCTTGCACATGCCCTTATTCTTGCAATAAGCTGTAAGTTCCCTGCTATCATGGAAGGTGTTCCGTCAAGCCCCATTAAGAATTCGTCCAGCATGTCAAGGAAAGCCTTGTAGTTAGTATCTATTGCAGCCGAAGTAGATAAATCTATTGCAGCTCCCGGAATAAATTCTGTTGAACTTCCTGTGATTGCTTTTTCAAGTCCGTCAAACGCTTTACTGTTCACTGCACTGTCTCCATTTATTACAGTGTTGTTAAATAAAGCAGATGCGGCTTTTATTTTCTGCGACATCTGTAACTGCACTTCTGATACTATTCCGCCCATGTCTGCTATAATTCTGTCAATCTGGAATGATCCCCCAAAGATTTTAAGGTCAACATTGTGTCTTTCTTTTGAAACTTCAGCAGGTGTGTATTCGTGATTGACTTCCCTGAAGTCTGCAGTTGGTTGTGTTTTTAATCTTGTGTATCCGTAAGTCATTGTAGTTCCTCCTCCTGTTGGGGACACTACATTGTCAAACGGTATGTTGTTCATAATAAAGTTACTCTTTGCAAATTCGTCTATCACTCCTATCTGCAAATCGTCCTGTACATTCTTTTTAGCTTCTGCTAAAGTTATTGGCATATAAGCCACCTCCTAATTTTTTTTAATCTGTTTGTGTTGTGAATCTTGCCATTATGGCTTCGGCCAGAGATTTTGGAGCATTACTTTCCCCATTCCCTGTATTTCCTTCGCCAGGTTTAACCCCCGCGAAATTAGGCCCTTTTTGTTTTCCCACTTCAACGGCTTTAAACAGCATTTTGCTGTCTTCCGCTTTTTTCAAACTTTCAATCTGTTCATTGATTCCAAGCAGTACATCCCCGTCCATTTTGATTTTACTCATGTCCAGTAACGCTTTTACTGCCTTGACATTTAAGGCATCCGCTCCAAGCAACGCTGTGTCCACTGCTCCTGCCAGTTTTATTTCTGCAAGTTCGGCATTATATTTATCCATTGCGGCCTTATTTTCGTTCTGCAGTGTTTCAATTGTCTGCTTCAAAGCTTCAACATCCCCAGTACTGTTCTTCAGAGTTTCAAGCTGCTTATCCCTTTCGGATAAATCTTTCTCAGCCTGTTTTTTGGCATTGTTTACTTCATCAAATCTTACTTTCGGGATAAATCCTTTCAGTTGTTCCGCATTTACCGACAGCACTTTTTCAGCCTGTTCTTCAGTCAGCCCAAGTTTTAACAGATCCTCTTTGTTCATAAAATAATCACTCCTTCATTTTTTACGCTGTATGTCAGCGGAATCATATCTGATTTGTTCTTTTACGCCTGCAAACCAAAAAAAGGCGAAATAAAAAAGAGCAGTCGTTAAACCGCTCTT